>NPIF01000188.1_pt1 | contig 79570 bp, 60 predicted proteins | sample 8637461 | NCBI WGS metagenome assembly NPIF01 (sample SAMN07420641, study PRJNA396082) | bioreactor metagenome | isolation source: sample BR12 brine-fed electro-methanogenic bioreactor BR | place: Japan: Kochi | collected 2016-12-09 | reverse complement strand
CGCACGTACTTGGGCCAGGAGGCGGTGAACTCTATTTCAAGCTCTCCACTGCCCGAGGTGTCCTCAAGAGGGACGTTTTCATAGGTGAAGGCGTTGTAGAGAGTGGCGTTCATGCCTTCCAGAGAAACCGAAAGGTTCCCCGAAATGCCATGAAGATCTCCCGAAAGGGCATCTTTCACCTCTCCGTACAGGGTGCTTCCGGAATTGCTCAGATCTTCCTCCGCAAATCGCACGTCGGAATCTCCCGCAGTGGAGCGGGGTTGCGGAGAGGAGCCCGAAGCCATTCCCCCCAGGGCCACGGAGCTTCTCCCCGGGATGATACCGATAAAGCAGTTGCCATCGGTGGAATAGGTTCCGGACCCCGCGATCTGGTCCGGAGTGTTGTTCTTGATTTTGGTTCCTTGCGCCAGGTACGTTTCAGTATAGAGATTGAGAAGCAATCCACCTCCGGAGCCCTTGCTCTTATTGTTCTCCACGGTGCAGCCGTACATGTAGAGAATCTCCCCGTTCAGAATGCCCCCTCCGGCGGTGTCGTAATTCTCGTTTTCCTTTACCACGCAGTTGTACATGGTGAGAACCGGGGTGCTGGACCCGCTGGCCTCGTTGTTGATTCCCGCGGCCCTGCGGGGCCAGTTGGCGGTGTTGTCGCTCACGGTGCAACTGTACATGGTGAGGTTTCCCGCATTGAGAATGCCCCCTCCCACGGTGTTGTTCGTGACGGTGCAGTTATCCATGGTAAGCGTGCCATGGTTGATGAGCCCTGCTCCGCAGGCGGAGCTTCCCGAGAGATCTCCTCCGGTGATGGTGAGGCCCTTGAGGGTGCAGGCGATGCCGGGAATGAAGTAGACTACCCGTTCCCCTGTTACGGTCTGGCGGAGGGTGGCGGAGGGATATCCGCTTATGGTGAGATTTCTGTTGACGAAAAGGTATCCCTTAAGGTTCACCACAGGCACGCGAATGGAAACGGTATCTCCCGCCGCGGCGTTTTCCACCGCATGGCGCAGGGTTTCCCTGGCTCCGTCATCGGCTTCGCTGGTGACGACCCAGGTGGTGGCATTGGCGGGACTAGAAAAGCCCGGAACTCCTAAAAAAACCAGAAAGGTCAAGGCGCACAAAAATAGACAAAGAGGAATGTTTCGGATATACGAGGTGGTTTTTTCCCTTCTTTTTTTTCCACATGTCCTTTGCATGGAGATCATTCCTTCCCGTTGTTCTGTTCCAAGATTTGTCATGCTGCGTATTTTATCGATGTCTTCTTCGGTGTTTTCACCTCGAAAGATCCGACGGAGAAAACAAGGCATTCTTCGTACATAAAAAGGACGAGGAATGTCAATGCATCCTCGTCCTTGCGGCGTAGGGGAAAGTTTTTTATTTCGGAAGAATCACGTTTCCCGTATTCATTCCCTCGCCTCCGGAGAGATTTTCCAGCTCTCCATCATCCAGCTCGCCGGGTTTCCGGTTCTTTTTGTCCTTCAGCAGAGCTTCTTTTTCCATCTCCTTGGGATGTTTCGTGCCTTTGTCTTTCATGGAACCTTCCTCCTTCAATTTCATGGATTTTCGTACAAGGTGTCTCTTTCATGGATTAAGCATACACCTTGACACGGTGTCAAAGTCAAGGGGCAAGAAAAAATTTTCCCTTTTTTCCGAATTCCGGAATTACTTCTTTTTGAGCCGAACGATTGCCAAGGGCAGTCCCAGAAGAAGGAGCAGAAAAATTCCCGAAAGCGTTCCGGTTTCGGTTCCGACGTTGCAGCCTCCCGTACCGCCTCCTCCCGATGCGGGGGCTTCCGCCTCCGCCCGGACCGAGCAGATTCGGAAGGTTACCGCCCCCACCTCGGGGTCGAGGTCGAAGGAACCGTTATCCGCCACGGTGTTCCGCCAGGTTCGCAATCCTTCCCCGGGTTCGTAGAAATCCGGAGGAGTAACCCCCTCGGGAAGATCCTGCCCCGGCTGGATTTCGAACTGAATGCCCCTTTCGGGAAGAACGTAGCTTCCGGGAGTCAGGGTTTTCGTGTTCCTCTCATGCGCTGTATCCTCCTCCGCCAGGGCGAAGGAGGCGTAGTAGCGCACGTACTTGGGCCAGGAGGCGGTGAACTCGATCTCCAGCTCTCCGCTTCCCGAAGTATCCTCAAGAGGAACGTTCTCGTAGGCGAAGGCGTTGTAAAGGGTGGCGTTCATGCCTTCCAGAGAAACCGAAAGGTTTCCCGAAATGCCATGAAGATCTCCCGAAAGGGCATCTTTCACCTCTCCGTACAGGGTACTTCCGGAATTGCCCAGATCCTCCTCCGCAAATCGTACGTCGGAATCTCCCGCAGTGGAGCGGGGTTCCGGAGAGGAGCCCGAAGCCATTCCCCCCAGGGCCACGGAGCTTCTTCCCGGGGATGTGCCGATGGTGCAGGAGCCGTCGGTGGTGTAGTTTCCGAGAATTTCCAGGGGAGTATTTCCGGTGACCGCGGAGTTTTCCGCAAGGGCTACGGAGCCGTAGCTCTCGATGCCTCCTCCCGCGGAGGATTCCGAAGCCTGGTTGGAGTTTAGGGTGCACCAGGATGTGGTGATTTCTCCGTCGTTGTAGATGCCTCCTCCCCGATTTGCGGTATTTCCCGAAAAATCGGTGTGGGAAAGCAGGTGGGCGGTGCCGAAATTGGTCAATCCTCCTCCGTATCCTTCGGAAGTGTTGTTCCGTATGGTAGAGGTGTAGGCATTCAGAGTGCCTCCCATACGGTTACAGATGCCTCCTCCCTGGTGTTTGGCGGTATTGTTTTCCAGGGTGACGATGTTCAGGGTGAGATCTCCATGGTTTTCGATGCCCCCTCCGTAGGTGGAGGCGTAGTTATCCCGAAGAGTGCAGCGGTAGAGGGTGAGATATCCCCTGTTCAGAATACCTCCTCCTCCGGCACCGCCACTGTAGCCCTTCCCTCCGGTGATGGCGAGGTATTCCATCCGCACGAAGGCTCCGGAAGCCACGGAAAAGACCCGGTGATGTGGCGCCGTTTGGCGGACCGTGGTGGAGCTTCCCATGATGGTAATGTTCTTGATGATGGGCAGTTCTTCCGTAAGCTGAATCTCCATCCCCGAATTTGCGAAGGTGACGATATCGTTGTTCCAGGCGTTTTGTACCGCATGGCGCAGAGTGCCCTCGGCAGGGTTGGCGGCGTTGTCGCCGGTACTCGTGACGGTCCATGTAGCGGCCTCAGCGGTATGCTGAAAAAGCAGAAAAAGCAATCCTAGAAAAAAAATTTTCCCGCAACCCCGTGTTGACTTCGCGGCATGTGCAAGTTCGATCTTCACGAAAAATCCATCCTTTCTCGAACGTAAAAATGGGTAGTGCTTTTTTCATGAGTTTCCGGCGTCCCTTTATGAAAAACCCAGGCCGTGTATCTGGAGCGGTGGAAAGCGTTTTTCGCAAAAAGGGGCTGTTCGGCCAATTTTTCCATTATTGTGGAGATACCATACACCTTAACACTATGGCAAAGTCAAGAGGAAATGCGAAACCGGAGCCCGAAAATTTTCCGGGCTCCGGTTTCGATAAACGTGTACAACCTGTGAAGTGTTCTATTTCGAGGCTTCGAGCTCTTTCCTTAAACTGTCGAGATATGCCTGGCTTTCGCTGGAGAGTTCTATGCCTCCCGTGGGTTCTTCTTTGTTGAGGATTCTCGCCTGCACCGGAGCGTATTCCTCCATGGGAGCCCACCCTCCTCCCAGGGATTTGAAGATCTGGATGAGATTGGAGAGCATCTGTCCGTCGCTCAGGGCGAGCTGTTCCTCCAGATTCAACAGGGCGCTCTGGGCGATGATGACGTTGTTGAAGTCCTTGAGGCCATGATTGTACTGATCCTCCGCCACTTCCATGGCGGTGGTGGCGGCGGTCACTCCCCGCTGAAGAGATCCGTTTCGTTCTCTTTCCTGAATTTCCGCAGTGAGGGCGTTTCGTACTTCCGCCACCGCATCGAGCACCGTTTGTTCGTAAGCCGCCAGAGCCTGTTCCTGCCTCTCCGTTTGAACCTCGATATTCTTTCGTATGGCTCCTCCGTGGAAGATGGGCCAGGAGATCTGGGGGCCGATGGAATAAAGTCCTCCGTTGGAGATGGAAAGGCCGCCAGCGGAGCCGTAGGATTCCAGGCCGATGGAGCCGAAAAGAATCAGCTTGGGAATAAAATCCTTTTTCGCCGCATCTTTCCGGGCCATTTGGGCCGCCAGCTGCCGTTCCGCCATAAAGATATCCGGGCGCTGGCGCAGGAAGTCCGCGGGAATGCCCACCAGATCGATTCGTTCCGGACTGGGCAGAGCCCGATACTCGGAAAGCTCTTTCATGAGGCTTCCCGGTACCTCTCCCACCAGAATGGCCAGGCGGTTCATGGCCTCTTCGATGCCCGTCTTGATGGGGGGAATGGTAGATTTGGTCTGTTCCATGGTGTATTTTGCCTGGCTCAGATCCAGCTCGTCCGCCAGTCCGGAATCGTACTTGGACTGAAGCAGTTCCACCGTCTCCAGTTGAAGGCTCAGGTTTTTCTCCGCTACCAGGAGTCTTTTCTGGAGTGTTCGAAGGGAGAGATAGTTCAGGGCCACTTCGGAGGAGAGGCTTACCCAGGCGCTGTGCAACGCTCCGTACTGAGCCTGAAGGTCTGCGGCGCTGGCCTCGATTTTCAGGGCCTGGGCTCCGGAGAAGTCGATTTCCCAGGAGGCGTCGATGCCGAGCTTGTACAGGTCCACCGGGCCTACCTGCTGGCCGCTGAGATTGGCGTTTTCTCCGCTTTTCAGGTTGGTAAAGGAGCCGCTGCCGTCGATCCAGGGAAGCACCGCGGATTTACTGATGCCCAGGGCCGCCCGGGCTTCCGCGAATTTGGACCGGGCGGTTCGGATATCCCGGTTGTTCTCCAGGGAGACCAAGATGAGTTTCGTCAGGGTATCGTCCCCCAGAAAGTCCCACCAGCGGGCCAGCACCTCCGGAGCCGGAGCGTCCGGTACTTCGGGAGAAGCGAAATAGGGCATGGGGTACCGTTTGGCCATATCGGTCCATTTGCCGAGTTCGAGTTGCAGATCCTCCGGAGCCGGATTTTCCGCGGCGATCCCTGAAAGGGGAAAGCCCGCAGTCAAGGCCAGGGAGATCAGAATTGCGGTTGCGCCTTTTTTCATATGTTTTACTCCTCTTCCTGAGTATCCGGTTTTTTACCCAGCACCATCCGCCCTATGGCGGCCTTGATTTTTTCCCGGTAGGTCTGGAGGAACACGTAGAGTCCGGGAATGAGGAAAATGCCGAAGGTGGTGGCGATGCTCATGCCGAAGAACATAGTGGTTCCCACGTGAATGCGGCTTCCCGCTCCGGCGCCGCTGGCGAACAGCATGGGGAGCACTCCTATGACGCAGGTGAAGGCGGTCATCATGACCGATCGGAATCGTTCCGATGCGGCGATTCCCGCAGCCTCGATAATGGAAAGCCCCTTTCCGTCATGCTGCTCCTTGGCGAACTCCACGATGAGGATGGCGTTCTTGGCGGCAAGCCCCACCAGAAGCAGTATACCCAACTGAGCGTAGATGCTCAACGACAATTTCATGATAAAGATCCCGATGAGGGCTCCCAGTAATGCCACGGGAAGAGAGAGAATAACCCCCAGGGGAACGGACCAGCTCTCGTATTGGGCCACCAGAAAGAGATAGCCGAAGAGCACCGCAAGCCCCACCATGATGCCGGTCTGACCGCTGGACTCCTTTTCCTGATAGGTCATGCCGGAGAAATCCACCTTGTACCCCTCGGGAAGTTCCGCAGCGATCCGTTCCACCGCGGCCATGCCCGCTCCGGAAGAGAAGCCCGGGGTCATGAAGGCCATAATGGAGGCGGTAGGAAAGAGGTTGTACCGGCTTACCGCCCGGGGTGCCACGGTCTTCTTCACCTTCAGGAAGCTGTCCACGGGAACCCGATCTCCCCGTTTGTTTTCCACGAAGATGTTTCTCACGTTCGAAATTTCCTCCCGGTAGGGCCAGTCGGATTGAAGAATAACCTTGTTCACCGTGGTGCCGATGTTGATGTCGTTCACGTAGGCGGTGCCGAAGTAGGTTTGCAGAGTGTCGAAGGCACTGCTCAGAGGAATGCCCAGCATTTCCGCCTTATCCCGGTCGATGTCCAGAAAGAGATGGGGCGTATCGGCGGTGTAGGTGCTGAAGGCATACAGAAATTCCGGAGCCGGATTTGCCTTCATCAGGAATTGCCCCATGATCTGAGCCAGCTTCTGGGGATCGTTGTCGATGGTGGACTGAAGCCGTACGTCCAACCCTCCCGAAATGCCGAGCCCCTGAATGGCGGGGGGGGTAAAGATGTTGATTTTCGCCTCGGGCATGGTGGCGGCCATGGCGCGCACCTTGTTTACGATGCTTCCCTGGCTCGTCTCGGGAGTATTTCTTTCGGACCATGTATCCAGCACGATGATAAGGGAGGCCACGTTCTCTCCGGAATCTCCCAGAATGCTGTAACCCACGATATCGATGACGTATCTGACGCCCGGGATTTTCTCGAGTTGCGGCACCAGTTTGGCCGCCACGGCCTCGGTACGTTCCTGGGACGCCCCTTCCGGGAGCTGGACCACCATGAAGGCGGCTCCCTGGTCTTCCTCCGGTACGAAGGAGGTGGGAGTCATTTTGAGGATTCCTCCGGAAATACCTATGACCAGAGCCAGCAATCCCAGAGTTACCAAGGTTCTGCGGGCGATCCACATGGATCCTCTCACATAGCCGTTGGAAGCGCTCAATACCAAGGTGTTGAACCACGCCAGGGGTCCCCTCGTCTTGGGTTGAATACCGTGAAATATGTGGGCGCACATGGCGGGACTCAGGGTAAGGGCCACCACCAGGGAGAACACCACGGAAAAGGCGACGGTAACCGCGAACTGGCGGTAGATGACCCCGGTCATACCTCCCATGAAGGCCACGGGCACGAAGATGGCCAGAAAGACCAGGGTGGTGGCGGTCATGGGGCCGGTAACGTCCTTCATAGCCTGTATCGTGGCCTCCACGGAACCCACGTTGTCCCGATGCATGATGTACAGTACCCGTTCCACCACGATGATGGCATCATCCACCACGGTTCCGATAACCAATACGAAGGCGAAGAGGGTGAGGATGTTGATGCTGAATCCCAGAACGATAAGCCCGATGAACGTGGCCAGAAGAGAGATGGGAATGGCCATAACCGGCACCAGGGTGACCCGCCAATCCTGAAGAAAGGCGTAACAGACGAGTACCACCAAGGAGAAGGTGAGTCCCAGAGTAACGAGAATTTCGTGGATGGTTTCCCGCACGTATTCCGTGGAATCGTAGCCGATGACGAACTTCGTATCCGAGGGCAGGTTCTTGGAGAGTTCCGCCAGAGCCTTTTCCGTGGCTCTCATGGCGTCCAGGGCGTTGGAGTCCGAAGCCTGGGAAAGGAGCATCATGGCCGCGGGAGCTCCGTTGAGCCCCGCATGAAAGGTGTAGTCCTCGGACCCTAGCTCGATGCGGGACACGTCCTTGAGCTTCACTAATCCCCCGTCTTCGGTGGTCCGGAGAACGATGTTCTCGAAATCTTTCACGTTGTCGAGGCGTCCCTTGGTGGTAAGAGTATAGACCAGGGGGGCTTCGCCCTCGTTTGGAGCAGATCCGATGGATCCCAGAGATGCCTGTCGGTTCTGGCTGGCGATGGCGCTCGCCACGTCCGAGGTACTCAGGCCCAGAGATGCCAGACGATCCGGATCCAGCCAGACCCGGATGCTGTATTTGGCTCCCATAACCTGAACATCCCCGAGCCCGGGAACCCGTTTCAAGGCGTTTCGGACGTTGTTTTGGGCATAGTCCGTCATAAAGGCGGCGTCCCGGGTTCCGTTGGGGGAAATCAGAGCCACAAAGCCCAGGGTGTTGGAAAATCGGGCCTCCGTGGTTATTCCCCGGGCGGTCACTGCGCTCGGAAGAAGGGGCTCCGCCTGCTGCACCCGGTTCTGAACCTTCACCAGGGCCATATCCGTATCGGTACCGGTTTTGAAGGTTATAGTGAGCGTATAGTAACCGGTATTACTGGAGGTGGAGTTCATATAAATCATGTCATCCACTCCGTTGATGGCCTCTTCCAGAGGGACTCCTACGGTATTGGCCAGGGTTTCCGCGTCCGCTCCGGGATAACTGGCTTCCACACTGATTTGAGGTGGAGCCACGTCGGGATATTGCTTTACCGGCAGATTCAGGGCCGCGATAATTCCCGCCAGGGCCAGAACCACCGAGACCACCATGGCGAATCGGGGATGTTCGATGAAAAACTTCGAAAACATGATTTACTCGTCTTTCCCGGTATCGTCGGACGAAATGAGCGTAAGGTCATAGTCCGAAACCTGAGCCAGCTCCGCGGGAGATTTCGTTGTATCCTTTTCCTCCGGCAGAGGTGCCACCACCATGCCGGGACGGAGAGCCTGAAGCCCGAGAAGTACGATCCTCTCTCCTCCCTCCAGGCCAGAGACTACCTCGCACATTCTGCCCATGGATTCTCCCAGAACGATTCGAGTCTGGTTCGCCTTGTTTTCGTCGTCCACCACATAGACGAAATCTCCGGCCCGATCTGCGAGGACCGCCTCCTGAGGAATGACCGGAACGATTTCCGATTTGGCAGGGCGGGCCTGAACCCGGACCATGGATTCAGGAACCAAAGCCCCCTGGTTGTTCTCGAAACGAAGGCTTATGGTAATGGTGGCGGTTTCCTTGTTCATGACGTTATTCTCGAAATCCCGCTCTCCCTTTTTATCGTAGGCCTTTCCGTTCGCCAGGGTTAGGGTGGTGTCGTATACGGCGCTCTCGGGATTGCGGAAGGCTTCGAGCTGATTCAGATATTCCCGGTCCGGAAGAGAAAAGGTAACCCGTATGGGATCTATCTGAACGATGGTGGTAAGAGGCTCCGCATTTGCAGGGGTTACGTAGTTTCCCTTGGTGAAAAGAGCCTTCCCCACTCGGCCGGAAATGGGAGCGCTAATCTTGGTATAGCCCAGGTCGATCTGGGCCAGCTGCAGTGCCGCCTTGGCCTGCTGTACCGCCGCCTTGGCCTGGAGTACGTCGCTTTCCGCCATCTCCATGTCCGAAGCGGAAACGCTCCGGGAATCCGCCGCCTGAAGACGTTTTTTGTACTTCGCCGCCCTGTCGTAGTTGGCCTCCGCCTTGGCGAGTTCCGCCTTCCGAAGAGCCACGTTGGTCTTGAACTGCCGGTTGTCCAGAGTGAAAAGAAGATCTCCCTCCTTGACCAGGGAGCCCTCCTTAAAGTGAACCTCATCGATGGTTCCGCTGATCTGAGGGCGAAGGTCCACTATCTGAATAGGAACCACCCTCCCCAGGTACTCCCGAGGAACCGCGAGATCCGCCTTTTCCACCGTATAAAGTACCACCCCGGGAGCCTGGGGCTTTCGCTGTTCCTGAGCCTGGGCCTGCTGTCGTTTTTCCTGCGCCGGACGATCCAGAAGATAATACTTTGCCCCAAAGCCTCCCGCTATCAGTAGAAGGATCAACAGTATCACCTTTACGGATCCTTTTTGACGAGCATTTTTCATATACTACACACACCGTCCCTTCAAAAAATAAAAAGTAAAATTTGCATGAGATCACGAACCTTCTTTATCGAAGGAAAGCCCGTGTATCACAAGATTCCGTATGGTGCTTATATAGGCTTCTCCGGGAAAATCCACCATATCCATGGCGAACTGTTTGGCCACTCCCATGATCATGGCGTTAAGGGCAGTTTCCGCCATAATGGGATCCACGGGGGAAAACTCCCCCGTATCCACTCCCTTGGCGATAACCTTTCGTATGCAGGAACGAACTTCCCAGAGGGGATGTTTCTCCTGCATGGCATGATGCGATTCAAAGTCGTGACGGAGATCCATGTTTTCATGGTAGGCCTGCACCGTGGCGGCGATGAGTTTGCGTTTCGAGTAAAGGTCGTGAAGAATTCTGCTCAGAATGTCCTCCAGAACATGTACGGGGTCGCCTGCCGCCACATCGACGGAGCGCACGAAGAGTCTGATGCCCTCGGTATTTCTCTCCAAAAGGGAAGAGAGTATATCCCGTTTATCTCGAAAATAGTTATAGACCGTTCCCTTGGAAACTCCCGCTTCCTGAGCAATCTGCTCTACCGTGGTTCCCTTCCATCCCTCCCTCTGGATGAGTTTTTCCGCTGCAGAGAAGAGCGATTCTCTCATTAAGGTCTCCAGGACGGCCTTTTTCTTTGCCGAAAGCCGTGCCATGATACTCCCCCTCTCGTGGGTGCTTTGGAAATGACTGTGAGTTTTGAAAATGACCATGTATTTCTCATGATGACCGTCGGTCATGGCGGAGAAAAATTCTACTCTCTCCGAGGCCTCCTGTCAATGTATGTACGTGGGCTATGGCAGTAAAAAACGTCGCTGTAGGATGCATGAAAAATCACGCATAGCCCTCGGAAGAATTTTTTAAATGAAAACCACTCCCCGTCAATTTCCCAAGAAGCGTGGTTTCCGTTATTTTTGTGGTATGTTCTCTCGGGAGAATAGTCTCAAGGAGGGATGACGTTGCATTCCGATGCGTGTGAGTACCGTCCTCAAATTCACTATTATTCAAGTCGCTTGAAAAAAAGGCTGGAGCAGATCCGGCAGTTTCGTACCACCTTTATAGAAGCTCCCTCGGGGGCGGGAAAAACCACGGCGGTTCAGGATTTTTTCGGAAATCCCAAAATGAAAAACGTTTCGGTTCGATGGTTCGTAGCCAGCGAAGAACCTCAAACCTCGGGGTGGATGCGGCTCTGCCGGGTTCTGACCGAGATAGATCCTTCCGGAGGCTCCCGTTTACTGCGCCTTGGATTGCCCGTGGAGGAGAATCAGGGAGAAATTGCCCAGATCTTGAGGGATCTGCGTTGCGATGGGGAAACCTATCTCGTGTGCGATAACTTTCAGTTTCTGCAGAAGAACCTTCCCGGAGCCGTGTGGAGGGCTCTGGTGGATCACGGCGGCAAGGGACTCCGCATTCTTATTCTTACCCAGCAGCTTTCCTCCCGCGGGCTGGTAGTGCTGAGCAATGCGGAAGTTCTCCGGATCGAGAACGAGGATCTCTGTCTGGGGGAGGAGGAAATCGGAGAATATTACCGTATGGCGGGCGTAGAGCTGGAGAAGGAGCAGATGCGGAATCTCCATCGTTACTCCGAGGGGTGGATCGCCGCCCTGTACCTGCAGCTGATCAGTTTTATCCGCACGGGATCTCTCGAAAGAAGATCCAGCATTTACGAGCTCGTGAACGAACTGCTCTGGCAGGGACTTTCCCGGGAAGAACGGCAGGTGCTTTTCCGTCTCTCCCCCTTCGATAATTTTACGGTGCCCCAGATATGTTTTCTGCTAAGCATGGAAACCTTGTCGGAACCCCTGGAGGAAGCTCTGAATCGCTGGATGTTTCTTCGTTACGATTTGGAAAGCCGCCGCTATTTTCCCCATGCCATTCTGCTGGATTTCGTACGTCTGGCCCTGCTGGACGAGCCGGAATCCCTGCGCCGGGAAATCCTCCGCCGGGCCGGAAAATGGTGTGCCCGGCAGGGAGAAAAGACCCAGGCTCTGAATTTTTTCTATTCTCTGGGGGATTACCCCGCCATACTTTCTCTGGATTTGCGTTGTGTGGATCTTTCTCGGGCCATCCTCGATTCGAGCCGAGAGGAAATGCTGGAAATTCTGCGAAATATCGCAAAGAATGCTACCCCCGAACTGCGCCGAAATAATGCCTTTACTCTGATATCCATGGCCTTCGAAGCCTTTACCTTGGGGGATATGGAACTCTACGGAAGGCTCTGCAAAGAGATGAAGGAGCTTCTCGAAACCTGTGAGATGCAGGAGGATCGCCGCCGTTCTCTTTTGGGAGAACTCTATCTGGCCACTTCCTTCGGTTTTTACAACGACATTGAAAAAATGGGGGAGATGCATCAGCGGGCCTACGAGCTTCTGGGAAACGAAAGCCGCCTTTTTCGGCCCGATTCTCCCTGGACCTTCGGTTGGCCCTCGGTACTGGGCATGTACTTCAACGAATGCGGCAAGCTGGATACGGAGATGGAGCAGATGGATTACTGGCTTCCCCGTTACAATGCGCTGACCTCGGGGAACGGCAGCGGAGCGGATGTGCTTTTTCGTGCGGAGGTTTTGCTGCACCGGGGCTTTCTCGATGAAGCGGAAGTCCTGGCTCTCAAGGCCCTGGAGATAACCCGGCGCTGGAATCAGGACAGCCTCTATATCTGTACCGCCTTTCTGCTGCAGCGCATGGCCTTGCTCGGAGGTGACCCGGCGGGATTTCAAGAGAGCACATCTCTTTTGAACGAGTGTGCCCACAACTCCGTTTACGCTCTCTCCAGGCGCATCGCCGACATGGCTGCGGGTTTCACCGCCATGCTGCTGAGCCGCCCCGAGGATGTTCCCCCATGGATTCGGGATGGCAACTTCCTGAAAACCCTTTCCCCGGCGGTCCCCTTTGCCGGTATGATTTACGGGCGCCTTCTGCTGCTTACGGGGAGGGAGCGGGAACTGCTTCTGCGGTCCCAGGAATTTCTCGCCTTCAGCGGAAAACATAGGAATCTGCTGGCGGAGATCTATATGAGCCTGTACGTTTCCATCGCCCAGTTCCGCCTGGGACGAAATGTCGAGGGAACTCACGCCTTGAAGGAGGCCCTGGATCTGGCACTGCCCGATGCGTTGCTTCTTCCCTTCGCGGAAAATGCGGATCTTCTGGGAACCTCCCTGAAAAAGGTTCTTTTCGAGCAGCAGCCCTTGGAACGGCAGAAATTTTCGGAGCTGCAAGAGCGCTATGATCGAGGAAGAGAGAGCATTCTTCAAAGCCTCTACGAAGAACATCTTCCGGAAGGACTTACACGCCGGGAATACGAGGTGGCTCTGCTCGTGGCGGAGGGGAAAATCAACCGGGATATCGGAGCGGAGCTTTTTCTTTCGGAAAATACCGTCAAGTTTTATTTGAAATCGATCTTTCAAAAGCTCGGAATTCGTTCCCGCCGGGAAATTAAAAAAGTTCTTTCAAAAGGCAGCTCCTAAAGACTACCCGAAACGAGGGTACTCCTCAAAGTCAGAGCCCCCTATTCTGTACAGGATAGAGGGCTCTGACTTTTGGGCAACCCGGAAGAAGGTGCTTCGCCGGCTCCTCTTCATGGAGCCGGGAAAATGGAGAAAGGGGCTGAAAAAGGGCATGAATCTGTGTGGGAAAATTCTCATGACCTGTCTCGTGACGGCGCTGTGGGCATCCCCGGGCATATCGGAAGTGATGGAACCCGTAACGTTCAAGGTGGCTGAAGGATCTCCTTCCCTGACGCTGACCTTTGCGGAGGGAGAGGTGCGGGTTGCGGAAGGTGTAAAGATGGTGCAGCGCATTTCCTGCGATGAAGATGCTGTAAGGATGGTGGAGGAAATGTCCATGGATCTCGTATCTCTGGTGGATATGAACTTCGACGGATTTCTGGATCTTCAAATCCCTGAAAGTCTGGGTTCTATAAACACGTACTATGCATGCTATCTCTGGAATCCGGAAAAGAACCTCTTCGAAAAAAACGAAGCCCTGGAGGAGATTTCGAGTCCCCAATTCCACGAGGATGCGAAAGAAATTTCCAGCTTCTGTCACGGCAGCGCCACGGACAACGTGGAAACCCTTTACGCCTGGCGGGAGGGAGGGCTTGCTTTGCTGTGGCGAAAAACCCAAACCTATGAGGAGGATCTGGGACGCTTCGTCATAACCGAGGAACGCCTCAAGGGTGGCGACGCCCTGGAAACGGAGTTCGAACGCTCCTTCTCGGAAGAGGAGCTGGAACTATATCTTCGGGGAGAATCAGGGCTCCGCGAAGAAGATTGGCGTCGCATGGAAGCTGCCTCGGAGCAGATCCTCGGTACGAAAATCTCCGGAAATCCGGTATACCACGGGGAATCTCTTACGGAGAACAAGGGAGTGACCGCATGGCTCGCGGAGCTGGAAAACGGAGAGATGATCTGTTTTGAAGTCGCTTACGACGGGTCCATGCTCTATCTGAACAAGGGAGGGGATCGGGGAGTTTACCGGGTCCACTTTGGAGATAGGATCTCCCTGGGGGAACGGATCTTCTGATCCGGGAGAAAGGCGAAGTGCTTTTACAAGAGGAGGGAGTGGCGAAAGGTGTCTTTCATCAAAACGATCATGCCGCTGAAGGACTGGCGCCTCTTCGTGGAAATGGGAACGGGAAGCGTTATGGTGGTGGACATGAGCCGGAAATTGGAGACCGCCCGATATGCGGATCTGCGGGATTCGGCGCTCTTCAACTCGGTGAGCACTGACGGGAACGTAATCTCCTGGGGAAACGGCAGAGTGACCATTACCGTACGTGAGCTCATGGATGCGGTTTTCGTGGATTTCGACGGCGAATAAGCGGATGAAGAAAGGGCTTTGGAGGATTTTTACATGATAAGGAGGATCAAAATGGTAGAAAGGAACATGAAAAAAGTATCGACTTTGTGGCTGGCTCTTCTGATTCTGGGGTTGAGCCTCTTTACATGTCTTCCCCAGGCGGAAGCCGTCAAGGTTATCCTGGATAACCACAGGGACCAGAAGATCACCGCTTCCCTGATTTATTACGACCTCAACCAAAGTTCCTGGTGCTGCCAGGGATGGTGGGGAGTGGACCCCCTGGACAGACGCACCATCCAGGTGCCCCACGATCCCAACAAAAGGATTTACTACTACATCGAATCCGGCGGCAAGGTGGTACACAAGCGCAGCGAGGGTTGGGCACGATGGGACGTAATCAACAATGCCTTCAAATACTACGAGCATGACGGATGCCCCAACGGAAAGAACTACCGCTCCGTATACTTCAATTGCAGCCAGAAAGTAACCGGGGACTCCTGGGAACTTAACGTAAAATAAGGAGAAGGAATGAGGAAAAAGAGACCGGAAAGGAGGCGCCGCATGGGGATTGCCGGAGGAGGCGCTTTTCTTCTGATATGGGCCTGTTTATGGTGGTTCTGGCAGCCTCGGATTCCCGAATCGGGTTTCTTCTACGCCCTTCGCGAGGGAAGCCAGGTGTGGCGCATTCAGGGAATCTTGCAGCGTTCCCCCGTAAAGAATGCAATTCTCCAGGGGGTGGAGGAGGCCTCTCCAAAGTTTTACTCCTGGGCTGCCATCACTTCCGGCGATGCGGTGAAAGAGGAACTTCCGGGAATCTGCTTTTTCGATGATGACGGGGATTTCTCGGGTTTTCTCGCGCTCTCTTCGGATCTTCCCAAGCGGATAGAGGAAATTCGGTTTTCTGCGGAAGAAACTCTGGTTCTCACGACTTCGCCCCCCCGGGAGGAGCTTCGTTTTCCTTTGGAGAATGCGGAAATTTCCTGGCCCCCCGGGGGAGATGACGCAAAGAAGAAGTAACGTAAAAAAGCGTGTCCTTTCGCTATCTATCAGAAAAGGAATAAAAAACACGTTCATATTGCAGATGGGAGTGACCAATAGTGGCAAGGAAAAGAATAGGATTGGCTTTGGGATTGTGCCTTTTCGGCATGCTTGTGTTGACCGGGTCCGGAGCCTTTGCGGATCAGGAAGCGTATGTTCTCGAGGACGAAAAAATTTACAGAGTGTATGCCGACGGAAACAGAGAACTTCTGGAAGAGGAGTTTCCGGGGCAGTGCGGCACGGAGCAGGGCCTTTTCTTCTGGGTGGTGGTGGATCCCGAGTTGTCCGAAGCCATGGAAGGATCGGAAAGAGGTATCTATTTCTTCGACGAGCAGGAGAATCCTCGGGGTTTTCTTCCTTTCGAGGGAGCCTCCTACTGCGGTGTTCTCTTCAGCCCCGACGGAGAGCGGTTTCTCCTGAGCTGCGGTACGAGTGTTTCTCAGGAAATATCTCTCTATACCTTCGAAGATCTGCAGAAAAAAAATTCCTTCCAGGCCATAGGGTTTGTGGAGTGGATCGACTTTGCCCGGTTTGTCTTTTCGCTGGACGACGCTGCGAAGGGGCGGCGGGGGGATGCCATGGATCAGCAGAAAGGCTGGCTCTCCGTGGTGGTCTACGACACGCTCATGGAAGAGCTCTTTCCCGTGATGGAAGCCACGGAGACCAAAGATTATATGTACATTGCCGTGGATGTCGAGAAAGACGAGATTTTAATTTTAGAGCGTTCCGTGGAACGTGCAGAGGACTGGAACGACGAAAACTCCATTGAAGACCGGGAGCTTTCCGTTCCCATTCCTGCAGCGGGCTAGAAGAAAGGGAAAAAATCATGATAAAGACGAAGAATATGATGAAGAGCGGCCTTGGAATAGTCCTCCTCATGGCATTGCTTGGGGGGGGAACTGCCTGGGGAGCTCCGAGCGAAAAACAGCTCAAGGCCATGGGGATCTTTCTGAGCAACTTCACCGAGCTTGGTTTTCTGGAGCTGAGCACCGAGGAGATGACACGGCCCGAAAGCTATCCGGATCTCGTTCGGTTCGGAGTCTGGCACAACTATATCAACAACTTCAAAAGCCGCATCGAAAATGTTCCGGAAAAGGCCCGGGAAAAGGGAGATCTTCGCATCGAGGCGAAATGGGTGGAGGAGTCGGTGCGCAAATACTTCGGCCTCAAGATCGAGGCGAACAAATCCGTGGATCAGTCGGACCCTCCCTATCTCTATGAAGAGAGATACTTCTATTTTTGGGGTGCCGATGGAGAAGCGGCCTGGTACGCCCGGATCGGAGAGGCCTCGAATCCCGAAAAGGGCCTTTGGGAGCTTTCGGGAGAAATTTACAACGCCGACGATCCCCAAGAGATTCTCGGGGATTTCCGGGCCACCGTCAAGGAAGCCCAGTGGAACGCCAAGCAGACCTACGTTCTGGTGCGTATGAGCACCGAATTCCGGTAGCTTTACGAGGAGGACGAGAAAAAACATGTATTACATAAAAAAACGTATTCTCATGGCACTCTTCATCTGCCTGGTTCTTGGGGGGCTTTCTCCGGCGGCCTCGGTGGCTTTCGAAAGCGACGGCGGGGCATGCATCGCCATAGCCTACGCTCAGGAAAACTACCAGGGCATTTCCTGGGAAATCTACGAAATGGGAGAATACGATCTCTGGTGGAAAATCGACCGGGAAAGCTCCAATCCTCGGAAAATCTTCGATTTTCCCAATGACAGCGTGGCTTCTCTTCGAGTGTGTCCGGGCTACAGAGTAACGCTCTACGAACATGCGGAACTTCTCGGAAAAAGCCTGATTGTGGAAGCCGATATCCCCTCGCTGGAAGAGGGATGGAGCCGTCAGGCCTCGTCTCTCACCGTCTTTACCCGGGAGATCGAGGAGGCTCGAGAGTGGCGGGAGACGGTTCGCTCCGCCCCGAAAGATTGTGCCGCTTCCCGGACCGATGGGGCGAAGATCGCGGAACTTCTCGGAGAGTATCCGGAGCAGTTCGCCTGGTTGACACATTCCGGAGAACCCGAGTGGTACGGGGATACCACCGACGAAGAGCGGATCGAGATGGGGGGATTTCTTCTGGATTTTCTCCAGGCCCTGGGATACGACCTCTCCTCCTGGACTCCGGAAAGTTTCGCCCAGCAGATGAACAACTTCTACGACTGGCGGAAGGATCGCAGCATCTGGCGCACCGCATGCCTGGTCTTGAACGTGGATCCCCTTCCGTACGAGGAAATTTTCGCTCAAATTCAGGAATAGTGAAATCTTGCAGAGTTGGATAAGAATACAGAAACCGGAGGAGAAACGGTGATGTGCGAAAAAGCATGGAGTCTGTGGGGAAGGTTGGGAATCGCACTATTCCTGATGGCACTGCCCATATTATTATCGGGAACGGCCCATGCGGCAGAAAGGGCGTTTACCCGGTTTTGTATCGATGTTCCCGAGACGTGGCTGGCCTCCGAGGAGGAGGGGATTATCACTCTTACGGATAATAACCGTACCGCCAGGATTACCGTGAGGGTTCTTTCGCCCAGAGATACCCTGGAGAATACTGCGGCGTTTTTCGCCGAAAAAACCGGCGGAACCTCTCCCGTGGAGGAGGATGGACTCTACAGCTTTACCTACCGTACCACAGAGGGGAACCAGACCGTATCCACCCGGGTAATGCTCGGGAAGAGTGACGACGGTTCGGAGTTCTGCATGATCTCCGTTTCGGGAGAGCATCCCGAAGCCAACGCCATTCTGAGATCCCTTCGAAGCAAAGACTGATTTTTTCATCCCCGAGCTTTGTCGCAAAGGGCGAAAGTAAAAGGGGTATCCGGGAGAAATGTCCGGATACCCCTTTTCTGCTTGTTTTACCTCTCCGCCGTTTCTACCCCTGCCCTGGATAGTAGGGCTGTCCCGCCGCTCTGGGAGCCTGGGAGCTCTTGGAGAAGAGTACCAGGGCTATCAGGGTGACCACGTAGGGAAAGCTCTTGAGGAGCAGGGGAGGAATGACCGCAAGCTGGGGAATTACCTGGGAGACGTTGGCCACGGTGGTGGCGAAGCCGAAGAAGAGGGTCGCTCCCAGCACTCCCAGGGGTTTCCACTGGCCGAAGATGAGCGCCGCCAGGGCGAGAAAGCCAAGCCCCGCCACGGTGCCGTTGAATTCTCCCGAGTAGGTCACCAGAATGATGCCTCCTCCCAGCCCCGCGAAGGCTCCGGAGATCATCACTCCCAGATAGCGCATGCGGTAGACGTTGATTCCCGCGGAGGCCGCCGAGGAGGGATGCTCTCCGCAGGCCCGGAGGCGCAGGCCGAAGGAGGTCTTGTAGAGCAGAAACCAGGAAATCGCCAGAAGGGCCAGCACCACCCAGGTGGTCCAGTAGGTCTGGGTGAAGAGCAGGGGGCCGATGCCGGGAAGGTCCGCCAGTCCCGGTACGTTCTGGCGCAGAATGCCGTTGCGGATGCGGATGTTGCCGCTTCCGGTGAGAGTGCGGGCGAGATAGACCGTAAGGGCGGTGGCCATCATGTTGATGGCGGTACCGCTGATAATCTGGTCCGCATTCAGGTTGATGGAGGCGAAGGCGTGGAGCAGGGAGAAAAGCATTCCTGCTGTGGCGGCGGCAAGAAGCCCCAGGGGAATGGCCCCGGCGGGAAGAAGATTTTCCAGGCTCTGCACGGTAATGGCGGCGGCGAAGAAGCCCATCACCATGAGCCCCTCCAGGCCGATATTCACCACCCCGCTCCGCTCGCTGAAAAGCCCTCCCAGGGAAGTGATGAGAAGGGGGATGGTCAGGGCCACGGCGTAGGGAAAAATCTGTACGAGAATGCTCCAGATTTCCATGTCAGGCTCCCTCCTTTTCGGGGGTATCGTCCCGTTGCGGGGTCTGTCGGTTTTTTCTGCGGCGTTTCCAGCCGCCCCACACCCGTCCGAGAAGGACGCTGGTGGCGGTGAAGTAGATGATGGTGGCGATGATGGTGTCCGAAATCTCCGGAGGAATGTTCGTCATGGCGTTCATGAATCCCTTTCCCGAGTGAAGCATGCCGAAAAAGAGAGCCGAGGCGAAAACTCCCCAGGGTTCCGTGGCTCCCAGCAGGGCCACGGCGATGCCGTCGAATCCCTGGTTGGGAAGAATACCGATCTGCATGTTCGAGGCGTATCCCGTATAGAAGGTGGTGCCTGCAAGCCCCGCCAGACCTCCCGCGATCATCATGGAAAGGATCACGTTCCGCTCCACCCGGATTCCCGCGTATTCCGCGGCATTTCGGTTGAATCCTACCGCCTGAAGCTCGTATCCAAGGGTTGATTTTTTGAGAATTATCGATATGACGATTACCGCGAAGAGAGCGACAAAGATGCCGAGGTTGAGATAGGAGCCGTCGAAGAGAGCGTCCAGCCAGGAAGTTTTAAGGCTTGCCGCCTCGGGAATGAGCCGGGATTCCGTCTCTAGATAGGCCCCCTTGAGCCAGGCGGGAACGGTGTAGTACACCACCCAGTAGGCGATCCAGTTCATCATGATGGTGGCCACCACCTCGTGTACGTTGAACCGGGCCTTGAGATATCCCGGCAGAAAGCCCCAGAGGGCGCCTCCGAAAAAGCCCGCCAGAATGGTCAGGGTAAGGAGCAGGGGCCGGGGAGCGGGAACCAGGAGGGCCATGGCGGTGGAGCAGAGGCCTCCCATGAGCATCTGTCCCGCCGCACCGATATTGAAAAGCCCGGTCTTGAAGGCGAAGGCTACGGAAAGTCCCGTGAGGATAAGCGTGGTGGCGGTGGCCAGGGTGTTGCCGATGCGCTCGATGTTCATGAGCCCTCCCTTGAAGAGGAAGGTGTATCCCTCCAGGGGGTCGCTTCCTATGGCCAGCATGAGCAGGGCTCCCGCCAGAAGCCCCAGAAAGACCGCCGAAAGGGACAGGAAAAGGACGTTGTTTTTGCTCTTCATCGGGATTCCCCCCTCCGGACTCCCGCCATGAGAAGCCCCACTTCGTTTTCGTTGGTATCCTCGGTTTTCACGATATCCACGATTTCCCCGCTGTTGATTACCGCGATGCGGTCCGCCAGATTGAAAATCTCGTCCAGCTCCAGGGAGATCAGCAGCACCGCCTTGCCGGAATCCCGCTGTTCCACCAGGCGTTTATGAATGTACTCGATGGCTCCCACATCGAGTCCCCGGGTGGGCTGTACCGCGATGAGCAGATCCGGATCGCTGTCGATCTCCCGCCCAACGATGGCCTTCTGCTGGTTCCCTCCCGAGAGATCTCCCGCGGGGGAATCGATGCCCTGGCCGGATCGCACGTCGAAGAGTTCCGCGATACGTTCTCCCTGCTTCCGGATGATGGGAAACTTGAGAAATCCTCTCTCCGAAAAGGGAGGGCGGTAGTAATTCTTGAGAATGAAGTTCTGTCCCAGGGTGAACTCCAGAACGAGGCCGTGTTTCTGGCGGTCTTCGGGAATATGGGCTATGCCGAGCTCGCTTCGTTCCCGTCTGGAGAGGGGATTCAGGGGTTTACCCCGAAGGGCCATGGTCCCCGAAAGGGGGTTCCGGAGCCCCGTAATGGTCTCCACCAGCTCCGCCTGGCCGTTGCCGTCCACTCCCGCGAGGCCCAGAATCTCTCCGCTCCGCACGGAGAGAGAGAGGTTTTTCAGGGCTTTGTACTTTCGGGAATTGAGTACCGAAAGATCTTGTATCTCCAGCACCACCTCTCCGGGAACGGAGGGCTTCTTTTCCACCTGAAAGGAGACCTCCCGGCCCACCATCATGGAGGCCATTTTCTGCTGGCTGGTATCCTTCACGTCTACCGTGCCGATGTACTTGCCCCGGCGGATGACCGTACATCGGTCCGCCACCGCCTTGATCTCCCGCAGTTTGTGGGTGATGAGGATGATGGATTTTCCCTCCCGCACGAGGTTGCGCATGATCTCCATGAGTTCCTCGATCTCCTGGGGAGTGAGTACCGCCGTGGGTTCGTCGAAGATGAGCAGTTCCGCATTCCGGTAGAGCATCTTCAGAATCTCCACCCGTTGCTGCATGCCCACGGAAATGTCCTCGATCTTGGCGTTTTCGTGGATGTTCAGACCGTAGCGCTCCGACAGTTCCTTGATCTTCCGGGCTCCCCGAGAGCGATCCAGCAGAAAGCCCCCCTCCTGACCCAGAAGAATGTTTTCGGTTACCGTGAAGTTGTGCACCAGCTGGAAGTGCTGATGTACCATTCCGATGCCGAGATCGTTCGCCACGTTGGGATTCGCGATGCGAACCTCCTTTTCCCGAATGCGGATGGAACCTCCGTCGGGGTGGTAGAGTCCGAAGAGAATGCTCATGAGAGTGGATTTCCCCGCTCCGTTCTCTCCCAGCAGAGCGTGGATTTCCTGGGGCCGTACCTGAAGCGTAATGTCGTCGTTGGCCACCACTCCGGGGAATTCCTTGCGGATATGCAGCATCTCAACCACGTAGTCCATGGGTTCGTACCCCCTTTGCATAATCTGCCGCCTTTTAAATATACAGGTTTTTCCGAAAAAAGGGTAAGGAAAAGAAATGGAGAGGGTTTCTTTTGCACGTCGTTTTAGGGGTTTGAAGAGGCTTTCCGGGAGTGCTATGATGGAGCGGCGGAAAGGTTTGTGTCCTCTCCGCAGGATTTTTTCCAAAGTTCTTTTTCCGGAAGGAATGTGCGGGAAAAGATTGTTTGAAAAGGGGGCGATACCCGTTGGAAAATCTTGCATCGTATATAGACCATACCCTTCTCAAGGCGGAGGCTTCCGCCGAGGCGGTGCGGCAGCTCTGCCGGGAGGCTCGGGAATACGGATTCGCCTCGGTGTGCGTCAACTCCTGCCGGGTGCCTCTCTGTACGGCAGAGCTGGAAGGTTCCGGGGTTGCGGTCTGTTCCGTGGTGGGTTTCCCTCTGGGAGCCATGCATACCGAAGCCAAGGTATTCGAGACAAAGGGAGCTCTCGAAGCGGGAGCCCGGGAGATCGACATGGTGATGAATCTGGGAGCCTTCAAGGATCGGGACTATGACGTGGTGATGGAAGATATCCGGAAGGTCAAGGCGGTTTGCGGATCCCGGGTGCTCAAGGTGATTCTCGAAACCTGCCTTCTTTCGGAAGAAGAAATTGTCCGGGCCTGCACTCTCGCGAAGAGCACCGGGGCGGACTACGTGAAGACCTCCACGGGTTTTTCCAAGGGAGGCGCCACCCTGGAACATGTGGCCCTCATGCGGCGCACCGTGGGAGCGGAGATGGGAGTGAAGGCCTCGGGAGGCATCCGTTCCCGGGAGGATGCTCACGCCATGATTCAGGCGGGAGCTTCCCGGATCGGCACGAGTTCCGGAGTAGCCATGATGGTGGGCGGTTCCGGAAAATCCGCCTATTAGGGGAGAAGGAGACAAAACCCATGCGCATGCCCGATATCATTCGTAAAAAACAGCTTGGGAAAGAGCTTTCCCGGGAGGAGATCCATTTCTTCGTTTCCGGCTACACCTCGGGAAGTATCGGGGACGACCAGGCGGCGGCCTTCTGCATGGTCATCTGGTTCAACGGCATGACGAATCGGGAGACCGGGGATCTCACCCTGGCCATGGCGGCCTCGGGGGAGACCGTGGATCTCTCCTCCATTCCGGGAATCAAGGTGGATAAGCACAGTTCCGGCGGGGTGGCGGACACCACCACCATTGTTCTGGCTCCCCTGGTGGCGGCATGCGGCGGCAAAGTGGCCAAGATGTCCGGTCGGGGGCTGGGGCATACCGGGGGCACCCTGGACAAGCTGGAAGCCATTCCGGGGTACAACGTGCACCAGAGCATGGAGGATTTCGTGCGCATCGTCAATGCCTGCGGGGCCTCGCTGATCGGCCAGACCGGTTCCCTGGCTCCGGCGGACGGAAAGCTCTACGCTCTTCGGGATGTCACCTCCTCAGTGGATTCCATGCCCCTCCTCGCCTCCAGCATCATGAGCAAGAAGCTCGCCGCCGGGAGCGATCAGATCCTTCTGGACGTCAAATGGGGATCCGGGGCCTTTCTGCCGGTCCTGGAAGATGCGACGGAGCTTGCCCGAATCATGGTGGAGATCGGAAAACATGCGGGTAAGCCCACCAAGGCCCTGGTGACCGACATGAACCAACCCCTGGGCAACGCCGTGGGAAATGCCCTGGAAATCCGGGAGGCCCTGGAGATCCTCCGAAACGAATGTATCTCGGGAGCTTTGCGGGAGCTTATCGTTCTTCTGGCGGTGGAGATGCTTGGAATGGGAGAGGTCTTTTCGGAGTCCTCCAAGGCGGAGCGAGCGGTGCTGGGGGCTCTCGAAAGCGGCAGGGCCTTGGAAAAATTCCAGGAGATGATAGCTCTGCACGGAGGAAATCCCCGGGTTTGCACGGACCTTTCCCTGCTTCCCCGGGCGGCGAAGACCTTTTCCGTCAAAGCCGAGGCCTCGGGATATCTTACAAGAATGAACACCTACGACCTGGGAATCGCTGCGGGAATGCTCGGAGCGGGACGGGAGCATAAGGAAGACGCAGTGGATCCCGCGGTGGGATTCTGGATGCATAAGCGCCTGGGAGACTTCGTGGAGAAGGGGGAATCCCTTGCGGAATTTCACGTGAATCATACCCGAAACGAGGCGGCGGCGGTGCGTCTCTTTCTGGATTCTCTTACCCTGGGGGAGGAGCCTCCCGAGGCGTGCCCCCTGGTGGCGGAGCGCGTGGAATAGAGCGGTGGAGGCTCCGGGAATTTTCCGGAGAGTAGAGGAAAGCCTTTTATGGAAACCGAAAAGGGAGGAATGTGTATGAATCGGTTTGGAAAGCGAATGGCGGCAGTGCTCTGTGTGGCGTTTCTGGTCTCGTTGAGTTTTGGAAGTCTTGCCTGGGGAGCCCTGAAGGTGGGAATGGTCACCGATGCGGGAACCATCGACGACAAATCCTTCAACCAGGGAACCTGGGAGGGGGTGCTCCAGGCAGAGAAAGAGCTGGGAGTACAGATTAAGTACCTCAAGCCCGGAGGCACCACCGAGGCGGACTATCTCAAGGAAATCGGCAATCTCTACGATGCGGGATATCGGTTTATCGTCACTCCGGGATTCAAGTTCGAAACCAGCATCTACAAGGCTCAGAGCCGGTATCCCAAGGGCAAGTTTGTCATTCTCGACGGGGCGCCCCATAAGGGAGATTACGTCGCGGAGGTGAAGGAAAATACCGTTTCCATCTTCTTTGCGGAGCATGAGGCGGGTTTCATGGCGGGGCTTGCCACGGCGCTGCAGCTTGAAAAGGCTTCGGTGGGTTTCGTGGGAGGCATGGAGATTCCTCCGGTACAGAAATTCAACTGGGGATTCCAGCAGGGTGTGGCCTACGCCAACGAGCACTACGGCACGGCAATTATCATGAACCCCGAGAATGTCCTCTATCAGGGAACCTTCAGCGACGTGGCGGCGGGACAGCAGATTGCCGCTTCCATGTACGATCGGGGAGTTACGGCGGTATTCGCCGCTGCGGGAGGCGTGGGAGTAGGCGTTATCAACGAGGCCAAGACCCGGGCCGCGGCGGGCAAGGAAGTATGGGTAGTGGGGGTTGACGTGGATCAGTATGCCGACGGCATCTACGACGGGAAGAAATCCATCGTTCTCACCTCTGCCACCAAGAGAATCGACCATGCCGCCTTCGACATGATCAAGGCGGAGCTGGAAGGAACCTTCCCCGGCGGCATGACCCTCATCTTCGATGCCGCCAACTTCGGCGTGGGGATCCCCTGGGAAAATCCCAACCTCCGGGAGGATGTCCAGAAAGAGGCGGATGCCATCTTCGCCAAGCTTCAGAGTGGGGAGATCAAGGTTTCTGCAGAGCGGGGCGATTTGATCAAGTAGACTCCCCTGAAAAGCAATGCCTTGGGCTGTAACAAGGCGTAGCGGGCGTAAGAAATCCGGCCCCCTTGGGATTACGAGGAGGCCGGATTTCTTCTATTGTTTTTCCGTGATTTGCAGCGGAATCTCGTGATTTTCTGCCGGGGGAGTTCTTCAGTCCGTTTCCTCGGAGAGGCCGGATCGTTTCGGAAGGGTGAAAAAGAACGTGGCTCCCTTCTCGGGGGTAGCTTCCGCCCAAATGTGCCCCCCGTGGCGGTGGATAATGCGCTGTGCCGTGGCCAGGCCGATACCGTTTCCGGGAAAGTCCTCCTCCTCGTGAAGCCTCTGGAAGACCGTGAAGAGCCTTTCTCCCTGACCCATATCGAATCCCGCTCCGTTGTCCTCGATAAAGAAAATTTCCTGATTGCCGCGTTTTACATGGCTGAAGAGAATACTGGCTTCCTCTCGTTTGCGGGTGAACTTCCAGGCGTTGTGCAGAAGGTTTTCCAGGGCTATCCGAATCAGCCCGGCATCGCCGAAGGCGGTCATGTCGGGAAGTACGGAAATTTTCACGGAACGCTCCGGATCTCCTCGTTTCAAGTCTTCAAGGATCTGTTTTGCCATGACGGTGAGATCGAGCTTGCGAGGCTTCGTGGGTGCCCGGGTAAGTCGAGAGAGCCGGAGAAGGTCTTGAATTCGCTCATCCAATCGCAGAGCCCCGCTGCGAATTCTTGTAAGGAAATTTCGTCCCTGGTTGTCCAGGAGATGGGTGTAGTCCTTCTCCAAAGCCCGGCTGAAGCCGTTTACCGCTCGCAGAGGGGCCCTGAGATCGTGGGAGATGGAGTAGGCGAAGGCTTCCAGTTCCCGGTTGGCATGCTCCAGCTGCATGGTTCGCTCCCGTACACGTTCTTCCAGCTTTCGGTTGAGATAACGCACTCTCTCCTCGGCGACCTTCCGCTCGGTAATATCGAGAAGAACTCCCTCGATATAAAGGGGGGTGCCTTCTTCGGTGTAGATGCCCCGGGCCTTCTCGAAAACGTGCCGGGGAGTGCCGTCTTTGTGGCGGATCCGGTACTCCAGCTGATAGTTTTTCTGGTTACGTATTTCTCGATTCACGGTTTCTTCCATAAGGGGAAGATCCTCGGGAAGGGTGATATCCTCCCAGGTGAGATCTCCCAGAAATTCTTCCTGGGGATGTCCCGTCAAGGAAAAAACCTCTTCGCTGATGTAGAACATTCTCCAGGGGCTCCGGGCGTCGCAGAGGAAAACCACCCCCGGCACGTTTTCCACCAGAGCCCGGTAGTGCTCTTCCTTTTCCCGCAGGGAGGTTTCCATTTTTTTCCGCTCCGTCACGTCTCGGCCCACCACCACGAGGTATTTGCGGCTTCCGTCCTCGTAAAAGGTGGGAACCTTGATAACGTCGAAAACCGCAGTGGTGCCGTCGGGGAGATCTATACTCTGGTCTTCCCGGTACGGTGTTCCTTGAATCCAGGTTCTCTCGTCCATTTCGGAGCAGGAGAAGAAGGTGCGGAAGTAGGAGGGGCTGTAGGCGATGAGTTCGGATCCCTTCTTTCCCCGGTAGTCCACGTTTTCCAGCCGGAAGAGCCGGAGGGCGAACTCGTTGGTCTCCATCCATCGTCCCTCTCCGTCTCGGAAAGAGACGATATCCGGAAGGGTGTTGAGCAGGGTCCGGAGAGATTCTTCCGCCATCTGCCGAGAGGCGAGCTCTTGCCGGAGCTGTTCCGTTTGGAGGCGCACTCGCTTCCGAAGACTTCGGTTCCAGATAATGATCCCTCCTATGACCAGAAGAAGGGGAATCAGAACCCAGAGAACGTATCCCAATACGTCCCGGAAGGATATGGAAGGTTTCGTGAGGAGTCCGAACCATTGGTTGTAAATAACGTCGTAGGTTCCGTTTTCCTTGAGAATTCGCAGTCCGTCGTCGATTTTTCCCAGCAGGTCTTCCTGTCCCTTAGCCAGGGCGATGCAGTATTTCCGGGGGTGTATTTCGACGGGAATCTCCCGAAGGTTGGTTATTCCCTGGTCCCGAATGATCTGGAGCCCCTGGAGCCGGGCAAGAAGTGCCGCGTCGTGACGGCCCGCCGCAAGCTCCCGAAGGGCGAGAATGGGGTTTTCCACGGGAAAAATTCTGGAGGATATCTTTTCTTCCAGCACGTAGTCGTGCATGATGTCCCCGTTCTGGACCAGGATTTCCTTTCCGGAGAGATCTTCAAGAGTGCGAATGGAAGAGTCTTGAGGGACGAAGACGGCGTTGGTCATCATAATGTGAGGAGTGCTGAAATCCACGAATTTCTCCCGCTCCGTGGAGTAGACCATTCCCATGAGCATGTGGATCTCTCCGGATTCCAGACGGTGGCGCACCGTATTCCAGTCGTCCAGGTGAATTTCTATGGAAAGACGCATTTCCTTTGCCAGGGCTTGCATGATATCCACGTTGAATCCCCGGGGGATGCCGTTTTCCATGTATTCGTAAGGGGGGTAGTTGTTGTCCCCCTGAACCTTGAGAACCGCCGTTCTTTCCTGGCCCCCGGAGGGAAGAATAAGGAGTTGCCCCAGAAACATCGGCATTCCCAGAAGGAGCATTGCGAGAATCCGAAGGGCTCCAAGACCCAAGGAATTGGACGTGTCGGAAATGCGGCGCACCATGATCTTTCCCCCCGATGCCGGAAATTTTTGAATATACGGGGTTATTCTAGCATGATTTTAAGGGAAGAAGAGGAGAGGGCTTTTTTTCGTAAAGATGAAAAAAACTGCCCCCGAAGGAGCAGTTTTTTTGAGATGTCGAAACGTTTCTTGTTCAGAGATGCCGGAGGTATTAATACCCCACGGGAACTCCCAAACGCCGTCCGTCGGCGCCGCCGTTCATCTGGCTTCCCTGGAGGAGAATCCCCTGGGCGGTTCCGAAATAACCTCCCCGAGGACGCACTTCCACGTTATGTCCCCGCATCTTCAGAAATTCGATGGTTTCCTCGGACATGGGTTCTTCCACCAGGAAGGGGCCCGCTTTGCCGCTGGATGCGTAGGTAAAGATTCGGGGCTGTTCGATGGCTTCGTCCATGGTCATGCCGAAATCCACCACGTTCATGATAATCTGGCTTACCGCGGTGATGATCCGCCAGGCTCCCGCTGCGCCGATGGTCATGAAGGGTTTGCCTTCGGGATCAAGCACGATGCTGGGGCTCATGGAGGAGAGGGGGCGCTTGCCGGGTTCCGGAGCGTTTACGCTCGCAGGATCCGAGGAGAAGTCGTCCATCTGGTTGTTCAGCACCAGGCCGTATTCGGGGACGATGACCCCGGAGCCGAAGAAGTAATTCACCGTATTCGTGGAGGCCACGATATTTCCCTGGGCATCCACCACGGAGAAGTGGCTCGTGGAAAGGTGCATGTCATCGGTGCCGCCGAGGTAGCTTGTTTTTTCCTCCCGAGGCTGATACAGCCAGGGATCGTCGGGCCATACTTCGTTCATCACCTTGTAGGGCTGAATCTTCCGGAAGAGCCGGAGAGCGTAATCCTTGTCGGTAAGTCCCTGGAGAGGGAGATCCACGAAGGCGGTATCCGCCATGTATTCCTGCCGGTCCGCAAAGACGAGCTTCATGGCTTCGCCGAGATAGTGAAGATACTCGGGGCCGTTATGCACCCATGTACCCACCGGGCAGTACTCCATGATGTTCAGAAGCTGCACGATATGGGTTCCGCCGCTGGAGGCGGGAGGAGTGGAGAAGATCTCGTAGCCCCGGTAAGTTCCCGAGACGGGCTCCCGGATCTCCATGGTGTAGTTTTCCAGATCCTTCATGTTCATGTTGCCTCCGGTGCGGTTCACCGCTTCCACCAGAGCTTTGCCGATGGGGCCCTTGTAGAAGGCCTTGGGGCCTTCCTGGCCGATAAGGCGGAAGGCCTCGGCCAATTCGGGCTGCTGCAGTACGGTTCCCGCTTCCACGGGAAGGCCGTCTGCATCGAGGAAGACGATCTGGGTGGGGGAGTTGTAGGCCAGAAGCTTGTCCAGGTTGTCCGTGATGATGCCGTTCTGCATCTCCGCAAGCTCGAAACCCTCTTCCGCCAGGCGGATCGCCGGGGCGGCCACGTCCATCCAGCTCATGGTGCCGTACTTCTCCAGGGCGGTCCACATGCCCATAACTTGACCGGGAACGCCTACGGCGGTGCCTCCCAGTTTGGAAGCTCCCGCGGCCTTGGCTTCTTCCGAGGCGTACATATCCTTGGTGGCGGAATTGGGTGCCATCTCACGATAGTCCAGCTCTACCACTTCTCCGGTTTGGGCGAACCGGATTACCATGAATCCGCCGCCGCCGAGGCCCGAAGCGTTGGGCTCCACCACGTTGAGTGCCAGGGCGGTGGCTACCGCCGCATCGATGGCGTTGCCTCCCTTTTGAAGAATCTCCACCCCTGCCTTGGATGCCAGCTCGTGAGCCGAGGAAACCATGCCCCGCTTGGCGTAGACATCCTGCGCTTCCACGGCGAAGGCGGCTCCCGCAATGCAGATGCAAAGAACGAGAGCGAACAAAATACGAAACTTTCTCATTACAACCCCTCCTTAAAAAGAATTTGAAATAAAAAAACTCTCCGGGATAAATTAGCTGAAAATTATCCCGGGAGAGAAAAACCAAATTAGTAGCCTACCGCATCTCCGTCGCGTCTGGAATCCGCAGCTCCCTGAAGTCCTTCATCGGTAAAGAGAATTCCCTGGGCGCCTCCGAAATAGAGATCGTAATCTCCCCGCACCTTGATTTCATACCCCATAACGGCAAGAGTGTCCAGGACTTCCTGGGAAATTCGGGATTCCGCCTGAAGTACGTCCGGCTTGGTGCCGAGAACGCGAGAGGTGAAGCGAGGAGCCTCGATAGCTTCGTCCATGTTCATCTTAAAGTCTACCACATTTGAAATAATTTCCGCTACGGAAGTGATAATTCTCCATGCTCCGGGAGATCCCACGGCGAGGAAAGGTTTTCCCTCGGGATCCAATACGATGGTGGGGCTCATGGAGGAGAGAGGTCGTTTGCCTGGTTCCGGAGCGTTTACGCTCTCGGGATTGGAGGAGAAGTCGTCCATCTCGTCGTTATAGACGAAACCGTACTTGGGGTCGATGATGCTGCTACCGAAAAAGTAGTTGACGGTTTGCGTGCAGGCCACGATGTTCCCCGCTTCGTCAGCCACGGAGAAGTGCGTGGTGGACCATTGTTCGTCCACCACGATGTCGCTGTTGGGAATTTCCGTAAGGGCCTTGTCCGCCGGAATTTTGGCGGCCAGTTGGGCGCCATACTCCTTGGACTGGAGGGTGTCGAAGGGGATGTTGTAGAACGAAGGGTCTGCCATGTAGTTGGCCCGATCGGAGAAGGCAAGCTGGAAGGCCGCTGCCATGTGATGCACGCTCTGGTGGCTGTTGTGCTTCCATTCTCCCAGGGGAAAGTTCTCCAGAATGTTCATGATTTCCACCACCGTGATTCCTCCCGAGGAGGGAGGGCACATGGAATAAATTTTATAGCCCCGGTAGGTTCCTTCTGCAGGAGTGCGAAGCACCGCATGATAGCGATGGAGGTCGTTCATGGTCATGTTGCCCCCGAGTTTCTGAATGGTGTCCACCATGGACTCTCCTATGGGGCCGTTGTAGAAAGCCCGGATGCCGTGCCGGGCGATAAGGCGGAAGGCTTCGGCCAGTTTGGGCTGCTTCACCAGAGTTCCCGGTTCCAGGGGAAGTCCGTCCGCATCCACAAAGGGGTTATTCTCCGGAGTGTTGTACTTGGAAAGGGTATCCAGATGATCTTGGGTTGCTTCGGCGGTGGTGGGAGCCAGGGGGAACCCTTCTTCGGCGAGTTTGATGGCGGGAGCGAGAACCTCCGCGAGGCTCAGCGTGCCGTACTGTTCAAGAGCCAGAGCGTACCCTGCCAGCGTTCCGGGAACTCCTACGGCGAGAGGGCCATAGGCGCTGATTTGATTCTTCTTGGCTTCCTCGGAGGCGTAGATATCCTTAGTGAAGGCTGCGGGAGCGGCCTCACGATAGTCGATGGCTACCACCTTGCCCGTGCTTGCCGGACGGATCAGCATGAAGCCGCCGCCGCCGATGCCCGAAGCGTTGGATTCCACCACGTTGAGGGCGAAACCCGTGGCTACTGCGGCATCCACCGCATTACCTCCCTTTTCCAGAATCTCCAGGCCCGCCTGAGCCGCCAGCTTGTTCGCTGCCGCTACCATGGCGTGTTGGGCGGAAACGTTGGTAATCGCGTGGTCCGATGCCGCCCAGGCAAAGCTGCCGAAGCATAGGACCAGAACCAGGGTTCCTAGTGCTGCCAAACGAAAACGTCGCATTTGCAAATGCCTCCTTTTGTGCTGTCAAAAATACTTCTTCTCATGACGCTCTCCCGAGAAAGGTTCTCGAAGGTATATGTAGTTGCTTTCTTAGCTTCCCAGGGGAGAAAGATAGGCGCCGAAGCCCTTTTTCGTCAGTTCCTCCATATCCGGAACTCCTTCCACCACCACCTCCTTGTTTTCATCCATAAAGCCGAGCATCTCCATAAAGGTGAGCACCGCCTGGGTGTGCCGGCCGATGCGGTAATTCAGAGGCTGGTCCTCCTCGTAGGGAATGAAGAGAAGTCCCAATTTCGAGGCCTTGGCATAGCTCTTGTCCCGCCCGGTAATCACGAGATCTTCGTTGGTGCGCCCCCGGAGGCGGCCCTGGCTGGGATTGCCCGTTTCCATGAGTACCGGCAGTGTTTCGGTATAATCCCCCCACTCCCGGTGGGTAAGCCCCCGGAGATTTTTCGGAGAAGGCTCGATGCGCAGGGGGATACCCATATCCTCGAGCTCCATGGCTACCATGGCGGTGAGTTCCATGCTCCGTTCGTGGGCTACTGCGGCGTTTACCACGGGGTACTCCGGAGAAGCCTCGTGAAGATCGAAGGCGAGATCTATCTTTTCTTGAATGATGAGCTGCCGCAGAGCATAGGCCAGACGCTGGGTGAGAGCTCCGTCGGGAGTACCCGGATGGGCCCGGTTGAGATTGCTCTTCTCGCTTCCCGCCAGCTCCTGCCCCGACTGAGGGTGGATATAGACATCCGGAGCGGGCCACTGGTAGATGGGATTCGTGGCCCGGGATCCGTAGCGGAACTCCCGGGAAGAGCCGTCGGGAAGGGGAAAGGAGATTCGCTGGGGGGATGCCTCCTGAGGAGAGTTGTGGGTGAAGGCCATGGCATTGGCGAAGGGAATGACGATGAGTCGTCCCGTCTTTACCTGAGCCCGTTCCAGAAAGAGCACCGCCGTAAGGGCGGAAGAGGGTTCGTTGGGATGGGTGCCTCCCATGAGAAGTACCGTGCCTCCGGATGCTTCACCGGGCTGAATGAACACCGGGGTATCCGCAGGGGTATCCTTGATGCCTTCGAACCACTCGGAAAGCATGTGTTTTTCGAATCCAGGAGCGGGAATCACCACGTCGGGCTTCCACATGGTCATGAACTGCCGGGCCCCGAGAAAGGCCACGGTTCCCGCAAGAAGAATGAGGAGCAGCGCGGTAACGCGGTTGCCCCGAAAATTGATGTCCCAAGACATAACGTACCGCCTCCTACTTGATCATAAGAGCCCGAAGAATCAGGGGAATCAGCACCAGGGCTCCCGTGGCCTGCTTCCAGAACTCCTTTTCCCGGAACATGCACCGCACCACGAGAAGGAGCACGAACACCACGATGGCTCGATAGATAAGGGTCATAATCATGAATTTCCTTCCTCTTTCCCGTCTAGTAAAGCACGCCGGCGATGAATTTGGCTCCCAGAATCACCGCGATGCCCCAGAGGGCCGTGAGAACCCCGGGGAACCAGCAGTATTTCAGCACCTTGAAGTAGTTTTTCTCTCCCACCACCTGGGCGGCGAAGATTCCCGCCAGCGCCGTGGGAGGCATGAGGTCTCCCAATCCTGCGATAAGGCTGAGCGCCGAGGCCACGATGATCTCGTTACGTCCCAGCAGAGCCAGAAGAAAAGGCACTCCCAGCACCGAGGCGGATCCGAAGGAGGAGACCGCTCCGAAGAGAGGCATGGAAGTGGCGATGCCCACGTAGAGGAGCCACGCCGGAAGGGCCAGGGCGGAAACCACCACGAACCCCCGGACGCCGATAAGGGTCATCACCTGAATGAACATGCCCACTCCCATGAGAATTCCCATGACGGGAAGGGCGTCGTTCACCGCATCGGTGACGGTATTGAGGGGTTTCCATGTTTTTGGAGAGACTCCCGTGAGGAAGGCGGATGCCGAGGCGAGGAGAAAACCCAGAGGCATTCCCAGGCTGGGCCAGAACCGGGGGAAAAGACGCTCTCCTCCCAGAAGAACCACCAGTATCAGCACCGGAAGAAAGAGCAGCAGCGAAAGGGGGGTGCGTTCCATGCGCACCAGCTCCTCTTCCAGGGCAGCCTCGTTCTCTACCTTTTTACGGAGAGAGGGATAGATGAGCATCAGTGCCGTTACGATGGCCAGAGGTACCGTGCAGATAAGCAGGGGGAGGCCGAACCCCACGTAGGGCATGTCGATGCCTCCGCCGATGATCATGGCGGGAAGGCTGATGGGAGGAGCGATCATGCCATAGATGGCTCCCATGGCGATCACTGCGGCGGTTTTGTGAATCTGTACTCCCAGCTTGAGAAGCACCGGAGCCACCAGGGCTCCCGTGGTAAGCACCGCAGCGGTGGAGGAGCCGGTGATCATGCCGGGTACCATGATGAGCAGCATGATTCCCAGGCTGAGAAGAAGAGGAATCTTGCGGAACTTCCGGATAACCCAGGCTGCCACGGCTTCGAGAAGGCCGATGTTTTCCACGGTCTTCATGAAGATCATGGCAGCCGCGATAATGAGAATCGTATCGAGATAACCGAAGCATCCTTCCACGAGATGCCTCAGGGGAAAACCCTCTCCCCCCGCCACGGCGCCGGAGACTGCCGCCAGAGCCATGGCGATGGCGATGGGAAGCTTCAGGGCGAAGGCCCCGAAGGCGAATACGCCGATCATGAGAAGGGTGTAGAACCCTTCGGGCCAGAACCATTCCATAAAGAGAATCCTACCTTTCCATTCGGGGTACTGGGGGGTACTATTGACCCACGCCCCAGGAAGCGAGAACCATCTTGAGGGGCTCCTCGGTCTTTTTCACGGACTCTGCGGTATAAATCGTCACGCCTTCTCCCGCGAGGTTGGTGAAGATGCCGTCATTATCGGCGCCTTCCACCAGGATGATGGCATCTCCCTTGGGGGTTACCGCCTGGATGAACATATCCGAAAGCTGTCCCCGGCGTCCTTCGCCTCCCACGTGCATTACCAGGATCTTCATTCCCTTGGTCTTGGCCGCATCCAGAAGCGCCATGGCCCGAGCCTGTTCCTGATCCTTGTCTATTCCAGCGGCTCCCAGGCCCTTGGAACTGCCTCCCACCACGGCGATGAGCACCTTCTGATCCGTCAGGGCTTCGGGTTCCATAAGCTTGTCGTACTCCATGGAAATTTTGAGGCGCTTCATTATTACCTGTACCATGGTGCCGTCCGGGCTCTGTCCCACCGATGTCAGGGCAACCTCCGCCGCGAAGGCGGTGCCTGCCAGGAGAAAGAGAGCGAGAAACGCCCCCAGGAAAATACGTGCTTTCCGGCTGTTCATGTCAACGTCCTCCTCGTATATCGTATGTGCTTCTTCTGCGCAGATCTTCAACATCCTTCCTTGACGGAAGGAACCGAAAGAAAAAACGAAAAATCTTTCACCTTTTATCCTAAAGTTATGGCGAAGAAAGGGCCAGATTTTTTCTCATATTTCTTTTGTGGAAATCTTTTGTATCTCATTCCGTTCCACTTTAAAGCGCTCCGTCATCAATCTCAGCTTTTCCGAGGATTCGCTCACGTGGTTGGCGCTTGCGGTCACGTTTTCCATGGATGCGGCGGTTTCCTCCATGGCGGCAGCCAGATTCTGCACATAATCATCGGTGCTCTCCATGGTTTCCGCGGCGATGTCCATGAGCTGGATTACCTTTTCCGATTTATCCACCTCATGATTGGTGGCATCGATAATCTTTCGAATATCCATTACGGAGTTATCGATGGCTTCCGTGATTTTTCCAAGGGCATTGCCCGCCAGATAAGCGATGGAAACCCCCTTCTCCACGCCTTCACGGCTCTTTTTCATGGAAATTACCGCCGAACGGGTTCCCTCGAGGATTTTAGCCACCAGCTCCGACACCTCCCGGGCTCCCTGTTGCGATTGTTCCGCCAGCTTGCGTACTTCCTCCGCCACCACCGCGAACCCTCGCCCCGCTTCTCCCGCCCTGGCGGCTTCGATGGCGGCGTTTAAAGCCAGTAGATTGGTTTGATCCGCAATACTCGTGATGGTATCTCCCACCACCCCAATTCGTTCGGAGTAGGTGTTGAGTTGGGAGAGGAGAGATTCCGTTTCCTCCACGGTACCCTTGATGCCTTCTACGTGTTCGATGGTTTTGGTTACCGTCTCCCGTCCCTCCAGAGTGGTTTCCGCCATGACCCTGGAATTCTCGGCTGCATCGTTGGCCAGGGTTTGGGAAACCTTGATAAGGCTGCTCATCTCGAGCATTACCTGGGAAGATTCCTGAACGTTGATGCGTCCTTCCCGGGTTTGTTCGGCCAGCTTGGTATTTCTTGCCGCCACCTCATTGGTGGTGCTTGTAACTTCCTGAGAGGATGCGGCGGTTTCTTCGGAAAGAGAGGAAAGTTCTTCCGACCGTTCCTGTAACTTCCGAACGATATCCCGTTGGGCTTGGATCATCTCTCCCAGAGCATCCGCCATGTCTCCGATCTCGTCCCGGGATTTGATGCCGAAATTTTCCCGATTATGAAAAAGTCGTCCCTCCCGGACCTCCACCATGAAGTGGACGATCTTTCGAAGGTTTTTCAGGATGCCCCGAAGGAAGAATATTTGCAGCAGCAGCCCCGCTGCGGCGACTCCCAGGGCCACCCACAAGGTGGAACGCTGGAATCTTGCCAAGGTGGCGATGGAGAAACCTGCAAAATAAATTCCCACGGGTTTTCCTTGAGGTCCCGGAATGGGTTCATAGGCGGTGATGTAGGGGACTCCCAGAATATCCGCGGCACCGTAGAAATTTCCCCCTCCGAGAACGACCTTGGCTATCTGGGGATTCAGCTTGGTTCCTACCACCCGTTTGCCTTCTCGTAGGATGGTGGTCATGAGACGCTCGTCTCCGTCGAAGATGGTAATTTCCGCGTTGAAAAGCTCCTTGGTCCGATCCACAAGCTCTTCTCCGGAGAAGAACACTCCTCCGGAGAGAATGCCTATGACCGTTCCCGAAGCGTCCTTCAGGGGCACTCCGGTGCGTGCCGCCAGGGGGCTTTGAGCTCCGGATTCCACGGTGGACCATACTTTTCCCTCCAGAGCCTCTCGCACATGGTGCTGATCTTTTAAGGAATCTCCGCCTCGCTTCGGATCGTGAAGACGGAGAATCACGTTGCCTCGGGCATCGAGAACGGTGAGAAAGTCCAGAACCGTTTCCTTCCATAGAGGAGTGAGCCGGGCGCGAAGGCCTTCCGTCTTTCCCTCCCTCACGTCCTCCAGAAGACCCTCCGTTCGGGAGAGAAAGAGCACCGCCATGCGGGATTCGTCCTCCCTGGCGAGTAGAATTGTCTTCAGCCCCCGAACCGCCAGGATGGCGTTTTGTCGAGCGTTTTCCCTAAGGAAGTCCGAAAAACGGCTCAAAGAGAGCCCCGCAGTAATGGCTACCACCAGAATAACGAGAAGCGCGGTGCCCCCACCGAGCTTTGCCATAAGGGAGATGCGCAGGGAAGAGGGTTTTCTCTTGAAAGTCTTCATCTCTTTTCTCCTCCGTGAATATGAAGTTTGCGTGTCTAAAAGAGTAGTAAATGTAGCAAGTGTAGCACGTGAATCAATGAAAACAATGCATTATTTCGAATTTCCCACGAAGATTCTTGGCCGCTTCTTGTGAGGGGGCCGGGATTGTTCTGCCCGATTCGATAGGGTAAAGTTCCTTTCAAGAAGTACAATGCTTTCGTAGATTTCTTTGCCTATTCGGAATGAGAGAGGGAGTGATATCGATGTCCATCGAAATGGTGTATTACGAGTGCAAACATTGCGGATACGTACGAAGAGAGGCTTATCACGACATGTCCTCCTACTCCTGCGGGGGTGCGGCCTGGGATGCGGGGAGCGCTTCGGAGGATAATGCCGCCCGGGAACGGGCTTTGCGGGAACAGCCCTGTCCGGACTGCGGAGGCTTCGACTTCCACAGAATCGAGGAGAGCGATATTCTGTCGGGAAGGGAGCCCTGGTTTCGGGAAAATCCTCTCTGCATGGGCTATCTTCCGTTTCTGCGCTATCTTATGATGCATCTTGTGCGAACTCCCAAGATCGCGGGAGTTCTCGGAGCCCTGGGAGCCACCGCCATATGGTCAGGCAACTTCATCGTCGCCCGGGGACTCAGCTCCACGATTCCTCCGGTGCAGCTCGCCTTCTGGCGCTGGGTGGTGGCGGTGCTGATCTTTCTGCCCTTCGGCCTGAAAGGCCTCTGCCGGGAAAGGAAAATTCTTCTGGAACATCTTCCCTATCTGGGGATCACCGCCTTTTTGGGAATCACCCTTTTCAACACCCTCATCTACATCGCCGGAGGAAGTACCACCGCCATGAACCTCTCTCTCATAGCCATCACCTTTCCCGTCTTCATACTGCTTTTTTCCCGCATCTTCTTCGGAGAGCCCTGTCCTCCCCGAAGGCTTGGAGGAATGGGATTGGTACTCCTGGGGGTGCTGCTTCTCCTCACCCGGGGAAATCTTTCGGTGCTCCGCACCCTCGCCTTTGCCCGGGGAGATCTCTGGATGCTCCTGGCATCCATCATCTTCGCGGTGTACAGCCTTCTGCTCCGGCGCAAGCCTGAAAAAATCAGCATCGGAAGCCTGCAGCTCGCCACGTTTATTCTGGGGCTTCTCTTTCTTGCCCCCGCCTTTTTCTGGGAATGGAGCGTAAAGCCCTGGACGGGCTGGAACCTTGCCATGATCGGAGCCATTCTGTACATAGGCGTAGGAGCGTCCTTTCTGGCGTTTCTTCTCTGGAGCAAGGCCATAGCCACCATCGGCCCCGCCCGGGCGGGCATTCTCTACTACACCCTGCCTCTCTTCAGCGTCGTACTCGCCCTGACCTTTCTGGGAGAACGGATAGGGCTCGTACATCTTGCCAGCGCTCCCCTCATCGTGGGGGGAATTCTGCTGGCGAATAAACGTAACGGAGGATGACAAAACGGTGTATATAACGCTTACCAAGGATACTATCGAAGCGGAACATATCTGCTGTGCCTTTTCCGACAAGAAATGTGCCGAGGGGTACCGACAGAAAAAGCGGTGGCTGGCCGAGGAATTTGACCGGGGGTATGTTTTCCGGCGTCTGGACGAGCGGGCCAAGGTGTTTATCGAATACGGCCCTGCGGAAACCGCCTGGATCCCCGTTGCCGCACCGAACTATCTCATGCTCGGATGCTTCTGGGTTTCCGGAAAATACAAGGGGCATGGACACGGCAAGGCCCTTTTGAAAGAGGCGGCGGAAGCCGCACAAATACAAGGCAGAAATGGGCTTGTGACGGTGGCGGGAATGAAGAAATTTCATTTCATGAGCGATACGAAATGGTTGCTGGGGCAAGGGTTCGAGATCTGCGAAAGCCTTTCCTCCGGATTGTGCCTCCTCTCTCTGAATCTCGGAACTTCCCGGGACATTCCGCATTTCAGGGACTGCGTAAAGAACGAGAGCATTCCGGAGCGCTCGGGATGCGTGGTCTACTACTCGAATCGATGCCCCTATGCGGAATATCACGTTCGGGAATCTCTTACGGCGGCCTGCCGCAAGCGGAATATCCCCCTGAAGATCGTCAAGTTGGAAAGCCTGGAACAGGCTCAGGCCGCTCCCACTCCCGCTACCATATTCAGCCTGTTTTACGAAGGAAAGTTCGTAACCACGGACATCAGTGCTTGTATGGATTCCAAGTTCGGCAAAATTTTGGAGAAACATGGCGCCTAAGGTCGCGATTCGGGATGTTTACATGAAGGGCTGGCTTCCTGAAAACGGAAATCCCGGAAAGAGCATATGGCGTATCGGTTACGGGATTTTACGGGAGAACCTGCAAAGGTAGGTCTGAGAAGGAGCTCTTCAGAGGAGAAGGGAGGCTTTTCATGTTTCGCATCCGAAGAATTTTTGACGATCTTCTTCCTGTCAATCGCCACGCCCTGGAACAGGTGAACTATCTTCTGCGGCGGCAGTTCGCGGATTTGGAGCAGTATAAGATCGATCGCATACCCGAGGTTCTGCGGCATCCCCTGAAATACGGCTTCCGCACCATCCTTTACGTGGCGGAGGATCAGCATCATAACGTGCAGGGTTTGGGGCTCCTCGATTACGACGGAGGTCTTTCCTTTTGCTTTCTCGATTACCTGGCCAGCGAGCCCTCCCGCTCCGGCCGGGGAGTGGGGGGAGCCCTGTACGATCGAATCCGGGGTGAGGCTCTCTCCCTGGGAGTTTCGGGAATCTTTATGGAGTGCCTCCCCGACGATCCTGCCCTCAGCAGAGATCCCCTAATCCGCGGGCAGAACGAAAAGCGCCTGGGCTTCTACGAGCAGTACGGGGCCCGTCCCATCGAAGGTACCGCCTACGAAACCCCGGTAACTCCGGGAGGAGATAATCCCCCGTATCTGGTTTACGATGGCTTGGGACGCCACCGTCCTCTGGAGGCGGCGTACCTCAAGAAGGTGGTGGCTTCGATCCTGAAAAGAAAATACGGGGATATCTGCACTCCCGAGTACAACCGAAAAGTGCTGGACTCCATCCGGGAAGATCCCGTGAGGCTCCGTCCTCCCCGGTATGTCAGAACCCGGAACATGGAGGAGAAGGGAGCCCGGGTTGCGGCGGATCTCGAAAAGATAGCCCTGGTGGTAACGGATCAGCACGAGATTCATCATGTTCACGAACGGGGATACGTGGAGTCCCCCGCCCGAATTCGGGCCATCCTTCCGGAGCTTCTCGCCGCGGGAGCCTTCGTGCAGTTAAAGCCCGCGCATTTTCCGGATCGGCATCTCACGGCGGTGCATCACGGGGAATACCTGGGGTATTTCAAAAAGATCTCCCGAGAGATAGATGAAAAGGCTCCCCTCTATCCCTACGTCTTTCCGCTGCGCAACCGGGCAAGACCCCCGGTGGAGCTTCCCGTGCGGGCGGGATATTACTGCATGGATACCTTCACCCCCATCAGCCGCCAGGCCTACGAAGCCGCCCGGCGGGGGGTGGACTGTACCCTTACGGCGGCCCGGGAGATTCTTTCGGGACGGAAGATTGCCTATGCCTTGGTACGTCCTCCGGGGCACCATGCGGAACGGAGCTTTTTCGGAGGGTTCTGCTACTTCAACAACGCCGCCGTGGCTGCCCGATATCTCAGCGATTTCGGCAAAGTGGCCATCCTCGATCTGGATTATCATCACGGCAACGGGCAGCAGGATATTTTCTATTCCAGCTCCCGGGTGTTCACTCTTTCCATTCACGGACATCCCCGCTTCGCCTATCCCTATTTTTCCGGATTTGAAGACGAAAGGGGAGAGGGAGAGGGCAAGGGATACAACGCCAACTATCCTCTTCCCGAGAAGGTGGACGGAGCTTTCTACCTCCAGGTTCTCCGCAAGGCCCTGCACCGGATACGCCGTTTCGCCCCCATCTACCTGGTGATCTGTCTCGGCCTGGATACCGCCAAGGGAGACCCCACGGGAACCTGGAGTCTCGGATCCCGGGATTTCGCCGCTCTGGGAAGGGCGGTGGGAGAATTACGGGTTCCCTCCCTGGTGGTGCAGGAAGGGGGATATAAGATCCGATCCCTGGGAACAAACTGCCGGTCCTTTCTTCTGGGGCTCCGGTCCGGCATGGGGGCGTAGAAAAAAGAGCGCGGATTCTCTCGCCACGTCGTCTTTTTGAGATACACTGCCGCACCTTTAGGGCAGGAGGTCTACAATTTGGCCGAAACTGGGGAGACCACCGAAGTTTTTTTGAGGAATTGCGTTCTTCCGGCGGGAGGAATCCAGAACCTTACGGTGGATACCGGAGATGTACAGGTTACCGAAAATGATACGATCCCGGGGAATCCCCTGTTGGAAGTTCTGGACAGAAACGGCGGTACCCCCGCAAATCTGGGGGAGATCTTTATCTATGCCCTGCAGCAGGGAAGCTCCGCCGTGGATGCGGGACTTCCCGTGGATACGGTAATCGCCGTGGGGGTACGAATTCCCGATAAAGATCAACGGGAAGAGATTCGTCCTCGGGGAAACGGTGTGGATGTAGGATCCTACGAGAGCGACTTGACCTCTGCCGGTGGAGGCGGAGGCGGAGGAGGCGGCTGTAATGCCGGTTGGGCCGGCGCGGCATGGCTGTTGATGGCGGTACCCCTGGTACTGCGAAAAAAACGCTGACGGAGATACACGTATCCCCATGGCCATGGATCACCAAGAGCGGCCCCCGAGAGGGCCGCTCTTTCCCGTTGCCTTTCCTGAAGGGGGGCGCAACGTTCATCCCCATATATTTCGTCATGATTTCATTGAAATCGCTTTGTGGCATGGCGTCGATGTGTTTTAGCGCATGCTCTAAATACATCAAGAGATGGTTCCCCTAATTACCGCTTCCGGAACTGGGGGATTTCAGGAGATGTTCTATCCTTCAGACATCACCGTGATGGTAGCTTTTTTGTCGCATTAGCGGAATCAAGCTTAAATTGCGCCAACAGTTTTTCTATCCCCTGAGCTCCTGAAAAGAGTTCCTGTGCCTCTGCCGCAACGCTCTCGGATGCTTTTGTCGCTTCGTTGGAAAAACGTTGTACATTCCCCATCATTGCAGCAAGTTCCGTTGTCTGTTCTGTGGCCTGCTCAATGGCCTGGGCTATCTCGCTAGAAGAAGCCGCCTGTTCTTCAGCGACAGAAGCGACGTTATGCGATGCCTCTTCAATTGTTTTGATTGCTCGGAGAATGGAATCCAATCCCTTCTGGACATCGTCCGCATGCTCTATTGCACTACCGAGGATGTCCTCCGATTCTTTCGTAACAGTCATGGAGACTGTAGCATTTCTTTGCAATGTGCCGATAATATCCGTAATGTTCTGTGCGGCCTTGTTGGAATCCTCAGCGAGTTTGCGCACCTCTTCAGCAACCACCGCAAAACCACGTCCCGCATCGCCAGCGCGTGCGGCCTCTATGGCAGCGTTAAGGGCAAGAAGGTTTGTCTGATCGGCAATTCCGGTAATGATGTTTACAAAGTTTGCTATTTCTTTGACAGAGTCTGCAAGCATGTTGATGTTTTTAACGCTTTCTTTCGATTTGTTGCCTACGATACCCAGTTCATTAATAACACCGTTTACCCGGCCGACAACTTCTTCCGTTACCCTACGTGTTGAGACTGCAGAGTCTGCACCATCAACGGCAGACTTTGAAGCGCTTTGAGCTCCGCTGGCAACTTCTTCGACCCCCGCATTGGATTCTTCAAGCGCTGCGGAGTTGCTTTCCGTAAGAAGAACCGCCTGATCGACAGAAGCCTTGATTTCTCCCATGGAGGCATTGGTTTCTTCGGAGAGGCCTGCGAGTGATTCTGCAACCTGATGAACCTTTTCAACCATGTCGATAACGTCAGAAATCATGGCACGCTGCCCGACAATCATCTCGGAGAGCGCGTCGGCAAGCTGGCCCGTCTCGTTTTTTGAGTTATTCTGAAAGGCTTCACGGCCAAAGCTTAAATCCCCTTCTTTTGCTCTGCTTGAAAGGGCAATGATAGTGCGGATCGGTTTCACAATCGCACGGATGGTGGTAAAAGCAAGAAAGGCAACAACAAGGGCGACGAAGATCGTCGAAATTATCGCAACGACGACTCCGGTTTTCATGCGAGCAGCGTTGCTCGCAATACTATTTGCTGCTCCCACATCAAGAATTTCGCCGATTGCATTAACGCTCTCTCTTGCGTCGTTATAGAGAGCATCCTCAATTTCAGCAATAGATCCGGGAGGAATTTTCCCGGAACGGACATCCTCAATCTGCTGTTCCGACGCACTGATCCATTTCGGGTAACTGCCGAGAAAATTCGAGATCTTGTCGAAAATAGACTCTCTATCTCCTTCAAGACGAAAGACGCTCCAAATCTCCTTGTTTTTCTCAAGAATATCTTTGGCACTGAGCACACGGTCTCTGGTCTGCTCGATATTTTCCCTGAAGCTTTCAAGATAAGCTGAAAATTCTTCGTTTTCGCCCCGACTCAGGATTGCCTGCTTTGCAAGCAGCGCCTGATAGAGATCCCTGTCTCCGTTCAGGACAAAGCTCTGAGCCCGAAAAGCTTCCTCATATACCTGTTCTTTAAGTTCTGAGTAGATGGTGGCTGTAGATCGCATCAGGAATAGAGACAGGCCCAAAATACCCACGATAGAAACCGCTGCAAAAAGGTAAAGGCGCACGCGCAAGGTCAAATTTCTCATTTCAACACTCCTCTCTAAATAACTGACTGGAAAAACTAAGGGAGAAGATCGTTTCCTACCCCCAGCCGCAACCTCCAGAACGGCAAAGAACCTTTAAGCATTGCAGAAACTTCATTTACGCCATTAAGGATGATTCCCGGAGAAGATCGTCCGCGGTAAACAAGACGCTTCAACGATGATAATCTTTGGCTCGATGGAGCGCATCATTCTCCGGACACACCTTTTTGCCGTAAATACCGGGTATTTCCCAACAGTTATCTCTATACCTTTGACACCCTACACTACACAAGCTATTACGTAGCAAGCGCAATATGTCACCTCTTGTAAATTCCACTATCCACACGACACCTTATTAGCCCGCACCAACGATAAATTCCGGTTTTTTCAGCTCTTCTCTGGAAAGGGATTCCTTATATAGTTTATTCGCAAGCCAGAGTTCGCTGTCGGTTTTGTACCTGGAGAGCACCAGAATATTGACGGCAATGGTGGTGCCGTAAAACAGATTAAGGGCAAGGGGGGTGACATTTTCCCTGTCCCGTTTAGGGGTGACATTATCACTGTCCCGTCACAAAAGATTTTTTGGGGGTTGACAACGATGCATGAAAAAAATAGAATTGCATTCCGTGCTCGAAATGCGTGGTGTATGCAATAAAGTGGTGCAGGAGTATGTTGCCACGGTGCATTTGCAGTGAAAAGGAGAATGCGTCATGAAGGACGTACGAAAAAGAATGTTACTGGCGGATTTGGGAATGTTCGGAGCCGCTCTTTTGTGGGGAACCGGTTTCGTGGCCATGAAGGCTGCGGTGGATGGAATTCCTCCCTTTTTTCTGGTGGGTATACGATTTCTCATAAGCGCTCTCTGCCTCTCGCCGTTTTTGCTCTTCCGTTCCTGGAAGAAGCAGGATCTCCGGGGAGGATTGGTGGTAGGTGCTTTTCTCTTTCTCGGATTTTTCTTCCAAACCACGGGATTGCAGTACACTACTTCGAGTAAGCAGGCCTTTTTCACCGCCACCTACGTGGTGTTTACCCCTCTGCTCGTATGGGGGCTCCGGAGAATCTTTCCAGGGCTGCGGGTTTTTCTGGCCGCAGGGCTCTGCTTCTGCGGGGTAAGCCTTCTGAGTTTCGGAGGCTCCCTCCTCGGCGGCATGAATAGCGGCGATTGGCTCAGCCTGATAGGAGCTCTTTTCTTTGCGGGGCACCTCATTGCCATCGAGCACTACGCTCCCCGGCAGGATGTGATTCTTCTCGTCTTTTTCCAGGTTCTCGTGGCGGGATTGATCAGTATCTGCTGCGCGGGACTCTTCGAGGTATGGCCCGAAACCATCCCTCTCTCCGCCTGGGCGGGGCTGGGATATGCGGTGGTGTTCAGCACCCTGGTGGCCTTTCTGCTCCAGAACTGGGGGCAGAAATATACCCCTTCCAGCCATGCGGCGCTTATCCTGGGGCTGGAATCCCTTTTCGGAGCCATCGCCGGAGTGATGCTCCTGCACGAGGCCTTTACGCTTCCCATGATCTTCGGAGGAGTTCTGATCCTTGGCGGAGTCTTTGTCTGCGAGCTTGGCCCCGTGAGCCTGCCCGTGGGAAAAGTGAATTCCCGGTCCTGACGCGTCGTTTTTTCAACCCCCTTTCCGGCGGGAAGAGCCGGGGGATTGAACGAATGGAGGAGAATGCCCATGGGAACGGATGTGCGTAAAAAAATGCTGGTGGCGGACGTGGTGCTTTTTTTCGTGGCCTTTCTCTGGGGAACCAGCTTCGTGGCCATGAAGGGAGCCGTGGCGGGTATACCCCCCTTTTATCTGGTGGGTATGCGCTTTCTCGGAGGATCTCTCTGCCTCGTCCCGTTTCTCTGCTTTCTGCCCTGGAATAAAAGAGATTTCAAAGCGGGAGTCGTTCTGGGGAGTTTCATCTTTCTGGGATTTTTTCTGCAAACCCTGGGCCTTCAATATACCACTGCGGGAAAACAGGCCTTTTTTACCGCCATCTACGTGGTGCTGGTGCCCCTCCTCGTGTGGGCATGGCGCCGGATCTTTCCGGGGGGACGGATTTTTCTCGCAGCGTTTCTCTGCTTTGCCGGAGTGGCACTCCTGGGCTACCAGGGAAGCCTCTGGGGAGGCATGAATCAGGGGGATTGGCTCAGTCTCGCCGGGGCGGTCTTTTTTGCGGCCCACCTCATCGGCATAGAACATTACGTGGCGAAGCATCACGTGATCGTGCTGGTGTTCTTCCAGATTTTCGTGGCGGGGAGCGTCAGCATGGTTTGCGCGCTTCTTTTCGAGGCCTGGCCCGGGAGCGTGCCGGCCTCCGCCTGGATGAGCCTGGGATATGCCACCCTCTTCTGTACGGTGATGACCTTTCTCATTCAGAATTGGGCCCAGCGGTATACTCCCTCTACCCATGCGGCGATTCTTCTCAGCCTGGAATCTCTCTTCGGAGCCCTGGTAGGAGTGGTGGTGCTGGGAGAGATTTTTACCCTGCCCATGATTTTCGGAGGTCTCTGCATCTTTGGGGGCGTGCTGCTTTGTGAGATCGGGCCGATGCTGAAGCTTCCTAAAAGGCTGCGTTCCAGGGCGTGACTGCGCCACCCGGAAAAAGCCCCATACAATCGTAAGAAAAAGAGCCCCGGGAACGTTTCCGGGGCTCTTTTCGCATGGTTTTTTTCGGAGAAAGGTGGAGAAGGATATCCGGGAGTTAGGCGGGGTTTTCCTCCGGTTCCGGTGATGTCAGAGGGAGAACCTCCAGGGCCCGCAGCTCTTTCCGTACCAGCCAGAGGGTTACCAGGGCGGAGAGGCCGTCCGCCAGGGGAAAGGTGCTCAATGCCCCGGTGATGCCGAAGAACCGCGGCAGAGTAATCATAAGAGGAAGCACGAAAAGCACCTGTCGGGAGAGCGAAAGAATCATGGCGGGCAGTGCCTTGCCCAGGGCCTGAAAGACCGTAGCTCCGATTACCTGAAAGCCCACGAGCCAGATTCCCAGACTTGTCAGGCGCATTACCCCTATGCCCGTTTCCACCAGCAGAGGGTCCGGAGAGAAAAACTCCATGATCTGAGCGGGGAAGCTCTGCAAGAGTACGAAGGCGGTGCAGGAAAATGCCGTGGCCACCAAACTTGCCAGGCGGATAGTGGCGCGGCTGCGATGGTATTGTCCTGCTCCGAAGTTGAATCCCACGATGGGCTGAGCACCCTGGGAGATGCCGAAGATGGGCATGAAGATGAGGGCGAAGAGCCGCTGGATCACTCCGAAGGCCGCCACGAAAAGAGAGCCTCCGTAGAAAAAGATGGTGGTGTTCGAGATGGCCCCCACCATTCCTATTGCTCCCATGCGGAGAAAGTCCGAGAAGCCGATGGCAAGAATCTCCCCCATCATGGCTTTGCGGGGAATCAGATTCTTCCAGGAGAATTCCAGACAGCTTCGGCGGCGCAGAAAGAACCAACTGAAGAGCCAGAGGGCGGAGCATCCCTGACCGATGATGGTAGCCAGGGCGGCTCCCCGGATGCCCAGAGAGAGGTTGAAGATGAAGTGCCAGTCCAGCACCACGTTTACCAGAGCTCCCAGAACCATGGTTATCATGGCGATCTTGGCCTCTCCCTCCGCCCGAACCACGTTATTGGAACTCATGGCGAAGATATTCAGAGGCACCCCCAGGAGCAGGGTTTGCAGGTAGGTCACCGCATAGGGAAGAATAGGATCCCGGGCGCCGAAAAAGTAGACGATCTGATGCAGAAAGGTTCCCACCACCAGGGGGATGCTTATGCTGGCGCAGAGAATGAGAAAGAGCACGTTCCCGAAGGCCTTTTCTGCCCGCAGGTGATTTTCCGCTCCCAAGGCCCGGGAGATCACCGAAGCTCCTCCCACCCCGATCATGAAGGCCACCGCTCCCATGAGCATGGTGATGGGAAAGATGATGGTGATGCTTCCCAGGGCGGCGGTGCCCACTCCCCGGCCGATGAAGATGGCATCCACCACCTGGTAGGAGGCCATGACGATCATTCCCACCATGGCGGGGAAGGAGAGCCGGGCGAGGAGAGGCCCTATGGGATCCTTCCCCAGAAAGGCCCGGCTCTTTCGCGGTTGTTTTTCAGGAGAGGGGGTCATGCTGTACCTCGTCTCCGGATTGCAGATTTCGGCCTCCCCGGATAATAAGGAGTTCTCCCGAAGCGAGGCCTTCCAGAATTTGAATATTTTCCCCATGTCGAATTCCCGGGGTGACATCTTGCCGGAAGGCTTTTCCCTCCCGTACCGTGAAGACCCAGAAGGTTCCGTTTGCTTCCAGAACCGCATCGGCGGGCACCATAAGGGCGTTTTCCAGTCGATGTTCCACGAAAAAGACCTGGGCGAACATGCCGGGCTTGAGCACATGCCCCGTGGCGGCGTTATCCACGTATACCTCTATCCGGGTGGTTCGGGTGGAGGTGTCCACGAAGGGGCTGATAAACCGGACGGTGCCTTCGAAAGTATGATTTTCCAACCCTCTCACCGAGAGTTTTCCGGGCATGCCCGGGGTGATTCTGGAAACCCGGCTTTCCGGAGCCCGGATAGCGGCCTTGAGAGTGTCCGTATCCGCCAGGCGCACCGCCGGAGTGCTGGGGGTGATCATGTTGCCCGGAGCAAGATCGTAATCCTCCAGAATGACTCCATCGAAGGGAGCTTTCAGGGTGTACTCCGACAGGTCCACCTTCAGTGCCTCCAGTTCTGCCCGAAGCTGCCGGAGTTGAGCCTGGGCGAGATCTACCTGGGCCCTGGCGGTGCGATAGAGGGTCTTTTTGCTGTCCAGCTGCTGCTGGGTGGCGTATCCCTCTTTGAAAAGCCGCTCGTAACGGCTCTGTTCCATGGATGCGTTCTCCAATTCGGCCTGGGCCTGGGCCAGCTGGGCGTTTCCCACGAGTACCTGGGCCTGGGCGGAACGGATCTTGGCGTCCTTTTCCCGATGATCCAGCCGGGCAATTATCTCTCCCCGGCGAACGTATTCTCCCTTGTGTTTGAAAAGTTCCTCAAGCCGTCCGGAAACCTTGGCGTAGAGAATTACCTCTTCCTTGGCCTCCAGAGTGGAGCTTTCCTCAAAACCCTGTTCTACCAGGGGAACGGGCTCTATCCGGAGCACCTCCACCCGGGCGGGAGCGCCTTCGGCGGCGGGGCTTCCCAAGAGAAGGGCTATTCCCAGAAAGAGTAGCCCCGGAACGAGACAAAGAGTGCGGTAGTTTCGGATGGTATGGCGGTGCGAAGACATTACTTGGTTCCCCCTTCGAGAAGAGTGGCGACAGACGTTCTGCCGAGCGTTCCCTGGGCTTTTTCCAGGGCTACTATGGCCATGGCATGATCCTTGATGGCGGTGCTGTGTTCCTTTTCCGCCAGGGTAAAGGCGGTTTGGGCATCCAGCACGTCCAGCTGGGTGCTCACGCCCTCCCGGTAGCCCACCTGGGCGAGGCGCAGGGATTCTCGGGCGAGTTCAAGATTCTTTTTCGTGGATACCACCGCTTCCTCCGTGCTGGTAAGGTTCAGAAAGGCGTGGGCGATCTCTTTTTTGATGTTTTCCTCCTGTTGGGCTACTCCGAGCTCCTGCTGCTGCAGGGTGGCTCTTTCCTGAAGGGCCTTTCCCAGGGCCTCGTTGCCGTCGAAAAGAGGAACGGAGATCTGAATTCCCGCACTCCAGGTATCTTCCTCGTTATCGTAGTTGCTGGAGGGGTCGTCGTAGTTGTACTTGCCGTAGATACTGACGGAGGGTAGAGATTCGCTTCTTTCGATGATTACCTGCTGCCGCTGGACTTCCACCTCCGAAAGAGCCTTCTTGAGATCCGGCCGCTCTTCCAGAGCTGTTTCGAGAAAACGCTCGGGGTCTCCCCGAAAGGGAGTGTATTCCAGGGATCCCTGGACATCATATTCTCCCCTCTGGGGAAGCCGCAGGAGGGTGAGCAGATTGATCTTGGCGGATTCCATCTGGTTTTTCGCCGCGATAAGCTCGGTATTCCGGGCGCTCTCCTGCTGTTCCGCCCGAATGACTTCGAAATTGGTGGCGATGCCGAGAACCCGTTTCCGTTCGGTCTCCCGAAGATGTTCCCGGGCATACGCCAGGCCGTCCTGGGCGGTCTGTACGTTGGCCTTTCCGAGGAGCACCTCGTAGTAGGTATCCAGCACCAGATAGAACACTTCCTGGGTGGTGAGTTCGATTCCCTGGTTCGCCGCCTCCCGGAAATATATGGCCTGATTTTTTTTGGCCCGGTTCTTTCCCCCCCTGTAGAGGGTCTGGGTGACGGTGAGGCTTCCTCCGGAATATTCTTTATCTCCCGTGCCGTTCAGGGCGTTGTTCTGCTGCATGTAGCTCCCGGAGAGGTCCAGCCGGGGAAGATATCCCGATTGGCCTTCCAGATCCTTTCCCCGAGCCCGGAGAAGTTCCTCCCGGGAACTTTGGATATCCAGATTCCGCTCCCGGGCAAGGTCGAGGATGGAGGTGAGGTTCAGTATCTCTTCCGCACTTGCCCGATGTCCCCAGAGCCAGAAGGTGCAGAAAAGGCTGAAGACGAGAAAGAACAGCAGAGATTTGACGATACGAGGCATAATTATTTTCCTCCTGCGAGATTTTTCGATGTTACGGGTTTGAGAGCTTCCAAAGACTGCTCCCGAACCCTTTTTTTGCGTATCCGGAACATCCGGAGAGCCCGGAAGAATTTGGCCATGCGCTCCCGGGTGTTGTCGATGATGATGTACACCGCGGGAATAACCAGCAGGGTGAGCAGCGTGGAGGAGAGCATGCCGCCGATAACCGCTATGGCCATGGGCTGTCGGATTTCACCGCCTTCGCTCAGTCCCAGGGCCAGGGGTATCTGGGCGATCATGGTGGAGCAGGCGGTCATCAGGATGGGTCGAAGCCTTCGAGGAGCGGCCTTCAGCATGGCTTCCAGGGGGTTCGCTCCCTTGGCGCTCTCCTGTTTGGCGAAATCCACCAGAATGATGGCGTTGTTCACCACGATGCCGATGAGCAGAATGATGCCCATGAGACTCATGACGCTTACGTCCTGTCCCGCTATCATCATCAGCCCGAAGGCTCCCGCAGTGGTGAGAGGCAGAGAGAACATCACCATGAGGGGATAGATGAAGGATTCGAACTGAATGGCCATGACCATGTACACCAGAACGATGGAAGCGCCGATGGCGCTGAGAAGGGTAGCGAAAGCCTCCCGTTCGTGTCTGCTCGATCCCGTTTGCAGCAGGCTCATGCTGCCGTCCTCCGGAGCGTTCCGGGCAAAGGCCTCCTCCACGAGTATGGTTCCCTCCCCGGTGGAAATGCCCCGGACGTTGGCCTCCACATCGAGGCTCCGCTGGCGGTTGTACCGGGTGATTACGTTGGGGGCCACGGTTTTTTCCAGGGATACCACATCTGCCAGGCGGATCAGGTTTCCTTCATGGGTGGGAATGATAAGCTTTTCGATGTCCTCCAAGGAGCTCCGGGCATCTTTTTCCGCCTGGAGCTGGATGTCGTACCGGTATCCTCCATCCTTGAAGACCCCTGCCTTGATGCCTCCGAAGTAGGCCTGAATTTCCGTGGAAAGATTCCGGATGCTTACCCCGAGATCGTCCGCGAGCTCCCGGTTGATGGAGGCGATGACCCGGGGGTTTTCGAGCTGGATGGAGGTGTTGATATCCACCAGCCGTTCATCCGCCGCAAGATCCTTCTTCAGGATCTCTCCCAGGGCGGCGAGCTCTTCGGTGGAACTGCCCACCAGGGTGACGGTGACATCCGCTCCCCAGGTGCTCATGGTGATGGTCACGTCTTTATAGGCTGCGAACTGCTGTCGGAAATCGTTCATGATCGCCGCCGCTCCGGGACGTCTGTTTCGCGGAACGAGAACCACCGACACGTCCCCCTTGTTGACTTCCTGCCCCGTTCCCATACCCACCGTACCGTAGGTATATGCCACGTGAGGATTGCTGCGGATGGCCGTATCGAGCTCCCGGAAAATCCGTTCCGACTCTCCCAGAGAAGAGCCCGAAGGAAGCTCGAAATTTACCGTGAACTCGCCGTTATCTTCCGTGGGAAAGAAGGTGCTTCCCAATTGGGAGGCGAAGAAGAGCCCCAGAACAAAGACTCCTCCCGCGAAGATCAGGGTAAGGAAACGGTGGCGCACCGCCTTGCCCAGAAGCCAGGCGTATCCTCGCTCCAGGAGTCCCAGGGGAACATCCATGACTCGGCCGAACCATCCCCGATTTGCCCGCAGAAGCCGGGAGCAGAGATAGGGGGTGAGGGTGAGGGAGAGGATGAGAGACATGAGAATGGTGATGGCTACGGTCATGCCGAAGTCGTAGAAGAAACGCCCGATAATGCCCTCCATGAAGGTTACCGGAAGAAAGACCGCCAGGGTGGTGGCGGCTCCCCCGAGAACGGAAAAGCCCACTTCGGCGGTTCCCAGAGAGGCGGCGGGTAGAGGCTTCTCTCCGGCTTCGAGGTGGTGGTGAATATTTTCCAGCACCACCGTGGTGCCGTCCACCACCATGCCCACCGCCAGGGAGAGCCCCATCATGGTGAGGTTGTTGATGGTAATTCCCAGGGATCGGAGAATCAGCATGCTTCCCAGGAGGCAGACCGGAATGGTGACCACCGTGACGAACATGGCCCGGAGAGTGTTCAGGAAGAGCAGCATGATGAGGGATGTAAGCCCTACCGCTACCAGGATGTCCGATTGTACCCCTTCCATGGAGCGCCGGATAAAGAGAGATTCGTCCCCCACGAATTCGATGCGGATATCCTCGGGAATCCGATTTTTCATATCCTCTATTCTCTCGCGAACCGTCTCCGCAGTGGCTACTTCGTTGGCGCCTCGCTGTTTCTTTATCTGTACCAGAATGGCGGGCTCTCCGTTATAGGTGGCGAAGCTCCGAAGCTCTTCGAAACCGTCTTCCACCCGGGCCACGTCACGAAGGCGCACGACGGTGCCGTTTCGATTTGCCAGGGGGAGCATGGCCAGGGATTCCACGGAATCATACTCTCCCTCTACCCGGATGCCGAACTCCGTGGTGCTGGTCTCCAGCCTTCCTGCAGGAAGCTCCACGTGTTTTGCCTGAACCGCAGCGAGTACCTCCGTGGCGGTAAGATTGCGGGCTTCGAGAAGGTTTGCATCCAGCCATATCCGGATCTGCCGTTCCCGGAACCCTGCAAGATCCACCATGCCCACTCCGGGGACGGTCTGGATCTGCTGTTTCAAAATCTTATCCACGAAAAAGGCTTTTTCCTGCTCCGGGGCATTCCCCAGCACCGCCAGGGTCATGACGGGTTCGTCCATGGGAGAATATTTCTGTACCGTGGGAGTGTCCGCCTCGTCGGGAAGGCTCGCCTGGGCGATGTTCACCTTGTCTCGTACGTCTGCGGCAGCTCCGTCGAGATCCCGGCCCAGCTCGAACTCCACCACCGTAATGGCCCGGCCTTCGTAGCTATAGGAGGTGATATTCTCGATCCCCGAGATGCTGTTGATCTCCTCTTCGATGATGTCGGTAACGTCGTTGTCCATTACCGCCGGGCTCGCCCCCTCCATGGTGGTAACCACCACCACGATGGGGAACTCCACGTCGGGCATACGGGCCATGTTCATCTGGCCGAGGGAGATTACTCCAAAAAGAAGCAGGGCTACCATGCCGATAAGTACCGTCACGGGACGGCGTAAAGCGGTATCGGTTATTTTCATAATTGAAGGGCCTCCTTGTTCGTGCGAATCAGACCGTTAAGGTGCAATTGCTTAAAAGTGTCTATGATATCCTCTTCGGAAATAGTGTCGAAGGGAACGTTGTGATACGGTTCTCCCTGTTCTGCCAGAAGCTTGGAAAGAAGGAAGAAGCTGTGCTGAAAAAGACAGGCGGTTACCATGGGGTGGAGAGGATAAAAGGAGCCGTCCTCGATGCCGTTCTCGATGGTTTCACGTATAATTTCCAGAAAAAGGTGCCAGGGGCTGCAATGCATATGTGCGTGGAGATACTTCCTGGCCTCGGGATCGTTCATATGGGCATCTACGAAACAGGCGGTGATTTTTCGATTTTTATCCAGGTGATCGATCATAGCCCGGAAAAGCTCCTCCAGCTTTTCTGCCGGAGAGAAGGAGGAGCGCCGGACTTCTTGAAGTTGGGCCATAAGATCTTTGGCCGGGGGTTCTCCCACGAAAACCAGCATATCCAGTTTGCCCTCGAAATAATTGTAGAGAGTTCCCTTGGAAACCCCCGCGGCTTTGGCGATCTTCGACATGGTGGTGCCTTGCCAACCGTTTTCTCGAATCACCTTTATGGCGGCTTCCCGGATGGTTTCCCGCATCATCTCTTCTACAAGAGCTTTTTTCTGTTCCCGGATAGTGCTCATGGAATTCCCTCCTTACAGCATGAAAGACAGCAACATAACTCACGGGTCTTCAAAATGACCAAATGGTCATTTTATAGACCTTTCGGTTTTTGTCAAGGGGATAAAAGCTTTTATGTGTCAGAAGTTTTGATTTTCCCCATGTCGTATCCGAGAGGCGAAACAAGGCTGAAAGGAAAGGAATTTTATGGCAGAAGGTCGTAGAAAAGGCGAAGAGTTATATAAATAAAACTTACGAAACAGTAAGTTACAGCGAAGCGTTTTCTTTGTCAAGGGGCATAATGCCCAAGGAAGATAAAGCCGGGAAAATCCGGAGGGTGAGAATTATCCCGCAGAAAAGCATCCGGAGGCCCATGATAAAGGTTTTTTGAGGGTGAAGCGTTTCCCTGGGTGCTTTATATGTGTTTTTCGTTGCTATGCCGCACGCTTTCGGAAGCGAAAAAGAGGCTCCCTTCCTCCATGCGGAGGAGGGGAGCCTGAGATTCCTTCGTTATCTTTCCTTCGAGAAGCTTTAGAAATGTAGTGTCACCGTAAGAGGAATGGCAACATCTTCCTCGGGGTTTTCCAGCACCAGCTTCACCAGGGTTCCTCCGGGAGCTGTCACGTGCAGGGGGCGTCGGCCTCCTGCCAGGAGAAGCTGTTCCAGAGGAATCCGTGCCCGGGGAACCGCCATATCTCCCACGTAGAGAAGAAGAACCGCCTTGCCTCGGTAGGGGCTGTCCGCATCCACCTGCAGGGCTTTGAAGAGGTGATATCCTTCCAGGCGCTCTTCGTAAAGCACCTGTCGGGGAGAGCCTCCGGGAGTTCCCGCATAGAGGGCGAGGGGGCCGGTCCGGGAATCCTCGGCTCCGGGAAGGCCTTCGGCCTCCTCACATTGCGGCATGGGTGTCCTGGGGAGGATCATGGCGTCCATGGTTCCTCCGGTGGGGGCGGCCATTTTCATGAAGTTAGCTCGTCCCTGGGTGGCCGGAGGAACCGCATAGAGCGGCTGAGGGGCTCCGGCGGCAAAGGAGTTGTCCCATCCCGCGGGAAGGGCGTTCCCCACGAAGACCGGGGTGGTACTTCCCACGGAGGTGTCCTGCCGTACCGCCACGAAGGCGGTGACTTCGCAGGGAATGCCGTAGAAGAGAGATTCCCGCACGAGCAGGGGTTCCAACGCCTCTTTTCTTGTAATCTGGGCATTTTCCTGATAGATGGCCTGTTCCGCCACTTCCTCCGCCTCCAAGGAATATCCCATATCGGAAAGTCGGGCGGCCAGCTCCTTTTGAGAATAGTTTCCGGAATAGAGTTGCTCCAGCCGATTCAGCACCAGGGCTCCGTAGAGAGCCTTGAGAGCGTTCCCTTCTCCGGGAGCCACTTTGCGCACCCGGGCTTCCAGGGGAGCTTCCAGGCCCTTGCCCTCCAGGGAATAGGAGATGTTCTCCAGATTCGAGCCTTCCATGCGCCCTACGATCCACCGGGCCCGCTGCTGGGGAAGATCTCCCAACAGGAGAGAGGCCACCTGTTTCTTCTCGAAGGGAACTCGGGATCCCTGAGGAAGCGTGAGATGTTTTCCTTCTCCCTTTTCGAGATGAACCTTCAGCGTGGTTTCCGCAAGCACCGGGCTGCCCCACTCCTCGAGCACCTCTTCCAGGGCGGTGGCGATATCCGTTTCTTCGGGAGAGCTCGTGAGGAACCGGGCGATGCCCTTTCCCTTCCGGGCAATCTCCCTGGCAAGATAATCGTTGGGAGCCGCATCGATGCAGAGAATGCTGATTTTGCGTCCTTCCTTCCTTTTGGCTTCCCGTTCCACCATGCGAAGAATCCGTCCGTCATCGGTTACCTGGGCGTCGGTGATCACCAGCACGTGCTGGGAGTAGAGCCCCTCCTCGGGCCGGGAGGTATGGATGGCCTGTTCCAAAGCCACCCCGAGATTGGTGCCTCCGTCATCCTTGTTCTTGGTGAGAAAATCCACGGCGGCGCTTATATTGTCTCTCGTGGCAGGAACCGGCCGAGAAGTGAACCAGGTGGTGGAATTATGGAAAAGCCCCAGGGAGAAACGATCCTTCGGAGAAAGGCTGTTCAAAAAGGAAATAACTGCCCAGTCCGCAGCCTCCCACTTGGCGCCGCTCATGGATCCCGAGTGATCCACCAGGAGAATCACCTCCCGGGGAATTCGAGGATGCTCCTCAAGATCTTCCAGGGAAGCGGGAGTGAGAAGCCCGAAAAACCACGTATCCTTGCCTCCCTCGGGGGTGTATTCGTATATCTGCAGCTGGGCGGGGCCCTTCTCCCCGGCATTTTGGGGAACCCAGGTGACGACGAAATCCCGATCGGGGATCTCGGCGCCCTTGGAGAGCGTTACGTGGGAGGCATCCCTCTCTCCTCGGGGGGTAAGGATGCTGTGGGTGGGGCTTTCGATACGGCAGGGATCTTCAAAGGTAAGATTCAGGGAAAACCGGTGTCCGGGATCTCGGTACACCGCCAGGGGATTCCCTTGTGCGTGGGAGCTGCCCAGCTCATCCTGCCGCACGAACCGGGGGGCCGTGGTGAGAGGTATGCGGAGGGACCATCCCGCCTTTTCGGGCTCTCCCATCTGGACGTAGGTGGTTTCCACCGTAACTTCTTCGTCCGGGCGGATTCCCTGTACCGCCAGGGTGAAGACGTTGGGGCTTTCCCGGGTGAGGAGCACCGCCTGCTTTCCCTGCTGTTTAGCCTCTTCGTACTCCTTCTCCGCCTTCTGTCGCTCCTTCAGCTCCGTAACGATGGTAACGTCCCCGAACCGGACGGAACAGGATGTCACCGCCGCGTCCCCCGGAAGCGGAAAGCGGTAAAGGGCCTCCACGGGATCCGGATGGTCTTTCTTGGTAAAGCTGTATCGATGGGTCACGGTGAGAAATCCGAGGGGCCCGGTGATGGAGCCCGTTACGTCCGTCTTCCGAAGAGGAACGAACCTCCCCCATGAGGGGGGAGAGCCTTCTTCGTCGGTAACGGAGATAATTTCCATCACCGCCACTCCTCCCGAGGCGGCGTTGTCGAACCGCCCCGAAGCGAATTCCGAAGCCTCTCCCTGGAAAGGAAGAAGCAGTATTCCCAGGCTCAAAAGGGAAAAAAGCGCAAGATGCGTGGAATGCAACATGCTAAACACCTCCTGTGTAATTTGAATTGATCCGAGCATAGCACGAGGCTTTTCGAAGGGTGTCACGAAAGGGGCTTGGAAGTGTCATGGGAATGTCACGGAACCGAAATTCTTCGTGAAGATCGCGGAAAAGGGAGAAAGGCCCCGAAAGAATCCGGAGCCTTCGTAGTTTGTGAAATGCCCTCCATACTGCCACAGGTGGAAGGGATGGAAAGCCTTACCGCCACCGTTGGAGTGTAGGGAGCAGAGCTTCCATATGTTTCCGGGCAGCTTCCTTGGGCATGATCTTATGCTCCGTCATGATGTTCACGCAGAGATCGATCATATCTTCCAGGGTGGCGGAGGGGTTGGTGAAGGCTCCGTTTTTGAAGCAGTAGATGCAGTACTCTTCGGATATGCTTCCGTCTTCAAAGGTTCCGAAAAGCTTCGCTTCTTCCATGGGCATACCGCAGCTCTGGCAGAGAGGGGCAGTTTTCATAATTCCTCACGTCCCTTCTTTGTATGATGGGGTACCGAAGACTTTGCGTCGGATATGAAGTAACCACGGGTGTGCGAAGGTCTTCTTTCCGTAATGATACATCCTTTCGAGGATTCTGTCTTCTCCGGAAATTCCGCATGTGGGCCCGGAAGTGGTGAAATTCGAAGTTCTGCCGAAGGTTTTCTTTTCAAAAAGAGGATATTTTCCATCTTTATCCAGTTTTTTCCGGTCCAGGAGAGGATCCGGTCCATCTCTCAGGCTTCTTTTTCCGAAGAACTTCTTTCGGAATCCCCAAGGTTGGTTTCGGCAACGCCGTTGGCGCCGTTTTTCCGGGTGCAGAGATCGTAAAGAATGGGAAGCAGCAGCAGAGTAAGCACCCCCGAAACCAGAATACCCCCCACCGAGACGATGCCCACGCCGTTGCGCAGCTCCGCTCCGATTCCCCGCCCCAGGGCGAGAGGCATCATTCCGAGAATGGCCGCCAGGGTGATCATCACGATGGGGCGGAACTGCTCGCAGGTGGCGCCGATCATGGCCTTGTGCCGGGGTATGCCTTCCGCCCTATGCTGATTGGCCTGATCCACGATGAGAATGGCATTATTTACCACGATGCCCATCATCATGACCACCCCCATGATTTCGAAAATTCCAAGGCTTCCTCCGGTGAGGATCAGGGCCCAGACGGTTCCCAGAAGGGACAGGGGAATGGTCACCAGAATGAGGGCGGGCTGCAGCCAGGATTCGAGAATGGCCGCCAGGGTGAGAATTACCAGAACCAGAGCGATGACTCCCGCCTCTGCCAAAGCTTCCTGGGCTTCTCCCATAACTTCGAAGATTCCCGCGAATCGGTAGCCGTACCCCGGAGGAAAATTGCCCTCTTTTTCGATGAGCCTGCGGATTTCTCCCGCCGCGGTTCCCAGAGGAAGATCCGGAGCGAGATTGGCGAGCACCTTGGTGATACGCTGCTTATCCACCCTGGTGATCTGTACCGGAGCGAGGCCTTCCTCCAGAGTGCTCACTCCCCGGAGAATCATGGGTTTTCCGGGTTCTCCGGGAATCTGGAAGGCTCCTATCTGTTCCTTTCCCTCCTGTTCCTCCAGCTTTACCACCATGTCGTAGTTGCGGGCTCCTTCCTTGTAGGTTCCCGCCTTGAGCCCCTCCAGATTGGCTCGAAGAAGCAGGCCCAGATCGGAGCCTCCCATACGGATATCCGAAAGCACTTCCCGCTTGGGGCGTACGGTAATTTCCGGCTTTCCCTGGCGTACCGTGGTATCCGGATCTTCCACTCCCGGGATCCGTCGAGCCAGATCCCGGGTTTTCAGGGCCAATCGTTCCAGTTCGTCGAGTTCGGATCCTGCGATCTCCAGATCCAGGGCGGCTCCTGTACCTCCCACGATGCCCGGAATGGATACGGTGATCAGGGCATCCGGGAAGGTGGCGAGGCGATTCCGGATTCTCTCCGCCAGTTCGTGGATGGAAATGTTTCGTTCGGTGCGGTCCGAGAATCGAAGCAGAATTTGGGAGAGATACACTCCTTCGGAAGATTGCCCCACCTGACCATCCACCTTTCCGAGGGTGGTGAGCATGTGCCGCAGTTCCGGGAGATCCTGAAGATATTCCTCCGCCAGAAGGACGTTCTGTCGGGTTTTTTCCAGACTGTAGTAGGTGGGAAACTCCAGCTTTACCATGATCTCTCCCTTGTCCGGATCCACCACCAGATTTCCCCCCAGGGAGCTCCCCAGAAAGAGGGCGTGCACGAAGAGGGCCAAGGTTATTCCTATGACAAGAAGGGCGGCGCTTCGGCGGCGTTCGTGAAACTCCAGGATTTTTCGAAATCTTTCCAGAAGCCGATCGAAACCCCGATTCCACCCTTGCTCCATTCGCTGGAGCAGCCCTGAACCGTCTGTGCCGGAGGGCTTCAGAAAAATGGAGCAGAGCAGGGGAGTAAGGGTGAAGCTCACGAAGAGGGAGATGGCGGTCATAATGAACATGGTAAGTGCCAGAGGGCGGATGAAGAGCCCCACCATGCTTCCCATCTGGGCCAGAGGAAAGAGCACCACCATGTTGGTTCCCGCACTGGCGAGGACCGGCACAAAGGATCTGGCGGCTCCCTCCATGGCGGCCTGTTTGGGATCCCCGCTTTTTTGGAGATTCCGGATAATGGCTTCCAGCACCACGATGGAATTGGTTACGAGAATGCCTACGGACATGCCTATGGCGATGAGGGTGGAGGCGTTGAGAGTAAAATCCGCCAGTTCCAGAAAGAAGAGCCCTATCACGATGGTAAGAGGCATGGTGATGGCGATAACCAGAAGGGAGCGCAGGTTGTAGAGAAAGAGAAAGAGAATTCCCCCGGTAAGAAGAATGCCCTGGAGCACGTTAACCCAGGCGCTTTCGTTGGTGGCCCGGATAAAGGTGGCGTCGTCGGTGACCCAGGTGAGCTTCATTCCTCCTGGGAGTTCCTTCCGGAGTTCCTCCATGCGTTGTTCCACTTCTTCCGCCACTCTTACCGCATTGGCGTCGGACTTCTTCACCACCCGAATGGTTATGCACTCTCTGCCGTCCAGGGCGGCTATTTCGCGCACCTCCTGAGTAGCCATCACCACGGTGCCCACGTCCCGGATGCGTATCCGTTGTCCTTCAAAGCTGGCGATTTCGAGGTTCCCCAGGGATGTCACGTCTTGAAAATCTCCGTCGTACTTCACGGAAATTTCCATGCCGTGATCCCGAATTCTCCCGGCGGGAAGAATGCCCACGCCCTGGCGTAAACTCTGAATCACCTGCATGGCCGTGAGCCCCCGGGGGGCGAGTTTGTTCCGGTCCAGCAGAATCTGAACTTCCCGGGGGGCTCCTCCGATAACCTCCACCTCCGCCACTCCGGGAATGGTGGTAAGCCGATCCTTCAGGTCGTTATCCGCGAAGTCGAAAAGGTCCGCCCCGGACAGATCTCCCGTGAGAGCCAGGGTTACGATGGGGGTGGCGTTCACGTCGTACTTCTGGATGATGGGATCTTCCACGCTTTCGGGAAAGTCCCCCCGGATAAGATCCAGTTTCTCCCGTACGTCCGTGGCCGCCACGTCCACATCGATGCCCAGCTGAAACTCCAGAAGGGTCTGGGCCATATTCTCCATACAGGAGGAGGATACGTGCTTCAGCCCGTCGATGGCCACCACCGCATCTTCGATGCGCTTGGCCACGTCGGTCTCGATGTCGCCGGGACTCGCTCCGGGGTAGATGGTGACGATGGTGATGTAGGGAACATCGGTTTTGGGCATGAGCTCCAGCCCCAGCTTGCGCCAGGAGTTGAGCCCCAGAAGGGTGAGGCCGATGAGAAGGCACCCCATGGCGATGGGGCGCCGCACCGAGGCGTTGGAAAGAAACATCAGTCATTCCCTCCCGGAGGAGCGATGAGAGTGCCCTCTTCCACCAAAAGCTGTCCCTGAGTGATTACCGGGGTTCCCTCCTCCAGAGGCAGATCTCCGGAGGATTCCCGAATTTCTATCCATCCTTCGGTTTCCAGTCCCGGCATTACCGGAATCTCCCGGGCTCTGGTTCCTTCCGCAGTGAAGAGTACCGGGCCGGAGCGCTTCGCCACAAGAGCTTCCCGGGGAACTCCGAGGGCGGTACGGTTTTCCAGAAGCACCTCCAGGTGGGCTATTCTGCCGGGAGTTATCCCCTCGGGAGGATTTTCGAGAAGCACCTTGATTTCAAAGGTTCGCAACTGTCGATCCACCGTGGGGCTCTTGTAGGTGATTTTCTGCGGGGAAAGCTCCAGGGCACCCACCCGGATCCGCACGGAGGTGGTGCCGGGAAGAATTTCGTGATAATACTCCTCCGGAAGAAAGCTCGCCACCTCCAGGGCATTCAGATCCTCGATCCGCAGAACCGGCTTTCCCACCTCTCCCGTCTCTCCGGGTTCCCGGAACCGTTCCGTTACCACGCCGCTGACGGGGGCGAGCACAAGGGAATCCTGCAGATTCTTTTCGGCAATTTCCAGATGGAGCCGGGCCTGTACTTCCTGTTCCCGGGTCAGGGCGATGAGTACCTTGGCATGTTTGATCAGCGCCAAGCCCTGGAGATACCGGGATTCGTACTCCTCGAAGGCGCTGGTGGAAATGGCGTGCTGGGCCAGAAGATCCTTTCCCCGTTTGTGATCCTGCTCGGCCTTGGCAAAATCCGCCTGAAGGCGCTCCAGGTTCGCCTGTTTCTCCCGTACCGTATGCTGTGCCACGGTGTACTCCTGCCGGGCGATCTTCAGGCTCTTCTCCAGGGTAAGGGGGTCCGTCTGAAAGAGCTTTGTCTCCTGAGCCTTCACCGCATCCCCCTCACCCACAAAAATTTCCTCCAGGGTTCCCGCCATGCGGGGCGAGACGAGAGCGAAGCTCTTGGCCTCCACATTTCCCGTAAGGGTCACTATTCGTTCGAAGGGGCGCAGAGCTACCTTCGTAAGCACCACCGGGGTTCCCCGAAAAGAATCTTCCGGAGAAGGAGCATCGTCCTTTCTCTGACTGTAGAGAGCGTGGCCTCCCAGAATTCCCGCCCCTATAAGGCAGAGGATCAGGAGCCTCCATCCTCTATGCTGTCGTAGCATCATGGTTTCTCTCCTTTTCTGTACGCGCTTTCGAACCGAGGCTTCATGTCCTTGCGGTTTCCGGGCCTTTACAGCGCCAGATCCTCCGGAAGAGGAAGCCCCGCAAGAAGGATCATGCTTCGGGCGGTGGTAATCGCCACGGTATGAAAAAATTCCGTTCCCATATATCTCTTTCCCCGGAGGAGCCCCAGGGGTTCCTTGCCCATAAGGTAGAAAAACCCCTGGGCATAGAGCAGGTCCGCCCAGGCATAGGCTTCGTTCTGGCTGCTTTCGGGGCGGATATCCCGATAAAATGCCGCCAGCTCGTGGCTATCCGACTTCATAATGGTTTCTACCAGAGCGGGCATCATGGGAGAAGGACTGAAAAGCTCTTGGATGATAAGGCGCTTCTTCCATTCCACCCGGGAGGATCCGAAAAGATCCTGGAAAAAACGAAAAACCAGATCCCGAACGATCTCACTTTTCCCCTGAGGAGTATCCAGGAGCTCTCCCCGGGTTTCCAGAATTTCCGAAAGGTAGAGGCGTTTTCCTTCTGCCGCAATGGCATGAAAGGTCTCCAGGTAAAGATTTTCCTTGCTCCCGAAGTGATAGTGAATGGCCCCCAGATTGACCCCTGCCTTTTCCGCGATCATCCGGGTGCTTACGCCGTCGAAGCCCTGTTTTGCAAACAATTCTCCCGCCGCCAGAATCAGGGCGGTTCTGGTATCCGTATTTGTCTCCGCCTCGTTTTTGCCCGGCTTCGCACGGTTCTTTCGATTCTTTTCGCCGCTTTCCACGGAAGCACCTCCTAGGTCAGTCGTTCGACCAACTTATAATACAGTCGTATGACTTTGTCAAGACGCTTCTGGCTGTGCCCCGCCGGATTTTTGTCTTTCGAGGCTTTGGAGGGGATGCCGATATTTTTTCGGAGGTTGCCAAAAGGAGAGAAAAGGGAGTACCTTTTTTGTGAGGATGCGAAGAAAAGCGCTCTTCATGTGTGCGGCGGGTACGTATCTTTACGAATTTGGGGGAAAAATCATGTCAACGGGGGAGCGGTACGAGGGTAAAACCGTATTTCTGGCGGATATGGCCATGCTTGGGGCGGCTTTTTTTTGGGGTTCCGGTTTTGCGGTAACCGATCGGCTTTTGAATAGCTGTTCTCCTCTGTGGTTGTTGGCGTTTCGCTTTATTCCCAGCGGAATGCTTCTCTCGCTGGTTTTCTGGAAGAGACTCCGAAAGATAACCCCCCGGGACTTGCTGTGGGGTAGCCTGTTGGGGGTCTTTCTCTTTTTCGTTTTCCTTGCTCACATCTATGGGCTCGTCTTCAGCACTCCGGGAAAGCAATCCTTTCTCATCGGGGCCAACGTGGTCATCGTTCCCTTTCTCTACGGCCTCTTCTATCGAATCTGGCCCTCCAAATGGGCTTTTACCGCTGCGGGGCTTACCACCGCAGGAATTCTTACCATGGCCTTTACCCCGGGAATGCAGTTCAATCTAGGGGATACCTTCTCTCTTATTCTCGCCTTTGGCGTGGCGCTGCACTGTATTTTCGTGGGGAACCTCACTCGAAAGATGGATTCCTGCGCCCTTACGGCGCTGCAAATCTCCGGGGCGGCGGTCTGTTTTTTCGGGGCGGCTCTCCTTTTAGAGCCTTTTCCCGCCTTCGCCAATGGCGGAAGGGATCTTCTCTGGGGAATTCCCTATGTGGCTCTCTTCGTAACGGTGATTCCCTTTCTCATCCAGACCGTGGCCCAGCGGTACAGCCCCGAGGTGCATGCGGCGATTCTTCTTTCCATGGAGAGTCTTTTCGGGTACATTCTCGCCATTCTCATGGGGCAGGAGAGCCTGCATCTTCAGATCGTTTTCGGAGGAGTCCTGATCCTCGGAGGAGTCTTTACGGCAGAGCTGGAGACCTATCTGGCCAAACGAAGCGCTTTCCTCAGATCTCCTCGGGAAGAGGGAGGGGTAGAACGAAAATAAAGGGGAGTTTTGGCACAAACCGGAGGAAGGGTATAATGATTTGTCGGGTTTTCCCGATTGATGTATGTGATGTATATCATAGTTTTTACTCGTAAGGTCTGGACCAAAAAGGTACAATATCCTCCGGGAGGTGGAACATTTATGAAACGAATTCTCGTTACCGGTGCGGGAGGCCAGATCGGTACGGAACTCACCCTGATGCTGCGGCAGGAGTTCGGTGCGGATAACGTGATTGCCTCGGATGCCAAGGATCTCGCGGGGATCCTGGAAGGCCCGAGGGAGTTGCTGGATGTCCTGGATCGGGAAAGGCTTTGGAAAGTTGCGGAACACTACGGCGTGGATACGGTCTTTCACCTTGCGGCGGTGCTCTCCGCCACGGGGGAGAGAAACCCTCAGCTCTGCCATCGGGTCAATACCGAGGGTTTTTTTAATGTACTGGAGCTTGCCCGGGAGAAAAAGCTTAATCGGGTGATCTGTCCCAGCTCCATCGCCGCCTTCAGCCCCGAAACGGGGGATAACCCCGCAGAGGTGGCGGTGCTGCGGCCCAAGACCATGTACGGCATTACCAAGGTCTGGGGAGAGCTCATGGGAGAATATTACTGGGAAAAGTTCGGTGTGGACGTCCGGGGAGTGCGCTATCCCGGCATCATAAGCTGGCAGACCGAGCCCGGAGGAGGCACCACGGACTACGCCGTGGCATCCTATTACGACGCCCTGCGCCGGGGAAGCTACGAATGCTTCGTCTCGGAGGATACGGTGCTTCCCATGATGTATATGCCCGACGCCCTCAACGCTTTGGTGGATCTCGCCAAGGCCGAACGCCGCTCTCTGCGGTACTGCAATTACAACGTGGCATCCCTGAGCTTTTCCGCCGGAAAAATGACCGAAGCCATTCGAAAGATCCTGCCGAACTTTATCTGCACCTATGTTCCCGACGAGCGCCAGAAAATCGCGGATACCTGGCCCCGGAGGCTGAACGATGAGGCCGCCCGGGAGGATTGGAACTGGTCTCCCCGGTGGGATCTGGATGCCATGTCCCGGGACATGATCGGCAATCTGCGCAAAAAGTTGGGCGTTCCCGAATAAAAGGGCGACGAAAAGGATTTATGGAGGTGGAAAAAATATGACCAACCGTATGGCCTTTATTACCGAAGAGCTTGACCGGCTTCGAAGGGAGGGGTTCTATAACCAGATCCGAACCCTCGAAAGCCCCCAGGGTGCATGGCTGCAGATCGAGGGGAAGCGGGTGCTGAACCTCTGTTCCAACAACTATCTCGGCCTGGCGGCGGACGAACGCATTTCCCGGCGGGCCAAGGAGCTTATCGACGCTTTCGGGGTGGGCCCCGGAGCGGTGCGCACCATTGCGGGAACCCTCTCGGTGCATCGGGAGCTGGAGGAAAAGCTCGCGGCCTTCAAGGGGGCCGAGGCGGCCATCGTGCTCCAGTCGGGTTTCTGCGCCAATCTGGCGGTGATTCCCGCCCTGGTGGGCAAGGATGATCTGATCTTCTCGGACGAGCTGAACCACGCCTCCATCATCGACGGCTGCCGGCTCAGCCGGGCGAAGGTCGTCCGATGGGATCACGCCAGCCCCGCCTCCCTTCGGGAGAAGCTGGAGGAATACAAAAACCAGAACTGCCGCAAGCTGGTCATCACCGACGGGGTCTTCAGCATGGACGGAGACGTGGCTCCCCTGCCGGAGCTTCTGAAGGTCACCGAGGAGTACGACGTAATGCTCATGGTGGACGATGCCCACGGCGAAGGGGTTCTCGGAAGCCACGGCCGGGGAATCGTGGATCATTTCAAACTTCACGGTCGAGTGGACGTGGAGGTGGGAACCCTCTCCAAGGCCTTCGGCGTAATGGGGGGCTTCGTGGCGGGGAGTAAGGAGCTGGTGGAATATCTCAACCAGAAATCCCGTCCTTTCCTCTTCTCCAGTGCCATGACGGTGCCCGACGTGGGGGCCAATCTGGCGGCGGTGGAAATTCTCCAGCAGAGCGACGAACTCGTTTCCCGGCTCTGGAAAAACGGGGAGGTTTTCAAGAAGAAAATGGCTTCCCTGGGGTTCAATACGGGGCATAGCGACACCCCCATCACCCCGGTGATCGTGGGGGATGCCGCCCTGGCCCGGAAATTGAGCTCCCTTCTTTTCGAAAAGGGCGTCTTCGCCCAGGCCATCGCCTTTCCCACGGTACCCCTGAATACCGCCCGGATACGGGTGATGATCTCTGCCGCCCATTCGCCGGAAGATCTCGACTTTGCGGTGGATGCCTTCGCTGTGGCAGGAAGAGAGCTGGGGATTATCCGCTAGGGATGTCTTCGCAAAAGGGCTCTTCTCTTAAGAGAAGAGCCCTTTTTTTTGCTTGACTTTGTATTGCAAATTCAGGCAAGATGCGTTAATCTTGCGGAATGGTGCATTCTAAAAGGAGCTGAAGTAATGCGAAAAATTTCCCGATGCATGCAATGCGGAGCCTATGCTCTTCTCGGCCTTTTCTTTCTTGCGATTTCCCTGATTATTTTTCGCAACTGGAAGCTCGATGAGGCAGAGTTTTTTTCCGAGCAGATACGCCGTACGGCCCGGGCAACCCACGCCATTTTTTCGGTGTACCAGCGGGCTTCCTCCCTCATTGTCTCCTCCATAATCCAAAACGGCGAAGCTCTCCGTATTATGGGGCTGGCCTGGGAAAACCCGGATCCCCAGGTGCGGCAGTCACTCCGGAAAGAACTTCTCGTGACCCTGACACCCCTTTACGAAGAGATGCAAAAGAACGACTTTCGGCAGCTTCACTTCCATTTTCCCAACAATGTCAGTTTTCTGCGTTTTCATCGGCCGGATAAGTTCGGAGACGACCTGACAGAGGTTCGTAAAACCGTGGCCCTCACCAACAAAAAGCTGGAGGAAACCGTGGGATTCGAGGAAGGGCGTATCTTCAACGGCTACCGTTTCGTACATCCCCTCTTTTGGAAGGGAAATCACGTGGGAAGCGTGGAAGCCAGCATCTCCCTCTTTCCGGTGGTGCGGGAATTTTCCGCCACGGTGGAACAGGGAGAACTTCCTCCGGTGATTCTCTTTTTAATTCGGCGAGATCTGGTGGAATCCTCGGTTTTCGAGGATCTCCAGAATTATTATCAAATCTCTTCTCTTTCCTCCCGATATCTCGTGGATGGAGAATTTATAGACCAGATGAAAAATGCCTCCATGGATCTGGAGGCCATCAATAATACAGTTCGAGAGACTGCGGAAAAAAAGATGCCCCGAGGAGAGCCTTTTATTGTTCCCTGTTATCCGGGCAGCGGAACCTGCGTCCTCGTGAAGTTTCTTCCGGTTTACAACTTCGAAGAGGTTCTGGCGGGATATGTGGTGTACTACTACGAAAGTCCCGCCTTCATACTGCTTAAAAAAATCTATCTTGCCAGATTTTTCTACCTTATCGTTTTTACGGGAGCCCTCTTTTTTCTGCTTTTCTTCCGGCAGCGTTATCTTCGAAAGCTCGAACAGCTTGCCGCGGTGGATTCTCTTACGGGGGCGGAAAACCGGCATGCCCTGGTGCAAAATTTCAACAAGGCCCTAGCTCTTGCCCGGCGCTACGGCCATCCCCTTTCGGTGATCATGTTCGATGTGGATTATTTTAAAAAGGTGAATGACGTTCACGGGCACACCGTGGGAGATGAGGTGCTGGTGAAACTTGTCGCTCTTTGCCGCAGTGAGCTTCGCGAGGTGGATCATCTGGCCCGGTGGGGAGGAGACGAGTTCTTCATTCTGCTTCCGGAAACTTCGGGAGATGGTGCTCTGGAGGTGGCGGAGCGTATCCGGACCAAAGTGCCGGTACTTTTTGCGGAAAAACCCTATACGGTCACTCTCAGCATGGGAGTGTACGAGGTGCCGGTTCAGGAAATCCGTTCGGCAGACCAGGTTTTTGCGGAGGTGGATAAGGCCCTCTACCGGGCCAAGGAGAAGGGGCGGAACCGGGTGGAGCGGGGCTGATGCTTTTCTGCCTTTCCAGGCGGTCGCCAAGCTGAAAAAGCCCCGGAAATATGCTCTTGAAGCCTTTTGGGGAGCAACCTCGGATAAGGAAGCTTCCCTTCGGTATATAGTATAAACTATGAAGAATGAAGGAGGTTGGCCGTCATGAAGGTGCTCTGCATTTCCGAGGCCCAGGTGCAGTCCCTGGGAATTTCCGTGAAGGACGTTATGGATGCGGTGGAGAAGGGTTTTCGTCTCAAAGGGGAGGGCAAGGTGGAGCTTCCCCCCAAGATCGGCGCTCATCCCCGGCACGATTGCTTTATTCATGCCATGCCCTGCTGGCTGGGGGGCGATATGGACGTGGCGGGAATAAAATGGGTGGCGGGGTATCCTCCCAACCAGGCCAAGGGGCTTCCCTACATTACGGGGGTGCTCTGCCTCAACGATCCCGAGACGGGGTTCGTGAAGGCCATCATGGACGCCAACTGGATTACCGCCTGGCGAACCGGTGCCGCCAGCGGCGTATGTGCCAAATACATGGGGGATCCCGCCTCCGGGGTGCTCAGCATCATCGGAACGGGAGTTCAGGGATGGACCAATGCCATGGCGATTCTGGAAGCCCTGCCGGAGATTCGGGAGATCCGGGCCTACGACCTCCACCCCGAGCAGGTGGAGAAGTTCCGGGGCCGGGTGCAGAGCCAGGCGCCGGAGGTGCAGATTATCCCCTGTGCGGAGCCGAGAGAGGCCGTGGGGGGAGCGGACGTGGTGGTAACCTGCACCCCCATCGTGGCGGATCCCAAGCGCTTTATCCCCTCCGCCTGGCTCAAGAGGGATGTTCTCGCCATCTCCGTGGATTACGACTCCGCCTTCGATGCCGAGGTCATGACGAATAGCGCGTGTTTCGTCTGCGACGACATGAACCAGTACCTCTGGACCCAGGAACAGGGAACCTATTTCCAAAAAGAATATCCCGTAAGGGATCAGATCTTCGGCGATATGGGGCATCTCTGTGCGGGGCTTAAAAAGGCTCCTCTTTCGGGAAGGCGGAGCGCGGTGCTCATGGGTATCGCCAGTCACGATATGATGACCGCCCATCTCATCTACGGAAAGGCCCTGGCGAAGGGCGTGGGAACGGAAGTGGAAATCTAGAATGTGCAAGGGTTTCTTTGCTTCATTGTATGGGAAATGCATATAAAAGATGCCCGGGAGAAGAGCTCCCGGGCGTTTTTTTCGGCCTACGAGTGGTTAGAAGATGATGTGTTTCTTTGCAAAATCCCGGGGTGAGAGCCCGGTGTGGTTTTTGAAGGTAAGGCTGAAGTAGGAAATATTGCCGTATCCCACGGAGATGGCCGTATCCCGCACGGATATCCCCCGGAGGAGGAGCTTTTTGGCCTCTTCCATGCGCAGCTCCTTCACCAGGTCGATGAATTTCTTTCCCGATACGCTGTGAAAGAGCCGGCTCAGGTACTGGGGAGAGACGCTGATCTGTCGGGCCGCACTTTCGAGGCTTGCGGAATCGATATTGTTTTGAATGAACTCCGTAACCTCCCCTATCAGGGCGGTATTCTTATCCTGCAAAAGCCGGCGCATGGCAAAAAGCTGGTCCAGCAGATGGAGAAATTCTCCATGATCCTCCGCATGGGCGTGTTCCCAGGGGGGGCTTGCAAAGATCTGCCGCCCCAGGGAGGTATAGGCGGGCTCCGGGCAGTTCATGGCAAAACAGTAATCCAGCATGGAGAGGAGCAGCCCCTTGATGGTCATGTTCGCGCAGGGGGTGCCCAGATGCTGGGCGAGTTCTCCGAAAAAGCTCCACATACTCGATTGCAGCTGGGGATCCCGGGCATTTTTGAAAAGATCCAGAAGATGATGCCGTTCAAACCGGTATTTCTGGCGATCCTGGAAGCTCGACGGAAGATGGTGAAGCTCTTCTTTCAGAAAAGCCTCTCTCGAACTGACAAGGCCCTTGCCCATGAGAAGGCTGTCCTCCAGATCCCGTTCCATGGCGGGCATGATCCGGGCGAGTTCCTCCAATCCCGGAAGATGTTCCTCGTAGAGGATATTCGGAGAAATTCGGTTTTCCGAAAAGAACTCCCCCAGAGAAAGCAGGGTTTCCTCCAGAGAAAGCTCCGCCCTGCAGGGCCCCACGAGGAAGAGGAGGCGAGAACTCCAGGGCACCGCCAGAATTTCCCGGGGGAGAAGCTGCCGGATGGCCTTTCTTGTTTCCAGGAGGCTCCTGGGGGAAGATCCTCCCTGGTCCGGGAGCAGCATTCCCAGCAGAAAAATGCGCTGATGCGGAGAAAAGCCGAGTTCCTCCAGAACGTGAAGGCTTTCCCGGGGGAGCTCCTCCCGGAGAAGAACCTTTTCGAGGATGGTCTTGAAAGCCTCTCCTCCATGGGTTTCCATAAAGTGCTGCAGCGCATGGCGGTTCTCTCGCTGAAGAGCCTTCCGGCGGATCTTCTGGTGCACCTTTTCGAGGGCCCGGAAAATTTCATCCTCCCCCGCGGGTTTCAGAAGGTACTGGGAAACTCCCAGGGTTACCGCATACTGGGCGTATTCGAAAAAATCGTAGGCCGAAAGAACGATGACCTGCCCCTGAAAGCCTTTGCTCCGGAGCTCTTCCAGGGCGTCGAGGCCGTTTTGCTCGGGAATTTTGATATCGAGAAACACCGTCTCCGGATTCCACTCCAGGGCCTTGCGCACGAAGGCCCTCCCGTCCGCAGCGCTGCGGATCTCCGTGGCGAGAGGGTTTTTTTTCAGAATTCGTTCCAGAAACTCCCGCTCGTGTTGTTCATCTTCCACAATAAGGATTTTCATCGCGTTTCCCCCATGAACGGGATTTTTTACGTCAATGCAGCGGAAGGGTAATGGTGGTAAGGGTGCCTTTGCCGGGGAGAGCCTCCGTGGTCAGGAATCCCTTCTCTCCGTAATGGTGTCGTATCCGCTCCCGTACCGCGAGAATCTCCCGGTTCTCCTCGCCGGAAGATCTTTCGGGGCGGGAATTTCGCTCTTCAAGAACGAGTTCCAAACGGTTTTTTTCGGTTATGCCTGTCCGGATTCCCAGGTGCAGAGGAGTGAGGCTCTCCTCAACTCCCCGGATAAGTGCCCGTTCCACCAGAGGAAGAAGGACCAGAAAGGGGACGAAGAGAGAAAGGGTTCTTGCCTCCGAGAATATCCGGTATTCCAGTTTCTCCCCGAAACGTTTTCCGAAAATACCGAGAAGATGCTCCAGACCTTCCAGCTCCTGGTGCAGGGGAATCAGATCCTCCCGGGCCTGTTTGCGCAGAAGGTAGCGCAGATATTTCGCGAAGCCCAGCGTCACCTCTTCGGTCTCTCGGGCTCCTTCCTTCGCGGCCATTCGGGCGATAAGGTTCAGGGTGTTGAAAACGAAGTGGGGGTTCAGCTGTTCCAGCAGAGTTTGGCGGTAGGCCGCTTCGAGGGAGTTTTCTTCCGGTGCGGCGGGGTTTCTCATGATCTCACGTCCTCCCATATTTCCGCAAGGAAAGAGTGCCTTCGGGGGTATTCTAGCAAAATTTACGGAAAAGTGGGCTTCTCCGAAGGAGTGTTACCGAAGTTCCCCCGGCTGGGGGGCTCTCCCGGAGTTTTCGCCCCTTCGGAGAAAACCTTTCTCAGGAGGCCTGCTCCTTTTTCAGAATTTCCCGGGTTATCTCCAGATTCCGATCCAGATCTTCCGGAGAAACGTTCAGCGCCGGGCGGTAGCGGATGGTTTTGCCCTGACAGGGAAGAATGAGTACCTTTTTCTCCCAGAGGGATTTCAGAACCCGATTTCGCATCTCCGTATCCGGCAGATCGTAGGCGCACATGAGCCCTTTGCCCCGAACGTTGCGGAGGAGAGAGGGGAACTCCTCCCGAAGATCCTTCAAGCCCTTCAGCAGCCTGGGGCCCGCAATCTCTGCCACGTATTCGAGAACGTTCTCCTCCTCGTATATCTCCAGATACCGGGTGGAGCGCACCATATCCGTGAGAGTGCCCCCCCAGGTGGAGTTGATGCGGCTGGACACGGAAAAACAGTTTTCCTCCACCTCGTCGATCCGGGAAGTTGCGCAGATGCCGCATACCTGGGCCTTTTTGCCGAAGACGAAAATATCCGGCCGTACTCCGTGGTGCTCCCAGGCCCACATCTTTCCCGTAATTCCCATGCCGCACTGCACCTCGTCGAAGATCAGCAGCAGCTCGTGATCATGACAGATCTCCCGAAGCTTCTGAAGAAACTCGGTGCGGAAGTGGTTATCTCCGCCCTCTCCCTGAATGGGCTCCAGAATAATGGCGCAGATATCGTCGGGGTTCTCCCGAAGGGCCTTGTGAATCTGCTTGAGCGACATCTCTTCGAGCCACTCCGTCATGTCCAGATTCTCCTCCAGGGGCCACTGGATTTTGGGGTTCAGCACCCGGGGCCATTCGCAAAACTTGGCGAAATACTGGTATTTATTCGGATCCTGAGTATTGGTGACGCTCAGGGTGTAGCCTCCCCGGCCATGAAAAGCCTCGTGAAAGTGCAGAACCTTGGTGCCCTTGGAACCGTTCACCGCCTCTCCCGAAGAAATCTTTCCCCGGGCGAGGAGCTTGCGGACTTTCCAGTCCATGGCCACCTTGAAGGCGTTTTCCACCGCCAAGGTGCCGTAATCCACAAAGAAGAGATGGGCAAACCCCGGAGGAACCGCCACGTTAGCGAAGGTCTCCACGAATTCCGCCATCTCCCGGGTATAGACATCGGAATTCGCCACCTTGTTGATGCTGGCCCGAAAGATCTTTTCCTTGAAATCCTCGTTGGCCAATGCGGGGTGGTTCATGCCGAAGGGAGAGGAGGCGAAGAAGGTGTAGAAATCCAGCCACTCCTCGCCGCTGCGGGCATCCACGAGATGGCTCCCCAGAGATTTTTCCATATCCACCACGATATCGAATCCATCCCGAAGAATCCATTTTTCCAGGGTTTCGAAAACCTTATGGGGCTCCACCTTGAATGTGCGCGAATACATATACATTCCTCCTGACTGTATGGCAAGGTATAACCTTTTTCGAGGCTTTTCACAGTCTGAAGGATTTCGGAAAAAAAGCATGCACTCTCTCAACTGTTTTTTTGTTCATTTTTTTGACATAAAGTTACCCATGTTTCCTTTTGGGAGAGGAGAAAAGAGGTTTTTTTGTTCTTTCCGAAAAAAGAGAAGAAAAAAACGTGGCTTTTGAGAATAAAAGGAAACGAGAAATCGCAGAAAAATTCCGAGCCTTGGGGCGTTCCGCCAATATCGGAAACCAGGCATGCGGAATTTCGTACATCCCAAAAATACCGCTCTGATATCGCTCCGTTGCTTTACAGCTCCCCTTTCCTCGGGTATTATGCGTGGCTATTATGCGGGCTTTTTCCGGAAATCCTGAGACCTTCCGCGCCGGAAAAGCTCTTTTTGTATTCCCGGCATTGCCCCAGGCCGAAAATCCGTCAGTCGGAGCAATGATGGTGTTATGCCGCGAGGAAGACGCGTTTTCGCCCTTCTCGCGGCATTGAACAATGAGGAGGTATCATGCATATATGGAACATTTTCGGGACAAAAAAGTAGCCATTCTCGGAGCGGGAATTATCGGTGGGGCCATGGCCCAGGCCCTTGCTCCCTACTGTGCTGTAACCGCCACGCGAAGAAACGTGGAAAAACTGCGCCCTCTGGAGAAAGCGGGAATTACCGTCTCCTCGGATAACCGAACCGCCGCGGAAGAGGCGGATGTCATCATCGTGGCGGTGAAGCCCAAACAGGTGGTGCCCGTGCTGCTGGAACTCCGGGGAGCCCTGGAGGAAAAAACGGTCATCTCCATGGCCGCCGCCATTCCTCTGGAAATCATGAAAAAGACCGTTCCCGAGGCCCACTACATCCGGGGAATGACCAACACCGCCGTGCAGATTCGCCGGGCCTTCACCATCTTTAGCTGCGGCCCCGGAGTTACCTCCCGGGAGCGGGATCTCGTGCGGGCCCTCTTTCGGCACCTGGGGGAGTTCGAAGAGGTGGAAGAGCAGTATCTCGACGTACTTACCGCCATGTCCGGCTCCGGCCCCGCCTACCTCTATACGGTGCTGGAGGCCATGATCTACGGAGCCCTCCGGGTGGGGCTTCCCCGGGATCTGGCTCTCAAGGCGGCGGCGAACACCTTCATCGGAGCGGCGCACCATCTTCTCTCCTCGGATAAACACCCCGCAGAGCTCCGGGATCAGGTGGTCACCCCCGGAGGTGTCACCATCGAAGGTATTTACGAGCTGGAGGACGGACGCATCCGCACGGCCTTCATGAAGGCCGTAAGCGCCGCCTCTCAGAAGGCCACGGTGATTGCCGAAGATATCCGTAAATATGCGGAGGAACAGCTTGCCCGGGAGAACCAAAAGAGCTGAAAAGAACGTTTTTTTAGATGCTGCACGTTTGTGTTCGGTCGGGGTTTTCCCTCGCAAAGGGAAAACCCCGATATGTGTATGTTTTTTTACGTATAAAGGCATGAAGTATGCAAATAAAAATAAAAATGGTTCCAAGTATACTCGAATGGGGTATAATGCCGGAAGATGCGGTAAACCTCTTTTTTAATATACATGATGCGTGAAGCAGGGTTTCGAAAGCATGTTTCTCGGATATTCCGCCGATTTTTGTTTTCGTGCTTCTTTCGGGTGGTGTTCTTGCAAGGGGGGTAAGAGAAATGAGTACATACAACGGTACGGACCTCCGCAAAGTGGTGATGCCGGAATTCATTTTCGGCAGGGATGCCCGGCTTCTGGCGGGCAATTATGCCAGAAATCTGGGAGTTCGTCATGCCCTTATCGTGACGGATCCCGGAGTGATCGCTTCGGGATGGGCAGAGGAAGCCTGCCGCAACCTGGGAGAAAAGGGCATCTCCTATCACATTTTTTCTCAGGTGCACTCGAATCCCCGGGATAGCGACGTTCTTAAGGGAACCGAGGCCTACGTCCGCGAGGAGTGCGACGCCATCATCGCCCTCGGAGGAGGAAGCCCCATCGACTGCGCCAAGGGAATCGGTATCGTGGCCCGCAACGGCGGGGATATCTGCGAGTACGAGGGAGTGGATAGAGTGGGCATTCCCATTCCTCCCATCATCTGTATTCCCACCACTTCGGGATCCTCGGCGGATGTTTCTCAGTTCGCCATCATTCTGGACAGTTTCCGGAAAATCAAGATCGCCATCATCAGCAAAATGATCGTGCCGGATATCGCCCTCATAGACCCCCTGCCTCTCACCACCATGGGGCCCTATCTCACCGCATGCACCGCCATGGATGCCCTTACCCATGCGGTGGAAGCCTACGTCTCCAACGCCCAATCTTCGGTTACCGACGTTCATGCCCTCCGGGCCATTCGGGAAATCACCGGCCACGTCATCCCCGCCATACAAGATCCCGAAAATATCGAGGAAATGTATCATCTCATGTCCGGGAGCATGCATGCGGGGCTTGCCTTTTCCAATGCCAGTCTGGGGGCGGTGCATGCCATGGCGCACAGCCTGGGAGGCATGTACGACCTGCCTCACGGGGAGTGCAACGCCATTCTGCTGGAGCTGGTGATCCGCATGAACGCCCCCTACGCGAAAGAGCGCTATGAAGATATAGCCCTGGCCATGGGCATCGGGGGAGCTCACACATCCCAAGACGCCGCAGTGGAAGGCCTTATAAAGCACCTTCGGGAGATGCGCTCCTCTCTCGGCATTGCGGAAGACTTCAAATCGGCGGGAATTCGGCGTGAGGACATCCCGAAACTTGCGGAAAACGCCCTGAACGATCCCTGCATGGCTACCAACCCGGTGCTGCCGGATATAAAGGAGTTGGAAGAAATCTATGAGCGGATCCTCTGAAAAGGACACCTCCCGCATCGACATATCCCGGGTGCGGTCCAATGCGGAGCAGCTCAGGGAAAGCATCATCGGCCTGGGAGACAACTCTCTCCGCAAAAGCTACTATCCGGAGCTTCAAAAACGCCTGGAGGAACTCGAACGGGCCAATGAAAAACAAAGGGCCCTCCTTGAAGCCATGCCGGATACCCTTTTGGTGATCGACCTTCAGGGGCACGTGCTTACCTTCTTTCTTCGGGAACCCAACCTGGTAAAGCCTTTTGTGGACGTACTCCCCCGCAGGCAGCACCTTTCGGAGCTTCTGGAGCCGAGCATGGCCAATCTCTTTCTTTCCGTGGCCAACAAGGTGCAATCCTTTCAGAAAATGGAGGAATTCCACTGTACCCTCCAGAGAGGAGGGGCGAACTTTTATTACGAGGTTCGGGGTGTCATGGATTCGGAGAACTCCGTGCTCTTTCTCATCCGGGACATAACGGAGCAGCGGGCGGCGGAAGAAAAAATGTACACCCTGGGAGTTCGGGACAACCTTACGGGGCTCTTCAACCGAACCTACTTCGAACAGTCCCTGATGAATTTCAACCGGAGCTGCGGCGGCCCCATAGGCATTATCGTCTGCGATATCGACGGATTGAAATTCATTAACGACACCTTCGGGAACCGTACCGGGGATATGCTGCTCAAGGCCGTGGCGGCCCATCTCTCTTCCGTCATGCGCCCGGAGGACATCATTGCGAGAATCGGCGGGGACGAATTCGGAGTGCTTCTTTGCAACATTGCCGAAGAGGATCTGCAAAGGCTCTGCGATACGTTTATCCGGGAGGTTCATGCCTTCAACCTCCGGAACGCGGATCTCCATCTCAGCGTCTCCGTGGGATATGCCTTTGCAGAAACCTGTTCCGAAAACAGCCATGCCCTCTTTCTGGACGCGGACAACGCCATGTACCGGAAAAAACTTCTTCACAGCGACAGCGTTCGCAACTCCATCGTCCGGACCCTCATGAAGGCTCTCGAAGCCCGGGATTATAACACCGAAGGCCATGGACAGAGAATGGTGGCCATCTCGGCGTTTCTCGCAAAATCTTTGGGGCTCTCGGACGGAGAAATTCATGAAATCCGCCTGGTTGCCCAATTTCACGACATCGGCAAGGTAGGCATTCCGGACAGCATTCTCTTCAAGCCCGGCAAACTCGACGAGCAGGAGTGGCACATCATGAAAAGCCACAGTGAAATCGGAGCCCGTATAGCTGCGGGAATTCCCGAAATAGCCCACGTGGCGGAATACATCCGGGGGCATCACGAGCGCTGGGACGGCAAGGGATATCCCGATGGCAAAGCGGGAGATACAATTCCCCTGCCCTGCCGCATCGTGGCCGTGGCGGATGCCTACGATGCCATGGTAAGCGACCGCCCTTACCGAAAGGCCCTCTCTCGGGAAGAAGCCCTGGAAGAACTGCATCAATGTATGGGCACCCAGTTCGATCCCCAGGTAGTGAAGGCCTTTGCGGAAAATAGCAGTCAAGTGGAGGAGCTTTCGGAAAAAATCCTCTAATGATCTAATGAGGGCGATTCTTCGTTTACGTTTTTGCTCCGTCATGCCTATCGTATGTCTGTCATGCACAGGGTCTTTGCAAAGATCCGAAATCTCCTCTTGGGGGGGGATTTCGGATCTTTTGCGTATCCTTGCGAAAATTTTCTTCGGCCCTTTGATACAATCGGGAAAAGCCTCCGAAAAAACATAACGGAAAAAGTCGTAAAAAGTCGAGAAAGAAAGGTCTTTCATGGGAATAGAATATTTTCACTCGGAATCTTTCAACATGGTGGAAATCAAAACCTGCTCGGATGACATCCACGCCTATAAAAGCCATGTGCACCGGGAGCTCTCCCTGGGATTCATCGAGCGGGGGTCCACCGTTCTGGAGATAGGATCTCGGGAATACCGACTTCAGGCGGGGGATGCCATCCTCATTTCACCCTTCGTGAGCCACAAATGCCAACCCGTGAATCCGGATAACTGGGCATTCACCATGATCTACATCCGTCGGGAATTTGCCCGGGGGCTCTTCGAAAATTCCTCGAAACTTCACGCCATCGGCATCAGCAGGCTTGAGCCGGAACAATTTCGGAAGCTGCAAAACCTGACGGCCTTTCTTAAATCTCACAAAGAGCGATTTTATCAGGAAGTAGCCCTGGCGGAAGTTCTTTCGGGCCTGGCCGGGACGGTGCGCATCTCCATAGACCTCGAAGATCGGCAGGCTATCCGCACCATAAAGGAGTATATGGAAGCGCACTTTCTGGATTCTCTGGATCTGAGCACACTGGAAAAGCGCTTCGGGCTCGGCAAATTCGCCCTCATCAAGGGCTTTAAGGCGGTGTACAATACCACCCCCAACGCCTTTCAGCTGCAGCTCAAGGTGGAATACGCCAAAAGGCTTCTGGAATCACGGAAAAGCCTTGCGGAAGTGGCTCTGGCGGCGGGTTTTTACGACCAGCCCTACTTCTCCAGGGAGTTCAAAAAAGCCTATGGCATACCCCCCCTGCAATACCGGCGATCCCTCGAAGAGTAGCGTCAATTTTTTACAATACGCGAAGGCTCTTCTCCTCCATACTGAAGCTTGTCGAAAAAGCAAGGAGGTAGAAGAAATGAAATGTGTCGTCATCGTGAACGAGGAATTGCCCGCGGGACTGGCGGCCAATACCGCGGCAGCCCTGGGAATTAGCCTGGCAAGTGTGGTGGAAGGCCTTACGGGAGAAGATCTGGAGGATGGAGAAGGGCGGATCCATGCGGGGATAACCAGTATTCCTATCCCTATCTTGTGCCTTCCTCCGGAAGAGTTAAAAAAACGTTATCACGCGCTTCTGGAATCTTCTCACGAAGACCTGCGCATTATCGGCTTCAGCCGCATCGCCCAGGGATCTCGAAATTACGAGGAATACGCCGCAAAGCTTAAGGTTACTTCTGGAAACAACATAGACTATGCGGGTTTCTGCCTCTACGGACCGAAAAAGAAAATCAACAAGCTTACGGGCAATATAAAAATGTTCCGGTAGATCGCCGGGGGTGGGGGCAGAGGTAAACGGTTATCGGAGGTTCCCTTTCTGAAAATATTGGAAAAACAAAGGTAGAAGAGAAAACGAGGCGAGGGAATTTCTGGATGTTACAACCCTCGTATGTGAAACTTCTTCGGGCAAAGTTTGCGGGAAAAACACACAAACCTTCGGATTTTCACGGTTTTTACCATAGGGTTCAGTATAAGGTGAAAGGCTACGGGGTGGTCCCCTTTCGATTACCATTCAGGCCCCAAGTGGGCCCCTTTTACATTACCTACCAAACACAAACTGCCCCGGTTTCAATCCACGCCCCCGCGAGGGGGGCGACCACTTGGAGAGCCCGAGGATTGCGGCCACATCGGTTTCAATCCACGCCCCCGCGAGGGGGGCGACTTGGGCTTCTTCCAGCTCTCCCTCCATGCGATAAGTTTCAATCCACGCCCCCGCGAGGGGGGCGACCTGGGAAGCCCCGGAGGCAATGCCCAAATCCAGCGGGGTTTCAATCCACGCCCCCGC
>NPIF01000498.1_pt1 | contig 79713 bp, 83 predicted proteins | sample 8637461 | NCBI WGS metagenome assembly NPIF01 (sample SAMN07420641, study PRJNA396082) | bioreactor metagenome | isolation source: sample BR12 brine-fed electro-methanogenic bioreactor BR | place: Japan: Kochi | collected 2016-12-09 | reverse complement strand
TTCATCGTTAGACTTTTCGGGAAGTAAGGTTCTATATCAAATTCACTAGGGGGCTGATCTTTTTTTCAAACACACTTTGGAAAGAAATAATACCAGATCTCTAATACGTGGCATTCAGAGATATTCGCGGTTCCGTTAGAAGGAAATAGACAGCTTGCTTACTCATAGTTAGGAGGGCTGACTTGAAGTCCTGTGCTTGCGACGCATCTGAATCTCCTCAAAAAAATGACTGAAAGTTCAGAACACGATTTCAAGAACCTGTCATAGAGATAGTCCCTATGGAATTCTTTCCTTTCTTCCCTAACGAAGCTCTCTAGAGATACTTGCTCTAGAAGTTGAGTGTTGACACTGTGTTTTCTTCCATGTTTTCTTCACTTGCGTCTTTTCGTGGCCTTTCTGAAAAGACTACTCAGCGGAACTTCGTAGCATGTTGGAGGGTATTCAAATATCCTTCTCCAGAAAAAACTAATCCAGTCTGTTCTAGACTTGCCGCTGAAAGAAACCAATCCATAAGCTTTATGTTTTCTTTCTAGGAAAGTGAGACCAGTAATAAGACTTCCGAAAGCCTAGAGGAATCTCATGAAAACCGCCCCGCACTGCTTTCTTTTTTCTGTATCTCCTAATAATCAATTGTTTCACAATTCAGAGATTCATCGTCAGGCCAACATCATGAGACAAAAACTCAGTTAGATTGACCCTACTCTATCTTTCTAGCGCCTTATATTTAGGTGTTTCGATGCAGCTGGACATCAGATGGCCGAACAACCGCACTTGCCTGGACAATCGGGCACTTTCACCCAAACTGGAGATTTGCAAGGAAAGGTACTCGTTGCTGAAAACTTAGGACCACACAACTTCAGCCTAGGCTAGTATTAGCCCCAATCCTCCTTATTTAGTCTCTCACAACTCACTGTTGCGAACCGCACGATCTCATCGAAAAAATCCATCTATTCTTCTTCCTTTTCACCTGAGATTATTATCATAAGAACTATCAATGCCGCCATTGTGAAAACAACTATCCCCGGCAGCAAATATCCTGTGATGGTAAACAACAAAGAAGAAGGTATGTAGTCTCTCAACGGAAGAAGCCACCAGGTGAAACCGCCTGCAAGACTTTCTCTAATATACAGAACAAGAGAGCCGGCAAGTAGCAGCTCTTGGAAAATCGGCAATCCAATTCTCTTGGCAAGAGAGCAGTACTGGAGGAAAAAACCCGTCACGAAAAGTGTAATTGGAAATAGAAAGTCCATAATGTCAATATCAATGCTCTTCCCTTCGAGCAGAGAGTTTACGATCTGACCACCACCAAAAAGAAGAGCAATAACAACTGCAACAATCATAAGAAGATTCCCGAGAAATATGTAAATGCCCCTCATCATAGATCACCTCAAAAAAAACCGGCCCGTGTTGGGCCGGTTTCTATTCAACCTAGATCAGAACTTGTAACTGTAATAGAGGCCTGCGAACCAACTGTCTGCGGGATCAAACACATCTACTCCTGCTTCGAAGTTAAAACCATCGATGAGAACAGGGAAGCTCAAACCAAGAACTAGTTCCTTCGAGGCATCAAGGAAGTAATACCCCGCTGCGGCTGTGATAGAAGGCTTGAAATTGCCCATCGCGAGGTCAAGAGCTGCTTCTCCATAGACCGAAATATCCTTAACATCGGCAAGAACATCCCCAATGATCTCTGCACCGAACTTCCTTGCCCCATTTGCGTAGAAGGTATTGAAGTCGCCTGATCCTACATAAAGGTCAACACTGACAGGCCCGGCTGCCCAACCGTTGGACTTCACTAAGAAACCGAGAGTCATATCCTGGGTTGCTGCTCCGAAATCATAGTCGTAGCCGAACTTCACGCCGGCCCAACCGATTCCATCCTTGGAAATGACGGGCTGTACCCAAGTCTCAATTGCATTTGCCTCAATATCATACTTAACGTCGCCTGTGATCTCGAGAACTCCAATTTCATATGCGACTCCAAGTCCAACATACTGGCCCAGCGTGTCGGAGTATCTTGCATAAGGAGTCAATGTCAACAAACCGACGTTTAGTGCGTACTTAGCATCAACAACGTAGTTGAATGCAGCTGCGCCTAGAAGATCAGTTGCTTTCACTCCACCAGAAATAACAAGACCTGGTAAAGGAGTAAAAGTTGCTTCGACTATTACATCCTCGCTCCACTTGAGAGCGTCAAGACCTGTCTGAGCGGCGAAAGAGAAGATATCCCAAGAACCGAACAATGCGATCTTGTCTGTTGCAGCTTCCTGAGTACCGATGCTTAATCCAAGGTCTTTGAGTTCCAAAGCCATTGTGACATTCGCTGCGTTGTCATCGTACCACTTGAACCACTTCAAACCAGGATTCGGAACTGTCCCGCCCGCTAAAGATTTCGCGGCGTACCAACTCAGTGCTGCCGCATCATTCTCCACTGTGAAAGAATTAAGAACGACAGTATTTTTGTCAGATGGAAGAGTAATGGTCAAATCGAGAGTGATGTCCGAAACATCAGCCTTCGCACCGAAACTAACTTTTAAATTCTTGATTCCAAGAGCGGTTTCTAAGCCGTCCTTGTTAAGTTCCGCATGGCCCCAGAGCGTACCTTTGATTGTAGGGCTCAGAGTTATGGTAGCCGAGAAAGCAACCGAGATGGCCAGAAGTACCACTAGGATTCCAACAAGCTTCTTCATGCACACTTACCCCCTTTATAAGAGTGTTTTTGGTTTTTGGTGATGCGCATAACGTAAATATACCACATTTCATGTAACAAAAGCAAACACACGCGTTGCTAAGTTGCACAGAAAGATCATTTCAGGATTAACCCTACGGCTCCAAATGCTAGTGCTACAAAAGAAAGGATAATCGCTGCATTTGTATTGATAATGTTCTGCTTCTGTGCCTCTTCCAGAGCCGATATTTTACTCTCAATTACCAGGTCATTCTCTTCAAGCGCAGAGATCCTAGTTTCTGCAGCTGCAAGAGCAGTTTTGTCTGCCTTGTATCTGTCGAGCTTGAACATCTGGGTCGCCATTGAGTTAGTTATACTCTTCAAACTGTCGACCTCTTCCTCGAGGACTCCGACTTTTCCCTCAAGAGAAGCTGTTCTACCTTCGAGAGAAGCTATCCTGTCCGCGTGCTTGTCAAGAACTGCGATGTTGGCATCAATCTGATCGAAGGCGACTTCTAACATCTCGTAGTTGTCGGCGACCTCACTTCTCAGTGAAGAGAGTTCATTACCAAGAACTCCAATCTCTGCCTTCAATCTTTCTTCTGTCAGTCCGAGCTTCGTGTAAAGGAAGTTCATTTTGGCTGACAGCTGATCTGGAGTCACATAATTCAGCTCAGAGATTCTCTGATTAGCAGAGATTACAGCGTTGCTCAACATCTTAGATAGTACTTCAAGATCAGTGACTCTGCCTTTCAGAGTATCTACGTCACCGGTCGAAGCTTTTGTCGAGAGCTCACTCTTCAGTTCTGCGAGCTGGTTGTCTAGAGAATCAAGTCTCGCTATGTTCAGATCAACTTGATCAAATAGAACTTCCATAGTCTCGTCAATACCAAATAGAGCTACCTCAATCTCTTCGATTTCAGTGTCATAGTACTTGACTTCGGGCATCTTGGCAATGCTGTCCTGGATCTTGAGGATCCTTGTGTACATAAGAGAAAGCTTGTCGTTTAACTCCTCATTGGTCACATAAGGCTCAAGATCAGGCATTTCGCCCGACAGTTTTGCTTCAAGATCGGCTAGATCAGCCTTAGTGGCCATCCCTCTCCTAAGTGTGAAAAGATCAGCAGTCAAGCTGTTTATGACGTTCTCAGAAACATCGACTCTCGAACTAAGCGCTGCAACCTCATCATTTTGTTTGTTTTCATCTTTCTTAAGGTTGGCAATGGCCTGTCCAAGAAGTTTTACGGTTACTTCAAGATCGGTGGCCCTGTTCTTGAGAGATTCGATGTCCGAGGGAACTCCGCTCATTGCGCTTAACTTTTCGTTGATGAGCCAAATTCCGTCATTTGCACTGACCGCTTCCTCGGAGAGTCTGTCGATCTCATCATAGAGGAATGCGATCGCGTCATCGAAGGTTTTCAACGACACAAAGTCTCCGGTCATTCCACTTTGTCTCAGAGATGCGACCGTTGCTTCAAGAGCCCTCAGTTCGGCTGTTAAATCAACCACATTCTTCTTGTTGTCAGAGATCTCCAAGGAAAGTCCTGCAACTTTCTTAGTAAGTGAAAAGACTACTTCTTGGAGCTTAGCATCCCCGGCATCAGAATAATCCATAAATCTGGCAAGAGTCATAGCCAGCTGGTAACGTGTAACATCTTCACTACCTCTGAATGTGCCATCGGGGAAACCAATGAACAATCCACCGGCTGTCGTCTTAATAACGCTATCGTAGGCCCAGTGGTACTCTGACAAATCGCTGTACTCGACACCCAAGGCCAGGCTCGCGAAGGTAACAACGACTAGCGCCAGTATAGAAAGCTTCTTCATGGATCCTACCCCCTTTCAAAATGTTGTCATTTTCTACGCAGACTACAGGTTTATTATACAGTAAAAATACGTCTATATTCAAGAGTATTCAGCACTTGACAAGGCGATAGAAACGCTTTTTTCCGATTCTCAGAACATCTCCCTCGGAAACGGCGAGAACGGAATGAACATCGTCGAGAACTTCATCATTCACTCTCACTCCGCCCTGATCTATCAATCTTCTCGCTTCACTTCTTGATGAAATATTAGCATGAGAAACGAGAAGATCGACAATAGAAATACTCTCTGCCGGAAGTTTTATTTCCGGCATCTCTTCAGGAAGCTCTTTGTTTCGGAATATACTGATGAATTCCTCTTGAGCATTCAGCGCTGTCTCTCTCCCAAAGAACTGCGATGTGATCTCAACGGCAAGTGCCAATTTTAAATCTCGCGGATTAACTGCATTATTCAGGAGTTTCCTGTCATATTCCGCAAGTTCGGCATCGCTCTTATCGGTAAGCAATCTGAAATACTTCATCATCAGAGAATCAGGAATGGACATGATCTTTCCAAACATATCCCTCGGAGAGTCATCAAAAGCTATGTAGTTGTCGTAACTCTTTGACATTTTCAGCTTCCCGTCAGTCCCTTCGATTAGAGGGACGGTAAGAATCGTCTGAGCTTCAAGCCCATACTCCTCCTGAATCTTTCTGCCTACAACAAGATTGAAGAACTGATCATCGCCCCCAATTTCCACATCTGCTTTCACTACAACGGAATCATAAGCTTGAGCAAGAGGGTAGAGAAACTCAGATACACCTATTGGTTCGTTTTCTGAGTATCTCCTTGCAAAGTCGTGTCTCTCCATCATTCTCGCGACAGTGTATCTGGAAGAGAGTCGTATTACATCTTCGAAACTCATCGGATCTAACCATTCGGAATTAAACCTGATTTCGGTAAGATCTCTGTTTAGAATCTTGAAAGCCTGCTTGCTATAGGATTCGGCATTTGCTTTAGCCTCCTCCCTGGAAAGCATAGGTCTTGTCTTTGATCTCCCTGACGGATCCCCAATTCTAGCGGTGAAATCGCCAATAATCAATACGACTTGATGACCAAATTCCTGGAAAAGCCGGAGTTTTCTCAATACAACAGCATGGCCCAAATGAAGGTCTGGTCTGGACGGATCCACACCAAGCTTAACCCTTAACGAGCGCTTTTTCTTCAGTTTCTCAAGAAGCTCTTCCTCTGAGATCAGTGAAACATGATTCCTCGAAAGCTCCTTTAACTGTTCCTCAGGCCTCAACAAACCTACCACCTTAAGCGCCAAATGCTCTGGAAATTACGAATGCAATAAGAATGCTGTTCACCATGAATCCAATAGCAAGACCTAATGTGATCTTTCCCATGGTATCCAGCCCCTTCTTTCTTCCAAACATTGTGTGAGAAGCACCGCCTCCAAAGGCTCCACCAAGCTCCGCTGATTTCGACATCTGAAGCATTACAGCAATTCCAAGCCCTACACTTATAGCAATGTGTAGAGAAATAAGTACGTAAGCAAGAACAACCATCAAAAACTACCTCCTGTATCTTCTATCGCTCTTCTGGTATTATACAATATGTGCGGGTTTGTAGCAAATGAGAAGCAGAAGGTAGTTGGTGATTCTTTGAAAGACAAGACGGTTTTGGTTTACCTTCCATTGAAACCGGAAATGGCTAAGGCTAATAATCTTCCAGTAAAGTTGCCCGTCCTTGTTGAAGATATGAAGAATATCACAGACAGGGACAGGATAGATCTCGATGTAATCATCAGGGGCCTCGAAGCCCAGAGCAGAATCGAGCGAAATGACTACTACGAATCATACCTTCTTTACTATTACTTTGAAGCCTTCAAGAGAGCCTTAAACTCAGGCAATCTTGAAGAAGCAAGGCAATTTCTCGAGAAGGCAGCCAGAGTTAAAAAGGATTACAGATATCACTTCTATCTAGGGCTTTTATTAAGAGAGGAAGAGAAAGTTGAGCTGTCGGAGATTGAGCTCAAGAAGTCGGTCGAGATGAACGAAGAGTTCTACATCGGGTACTACGAACTTGGAAGGCTTCTACAGATTCAGGAGGAGTACGACGATGCAGTTTCCTCATACATGAAGTCTATTGAGAAGTCGGGAGGTCAGTTCCCACTTCCTCTGGTCGCCGCGATTGACTGCTTTATCTCTAAGGGTGAGTATGAAACAGCGCTGGAGATAATTGAAAGAGTGAAGAAGGAATTTCCTCTTTTCTCGGATGTGCTTCTAAGAAAGGGCGTAATACTTAATGAAATCCAGAAGTATTCTCTTGCCGAGGAGGCCTTTACCGGTTGCATAGAGCTCGAAAATGACTGGAAAAGCTTCTATAATCGCGCTTTTTCTAGGGCAAGACAGGGAAAGTTATTCGCAGCCCTTGAAGACTTGAGAACCGCTTTTGATCTCAGTAGTAATACGGAAATTCTCTACGAAATGGCGATCGCGGAGAAGAACATTGGAATGCTTGAAGACTCCTTTGCTCACTGCGAAAAGTACTACAGCGATACCAAGGACGAGAAGGCTCTCGTGTTAAGGGCCAGAATTCTTGACATGTTGGGCGAGTATGATGCTGCTATAGAGACTCTTGATGATACACTGCTTGAGCTAAGAAACACAATCCTGCTGCACAAGTCTCTGGCAGAGGGCAAAATTGCAAGCAATCTCAACTTTCAAGATGCGATCAACGAGTCTTTCTACAATTATCTGATAGGTAAATATCCAGATTCACAGTTACCTGAACCCAATTTCGTCGAATCCGGGAAAATCAATGTTGAGACCCTAATGGATCTTCTTTCTGATGTGAATGATGAAAACATAGTCCAAAGAGTCTCCTACTTCTATGAAGGAATGATTCCCCGAGAAACCATGGAAACAACATTGTTCCAGGTTGGTCTCTTCACCGAGATGATTTCTCAGCTAGATTTTCTTCCTTCTCAGCAAGATTACCTTTCATACCTGATGGCTTTCATAGTTTCAGGCAACGGAAGGACCACCGCGATATTCAGAACACTGATTTATCTTCTGAGATGGACCGTCTCCGGATTTCCTTTCAGGATAGAGTTATTTATCGACGAGTATCTTGAGGAACTAAAGGATCTTGATTTCGATTTCGCATTGAAAATCGCAAAACTGGTTGAGTATGGCGGGACGGACATTGATACCCTCGAAGAGGAGGATCACTCTGATCCCGAAGATGTCACGCTGGCAATTATAAATGCACTGGATAAGGGAACTATCAGCGAGTTGAAGACCCAAGACGAATCGCTTAACAGGTACATAATCAGACTTTCTGGAATAGGAGGAAAATGATGGACAATATTGACCAATTGCTAAAGAGGTTCTTTAGTGCACTTGAACAGCATACTGCCGATGAAATTGATGAAGAAACGATCGCCCAGTTACTTCATAAAGAGTTTGACGGTTCAGAGAGAGAAATGCTGATCACTGTACTTGATTCTCTATTCGGAGAGGTCACGAAAATGGCGGAGAACCCGAAAGACTACTTCTTCAGTAATGAACAAGAAAAACTCGACAAATATTTGGATGAAAAGGATAGAAAAGTTGATCCTACAGACTAAATAGGTGTATAATCAACCTGTAGGGTTACTTCAGCGCAGAGTATAGCCGGTGTTACGCACCGGTCTTTTTTTGCTGTTTGGAAACTAAAACTTTCGCAGCTGTTTTCCAGGGAAGGATTGCGCACTTCGCTCTCATCGGATGTTCCTTCAATCCCTCAAAAAAGGCAGCATCGCCGATTTTTGAGCCATCATACTCCTCACCAGCTATCATTTTCTCAAAATTCACAATAGTCACAGCGGCTTCTTCAAGAGACTTACCTTCAAGAATCTCTGCCATAACTGCCGCAGACGCCTGACTTATCGCGCAGCCTTCACCCTCAAATCCCACAGCATTAACAACTCCTCTTCCAATAATCAGATATAGAGTAATCGAATCTCCACAAGAAGTGTTCGAGCCTTCGACTGTGTGAGTAGAATCCTCTAGTCGCCCTCGATGGGTATTATTCTTGAAGTGAAACATTATGAAGTCGGAATATAGTTGCTCGAAGTTCATAAGAACCACCTCTCTGCCTTACTAATCCCTTCTACAAGTCTTTCCACATCTTCAACCGTATTGTACAAGTAGAATGACGCTCGACAAGCCGAAGTAATGCCAAGTGCCTCCATCTGAAGTTGTGCACAATGATGACCGCTCCTGATCGCAACTTCCTGAGTTCTTCCAAGGAATTCGGCCAGATCGTGAGAGTGTATTCTCTTATGAGAAAAGAGCAAGATCGCATGACTATCCGGCGGACTGTAAACAGTGACATCTGAGATCTTCCTTAACATCTCTCTAGCGGTTTCTGTAAGATGTGAAACGTACTCATGTATCGCGGACATACCGATCTTGTTCAGGTATCTGCAGGCCGATGCAAGTGAAACGGCACCGGAAATGTTCTGTGTTCCGCCTTCCAGTCTGGAAGTTCCCTCCTTTGCGTAGCTCGAAGCCCCAACACTTACCCGATCCACCATACCGCCTCCGAATACAAATGGTGTGAGATCATCTAGGAGCTCTGCCCTACCAACAAGGCAGCCAATTCCAGTTTCTGCAAGCATTTTGTGACCGGAGAAGACCAGAAAGTCCGAGTTGACCTTCTTGAAATCAAAGCTCTCATGCGGAACCAGTTGAGCTCCGTCGATTACTGTCAAACCACCGAAAGAGTGGACAAGCTCAGTTATATCTTCAAAAGGTGTCCTGTAGCCTGTGGCGTTAATCAGTCCTCCAATAGAAAAGACAAACGGCGCATCCACCTCCGTAAGGCTCTCCGTAACCTCAGTCACGGTCAACTCCGCCCCCATTATGGGTAAAGCCACGAACTTGATTCCATTCTTCAGGCTGTGATATTGCCACGGAAGAAAGTTGCTGTGATGTTCGAAAGTCGGTACTACGAAAGTTTTGTACCTACCAGAAGTAGCCAATGCATTTGCAAGAATGTTGAGACTCTCTGTGGAACCCTTTGTGAATACCAGTTCATCTCTTTCAGCTCCGATGAACCTGGCAACTTCGCTTCGACTTGATTCATATAGACCTGTCGACTTCTCCGCAAGTGGATAGACAGCTCTATGGACGTTTGCATTTTCACTCTCGTAAAATCCCGTGACCGCATCAATTACACTTTGCGGCTTTTGAGAGGTCGCCGCATTATCCAAATAGACTAGTGAGGGATAGTGTCGAAAAACCGGGAAGTCCTTTTTGACTTCCTTGATGCTAATATCGGATGTCTCTTTCAAACTCATCTCTTAACACCCCCGAATGATCTGGAAAGATCACATCGATTTCTCTTAGGGTCGGCTCAAACTTACCTTGAACGATGTGGCGCATCGACTGGTCTCTCGTAAGTCCCCGCGACATAAGGTAGAAGAGCTTTTGCTCGTCAATGGATCCCACGGTTGCTGCATGGGAAGCTTCGACTTGATTCTCTCCCACAAGAAGTGAAGGTATTGTATCGGCCCTTGCAGATTCGGATAGCATTAGGACGTTGCTGCTCTCGCTTCCCTTCGCTCCTTTCGCACCTCTCTTAATATCTAGCGTTCCTCTAAAAACACTTCTACCGTTGTCAAGAAGCACACCCGACCCCGAAATTCTTCCCTCTGAGTCGTTCGCTCTGTGCCTAACAACATATTGCATATCCAGGACCGTATCACCTCTCGCTACAAATAGAGGTTCAAGAGATGCATGAGCTCTCTCTCCTTCTAAAATAGCCATGTGAAAAGCAGCAGTTGATGCGTTGCCGCAATTCACCTCAAATACCCTGAGCTTAGCGTGCTTCTCTAGAATATACAGGTTGTTGATAAACCCATGTCCCCTTTCAGTCATCCTATTTAGGACTAAAAGCTCTAAAGATGAGCCTTCCTTTATCAAGAACCTGTTGTTCTGAAGCAGCCAGTTTCCCAAACGTCCGCTATCGATTACTACTTTAAGACTCGAATTCTCTCCTAAAACAAACACATTGTTCAAAATCCTTGAATCGCGGTTAAATGCAACTGAGTAAGATTTGTCCACTGATTTGTTCGGAGGTATAGAAACCATTGATCCTTCGCTGAAGAAGATATCTCCTAGCAGAAGGATCTTTCTGTCAAGACCTTCAAAATCCAGCCTATCGAGTAACTCTACTTCGTCGCTCTTCATCGTAATCAACGGTCTTACATAAGGATCTGAGTAAGACAAACTACGCCTGGGAGAGATTTCCGGCAATCTCATTCCTGCAAGCTTTAATCTTTTCCATGAGGGGAAGGCCAGTGTTCTATACTCTGAATACCTGTTACTCATGAAAGCCGACATCGCAGGAGAAGATGCCTCAGCCGAAATCAGAAAATCTCGGTTGTCGTAGTCCTCAATTGACAGTTCCTCTCTTCTAGTTGGTTTAACCATCTCGAAGTTGTTGTGAACTAGGTCCGTCGTCATTTCCATTGTTGTCACCTCATCCTATGCTGCTTTCCATTTCCATGTCTATCAGTCTGTTCAGCTCAACTGCGTATTCAACAGGTAGCTGACGTGAAACAGGTTCCATGAACCCTCTTACTATCATCGCTTTCGCTTCCGATTCGCTTAAGCCGCGACTCATGAGATAGAAAGTCTCGTCTTCTCCTAATCTTCCAATTCTGGCCTCATGACCTACTTCGGCAGCATCATTCATCACTTGGATTATCGGAACAGTATCGGCCCTTGATTCATTATCGATCATTAGAGCTGTACACTGAACCGATGACCTTGAGTTCATTGCTCTTGGAGAAATGTCCAAAAAACCTCGATAAAAGGCCCAGCCTCCACCCGCGCTGATGCTTCTGACATCCACCAGTGAACTTGTGTCTGGGGCCAGGTGAAGCACCTTAGATCCTGTATCCATATGCTGACCGGGACCGGCGTAGGTGATTCCAAGGTGTTCGGCTCTGGCACCCCTGCCTTTTAGAACAGATGTTGGATAGAGCATGGTCTTCATACTTCCCAGAGAACCAGATATCCATTCTATCGTTCCGCCTTCCTCGACAATTGCCCTCTTGGTATTCAAGTTATACGTGTTCTTTGACCAGTTCTGAATCGTCGAGTACCTGACCTTCGCATCTTTTAGAACAAAGATTTCTACCATCCCAACATGAAGATTGAGATCGTTGAATCTTGGAGCAGAACAGCCTTCTATGAACTGAAGATCGGAACCTTCATCTGCAATGATCAACGTGTGCTCAAATTGACCGCTGCTTTCCACGTTCATTCTAAAGTATGCCTGAAGAGGAAGGGGCACTTTGACTCCTTTGGGTATATAGACGAACGAACCGCCACTCCAGACGGCTCCGTGGAGTGCCGCAAATCTATGATCGGTCGGAGGAACAGCCTTCATAAAGAATCTCTTTACCAGTTCAGGATACTTTCTAACAGCCGTCTCCATATCTAGGAAGACGACCCCAAGTTCTTCGAGCTCCTTCCTAATGTTTTGATACACAATTTCCGAGTCAAACTGAGCGCCGACTCCAGCAAGAGATTTCCTCTCCGCCTCGGGAATGCCAAGCTTCTCAAAGGTCTCCCTAATCTCCTGTGGAACATCGTCCCAGGATCTATGCTTGTCAGAATCCGGATCCAGATAAGAGATTATTCTGCTCAGATCGAGACTCTCCGTGCTTACTCCGAATCCCGGTTTGTTTGAGACATTGAAAGCCTTGAGAGACTCAAGTCGCTTCTGAAGCATCCATTCGGGCTCGCTCTTCCTTTTCGACATATCGATTATCTGGCTCTCCCCGAATCCTCTTTGGCTCATAAAACGGTACTTAGTATCCGAAAGAAAATCAAACTTAGTATTGTCTAGGAAAACTTCTTCTCGCATGATCAGGCCCCCTTGAGTGAGCCAAAGATCCCTTCGTATCCATTCCCTTCGACTTCTCTGGCAAGTTCCTTTCCTCCGCTTACAGCAATCGATCCATCGATCAAGACGTGCACATAGTCGGGCTCAATATACTCAAGAAGCCTCTGATAGTGTGTGATTAGTAATACTGAGTTTTCTGGATTTCTGAACCCATTTATCGACAACGCTATGCTTTTCAAAGCGTCAACATCCAACCCGGAATCTATTTCGTCAAGAACCGCAAACCTAGGTTTCAGGAAATTCATCTGAACTATCTCGGATTTTTTCTTCTCTCCTCCGGAAAAGCCTAAGTTTAAATGTCTGTCTAGCAATTCACTTTCGAGACCAAGTTCAAGAGATAGTTTGTCGATTTCTTTGCTCATCTTCAGCAAGGGATCTCGACTGCCAGCGCTTTGAGAGGCCGATATGAGAAAGCTCCTGAGTCTGATACCCGGAATTTCCTGAGGATGCTGAAAGGACATAAACATTCCCATTCGAGCTCTTTCATCTGCAGTTAATTTAGAAATATCCTTATTCATGAATTTCAGAGTACCACCAGTAATTTTGTATTTGGGGTTTCCCATCAACACATTCGCAAGCGTTGATTTACCACTACCATTGGGTCCCATGATAGCGTGGAGCTCTCCTTTTCCTATTGTGAGGTTCAAACCCTTCAATATCTCCTCATTGTCTTCCGCCAATACTACGTGCAAGTTCTTTACTTCTAGAAGATTCATTCCAATCCCTCCAAACCCGGTACATATTATCTGGATTATATCATAATCCCGACAATTATTACCCAACATTTCAGCCGTTAAGTTAAGATACCGTTTCTAGGATATATAATTGGAGAAATCAAGGTATGGAGGTGCTTCGTGCTCTATGTAGTCTTTATAGGTGTCCTCATGGGTCTTGCCAATCTTATTCCAGGCGTAAGCGGTGGCACTATTGCGCTACTGGGGGGACTATATGAACGTTTTGTAGGTTCTATATCTATGCTGACGACTCTCAAAATTCGCAGAGAAGAGATGCTCTTCTTGATAGAACTTGTCGTCGGTATGGTTATAGGAATCTTTGGGTTCTCTGCTCTTATTGATCTTTCTCTTTCAACCGTCCCTTCACTTATGTACGGAATATTCTCAGGGCTTGTGATAGGAGGTATTCCAGTAGTTTTCAAACGAATTGAGAAACTAGGTATCAGCGCATTGCTTTCGCTGTCAGCGGGAGTCGCAATTGTTGTTCTTATATCCCTTATGAGTTCCAGAATTGGAGGAGTTGCGCTCACCGATCACGGCGCAATCAATCTGGTCTATGATGTTGTTGCCGGCTTTTTTGGAGCTTCAGCCATGGTACTTCCAGGGCTTAGCGGAGCATTTATTCTTCTGGTCATGGGAGAGTACACCAGGGCCATCTCCGCAATCAAGAGCTTCGACCTAGTCATAATTGCTTTCATTGGGGTAGGTGTGATCCTGGGAGTGCTATTCGTAAGCAGACTTCTCAAATACTTGATGAAGGAGTTTCGCAGCGTAACTTTCGCCTTCCTTCTGGGCTTAATGATAGGTTCGATACCCGATCTAATCACTAGACCGGGAAAGAATACCGATCTTACATTAATTGTTTCAGGAGTGATTTTGGGGATTTTTGTTTCTTATCTTCTCACCTTACTTGAAAAAAGAAACAATATTCAAGTCTAGCTATTTGTTGTGATTGATTGCAACCCTCTGAAGACGTTTATCGCTGTCGAGCAACTCGCCAATTCCTTTGACAACGCATGTCCTTGGGTCCTCGGAAACTATCGTTTTTATACCGGTCTCTTGAATTATCAGATCCGGGAGACCTCTTAACAGGGAGCCTCCACCCGTAAGGACAATGCCCGTGTCCATAATGTCTGCAGCGATTTCCGGAGGCGTGTCCTCGAGAATCTGGCGAAGACTGAGTACAATGTCCTGAAGAATCTGTGAAATTGCCTCATGGACATCGTCAGAGGTGATTCTAATATTCCCTGGAAGTCCGTTCAGTGCATCCCTTCCCCGAACCTCAAGTTCATAGCTCTCCAGTGTCGGGAAAGCCTTTCCTATCTTGATTTTCACATCTTCAGCGGTCGAGCTTCCAATAATGAACTTGTATTTGCGCTTCACAAATTTGATTATTGCATCGTCCATCGCATCTCCCGCAGTTCTTAGAGAACGAGAAACCACAATTCCTCCAAGGCTTATTACAGCTATATCGGAGGTCCCTCCCCCAATATCGACAACCATATTTCCTACAGAATCGAATATATGAAGTCCGGCTCCAACAGCAGCCACAATGGGTTCAAGTACCAGATATACTCTACTGGCTCCCGCAGCCGTGGTAGCCTCAATGACTGCTCTCCTCTCGACACTGGTAACCTTAGCCGGAACCCCTACTACAACTGCGGGTCGGGAGAGCGAGAATTTCGTGCGAGTTCTCCTGACCAGCTCTTTCAAAGCCTGTTCGATTATCTGATAATCGGCTATAACCCCATCTCGGATAGGTCTGACGGCCTTGATATCCTTTGGGGTCTTCCCGATCATTTCCTTTGCTTCAGATCCTATTGCGATTATCTTCCCAGTCTTCAATTCAACGGCAATGACCGAAGGTTCATCTATGACAATATCTTTGCCTTTCTGGAAAACTAAAAGTGAAGCAGTTCCCAAATCGATACCAAGATCGCCCTTTTTCATATATGACCTCCCGTGTGACATAAATGGCGTGCTCGGTGGGATTTGAACCCACAGTCTCTGGATCCGGAGTCCAGCGCTCTATCCGTTGAGCCACGAGCACTCAATAACCTGCAGCCCTCTTGAATTCAGATCAACCATCCCATCGAGCTCTTCACTACAAGCGATTACTATTATATCGTAAGTTGAAAAGTCTATGTCGTCAATGAGATTTACCGGCTTCATTCCTTTCCTGAAAAATGAAAGGAAGACCTGTGGGTCTTCTACAAACACCCCTGGCATTTTCTCCAGGGAGTCTATTCCTTCTATTAGTCCGGATTTCGGCTTGAAAAACAACACTTTGCTACCTGACGGAAGTTCGGGCAAATTCCGGCATATACTTCTATTGTTGCGTACTTCCCATTTCACAGCCTTCCCGGACGACTCATTCCTGAGAATCTGCATTGCGCTGAAGACATCCCTTACTCTCGCGAATTCTATCCCAGTCTCTGAAGACATTCTTTTTGCACTTTCAGTTGTAAGGGTTTCATCAACCAGAACCACATTGCCAGAAAACATTGTCTTCACTTTCTCGGCAAATGAGACTGCTCTCATTGTCGATTCGCTGTATCTGCCCGACATTGAAATTGGCAGACCGACAACCACCGTCTCAATTCTCTTCTCTTTCAAGATGTGCGGTAAAGATTTTCGGTAGCCGGCGTGATCTATCGAATAAAGAGGGATCTCGACTCCCTCTATCTGCAAGGCAAGTCCTATTCTCGAAGTACCAAAGTCAATTCCAAGTTTTATCATAGAAGGACCATACCGGATTTTCCTCGCAGTAACTGGTGAGCAAGACTTCAATTTCGGCCTGCAACAGGAGTTCTGAACTTGCATCAAGGTCTCTGGAGGCGACCGCAATCGAAAGAGAACATCCCGCGAATAGCCTCGGCGGCGTTGGAAAAACCTTTGCCTGCAAACCGCCACTTCTAAGCATCGATAAAGCTTTAAGGATATCCCTTTGCGAAACCGTGACTAAAGCATCCAATTGCCGAGTGTCAACCAACCTTCAGCACCTCTTCTGCATTTGTAAGGCTCCTTAGCAAGCCTCTTGTGGTCATGGTTGAGAGTTTGGTTGCAAACCACCTCGTCATTCTTTTCTCAGCAACTCCCTCTCTGTATCTCAAGGTCTTCTTGACCTGTGAGGTATCAAGGTCTGATCTTGAGTTGCTATGCCAGACGCCACTCTCTACGTTTAACAGATTCATTTCCTCTAGCATTGATAGAAAGACTTTCGAAATCCCGTCTTCAAAGCTGAGCGCCTTTCTTATATCTCTTTCTGAAGCCGGCAGAACATCCTTCAAATCCTGATAAACAGCTTCCAGTTCTTCAACTGTGGGAAATAACCTGTCCATTTCATTTGTATTGGAAATAAGATCAGCCTTATTGAAAGACAAATTCAGAAATAACTCAGAATCCTCGCCAGGTCTGGTTGATACTGAATCAATGACCTCCAGAAAGTTTCTTGGCGCACTGTAGAAAACAATATTCGAGTTGCCCAAGGTGACACCGAGGCCATCACTTGAAGGGGTCGTTATCAAAACTCTTATCTTCTGTCTCTCAACCAGCGAATAGATGACAGATCTCTGAAAATCCTTAAGAAGATAATTGTAAAAAATCAGCTCGCCGTTCTGAAGGGCATGAGAGAGCCTCGAACCCATCGATTTTGCGAGAGTAACAGTTTTGTGAGGAGAATCAACGATCACAGCCACGTTCTCACCATGTCCAACTATTGACATAACTTGCTCAACCTTTTTTCTGGAGCCACGGTTGTCGATTATCCCGACTCTCTTTATGGGACTGGGTTTGTATATATTGGATATCCTCCTGTCCGAGAGAAAATCTCTCAAATCGTCATAGAAGAGACTTCCCGTGAAACCGGATATACCAAGCACTTTGTCGACATTTTCGAGAAACCCTTCAAGATCAGGGTGATCTTTGAAGATACCTGAGAGAATATAAGTTGGTTCGTCGAAGATTATCTCGCCGGCGATCTCGGAAATTTCCTTGAATCTCTCGACAAAAAACGGGAGAGTAACAAATACAACAGGTTCATCCAGCCTACCCCGGTAAAGAGAGTTTGCAAAGACCGGCTTTATCGAATCCAAATAATGCTGCAGTGAATAATAAGTGTGTGCCAAAGTACCATTGATAGCCGATACTATGAAGGTCTTCTTGCCCTGCTGATAGTTCTTCAAAATCTTGAGAGCCAGAAAGGGATTCTTTATCCTGATGTTACCGAACACTCCCCACGGGTTTTTGGTACTGACATCCAAGAATTCCGGACACTTGTGAGATAACTTCTTTTCCAACTCGCTTATTAGAGACGATACATCTGTCTTGCCCTGTGAACCCGGCTGTTGATTCTTCCAGTCTCTGATGAACTCAAAAACGAAATTCTTATCTCTTACTTCCTCTTCGAATACCGGATCAATGTATAATTTTGCGTCTGAAAGTGAAAGCTTAACGCTCTGAAGTCCGTAAAGATTATCGCTTTTTACGGAGGCTATCGCATCTACCTTCAACAGATTCGGCTTCACATACTTGAAGTCATCAAACATGGTGCCCATGTTATACCCAATCGCAAGAGTCTTTCTGTCACCACAACGAAGGATTAGTTTCACATGGTCACTTCCGCTGCCGAACATCTTAGCTTTCTCTATGTTAAGACCTTTAATCAGAAATCTTGGCTCGGGATTCGAGTGGCCAAAAGGTCTCAGAAGTTCGAGCTCATCAAGTATACCGGACGTAATGGAATCAAGAGACAGAACATCATCGACATCGATCTTGAAAATCGGTTGTTTCTTTCCATACAGCTTTATGTAAGCATCGTTTATTGCGGCTCTGAATTCAGGTATGTTCCCTTTGTCGATGCTGAATCCAGCTGCCATTTCATGCCCGCCAAACTCTCTTAGCAAGTGCGAAACTTCATTCAGCAAGCTTATTATGCTTACTCCGGCAGGGCTTCTGGCCGAACCTTTACCGTCCGAACCATTTGTGGCGATTAGGAAAACTGGTTTATTATGAATTGAGACAAGCCTTGAAGCCACAATTCCAAGCACTCCTAGGTGCCAGTTATCTCCATCGATTACTAGCACAAAATCATCCTCGAAACTTGCAGTGTTCGCGAGATCTTTTTCAGTCTGATCAAAGATCTTGGCCTCTATAGTCTGTCGGTTCTGATTGTGTTTCAGAAGACGGCTGGCGGTATTCATTGCCGAATCCATATCTTCGCTTATCAAAAGCTCCAGTGCAACTATTGCGGACGCCATTCTTCCCGCAGCATTGAGCTTTGGCGCGATCTTAAAAGCGATATCTTGCGCGGTAAGATTCTCCGCCGGAATTCTAAGATATGACAAAAGGGCCTTCAAACCAACTAATGGACTGCTCTGGATCTTGGCAGTACCTTCCCTGACTATATAGCGATTCTCATCCCTGAGTGGGACTATATCTGCAATAGTGCCAAGCGCGACTATGTCCAGATAATCCTCCGGATCAATAGGACAATGAAGGGTCTCATTCAATGCCACCAGCAGCTTGAAGGCCACACCAACCCCGGCAAGTCCCTTGAAAGGATAATCATCGTCCGGTCTCTTTGGATTAACTATGGCATCGGCAGGAGGGAGAACATCCTTCACTTCATGATGATCAGTGACAACAACTTTGAAGCCTATCTCCTTTGCGTAAGTTATCTCATCGAATGAAGTAACCCCACAATCTACGGTTATTAGCAGGCTGTGCCCCTGGTCTCTCAGATCCTTAATTGCGTCCTTACTCAAACCGTATCCTTCCTCCAACCTCAGGGGAATATAGTAACTCACATCGAACCCCATTTTTTTCATTGCGAGATAAAGGAGTGCGGTGCTGGTTACTCCATCGACGTCGTAATCACCAAAGATTACAATGCTCTCGTTTCTTTCTCTGGTCTCAATGATTGTCCGAACAGCCAGCGGCATATCTCGCAGAAGGAAGGAATCGTGGAGAATAGTTTTGTCAGGATTAAGAAACTTCATTGCCTCAACCTCATTATCGATTCCACGTGTCACCAACAACCTTGCCAAAAACCGATCAATACCCATGAATTCGACCAGTCTGTTCACGGCCTCATCATCGGGCTTTAGGAGAAGCCACTCCTTTCTCATTAAGATCCACCCTCTCTTTTTTCTTTTGAAAAGATTATACCATTCTGCACAATAGCTTGGATGAGACAACAGCTGGTACCACAAGAAAAGGTATTGTACAATTTATCCATGAGACTCGATGCTTTTCTATCTAAGTTCGCAGGCTTAAGCAGAAGTCAGAGCAGAAAAGTGATCAAGAACAGAACAGTAATTGTAAATGGCGAAATAGTCAATAATCCTTCGACAGTTGTTACTGAAAGAGACGTGATACTTGTCGATGGAAGGACTGTCGAAGCTTTCGGCATGATATACATCGCTCTGAACAAACCGCCAGATTATGTTTGTTCAAGAGATAAGACCGAAGGCAGGAGCGTCTTTGATCTTGTTGACACCAACTTCTCTGCGGAGCTCTCAGTCGCAGGAAGACTTGACAAAGACACAACCGGTCTCGTATTGCTCTCCAACGACGGTAAGTTCATCCACGAAGTTATATCGCCTCGCAATTTTGTGGAAAAAGAGTATCTGGTAGAGACTACCAACGAGATAACCGAAGAACAAGTTTCGGCTCTCTACTGCGGAGTCTATATTGGTAAAGATGAATTCTCGAAGCCCGTTTTTTTTGAAGTAATAGACCCCTCTCACCTCAAAATCGTTCTCACGGAAGGTCGGTATCACGAAGTGAAGAGACTTGTTTCAGCAGCCGGAAACAATGTAAGACGCCTGCACAGAACTAGAATCGGCTCTTACGTTCTTTCCAGTAGACTTAGGCCGGGAGAATGGGATTACTTATCGGATGCCGAAAAGAAAAGAATAACCGGGACCTGAGTCCCGGTTGTATGCTTTCAAATGAAGCTACAATTACTAGTAGATCTTGGAGAGATTGAACGAGAGATTATGATCTCCCTTTCCAAAGTAACGGTATGTAACCGATACACGGTATCCATCCAGTACGAGCACAACTTCGTAGTATCCGGGATCAAGCTCGACAACTGTGTTGGATCTGCCGTAATCTCTGCCATTAATGAAAATTCTCGCATTTTTCGGATCTGAAGAAATCGTAATCCTTGCAATCGGCCTTTCTTCAATCAGAGTTATTTTTGTCGACGAGCTTGTTCCTGCCGCAAGGTTGACATCCTTACTGTCTGTTATATAACCGGATTTTTCAACTCTGATCGTGTGTCTTCCTGCATCTAGATCTATAGAAAGAGGTGATCTCCCGACATAGACATTGTCTACAAAAACTGAAGCGTTTGTTGGCTCCGTTTCAACTGTCAGTCTAGCCTTCTTGGCATAGAGAGTAGCACTTACCTGTCTGTCTCTGTCGAGCGAGACACTTGTAGAAAAGTCTTCATAACCATCTGCAGTTACTCTAACGGTGTAGGATCCCTCTCTAAGCGTTAGATTCAATGGTGTTCTACCTTGATAGGTCCCATTGATATATACAAGAGCGTTTGAAGGGGAACTCGTGACATTCAGCTTATAATCTCTCACCTGCGGAGTCAAAGTAATCGACTTAGAAATCGAGCGGTCAAGCACGAAAGTCTCCGAGTAAGTTTCATAGCCCGATCTCTCTATCCTAAGATTCTTAGTTCCACCCTCCAGAGTCACGTTCAATGGACTTCTGCCTACGTAGGCATTGTTCACATATACGTCGGCTCCGGAAGGACTTGTGATTACGGAGAGCTGATAGTTTTTAACAACAGGAGTCAACGTCAGCGATTTGGAGATATTCCGATTCAAAACAAAAGTCTCCGTATGAGTCTCATAACCCGCTTTGGATACACTAAGATTCTTCGTTCCTTCTTCAAGGGTGACATTCAATGGAGTTCTACCTACTAGACTACCATTAATGTGTACTATGGCGTCACTAGGGTTCGTAACCAGAGAGAACTGATGCTCCTTGGCAAACTTCTGCAGATCAAGCCTCACATCAAGGGTTCTCCCACTTTCAATAGTGAACTGTCTGGTTTCGGTCCTGTAGCCGTTCATATATGCTGTCACCATGTGCTTTCCAGCATCGAGGTCTATGTTGATGGGACTCGTGCCTACCATCTTTCCGTCAACATATATAGTTGCATTTGACGGGGTTGTGCTTATCCTCGCTCGACCTGTGCTGGGCATAATGTCAAGATAGAACCAGGCAGTAGAGACTGCGTACTCTTGCTTGTCTATTACGGGTATCACTTTCATGGTGACAAAGTCTTCTGCACCAATACTGGCTTTAGGGAAGATATCTCCTGATTTAGCCTTTACCATAAGATCGTCAAGGAATCCAAGGGGCAATGTGGATGCCACTATCTGGAAGATTTCCTTCCCGCCTCCGGTTTCGCTGGTTAGTTGAAGCCGGTATCTGGTAGTTGCATTGTCGGTCGGAAGTGAATAGGTAACACCGGCCTTCAGTGCGTTGTTGCGGTCATAGCCATTAGGGAATATAAGCTGAATCTCTCCATTTGGCGTTATATCGTAAATTGCAACATACGCGTCTTTGTTCACTTTGAAATATGTTTTTACTTCTTCACCGGAATAATAAAGAGAACCATTATCTCTGTCAAGCCAAATAGAGACTTCGAGGCCTCCCTGAGGCTGTTCCGGTACAATGATGACTTTCTGAACATCATAAGTTACTACCCCAAAAACTGATATTGCCAAGAAAAAAAAGAGAATAGCTAATATTGTCTTCTTCATAATTTCACGCCTCCCATCATCAGGTACTAATTAGACTGATTTCCATCAACCTCGTTCAATGAGCCTTCAACTGCTCTTCCGAACTTATTATACTTCTTGACAAATGCTATCAATATCATTGAGATAACTGTTCCAAATAATAGACCGTATAAGCTTCTCAACAGTCCGGTCCAAAGTGGAACGGTTGCATGACAGAAGGTATTGACAATTGATACAATTACCAGCGATCCTCCCGAAGAGATTATTGGAGCGAGTTTTCCCTTGATGTCGAAAGAGAAGTAGATCAGGATCGCTAGCAAAGGATATGCAAGCAGCTCTTTGAAACGGGGGCGAACCAGCAGGAGATTGTCGAGATAATCCCTTACAATTCTTTCGGAGTCAAGAACAAAGGAGAAGTTTCCACTTCTAAGAATGTAGTAACCGGCGGCTACTCCGGCAAGCGCAAGAATCAACAGGTCACCCTTAGATATTTTTCTGGAGACACTCTTGACAAAACCAGTTACGAACAACCAACCAGGAAGGGCTACCAGAGATACTTTCACACCTCTAAAGAGTTCTAGACCATTCTGGAATTCGACTCCGACCATAGATGCGTTGATAGAGATTCCCAGAAAAACAGAAAGTGAAAAGAAAAGCAGGAAGCCTTTGAGAACCCCGGTATCTAGAGAAGACAACCTTCTATAAATGGCAAACTCCCCGGCAACTGCAGCCAGAGGCAGACCGATAGTCGGGAAAATTAGAAACACAACTGTAGTTCCAACCGCAGCAAGCGGGCTGATTGATAGAATCAACACAAATATGAACAACGCTGACAGCAATTTGAATCTTGATGAGCCGGCTCTGGGAGATGTTATTTCGCCAGATATCAAATCCTGTTGCTTGAGCTCTTCGTAGGATTTTTGTACAAGCTCATCATAGTCGAAATCAACCGGAGGAGTGAAGAAAAGCAATGCGTCAACACTTCGCTCCCTGACTGATCTAATGTACCTCGTTACTGCTCTATCTATATCGTAATTTGGATACTCTTTCTTCTTCAGATTGTGGACGCGGAATACCAGAGACTTGTTATCTCGAGCCTTCAAGACATCTAGAACATATTGCCCTCTTTCGTCAAACTCCATGTATCCTGTGTAAGCGCAATGAATATCCAGAATAGAAGCCAGTTCCGAAACAGGGTATGGAGAAACTCCCGTAAGTATCACAGGAACGCGTAAGTCTAGAATCTCCTCCAGCCTATTCCAGTCATCTCTGAGGTCTACAAAGACAACTGAAGAGTCAAGCTCTGAAATGCCCTCCAGATCACTTACGTAAATCAGCTGCTTGGAAGGAATACCATCAACCTTCTTCTCGGTGACAATAGCTGCCCTATTGTAATTTGAATCCAGGGAGAATCTCCACGGAATATATAGAAGAGACAGAAGCAGACCCACAACGAAAACAATTACAACTATGCCGTTCCCAAGACTGATTACACTCTTCTGTTTTTCGTTTCTTCGTCTTCTCCGAGGCTTCTTAGGTCTAACGGGAACTTCCGCCAATACTTGTCTCTCCTCCCAATTAGAAGATATAGAAATAATACAACACCGATAAGAAAGGGAGAATACGGCAGGAGAATAGTTAATCTCCAGCTCGTAATCATTGAACTAAGACTTGATCCAAAAACCTTGATAAAAGCGGGATCAATATCTCTCTCATCGGAGAATTCATCTATTACTCTAATCAGATCTCGGTAAGAATATCTCGCCAGAATATAGCCGGCAAAGCTTGACACCGCTCCGTAGAATACACTCTGATCCGCCTTCTGAGGATATCTCCTATCAAATTCCGTAAAATCAAAAAAAGCGGCTCTCAGCTCGGGCCTGTATGTCCGAGTATGGAGATTCTGAAACCCTTCTGCGATGACCTCATGATACCACAGCGGAATTTCGTCGGGATTAAGATCCCTGCTTCTCAGGTACTCGAAGAAATAAACATGGGCGAGCTCATGTCTCGCAACTCCCGGCTTGTAGGAAGATGTATACAGAAAGATCTGATAGATTCCGTTATTGTCTATTGCCGCAGGTTGCTCGTGACCTTCGCCCTTAAGAATCGTAAGGCTGTATTTCACCGAGAAACTGTAGATCATTGATAGCTCTGCATTTGCTTCTTCTATCTCGTTTCTGATCTCCAACTGACCGAATCCAGAGACAGTTGCTAGAGCAATGACTAGAATCACTAATATTGACTTCATTTAAGGTTGGCCAACACCTTCTGGAGGTCAACAGCAAGCTTGGAAGCGATCTCGATTCTCTTTCCATTTTCTCTCGTGAATGAGAGTCTAGAGCAGTGAAGAAAATACCTCTTGAGTCCTGTTAACTTCTTAAAATCTCTATTGAACTCCCTGTCACCATACACATCGTCTCCGACAACCGGATACCCAGCTTCACTCAACTGGCGGCGTATTTGATGCTTCTTCCCGGTGAATAGATTAACCCATAGCAACGAGACCGATTCAAGGCTCTTTTCAACCTCGAAAGCCATTGACTCAACAAATTTCTCTCTCCGGGAGATTAGCTTTCGGTTTTCCTCTGGAATACCTTTCACTAGCGTGTAGTAACCCTTTTCTACTTCCCGTTCTCTAAAGAGCTTCGAGAGTTCTCTTGCCGCTTCGGGCGATTTAGCAAAGACAATCACCCCGGAAGTGTGCTTGTCAAGCCTGTGAACTGGGCGGGGCACAAAACCTCTGGCATCTCCATATGCCATGAGCCCTTCGATAAGCGTTACTATTTGAATGCCCTTACCGGGATGAACAGAGATTCCTGAAGGTTTGTCAACTGCAACTATAGAATCATCTTCGAACAGAATATCGAGTGGAATGTCTTTAGGCGTCAGTTCGCGCGACTCTTCAAGACGCTTGAGTTTCGAAAGATCTCCTGAAAAGACTACATGAACTACATCTCCAATCTCCAGTCTTGAGGAACCGTCTTTCACTCTCTCTCCATTTACTCTGACGTTTCCCTTTCTCAGAAGCTTGTAAATCGATGAAAGCTTGAGATCTGAGAGCTCTCTTCTCAAGAATCTATCAAGCCTCTCATAGAAATTTTCTTTCACAACCTGCAATTCTCTGTCGATAGAAATCACTCCACTAAATTTTAAGGGGGCTTCAAGCCCCCTTACAAACCTCAGTCCTCAACGCCCAGACCTTTGTTGATGCTCTCCACGATATCTCCAACAGTAGAGATACTCTCGATTTGTTCATCTTCAACCTTGAAATCAAACTCATCTTCGAAAGCCATAACCAGGTCGACCAGATCAAGGGAATCGGCTCCGAGATCCTCGGTAAGATCGGAATCCATGGCGATTTCATCTTCCTCAACGCCTAGCTTCTCCGAGATTATGCTTTTCACTCTTTCAAAAACTTCATCTGCTGTCAAAGGATTTCCTCCCTTCGAATTCTTTCTGGAAATCGGAACTATTATATTGATCGAAAGCTCCAAAGTCAAATGCTTCTCGATTCTCAAAAGCTTTCATTATTATATAATAATTTGAAAGGCTTTACTTTCGGAGGTTTGTTATGACAAATTTTGAAGAGATGAAAAAGGCAGTGATCAAACGGGTCAATCTCGTGCCTAGGGCAGCGCTAATACTTGGATCGGGTCTTGGTTACTTGACGGATCAGTTCTCAGAACCAACGGCAATAGAATACTGCGAGATTCCTGGCTTTCCGAACACCACGGTAGAAGGTCACTCAGGAAGGCTCGTCTTTGGAGTTTTCCATGGACTTCCGGTTGTTGCAATGGAAGGACGTTTCCATTTCTATGAAGGTCATGAGATTAAAGACGTTTCTGCCCCGATATATTTGTTCAAGGAACTGGGAGTGGAGAATTTGCTGATTACAAATGCTGCGGGTGGAATAAACAGAAGTTACACTCCCGGAGATATCGTAGCTGTGACCGACATCATTAACTTCGGCTTTCGAAACCCCCTGAGGGGTCAGAATGAAGAGCGTTACGGAGTAAGATTTCCCGATATGTCTGAGATCGTCGACAGAAACTGGTTGAATGAATTAAGAGTCAGACTTGACAATGAGGTGATTGACTTGAAGGAAGGAACGTACTGTTGGGCTCTAGGTCCAAGTTACGAGACTCCCTCAGAAATTAAGGCATTTGAATCCTTCGGGGCCGATCTCGTCGGAATGTCGACCGTTCCGGAAGTAATTGCAGCCAAGCACTGTGGAATGAAGCTTCTTGTTCTTTCTTGCGTGACCAACATGGCCTCGGGAATTCTTAAAGAAAAATTGACTCACGCCGATGTTGTGAAAACAGCCAACAGAATCAGACCCAGATTCACTTCTATTGTGCGGCAAGCAATCGAATCAATAAAGGTGAACAAATCATGATAAGAAAAGTGAACAGTATCCTTTCATGCATTCAGGAAGCCAATAATATACTTGTCGTCGGCCATATAATGCCCGACGGAGACTGCATTTCTTCCGTTGTATCTCTTTCAATGGGTCTGGAAAAATTCGGCAAGAGAGCGACGCCGGCAATCGACTGGAGGATCCCATCGAGTTTCAGCTCCTTTCCTTGGGTGGAGAGAATAAGAGAATATAGCGAGGAAATCTCCGAGCCAGACTTGATTATTGTTGTTGACGCATCTTCCCCCGACAGAATCGGTAAGTTTGAAGAGTTTCTAAGAAAGGGCGTCACCTCAATAGTGATCGATCATCATGCCACAAACACTTACTTCGCAAATGAATGCTGGGTAGATGCTTCATATTCGTCTGCTGCGCAGATGATTCTCGACCTCCTCAAACTTATGGATGTTGAATATGACAGCGATCTTGCCCTGATGAACTACCTTGGGATAGCAACGGATACAGGATTCTTCAGATATTCTAACGTGGATAGCTCGGTTTTTGAGGCTGCTGCTGAACTCGTAAAGTTGGGTGCCGATCCCGCCTTTGTTGCAACAACGATTCTGGAGACCAGAAAGATCGAAGAACTGTTCTTGGAGAGAGACGCAATCGATAACATCAAATTGATTTCAGAGAACAGGTTTGCCTATTCTTATCTCACTATGAAGGATTTTGAGAGGCATTCTCTCACCGAAGACGATTTCACGGGATTTGTTGGTGAGTTGAGATCTATCGAAAGCGTTGAAGTTGCCCTCTTTGCTTCAGAAGCCGGCAACGGCCAGGCCCATGTCTCTATGAGATCTAAGAGATATTTCGATGTAAGCGAAATCGCGGTCGCGTTCGGAGGCGGAGGACATCAAAAGGCTTCAGGCTTCACTCTCAATTATGAAGGCGATCTGAAAGAGGCTCTCGCCGAGGTCGTCGAGATGATCGATTCCAGACTTCGAAATGAAACAGATTAGGCGATCAACCTCGCAAGAAGCTGTATAAATTGTGTTATTGGCCACATTATCAACTGGATTATACCCATGAGAGACAGAACAAGAAGAGTCAGTATTCCGTAGAGCTCATACTTAACCAGCCAATTGACCTGGCTTTCGGGAACGAGCACAGTAACTATATTCGCTCCATCTAGCGGTGGTATTGGAATTAGATTGAACAGAGCAGTGTTAAGATTGATCACCATTGTCCAGTAAACAACATCCGCGATGTAACTGGTAGGAAATGAACTGACACTATCCGGCAAGAAAGTTGAGTACTGGTAAAGACCGGAAAGATAGAAGAGTAGACCAACAATAAGACCTAACGAGAAATTAGCAATAGATCCTGAGATGGAAGTCAGTATCGCTTTGAAATACCCGGCTTTTCTCAATTTCCAGTAGTTTACGGGAAACGGCCTCGACCAACCAAACTTGAAAAAGTAATACATCAGAAGGCCGACAGGATCTATTCTCCTAATGAATCCCGGTTCTCCCCATTCTGGTTTTATTGCTTCGAATTTCCTTGCGGTAATAAAACGAGCATACTCATGGGAGAGTATTGTCGCAGCAATGGCGGGAGTTAGACAGAAGAAATTCCTCATCATCTCAAGCATCTTGACTCTCCCTTCCCGAAAGAACGACCGTTATCTCACCCTTTACCTCACTAGCTCCAAATCTCTCAATCGAATCAGAAACTTTCCCAAAGAATGATTCCTGGAAAAGTTTAGTCATCTCTCTTCCAACGAAGACCTCTCGATCGCCAACTATTTCAAGGAGATCACGCAAGGTCTCGGTCAGTCTGAAAGGGGACTCGAAAAAGACTATAACACTCTCCCCATAAAGCCCTTGTGCAATCTTTCTGAAGATTCTTCTGCGATTCTTTCCTCTCGGAAGGAAGCCAAGAAAAGTGAAGTGACTTCCCGGAAAGCCACTAATCGCAAGCGCAGATGAAACGGCACTGGGACCAGGGGCGATGTCGACTTCGAATCCTCGCTCGCGGCAAACCCTAATAATTCGGGCTCCTGGATCCGAAATCACGGGCATTCCAGCATCACTAGAAAGAGCGATTTGCGCTCCCCCTTTTAAACGCTCAATCACGAACGGCACTCTTTCCTCCTGGTTATGCATGTTCAGAGAGACGACCTCTTTCTTGGATATTCCAAGAGCAGAGAGTAATGCCCTCATCCTCCTTGTATCTTCTGCGAGGATCACATCTGCAATTCCCAGTATCTTCCTGCCTCTCACTGTCATGTCATCCAGATTGCCAATTGGAGTTCCGACAATCCAGAGCTTCCCAGCATTTTCCGTCACTTTGAACCTCCGAGTGGGGACTTTGAGGCCATTCCAACTCTCCTTGGAAATTCTCGCGGTGTTTCAACTTCCTTCTCGTAGACTACCAAGAACCGGGCAGATCCGTCTGAAAGGCAATACTCCTTCTCTTGCGATAGTCTAAGTCCAAGCCTCTCTTCTGCAACACTTGCGAATCTTTTCTCCTCATTCCAACCAGGACCTTTGTAGAGAAAAATGCTGCCACCAATCTTCACCAGTGGAGCCGCGAGCTCCATGGAAACATCACATCTTGCTACTGCTCTGAGAAAGGCCGAATCGAAACTCTCTCTTTCCTCGAGAGCAAATTCTTCCGCTCTGGCCGTCTTCACCGTAACATTACTTAGTTCCATCTCTCGAGCAAATCTTTCGATCTCTTGAGTCTTCTTTCCAATCGAATCCAGAAGCAGCCAACTTGATTTGGGGAAAACCGCTGCCAGCACTAGACCGGGAATCCCGCCGCCACTTCCTATATCCACACAACTGCCCGTCAACATAGCGTTAGTAAATGGGATCAGAACATCTTCGAGGTGCACTGTCACTGCCCTTTCGAATATCCTCACAGATGTAAGATTATGGGGAGAAGAAATCATTAGCTCTATAAGCCTCTTGCATTTCGAGAGAAGAGACGGTTCAAACGATTCAAATGAGAACATTATGCCTCATTCCTTTTCGATGCAAGCGTATGCCTCATGGTTGTGAATTGACTCCTGACTGATCACTTCAACCCTGTACCAGTCGATACGATCATCCTCTTGAAGAAAGAGAACGACCTCTCGGGAAAGATCCTCTACAAACCGCGGGTTATCGTAAGAGTGTTCGGTAATATATTTCTCGTCTTCCCTTTTTAGAAGAGAAAAGATTGGAGCGCTCGAAGACTTCTCGACGAACTCGATTATTTCTTCAATCCATACAAGAGAATTCATTCTGACGGAGACAAAGACTTCTGCCCTTTGATTGTGAGCTCCTCTGTCACTTATCTCCTTTGAACAGGGGCAGACGGTCATAACGGGGACCTTGACTCCAAGAATGAAATCAAATGCCCCATCCTTCATAGTATTGAAAGAGCATCCGAATGAACTGAAACTCTCACTGCCACTTACCGGAGCATTCTTCCTGATGAAATACGGAAACTCAACCTTAATGTGTGCAACATCCGCTTTAAGTGATTCTCTCATGTCATCAAGAATCGACTCCATATTCCTCGGGGTGATTTTTCTGTGGTGCCTTTCCAGAACTTCCACAAATCTAGACATGTGAGTACCCCGAAAATCCTTTGGCAGGTCAACAAAAAGGTCGAACTTCCCAACTGTCTGCTGTGTCCCGAATTTCCTGTCCAAAACAACTATGGGATACTCGATTGACTTTATCCCAACCATATTGATCTTTATGTTCCTCTTGTCCTTATCATTCTGAACGTCTCTCAAGATCTAACACCCCTTGAATCTGAAGTATCAAAGAGGTATAATCAGCTAAGTGGAGGCGTATCCTAATTGGCTAAGGAGCCGGTCTTGAAAATCGGTGGGGTTGACGCCCCTTGTGGGTTCGAGTCCCACCGCCTCCGCCAAAGCCGGGGGCTTCCCCGGTTATTTCTTTAGCGGACCGAAATCGGAAAAAGGCCATATTGTCAGCATTGGACTACCGATTATTGCCTCCTCAGGAACAAATCCAAAATACCTGCTGTCGAAGCTATTGGCAGAGTTATCTCCCATCATAAATCTGAAACCTTCTGGAACCGTAACTTTGACTTCTCCGGTTGCTGGATCCTGACTAATATATTCTTCCATTCCAAGAGGTCCCAGTACTTTATCATAGTACCCGGTGTATTCGATTAACCCCTTGTATGCCTGGTAAAGCCTGTAGTACGGCGAAAACCTGACTGAGGGATCGTCGGGATGAGCCAATCCGAAGTAGAACATCGGATCGTAGAATATTCCTTCCCTTACATACCGCCTTTCTTCCAGTGCAGGAGGGACATCTCCGTTGATGTAAAGCTGATAGACAGGATTCGCGGAAGTGTAATCTGGAGCTTTTCTAAGTTCCAGGATATCACCCGGTTTCCCGACCAACCGCTTAACATACTTCACATGACCCCTGTACTCGGCAGGGGAAAATAGGTCCATGAATTTATCAAAACTCCGCAGGTACTTCTGAGACTCGATATCTACATAAGGTGTCCAGAACACGACGATATCTCCATAATCAGGATCTCGATATTCGTAGGTGATTTTTTCCACGAATAGTCGCGCAGGAGGATTTATAGTGGGTATCATTGAACCTGTCGGAACCAGCATTGTTTCAAAAACGAACAAACGAATTATCGTACCAAAGACAACAGCATAAAGAATCGCCTTTCCCCACTCCTTAACTTCGTGGAGAAAGCGCGATTCCTTTTTGTTAGAAGCCTTTTCCGACTTTTTGGCTGACACTAAGCCTCAGTCCCTTTTCTCTTTTATCTTTACCTTACCCTTCACGTCCCTAATGTAGTAGATCTTCGCTCTTCTAACCTTTCCCCTTCTGAGAACTTCTATCTTCTCGAGAGACGGGCTTGTGAACGGAAATATTCTTTCAACTCCAATGCCTGCCGCTCCAACTCTTCTAACGGTAAAAGACTTTCCGGTTCCACTGCCTCTGATTCCCATAACAATACCTTCAAAGGCCTGTATCCTTTCTTTGTTACCCTCTTTGATCCTAACGCTTACCCTTACCGTATCGCCCGGACCCATCTTTGGCAGGTCGTCCCTCAAATGCTCATTTTCCAGAGATCTTATGTACTGATCCATCTTAATCCCTCCTAACATCTATTGTATCTTCATGAATTAATCTATCTAAAACTATTGCAACTGCTGCTCTCACAGAGAGGTGGTTGAAATCCGAATTCGCTCTAAGCGGTTCAAGAGCATAGTCGCAAATCTTCTCAATTTCACCGGGTAAGCCCCAGCTCGTTCCGAAAAGAAGAAGATGTGGCTTCTCGCTCCTGGCAATAATGTCTCTCATGGCTCCGTAACTGAATCTGTCTCTTCCACTTTTGGCGGAGGTGAAAACAAGATCAGGTCTCTGCCCTTCTATCTCTTGTATATCTTCAAGAACATCTTCAATGTACGATGCCCTCTTGACAACCGTCAGCGCTTCACTTCTGCTTGGATTGTACTCTTTTCCAAACTCCTCAAGCCAGTAACTGAGGACGTTATCGACGATTTCCCGCTGTGCAGGAAGATTGCTTACCACGAAATAACCCTTCAGATTGTAGGTTCTGCAAGTGCGGGCGATATCGTGAACATCGAGATTTGTAACGGCGCTCGAAACGATATTACCGTGCCTTCCCAAAACCGGGTAGTGAATCAAAGCAAGATATATGTTATTCAACATCCTTTTTCAGCTCCTTGAAGAGCATTAGTAAGGCCTTCTTATCAGAGAGATCAAACTCATGCTTCAGAAAGATATCCGGCCTTCTCTCGATTGTCCTCCTTAAACTCTCCATTCTTCTTTGAATCTCAATCATCTCGTGATTACCACTGAGAAACACCTCGGGCACTTTCATGCCGTTCACTTCTCTAGGCCTTGTGTAATGCGGGTGATCAAGGAGTTCAGAGAAAAAAGAATCATTAATTACTGATTCCATGTCTCCAACTACACCTGGTATGAATCTCGAAATAGCTTCTATCATAAGTAAGGCGGGGACTTCCCCACCACTAAGCACGAAATCGCCAACCGAGAGTTCTTCATCGACTACTTTCATAACCCTTTCATCGATCCCTTCGTAACGGCCGCAGATGAAGATAATATGATTGAGTTTGCTCAGTTCAAGAGCCTTCTTGTTGTCAAAGACCTTTCCTTGAGGAGAAGGGTAGATTGTGTATGGCCTGCTACCTTCTGTAAAACGACTCGCAACTGCCCTTAGAATCGGCTCGGCCTTCATAACCAGACCGCTTCCTCCGCCGAATGGATAGTCGTCGGTAGTCCTGTGGCGATCAGTTGTGAAATCTCGAATATCTACGGCTTCAAAAACGATTATCTCATTCTCTATCGCTCTCGAAATTACACCCCAGCTAAAAATCGTTTCGAAAAGCCGCGGGAATATAGTCAAAACATCTATCCTCATTCAGGCTTAACCTCTTCAAATTCCAAAGACCTCGCAATAATCGTCTTATCATCAAAGTTTAGCTCGATAATACAGTCTCTTATCATAGGAATTAGTTCTTCTCGGATCGAAAAGTCTTTCTCGGTATGAACAACAACCATTACATCATTCGAACCAGTTTCAATGATATCGTCTACGATACCAATGAAGCCCCTATTCTCATCAAAGACTTTGCAACCAAGAACCTGAAAGTAATAATACTCTCCTTCTCTCAGTTCTGGCAAGATCTGTACTTCGATGTAGAGATGAAAGCCAGCAAACCTTTCTGCCTGAGCCATCGAATTGATGCCCTCGAAATGCAGAATCCATCCTTTTGTTGCTCTACGGGCTCCGTCGATCGAAGCTGTGAAATGTGAGCCCGTTTTCTCGTTGTAGAGAAGAACCTTCCCAACGTTCCTGAAGGCATCTTCATCTTCAAGGGAAACTTTCACCTTCATTTCGCCGTGAAGACCATGGGGCTTTACTATCCGCCCGATAGGAATCATGTCTTCCAGAATATCGTCTTTCAAATCGCTCATCTGACCACCTTTAGAATGAAACTTTCCTTTGATGAGCCGGCAAGAGCGTTGAGAAGTACGTTGATTGACTTGATTGTCCTCCCATCCTTTCCAATAATCTGGCCAACATCTTCTTCTGCGGCACCAATTTCGAAGACCGTGTTCCCATTTTCATCGACAGCCTCTGAAACGGTTATCTGATCGGGTTCTCTAACTATTCCCTTCAGAATGAGTTCAAGTACTTCCCTCATTACTCTGCTTTCTCTCCAGCTTCCTTGACGTATTTGAGTTCGTGAACCTTCTTCATCACTCCGAATTTCGCAAGAATCGATCTAGCAGTCTCTGTCGGTTGAGCTCCCTTCATAATCCAGTCCACAGCCTTATCAACATCGACGCTCATGATACCAGGATCTCTTATAGGATCATAGAACCCCAGAGAGTCAATATATGCTCCGTCTCTGCGCTTCTGAGAATCGACTACAACAAGCCTGTAAAAAGGCCTGTTTCTTCTACCCATTCTTGTTAGCCTTATCTTTACCATTCTTTGCGTACACCTCCTGATTCTCTACTATCTAAAATGGAAATCCTTTCATGCCTTTTAGAAGTTTCCCTTTCCTGCCAAACTGTTTCATCATACTCTTCATTTGATCATATGATTTCAAGAGCTTATTCACATCCTGAATTGACGTTCCGCTCCCTCTCGCTACTCTCTGTTTTCTCGAGTAATTGAGCAGCTTTGGATTTCTTCTCTCCTGTGCAGTCATCGAATGGATAATTGCCTCTGTTCGCTTCATACTTTTTTCGCTTCCGGCCAAATCAACATCTTTTGGTGCACCGGGTATCATTTCCATAATGTCTGCGATCGATCCAAGCTTCTTGACTTCCTTTAACTGCTCTAAAAAGTCCTCAAGATCAAACTTGTTCTTGAGGAATTTCTCTTCCATCTCTTTCGCCTTTTCCTCGTCTATATTAGTCTGCAGCTTATCTATGAGAGATAATACATCTCCCATTCCAAGTATCCGTCCAGCAACTCTGTCAGGATGAAAAGCTTCAATCCCATCGGGCTTTTCAGAGACTCCAATGAATTTCACTGGCTTACCCGTCACGTGTCTTATGGATAGAATGACACCGCCTCTTGCGTCTCCGTCAAGTTTGGTTACTACAAAACCCGAGAGTTCCAGCGCTTCGTTAAATGACCTTGCAGAGTTAACAGCATCCTGACCGGTCATCGCATCAACGACCATGAGAATCTCATCGGGCTTGACTGCAGCAACGATATCTTTCAGCTCTCTCATCATAGCGTCATCAATGTGAAGTCTTCCTGCGGTATCAAGAATTACGACATCATTTATGTTCTTTACTGCCTGCTGCATTGCTTCTTGTACTATACGAACAGGGTTGTTTCTGTCACCCGTGAAGACAGGCATATCTATCTGTTTCCCCAACTGCATCAACTGGTCTATAGCAGCCGGCCTGTAAACATCTGCAGCGACAAGAAGCGGTTTCCGGCCTTCTTTTCTCAAAAGAGTACCGAGCTTTGCAGTAGTGGTTGTTTTTCCGCTTCCCTGGAGTCCCACCATCATGATCTTGGCAGGCTGACTCGAAAGCTTCAGCGGAACGTTTTTCTCACCTAGCATCTTTATGAGTTCATCTCTCACAACTTTGATGAACTGCTGATCCGGTGAAAAAGATTTCAGCACCTCTTCACCAAGCGCCTTTTCAGTTACACCGCTAATGAATTCCTTGACTACCTTGTAGTTAACGTCTGCCTCTAAAAGCGAGAGTTTGACCTGCTTAACGGCTTCTTCTATGTTTTTTTCCGAAATTCTTCCCTTTCCGCTCAGCAACTTAAATGCTCTGCCGAGTTTGTCCTGGAGATTTTCAAACATCTAAACACCTCCACAGCTTGAAAAGTATACAACGCGTCTGAACGCGAATGTTGAACTTATCTAAACAACAACTGTGATTATTATCTACTTATATTAAGTTTTGATTACTGGAAAGATATCAATATACTTAATTCACCGATGTTCCTTCGAGGAATATCTTTAGCAGATTGATCAGCACTACTTACTGAAGCGAACAATCTTTGCCCTGAAAGTGATTCTAAGACGCAAACAAACACTCATTCGTGATTCGATGAATTAAGTTTCATGTAACAATCTCTGCAGACCGCAATGTATTTCTCCATTCCTCCGACATCGATTTCCGTATCGATTGCACCTGAAATCCTGTGAGTTACTGTCGCATTATATTCTCCACAAATATGGCAGACGGCCTTTTTCTTTATCACTTCATCTGCGGCGGCCATCAGATTAGCAGTTACAGCAAACGGTCTATGCTTGTAGCTGAGATCGAGTCCTACGCAAAATACATCGATCCCACCAAAAATCATCTTCTCAACTACCTCGAGCAGACCCTGATCGAAGAAATTCGTCTCGTCAATAAATATTGCATCGAGCTTCTCATTTTCCCGCGAGACGATCTCTTCAATTCTCGAGGAGTCGTTCACATTTATCGCCTCCGCCATTTGGCCTGAGTGACTTACGACATGATTGGATGAGTATCTGGTATCAATTATTGGCTTGAAAACCCTTATACGTTTCTTACCAAGAGTATAGATTTCAACCATAGAGAGAAGAGTCGAAGTTTTCCCTGAATACATTGGCCCTACAACAACCGTGAGTTTGCCCGACATATACTCAGCTCCTTATCACGTAATCAAGACTGTCCCTAATGCCAAGCAAGAACTGTCCGATCGATTTTCCCTGATAACAGTATTCGCCACTGATCTTCACAGACTCTTCTATTGCCTCTTCAGGAGAAGTTCCTGTCGAAACTAGTAGCGAAAAGATTGCCCCAAAGAGATCTCCGCTGCCAAAGCGACTTTTTCCGATTCGCGGAGGTAGATACTTCTTTTTCCCGTAACGTGCACCTTTTGACGAAGCCTTTATAATGACTCGTCTGTCGTCTCTATCAAATGACATATAGTCATTAGCGAGAATAAAGTCGTACTTCTCCAAGCCCTCCAATCCTTTCAGCTCATGAAAGGGAGAAGGATCTATGACCTTAATCCTGGACTCCACGGAAGCTGCCTTTGAGGCCGCCAAATGGCCAATCTCAAGAGTACTGTACAGGAGATCGAATCTCTCCTCACAAAGAAGCTGGAGCAATTCGTCGTTGATGCTCACTATTGAAGGCTTTTCAACCGCGATAACTTCAGAACCTCTAAAGAGGAAAGTCCCGTGTGAACAATTCGACGTGACCGGAATAGACTTAAAAGGCCATTTCCGAGAATCGCCGACGCCAAAACAGCTCAAAAAGAGAACATCGGCGCCAATCAATGAAAGGCAGTTGGCCACATTGAAGCCTGACCCGCCTGGAGTTTGTTTTATCCCGGCGTTGTGGCCGCTACCCGAAATCTCGATATCTTCCAAGTAACCACCAATAATGAGAGCACGAAACTTACTTCGTTCTGTAGAGTCTATCACCGGCATCTCCTAACCCAGGAATGATATATGCATGGTCATTCAGTCTTTCATCAAGAGCTGCACTGAAAATCTTCACGTCAGGGTGATTCTTCTCTATGAGTCTGACACCTTCGGGAGCTGCAATAAGACACATCAAGGAGATCTGCTTCCCTCCGGCTCTCTTTACAAGTTTCAAAGCCCAGGAGGACGAAACTCCAGTTGCAAGCATCGGATCTAGAACGAAGATCTGAGTCGTTTCATCTATCCTGGGGAGCTTTGAATAGTATTCAACAGGCTGAATCGTATCGGGATCTCTGTATATACCAATATAGCCAACGGAAGCATTGGGCATCAGAGAAAGAACCCCCTCAACCATGCCGAGGCCGGCTCTGAGAATTGGAACTACGGTCACTTTTTTATCTTCGATGGACTGACCGACCATCCTCACGAGAGGAGTAGTGATTTCCTTCTCATAAGTAGGTATGTGTCTAGTCGCCTCGTAGGTCAAGAGCAGGGTTATTTCTTTGAGGAGTTCCCTAAACTCCTTAGGACCGGTTTGATCATCTCTCATTATTCCCAACTTGTGCTGAATGAGAGGGTGATTGACGATCGTCAGCTGATCAAACACACTCATCACTCCTGCGTACCAAATCAGAATAAAGGGGGAATCTTTCCGTCAGAGCCTTGACTTCCCCGCTTATCTCTTTCACCTTTGATTCAGGTATCTCGCCCTTTTCACCTTCTATGCTTTCAAGAACCCGGATTATCAAATCGGCAATAATTGGCATCTCCTTCTCCGTCATGCCTCTGGTAGTAACGGCTGGAGTTCCGATTCTTATTCCGCTGGTGACAAAAGGAGATCTTGTTTCCTTTGGAATGGTATTCTTGTTGACTGTTATATCAGCTTTCTCAAGAGCCTTTTCAGCAGCTTTGCCTGTAACATTGATCGGAGTAAGATCTACAAGGAAAAGATGGGTATCAGTTCCACCGGAAACTATCCTTAATCCCTTTTCTTCAAGAGATTTCGCTAACTGACGAGTGTTCTCCACTATGTTCTGCTGGTACACTTTGAAGTTATCCTCTAGAGCTTCGCCGAACGAGACTGCCTTAGAAGCAATGACATGCATTAGAGGGCCGCCCTGAGTTCCCGGGAAAACCATTTTGTCTATTGACTTGGCAATCTCTTCATCATTAGTAAGAATCATACCGCCTCGAGGACCTCTCAGAGTCTTGTGTGTGGTCGTCGTTACTACGTGAGCAAAATCTAGTGGATTGGGGTACAGACCCGCAGCTACAAGACCGGCGAAGTGAGCCATATCTACCATAAGAATCGCGCCTACTTCATCTGCCACCTCTCTAAACTTCCTGAAATCGATTATTCTAGAATAAGCGCTTCCACCGGCGATAATTACCGAAGGTCTAGCTTCGAGGGCAAGCTTTCTCACTTCGCTGTAGTCGATAAGCTCGCTCTCCTCGTCAACACCGTATGCCACAACATTGAAAAGCTTCCCCGAGAAATTTACCGGAGAACCGTGAGTAAGATGTCCTCCGTGGCTCAAAGACATCCCCATTATAGTATCGCCAGGCCTGGCAACCGCCAGATAGGCGGCCATGTTTGCCTGTGATCCCGAGTGTGGCTGAACATTCGCGAATCCAGCATCAAAAAGCTTCTTGGCCCTTTCTCGAGCAAGTTCCTCGACTTCGTCAACAAAGACACATCCACCATAATATCTTTTGGACGGATATCCTTCCGCGTATTTGTTTGTCATGACAGATCCCATAGCCTCCATGACTGCCCTGGAAACGAAGTTCTCAGAAGCAATCAGCTCTAGCCCGTTTCTCTGCCTTTCTAGCTCCTTGACCATGATATCGAATACTTGCTTGTCACTTTTCTTCAAAGACTCCCACATGTAAAAAACCTCCTCCAGGATTCTATTCGGACATTTTCTTCAGTGAAATGTTGTATGGTGGCCTTGCAATTCCCTTTTCCGTGATTATTCCGGTTATCAAGCTCCATGGAGTTACATCAAAAGCGGGGTTTAAACATTTCACATTATCGGGAGCAATCTGGTAGTTTCCTATGTGAGTTATCTCGCGGTGGTCTCTTTCCTCTATGGGGATTTCATCTCCTGTCGGGGTTGAGAGATCCACCGTGCTTAAAGGAGCGACTATGTAGAAGGGAATTCCATGTCTCTGAGCAAGAATCGCCACTGAATAAGTCCCTATTTTGTTTGCTGAATCACCATTCGCCGCAATTCTGTCTGCTCCGACTAGTACTAGATCTACCAGTCCCTTTTTCATTACCCATCCAGACATATTGTCACAGATGAGCGTAACGTCGATCCCCGATTTCATGAGCTCCCATGCCGTCAATCGTGCCCCCTGAAGATAAGGACGTGTTTCATCGGCGTAAACAGAGATCTTCTTGCCCTGTTGAACTGCAGCTCGCATTACTCCGAGCGCCGTACCATAGTCAACTGTTGCAAGAGCTCCGGCGTTACAGTGAGTGAGTATTCCATCACCGTCTCTCACAATTGCTGCCCCGTTCTTCCCTATTGCCTTATTGATCTCGATATCTTCAGTGGCAATTCTCAGTGCTTCGCTTTCGAGAGATGCAATTAGATCATTCCTTTCCAGCTTTCGGAGCGAATTAAGCGTCCTTTCCATTCTATCAAGAGCCCAGAATAAATTCACGGCCGTAGGTCTGCTCTCTGAAAGTCTTTTCTTGACCAGAACCATGTGTCCGAAAAACATCTCTTCAGAACCGGCTTGAGCCTCTCTTGCACCGAGAAGATAACCGAATGCTGCACTTGCGCCTATTGCCGGCGCACCTCTGACAACCATGTTCTTGATTGCAAGATATACGTCTTCGTGAGTTAAGCATTCAACAAACTCTTCCCTTGAAGGAAGACATCTTTGATCGATGAGTATCAGTCGGTCTTCTTTCCATTCAAGCGTCATGCTCTTGAACTTACCCATTACAGCTTCACCCTCTGAACTATCTCTTTCACTGTCTCTCGGTACGCGACTTCGAGCTCGGAACCCCTCATGTGGGTCACTATGCTCTTGCCTATGTCCGAAAATCCTACTAGCTCTGGATCAAAGGGAAGGGAACCTAGAAGCGGGATATCAAAGAGATTCTCGAGATCCTTTCCTCCACCTTCTCCAAACAGCTTTATCACCTCTCCGCAATGTGGACATTTCATGTATGACATGTTTTCAACAATGCCAAGAGGTATTCTGTGCATGGTCTTGACAAGATTTATCGCTCTTTTCACGTCCTGAACGGCAACGGCCTGAGGTGTCGTCACCACAAGAGCCATTATGTCGGAAAGAGTCTGGAGAGCAGTGAGCGGCTCGTCTCCTGTACCTGGAGGAGAATCAATTATTAGAAAGTCGAGTTCACCCCACGCAACGTCACCTAGAAACTGATATATTGCCGTTGTCTTCATAGGACCTCTCCATACTACCGGAGCATCTTCTTCAACAAAACTGGAAATGCCTATTACCTTGAGATTTGGCAGGACCTCTGGGGGAAAGATCTGATTCTCTATGACTTCAGGTCGTTGTTTGAGTCCAACCATTCTAGCCACATTCGGACCGTGAAGATCTATATCCATAAGCCCCGTTCTGAATCCCTCATCCGCAAGAGCTAGCGACAAATTCACTGCAACAGTGGATTTTCCCACTCCGCCTTTTCCTGACATTACAAGTATTTTGTGCTTTATTGACTTGACGTTGTTTCTGATCTTCTCCATTGTTTCCGCCATCTCTTGTGGATTCAATTTTCTTCACCTTCATATTCAATCCTCATTGTAATATCTACCGAGTTCTTCAACATAGCAGAGACAGAGCAATATCTTTCCTGCGAGAGATTCACTGCCTTTTCTATCTTGTCCTTCGGAAGATTCTTACCGGAGAAATGGTAGACGAGTTCAATGCTTGTGAAGACTTTCGGATGCTCTTTAGCATACTCATAGTTTGCAGAAATCGAGTATTCGTAGTCGCTGACCTTCATCTTGGAGAGTATGGAAACAACGTCCATCGACGTGCACCCCATCAATGCAGCCAGAACCGTCTCCATCGGGCTTGGTGCCGAACCATCTCCTCCTGAAGCTTCCTTGGCGTCCATGTGTATGTCATGACCTGAGGGGGTTTTTGCGTAGAAGGCCATCTTCCCTATCCTCTTAGCAGAGTATTCCATTGTCTCATCTCCTCTCAAAAAAAAGGGGCCTAAGCCCCTTTTAATTTCCGTTCAGTGCCGATTTGGCGATCTCGCAATACTCCCTAAACGTGTTGAAGTCATTAACTGCAAGGTCTGCAAGCATCTTTCTGTTGATGTTAACACCGGCAATTTTCAAACCATGTATCAGATCATTGTACTTGGTGCCCGCGATTCGTGCGCCGGCATTTATCCTGGTTATCCAGAGTTTCCTGAAGTCTCTCTTCCTGATCTTTCTTCCCGCATAGGCATAGACACCGGATCTTATGTAATACTGCTTAGCCAGCCTGTATCTTCTGCTCAGGGCACCTCTATAACCCTTCGCAGCTTTCAGGTATTTCAGCTTTTTCTTCTTTGAAGTTACTCCACCTTTAACACGCATCTAAATCTCACCTCTCAAAAGGGTCAAATGCCCAGGCTTTTCTTGACTTTCTTCTCGTATCCGCCTTCGACCAGCTTCCATTTTCGAGCCTCGCGGCGGCTGCTTTCACTCTTTTTACCGGTATTATGACCAGTTCCAGATTGGTTCCTCATGATCTTTCCACTACCGGTAACCTTATACCTCTTGGCACTTGCCTTATGAGTCTTCATTTTTACTTTGTTGCCCATTATCTTTACCTCCTTGAGGAGCTGCCTTTGGCTTGAGAATCATCCACATATCTCTTCCCTCCAACTTTGGAGGCCGATCGATATCGGAAATCTGCTGTAGCTGATTTGCAACTTTTTCGAGAATCTCTCTTCCTTTATCTGAAAAGACGATTTCCCTGCCTCTGAACATTATGACAACCCTAACTTTACTTCCCTTTTCTAGGAATTCTTTGATCCTGCTCGTCTTGGTCTGGAAATCATGCTCATCAATCCTGATCCTGAATTTCATCTCTTTAAGCTGTGACTGCTTGGTCTTCTTCTTGGCTTCCTTCTTTCGCTTGTCCTTTTCGTACTTATACTTTCCGTAATCCATGATTCTTGCAACCGGCGGATTTGCCGCTGGTGCCACAAGAACTAGATCTAGACCCTTTTCTCTGGCAATCTTAAGCGCTTCTGATGTTTGAACAACACCCAGCTGTTCCCCGTTAATGTCAACAAGTCTCACCGTCTTCGTCATTATTTCATTGTTTTTCGGTGTTGAATCACCTCTTGCGATACTACATCACCTCTCAAAAAAAATTGGCGGAAAATCCCGCCATGTCAATAACCCATTCTTAAGGTATTGACCCCTCAACCTTCGGGCGGGGGTGGGAGAAAATCTCCACTTAATTTACACTCTCTGGTGAGCCGTGCAGGGATCGAACCTGCAACCTATTGATTAAGAATCAATCGCTCTGCCTGCTGAGCTAACGGCCCACTAACGGTATTTATTGTATCTCATGGGAATGAACCTGTCAACCGGGTTTCAAACGTATAGATCTTCTCTGAAGTTAGAAAAGTACCCGTGAGAATCGCGACTCTCGTTGAATCGATATCTCTTGACAAGCTTAGTGTCAACATCGGTAAAAGCAAAACCTTCTGCGCCACCACAATCTGCAATGATTTCCCCTGAAGGCGAAACAATTCTGCTTTCTCCGACAAAGTTCATAAACTTATTCGATCCAACTTGACTGGCCGCCGCAAGGAAGCACCCGTTCTCAATTGAACGAGCTCTGGTCGCAGTATCGTAAATCATTCTTCTCTCTCTTCCAAAGGCGAATGGAACTAAGAGAACCTCGGCTCCTTGCCTGCAGAGTTTTCTCGAGATTTCGGGGAACCCGATTTCATAGCACATAAGTAGTCCAAACTTCACACCCGAATACTCAAAAGACTTGAATTCTTTGCCAGGGGTGAAGACTTTTTTTTCTTCGCGGAAAAGGTGAGTCTTGTTGTAGTAGATCGCTTCAAGATAAGGAAGCATTATTACAGTGGAATTGAAAAGACCGTCTTTCGTCTTGTTCACCATTCCGCCAACAATGGCAATGTCATTGTAATCGGCAAGCGCCGAAAGAACCTCTTCTGTCTCCTCCTGCATCTCGACTGCATTTTTGACAGTGTCTTCATCGGTTCCATATCCGCTGTTAAACATCTCTGGAAGAACAACAATGTTCACATCTTCTTCAACAAGACTCTCAATATAGCTTGTCGCCTTCTCCAGATTCTCACCCGGCTCATCATTATCTGCTTTGAACTGAACAATACCAATTCTGATTCTCTCAGTTCTACTCATACTTATCTTCACCATCCCGTTCAAAAGGAGTCCTCACAATGGGCTTCAGAATTCTTCTAAGATCCTGAGCCGCAACTAAAATCATTAGAAACGCAGCAAGCACGATTCCGCCACTTCCCAACCTAACATTTGCGATTCTGCCTATCGCCACTCCAACAAGAGTCCAATGCAAAAGTGAAAAGACAACCGCCAACAGCTTCTTATGGTGAAGAAATCCGTAGAATCCCGATACTGCTTGCGCCGCGGCGAGAATGAGAACTTCACCTCCGTACATTGTGCCAGTTGTATCTTGGAAGTAGCCAAACAGGAGAACAACATAAAAGAGAAAAAGGGTAAGATTCTGGATTTTCGAAACACGAACAGTCTTGCTTCCAAGAATCATGCCAATGAAAACTAGAGAAGCAGCTATCGCCGAAAACAAAAACGAGTAATTAAGAAACGGCATCAGAACAAGTGGAACGAGAGAAAAGATGATTCTGTAAAGCATCAGTATCCGTTATCTTCCAGCCACTTCTTAGCCTTTTCCTTCGACTCCTGGCCTTGAACCACGAAATCGGTCTGAATTTCCAGTTCAAGAACCTTCCTGAAGTATTGTGCGGCCAAATCCTTCTTTTTCCATACCTGATAAAGGAGGGCAAGCTCGTAGTAACTGTTTATATATGCAGGATCGTTTTCAATGGCCTTCAGGAATCGTTCTTCCGACTTTCCGTAATTTCGGTATGGCCAAGGAGTATCCCTATCTCTCATACCTTTGGCAATAAAGGGAAATGGACTGTCTGGCATCAGTTCCATAGCCTTATCTATACTCTTATCGAAGTCGGTAATCAGGAACATAGACTGGATTATCCCCGCCATCTCAGCAAGCTGTCCTATCGCCGCCCCTTTGACGTAGTAAGCCATTCCATAGGAATCGTCCATTTCTATAGCCTTTTCTGCAAGCTCCCTTGCTTTCTTATAGTGAGTTTCTCTATCTTTCTTGTCTTCTATCCAGTTTGCATACTCTCTGTGAGAATCTGCAAGCAAAGTGAGAATTTCTATGTCTCCCAAATCCTCTGACTCCAGTCTCTCTATGAAGTTGGTCATTAGTTCTGTGTTCTGTACAGCCCTTATCTGAACAAACTCAGACTGGAGCGTCTCGAAATCCGAAGCAACAAAAAGTGATGAGAATAGAATCAAGAAAGAGATTAAAAGCAGTTTCTTCATGTAAAGGAACACCTCCTAAGTAAGATTGTATGATAGGAATATTATATAACTACAATGATAAAAACAACCCGGAGGTACTTCATGGATAGATTTATAGTAGTGAGATATGGCGAAATTGCTCTAAAGCAGGGAAACAGAAAACTCTTCGAAAAGGTTCTGTCAAACAACATAAAGAGACAATTAGGAAAGTCGACTGTCGAAAGGATCCGGGGGCGAATAATAGTCACTGTGCCTTCTGATAAGCTGCAAACTGCCATGGAAGTGATGTCGCGGACATTTGGAATCCAGAACTACAGTTTGGGGACGTGGACAACTTACGATCTTGAGGACATTTATTTGACTTCCACCGACCTTGCAAAGAGAGAGGTCGAGAGAGGGAACAGAACCTTTAAAGTAGAGACCCGAAGGCTCGACAAGCGATTCCCTTTGAAAAGCATCGAACTGAATCCTCTTGTGGGGGAGCGGATTCTTGAAGAGATCCCCGAGACTTCCGTCGATCTTCACAATCCGAATTTCAAGATCGAGATTGAGATAAGGGATGAAGGAGTTCTCATTTCATGCGGAAAAACGACTGCGAACGGAGGTCTCCCTGTCGGAGTAAGCGGTAGGGCTATTCTGCTGCTTTCTGGAGGAATCGATAGTCCCGTCTCCGGTTGGCTCGCCCAGAAGAGGGGATTAGATCTCGACGCCATTCACTTCTCCAGTCCGCCATACACCGGAGAGAAGGCTTTCGACAAAGTTCTCTCTCTTGCGAAATCCCTTTCCCTATACAATGGAGGCAGGGAGTTCAGACTATATTCAATTCACTTCACAGAAGCTCAGATTGCCGTTCACAAGCATGTTGAAGAGAGATATAGCCTTGTCTGTCAGAGAAGGTTAATGATGAGGATCACAAACAGAATTGCTGAAAGGAATAGGATAATCGCTGTCGTGACAGGAGAGAACCTTGGCCAGGTGGCGAGTCAAACTCTCGAAAATCTAAGAGTAATTGAAGAACAGACAGATTTGATAGTGCTCAGGCCTTTGCTCACTTACGATAAAATCGAAACTATAGAGCTAGCCAAGAAAATCGGGACGTTTGAGACGTCAATACTGCCTTATGAAGACTGTTGTACGGTGTTCGTGCCGTCGAGTCCCGCAACAAAGGCAAGACTATTTGACATCAACCGGGTAGAAGCCGGGCTGGACTTTGAGGACTTGACAATGAAAACCCTGAACAAGTCGAAAATGTACAGAATGAAGAATGGCGAGATATTGGAGGTAGGGGAAATTGAAATTCCTGAAAAAGCTACTTAGTCTGGTAGTCACTGTCTGGATAGCCGTGCTTGGAGTCCTTTACATCTATGTCTATGGCGGAATCGTGATCCTTATCGGAAACTTGATAGGCAAAATAAAAGGGAAGAAAGAGAGAAAGACTTTCATCTCGAGAGAAGTCTCGAGATTTGGCAGAGCGGCCTTTGTACTTTCGGGATCAAAGGTCAGGGTAGAAGGTAAGGAAAATGTGCCCCAGACAGGACCAATGGTAATCGTCGCAAACCATCAAAGCGCGTTCGACATACCGCTTATACCGGGCTACGTCTATCCGGAAATTTCTTTCATAGCAAAGAAAGAGCTGTCGAGAATTCCAGGTATCAACTGGTTCATAAGCGCTCTCGACGGAGTATACATCGAGAGGGGAAACAGATCGCAGACAGCAGGTGCTATGAGAAAGATCTTCAGAATACTGAAAGAGGACGGGACAATTCTGCTTTTTCCGGAAGGAACCCGCAGCGCAGCCGGTGAAATTGGAGAATTCAAAGAAGGGAGTCTTTCAATACCTTTCAAGCTTGGAGTAAAAGTCATCCCTGTGGCTCTAGACGGAACTCGTAATCTTCTGAAGAAGAACAGTTTTCTTATCACTCCGTCAAGGATCTCTCTTGCCATATCTAAGCCGGTTTTACCGGAAGATTTCGCTTCCGAGAAAGAGTTCAGCGAAGGAGTCTATAATATAATTAGAGATGCACTGGAATCACTTAGAAACTGAGGTGGGTTTTATGTTGCAGGTAAGACTTAGAGGGTTGGCTCTCGACCAGAGTAATTCCCCGGTAGTCATACTGGAAGTTGAAAAGACAAACAAAGGGTTTGGAATATGGATCGGCCCATTTGAAGCAGAGGCTCTTGCCCTTGCTGTTAGTGGAAAAGACTTCCCGAGGCCTTTGACATATGATCTCTTTCTAAATACGGTCTCACAACTCGGAGGTACTTTCGAAAAGGCGGTGATTGGGCAGGTAAAAGACAATATCTATTACGCGACTCTACATCTGCAGGATCGAAACGGTCAATTGTACGTAATAGATGCTCGCCCATCGGACTGTCTAGTGCTTGCCGTTAAGAAGGGTTTCCCAATTTTCGTAGAAGATACTGTATTCGCTGAGAGTTCAATCGATCTGAGCAACCTTCAGACTGACACTCTTCAGCACGGTCAGGAAGAGGAAAATGAAGGCTTCAAGAAGTTCGTCGAAAATCTTGACATTGAAGAGCTCAAGAAACACTTTAGAGGAAAAGACGAGAACAATGAATCTAGCTGAATTTACACCTTTTTTCAACATGAATCTCAGAAGGTTTCTCGATGAACTGGACCTTTATGAACCGTTGAAAGAAGTAGTCTCTTATACTCCTCTAGCTGGTGGAAAGAGACTCAGAGCGTATCTTGTCTGGGAACTATCGAGATTCACTGGCTTTGGGGAGGAAAATGCTTTAAAGACAGGGATTGCTGTGGAACTCTTCCATAGCGGAAGTTTGATCCACGATGATCTCCCTGCAATAGACAACGATACGATAAGGCGGGGTTTACCATCTAGTCACGTGAAATTCGGTGAGTGCAAGGCCATATTGGCCGGGGATTTCCTCATGTTGTATCCTTCAAAACTCCTCTCTTCTCTAGATATCGAAAGCAGTTCTAAGCTGACTCTATTGAAACTCTGGCAAGAGACTTCTCTGGAGGTTGTCAAAGGTGAGTTCGAAGACGTCTTTCCCGAAAACAAGTCAAGAGAACAAATGGAGAGGATTCACGGTTCTAAGACAGGTTCTCTTTTCGGGTTCTGTTTTGCAGCTCCATTTGCCGGGAGAAAGGAAGAGAAATTCGTTCAAATGCGCCAACTGGGGCTGAGATTCGGCAAGTTGTTTCAGATGATGGATGACATAAAAGATGTTACATCTACCGAAACCGAGCTTGGAAAGACGCCGGGAAAAGATGGTAAGCAAGACAAACTCACTATACTCTCGTTCGAATCCCTTGAGGAAGCTCAGATGAAAGTCAAAGAGATGTTTCTCGGCCTTCTGGAAGAAATCGACGAGTTCTCTGATCTTTCAAGAGAAATGGTAAATGTATACGACTTGATTGCCAAACGCTGAATCAGAATCCAAAGAATCTGGACTTCAAGGCCCTTCTGAAAGCCGTCGCATCAGAGTACCTTTTCTCTGAGACTAATGCCATTGATTTGTCGAGAATTCGCTTGGCTCTTCTTGAAAATGTGTCGAAGATGAGAGGAACTCCCTTAACCCTTTCTGTCGATGGAACGGGATCCTCCCCGCTCAGAAGAAAGTATAGAATCCCCCCAACTGAATACACATCCCATGAGTAATTTGGTGGCGAAGAAGAATAGAATTTCTCGGGACAAGTATAACTGAGGGAAACCACTTTCGAGAGAGAATTCATTAGGTATACATCCTTTAGACAGGCTGCACCGAAATCCATTACCTTTATTCTTTCATCATCTGTGAGCATTACGTTGGTAGGTTTTAGGTCGCCGTGAATATAACCTCTTTCGTGAATAGACGATACTCCTTCAAGTATGCTGTCTACCATTTCAAAAGCCTTTGCATCGTTCATCACGCCTTCGTCTTTTACTGTATCCTTCAAAGTCTTTCCACTTATGTACTCCATCACATAGTAAGCAGTGTTATTCTCTGTGAAAAGGTCTAGAACCTTAACAACTCTGCCATCTTCGATTCTGGACATTATTGTGAATTCCTCGGAGAAGGAAGAAAGCTTGTCGTAATAGATTTCTCTCAGGTCATCGCTCACGGGCTTGACGTTGTTGCCTTCTCTTTCTACACCTCTGGGAAAGAACTCTTTCACGGCGACATTATTTCCCTTGTGAAAGTCAGAGCATAGATAAGTCAAACCGAATCCACCTCTACCCAATGGCTCGATAACCCTGTAACGCTTCTTCAAAATTGTCCCTTCACTGAGGTAGTATTCTATTGTCATCACCTCTAGTAGAATAATACCATCATTATTGAGAAAGGTGGCAGACGAATGTTTGTTGATTTTCACTGTCATTCAGATCATTCAGACGGAACCAACTCGGTTGCTGGAATAATCGAAGAATCCGTTGAGAGCAGAATTGCCGCTCTCTCGATAACAGATCATGACACTCTTGCCGGTCAAGTTGAAGCAGGCGAGCTTTCTTCGCAGATGGGCATAAGATATGTAAGAGGAGTGGAGATTAGCTGTGATTTTCACGAAACTCTTGACATCCTTGGTTACGGAATGATTTCATCGGCTGCCTCTATTGAAAACCAGCTGAAAGAGATCAGACTGAAAAGAGATCTCAGGAATACCAGAATTCTCTCCATGCTGAGATCCCTTGGAGTTCAAATCACGGATGAAGAACTCGAATACTCTTTTCCTGGTGAGAGTCTCGGAAGACCTCACATAGCAAATCTCATTGTGAAGAAGGGGTACGCTGATTCCATAGAAGAGGCCTTCTCTCAGTTCATCGGAAGAGAGGGAAGAGCATATGTTGAGAAAGAAAAACTATCTATAAGAGCTGCCATAGAACTCATCCTTTCTGCGGAGGGCATTCCAGTCCTGGCTCACCCTCTTTCTATGATGCTCGATCATGATCAAACCGTAGAGATGATAAGAACAATGAAATCTTGTGGTCTGAAAGGAATAGAGGTATTTTACAAGACGTACGATATAGAAACAAGAAGTGAACTTCTTGAGATCTCGAAGAAACTTGATCTACTTGCCACAGGAGGCAGCGATTACCATGGAGAACACAAAAAAAATCTCGAGCTCGGGATTGAGATTCCTGATGACTTTGTCTGCAGCTTCCTTGAATCTTTACCCGCCAACGACGGCCTTGATGATCAAAACCTCTGAATCGTCATCAAGAAAACAGTCTAGATCAGCCATTTTCCTGTCCTTCAATACTATGTACCGATCAGAATCAACGTTCAGATTGATGAGAAGTTCTCTGACCGAAATTCCGCCTTCAAGATCTAGAATTTCATCTTCAAACTCTACTTTCATTGTTGTTCTCCTAATGAGTAACTTGCCAAAGCGATGGATGCAAGTTTCGAAGGAGATGAGTCGGCCCTGGATACAATAACAATCGGTGCCGAGGCACCCAGAATAAGCCCCGCAATTTTACCACCTGCAAAGTAGACGGCGGACTTTCCAAGGAAGTTTCCGCTGGCAATATCAGGCACAACAAGTAGATCTGCCCTGCCCGCAACTGGACCGGTAACCTTCTTTACTTCCGCTGCGAACGATGATAATGCATTATCCATTCCAAGAGGACCATCTATCTCACAATCTATTATCTGCCCCCTCTGGCCCATCTTCGAGATCACTGCAGCCTCAAGGGTTTCCGGCATATCTTCATTTACTGTCTCAACAGCCGCTACCAATGCGACTTTTGGCTTTTCGTAACCTAGTGACTTCAAAAAGGATACAGCGTTTTCGATTATAGATATTTTGGTCGGCAGGTCTGGGCGAATTACCATTCCACCATCCGTAACGAAGACTATTCTATCAATTGCGGGGACTTCAAGAGCGGCAATATGGCTCAGGATCTTTCCGGATCTCAACCCCCATTCTTTGTTAAGAACTGCCTTTAGCAGTGTGGAGGTCTTGACGAGACCTTTCAATACTATATCTGCATATCCGGAGTTCACCAGCCTGATACCTTTTTCGCATGCTTCCTCGGAACTTGAAGCACCCATCACTTCTCCCTTTAGCCCTTCTTCGTCGAGGATCTCATTCGTTCTTTCTTCATCTCCTACGAAAACCGGCACCGCTATCCCCTCATCAAACGCAAATTTCAGAGCTTTGATTCCTTCTCTGTCTTCCGAACCAACAAGCACAACTTTTCGTGGGCCCTTAGCCTTAGCCAAAGAAATAAGTTCAGAAAAGCTTCTCACAGAAAATCCTCCCTGCTCAACAAGTTTCTCTCAAAGTAAGTATAACCTATGATAGAGTGCCAATTAACTCTCTCGAAGCCAAATAAGTATCTTCTCAAAACAGTTGAAGGGACAGAGCATTTCACTCCAGCCTCTGGCAAGATGGGCAGAAATAAACTTTTCCACCAAGATAATTTTGCCTTTCTATAGTCTCACCGCATCTGGGGCAAGGCTTGCCAAAAGTCGCCCTGCCAATTACGGTTTTATACTTCCCTTCAATCCCAAAGAGGTCCTTCTCAGAATCTCTACCACAATTTTCGGTCATATCTCTAAGAACGGTCTTAATCGAAGAGAACAACCTCTCTTTGTCAGCGTCAGAAAACTTACTTATCTTGATTCTTGGATGAAGACCAGCAGTCCAGACTATGTCTTGAAGTACACCGTTACCCAAACCCGGTATCCGCTGCTCCGTTGCCAGGAAGCCTTTTAGACTAAGTGAATCGGCTTTTTCGAAGTCAAAGAGTTTCGAAAAATAGTTTTCATCGAAATTGTCACTGAGAGGTGAAGGTTTCTCCTGTGCCGCCAAATAGTACTTGTTATCGAAATCACCTTCTTCGAAACACCATAGTCCTGCATAAAGTCGAACGTAAACACTTAAAAATGAACCGTCACCGAACCTAACTGTGAGCTGGGACTTCGGTTGTGGCGTTTCATTCTTTTCGTAGAACCTCGGGACTGCTCCATCAGAGAAAACCAATCGCCTCTTGTCGATGCTGATCTCTACCATTCCACCTATTGCCCTAGCCGAAGAAAAATTCGAACCAATCAACAGTCTTTCATATTCGAGAGGATCTCCAAGATAGAAAGAGAACTTGCCCGGATTCGCAGGCACTTCAACTCCGTCAACTATCTTACCGGAAAGGCTCTCGTCTATCTGGTTCGCAAGCACAAATGCTTCGGGAATCTCTATCACAATTCACCTCCACAGAACGTAAGTCGATTCAATCAAGAGGCCTCGTCTTGACGTTAGCAACGGGTTTGATAATTTCCCTAAGATATTCATCGCTTGACTGTACTGGCTCCTGCGGAGTCGAAATCTCACGAAACAGTGCAACAGTCGCACGAATTACTCTTTTTGAATGCGTAATCGTCGACAGAATTACCGAAACAAAATTCTTGAACTGAGTCCTGTTCAATCCGTTGGTTGTCCTCTCATCGTCTTGTTCAATGAACAACAGGTAATGTTGGCTAGGTATATCGAATACTTCTTCTGTTTGACTTCTGTCGATCTCATTCCCCCGGATTCGCAATCACTCTTAATTGATCTTCTAAACAGCCCGGTTAAATTCTACGAAGATATCTTCATTTCATATGGGTGCATGTTTTACAGTGATTCTCAGTCTCCTTGCCGATCATCTCTTTCTTTACTCCACAAGACAATCACTATTGTAGTTCCAGAAGCTCCCGCCACAGACTCTAGAAACAATCTAGAAACCTTTCTCTTTTCCGAAATCAAAAAGGACCCAACTCTCTGATGATCAACTTCAAAAAAGCCCTTGTTCCTACTATCTATCTTCTCTCAAGCAGACAAACAGTCTCAACGTGCCATGTCTGTGGAAACATATCAAATGCCTTAATAGACGAAATTTCAAATCCTGCTTCCATTAGCTTTGCAACATCTCTTGCCAGAGTTGCAGGGTCACAAGAAACATAGAAGATTCGCGAGGGCTTAACCTTTTCAAGAAGTCTAATATCTTCACCCACGCCGGCTCTGGGAGGATCTAGAATAACAGTTGAAAACTTCCTCTCATTTGATTTCAAGTAATCCATGACGTCACTCATGACGAGATCAATACCGAACATTCCATTTAGATTCGCGTTGGCTCTTAGTGCCTTTACCGAAACGGGATTCGCCTCTACTGATGTGACCCTCTTCATCTGATTCCCGATAGTAATCGAGAAGGTTCCAATGCCACTATATAGATCAAGGAGAGAATTACCGACCGATTGTCCCATTTCATTCACTATATGCTCAACTATCAGCTCAGTAACTTCGAGATTATTCTGAAAAAACGCAACTGGAGGAACTTCAAATCTCTTCGCCGAAAGTTCCTCTTCCAGGATACCCTCACCAAAAAGAGTTCTTGAGACTCCCCTCATCACAACTCTGTCATTGCTGTTCATTAGATGAACGAGCGTTGAAACCTCGCTCAGTCTTTTCTTCACGTTATAGACTATATGGTCTTCATCCGGGAGACGTTCACCCTTCGTAACAAGAATTGCCATAACCTGACTTCCATTGCCTCTCAGAATCAGGTGCTTAAGTTCACCCTTTCCGTTTGCCCTGCTGTAAGGTCTTAGAGAAGTCTTTCTTAGAATATCTTCAATAACTGCTCTTGTCTTCTCGAAATCTCTCAAACCCAAGACGCAATCCTGACAACTCACCGGGAACTTGCTGTTCCTCCTGTAAAGACCAAGGGAAAGTCCCTTCTTTCCCTGATAGCAAACAAACTCCATTTTCAGTCTGTAGTTCACTTCTTTCGGGGAGGGAACAATCTCAAAGTTATCAACTTTGATCTTTCCAACTCTGCTGAACTGCTCTCGAATTATCTCTCTTTTCCAGTGGAGCTGTTGAGAATACTCGAGCGTCTGCCAGTCACATCCGCCGCATACTGGGAAGCTTGTGCATAGTCTTTCCCGTCTTGAATTCGAGGGAGTTATGATCCTCTCGGTTTTCATCAGATGGAAGTCGTTCTTTCCAACGCTTCGGCTTGCAAGAACCACTTCACCGGGGTAACCTCCGTCCAGCAACGCAACCTTACCTTCTCTAGTTCTGGCAAGAGAGTACCCTCCGGCAATAAGCTTCTCTATCTTCAGTTCTTCCATCACATACTATCGGGAGCTTCTACTCCAAGAAGCCCTAACCCGGCTTTCAGAATGTTTTGCAGAGCCTTGCACATTGCCAATCGGGCCCCGGAGAGAGCAGGATTCTCGGGATCAACGATGATGTTTTTGTTATAGTATCCGTGAAATGCCCTTGATAGATCCTCCAGATAAGACGTCAGACGATTTGTCCTGTAGTCTTGCACTATAGAATCTAGAATCTCAGGAAAGATGGTCAATAGCTTGATGATTTTTCTGTCTTCCTGAGTATTAAGCAACTTCAACGAACTCGCTGATATTGCCACATTCTTCTCATCTGCAGTTCTAAAGACATTGCTGATTCTTGCGTTGGCATATTGGACGTAGAATACCGGATTGTCATTTGATTTCTGTCTGGCGAGATCAATATCAAAAAGCATGTGTGTATCGGGATCAAACATTGCAAAGAAATACCTTGTTGAATCGACCCCAACGGCCTCAACCAGTTCGTCAAGTGTCGTGAATTCTCCTCTTCTGGTTGACATCTTCACGACTTCGCCCTCTCTTTTGAGGTTCACATACTGGTGAATAATCACGTTTAGAAAATCATCATCTATATCGAGAGCTTTCATCGCCGCTTTCATTCTGGGTATGTGTCCCATGTGATCTGCACCCCAGATGTCGAAGACTTTCTTGAACTTCCTCTCGTGCTTGTTGTAGTGGTAAGCAATATCTGTCATGAAGTAAGTGTTGGTACCGTTTGATCTAACTAGAACCTTGTCATCATCTTCCACAAAGCTCGATACCTTAAGCCATCTTGCTCCTTCAGACTCGTATATCAACTCCTTACCTTCGAGAGATTTGATAACGAATTCAACTGTTCCGTCTTCAATAAGAGAACTCTCATAGAAGACATTATCGAAGTCCACTCTCAGCCTCTTCAAGGTTCCCAAAATATCTTCAAGCATCTTTTCAAGCGCATATTTCTTGAAGAAACTTTCTGATTCGTCGTTCCAGCACCCTTTGAAGCGCTCCCCAACTTCATCTACCAGTCCTTGCGCAATCTCAACCAGGTACTCGCCTTGATAACCATCCTCAGGAAGTTCTTCCTCCAGGCCCAGGAGCTGATTGTACCGTACCCACAAAGATCTGCCAAGAAGCCCTATCTGTCGGCCAGCGTCATTTATATACATCTCTTTCTGAACCCTGAAACCTCTTGAAGAGAAGACCCTGCAGAGAACATCTCCGAAAACAGCCTGACGTCCATGACCAACCGTAAAAGGCCCTGTTGGATTGGCGCTCGCAAATTCGAACTGAATATTCGTTTCGCCCTGTTTTTTCCAGAAGCCTGGTTGTTCAAAGATCTTGGCCAGTACAGAAGAGAGATAATCTATGGAAAAATCGACGTTGATGAACCCGGGCCCGGCCACTTCAACTCTACTGTAATCCGTATCTTTTCGTAGCTTTTCGGAAATCGAAACAGCGATTTCTCTGGGATTCCTCTTGAGAGATCTTGATAGAATGAAGGCAACATTGGTCGAGAGGTCACCGTATCCTTCGGGAGGTATCTCAATCTTAAAATCGACTTCCTCTTCTTTTAAACCGAACTCTTCTAACAGGCGATTTATTTTGCTCTCCAACTTTTCCTTGAACACAGGTCACCTCCAAATTAGGGCAATATACCTTAGCATACAAAAGCATAACACCGCATTGTTGTGATACGGTTTAGTCTACGTTTCCTCGCGCCCATAAACACAATTGAAAGCAAGGACTTATATATGTATTATATTAGAGATAACCAAAACAAGGAGGGTTAAGATGGGCGTAAACCTTAAAGGAAAAAGCTTTTTGACACTGCTTGATTTCACCAGCGATGAGATCCGCTATCTACTGGACATAGCAAGACAGGTGAAGGTAGAGAAACGGGCTGGAACACCGACCAGTAGATTCGCCGGCAAGACACTGGCAATTGTATTTGAGAAGCGGTCCACAAGGACAAGAACTGCGTTCGAGACTTCTTTCGGAGAAGAGGGAGGCCACGCGGTATTTCTCTCAAAAGACGACATTCACCTTGGAGTCAAAGAGGATCTGAAGGATACTGCAAGAGTCCTTGGAAGAATGTTCGATGCGATAGCGTTCAGAGGCTTCAAACAGGAAACAGTTGAAGTGCTCTCTCAGTGGTCGGGGGTCCCTGTCTACAACGGTCTTACTGACCTGTACCACCCGACTCAAATTCTCGCAGACTTCATGACGATCGAGGAGAGTCTAGGCAGCCTTAAGGGTCGAAAGCTTGTCTTTGTAGGTGATTCCAGAAACAACATGGCAAACTCTCTAATGATAGGTTCTGCAAAGATGGGCCTGCATTTCGTTGCGTGCGGGCCAAAAAGCCTTCACACAGACCCAGCAATCGTTGACAAGTGCAGGGAGATTGCGAAAGTGTCTGGAGCTAAGGTAGAGGTTACTGAAGACGTAGAGACTGCACTGATGGACGCCGACGCGGTTTACACAGATGTTTGGGCATCTATGGGAGAAGAAGCGAAGCTGCAGGAAAGAATTGCCCTTTTGAAGCCATATCAGGTAAATAGCGAGATGATGAGAAAGACTGGAAAGGCCGAGAGCATCTTCCTTCACTGCCTCCCTGCAGTCAAAGGAAACGAAGTGACTGAAGATGTCTTTGAGAGTCCCGTTTCAAAGGTCTTTGAAGAAGCCGAGAACAGAAAGCACACAATTAAGGCAGTTATGATAGCCACACTGCTGTAGGGGGTAAAATGAAGAGAATTGTTGTTGCAATAGGTGGGAATGCGCTTAATAAGCCAAATGAAAAACCAACTGCCGAAGTAATGCAAAAGAACCTGCTTTCGACAACCTCCTATCTTGCAGATCTTATAGAGGAAGGCTATGAACTGGTTATTACTCACGGCAATGGACCTCAGGTAGGAAACCTGCTGGTTCAACAGGACATCGCCAAAGAAGTATTTCCCCCCTTTCCAATTGATGTAAACGACGCGATGACTCAAGGCTCGATCGGTTACTTGATTACTCAGACTTTGAACAACGAACTAATCAAGCGCGATCACAAGAGAGACATTGCTTGCGTTCTAACCCAGATAGTTGTAGATAAGAATGATCAGGGCTTTCAGCATCCTTCGAAGCCTGTAGGACCATTCTATGACGTTGAGACCGCAAAGGAACTTGAGAGAACCAAGGGCTGGACTGTCAAGGAAGATGCCGGGAGGGGCTTCCGCCGTGTGGTTCCTTCGCCAATCCCTCTTGATGTTCTTGAGATTGAACCTATAAGAGAGATGATTAAAGATGGGACTATAGTAGTTGCCGCAGGCGGTGGTGGAATCCCAGTCGTCAGAGAGAAGTCGGGAGCGATCAGTGGAGTTGAAGCCGTTATAGACAAGGACAGAGCCTCAGCATTACTTGGAAAACTAATTGAAGCGGACGCTCTCGTCATCCTCACCGGAGTAGACCATGCCTACATAAACTTTGGGAAAAAAGACCAGCAGGAACTAAAGGAGTTGACCGTTGAAAAAGGCCGAGAGTTAATGGAAGCTGGCCACTTTGCAAAGGGAAGCATGCTGCCGAAAATTGAATCCGCAATCGATTTTGTCTCCAGCACGGGAAAGGAAGCTATAATAACCTCTCTGGAGAAGGTTGACCTGGCACTTAGGGGGAAATCGGGTACAAGAATTGTTCCATGAATAGAAGCCGGGTATTCCCGGCTTCACTGTTCATTTTCTAACACAATGTGATATAATATGTGTTATACGAATGATTGAAAGGAGTGACGACAGTGCGTGGTCAAGAAACAAGAGAGAGAATAATGGAGGCAGCTATACAGGTCATCGCTGAAGAAACGATCGAGGGCCTAAGCACACGAAAGGTTTCAAGCATAGCAGAAGTAAATCTTGCAGCCATTCATTATCACCATCGCTCCAAAGAGGGAATGCTCATAGACCTCTCTAGGCACATTCTGAACAACTACGTTCTTCCGCGACTCGAACCACTAATAGACCAGTCAAAACAACCAGTGGACATCGCTCATGATCTCTACACGGAAGTCCTGAAGCTTTATTCGGAAAGGTCAGACATAATGGTTTCTCTCGTATATCTTTGGCTTCACGGGATGAAGAACAAGAGAGTAAGGGAGATTCTTATTAATGCAAGAGCAGACTTCTATGATAGGGTTGAGAGAGCTCTAGGTGCTTCAATGTCTATGAGACGAGCCTCTAAAGTTTCTCATCGGCTTCTCACATTTGTGGCCGGCAAAGTAATGGAAATGGCAGTGGATGGAGATATGCCAGACGAAAAGGAAGTCGACGAAATGGCAAAGCTCCTATCATAACTGTTCACCGATTGAGAACTTATCGCGATTCGTCATATTCTTTAGACTTTTGTGTGGGGGAAGAAGAGTTTTCTAGTTCAGGAATCCCAGGTTCAGCTGCATTCCAACGAAGCTGTACGCTGGGAAAGGATCGAATGTTGAGAGATCGTCCTTGATCTCCCATTTTAGCGTCCCAACAAGCTCAACGCTCTCTATACTCAGGAAGTAGAATTTCTTGTCAATGTCCAGTCTTCTTCTGGCGGAGAATCCAACGGAAGTGAAACTCTGCTTCTCCGTTTCACCGGCGACCTTCTGAAATCTGCCCAGAGTTGCACTTATGGCGCTGAGACCGTTGTCGAAAAACACTTCTGTTTTCAGCTGACCACCAAGAAAGGATGCATTTGGAGCAACGTACTCGTACAGTCCTCCGATCTCAAGGTATACAACATTGAAATCGTACCCCAGCTCTGCAACCACCCTTGCCTCCTGCAACGAAGAGAAAGAAACCCGGGAAGCGAGATGAAAGTTTGCGTCATGGCCCAGAGTGAAGTAAGGGCCTTCATCGATGAACCAACCGGCCTCTAGAAAAGAAAGTATGCCGATCCTAAGTCCCACATCTTCGAAACCCAGCATAGCCTTCACCGATCCGGGAGACAGTATTCTCGAAGAGTGAGTCGAAGCAAGCGATGTGACCGAAATCAAAGTAAACACCAGCACAATAATATATACTCTTTTCATAAGGAACACCTCTGTATTGAAAGTACATATTCAGTATACAATAGATTTGCGATTATTCTCCGGTGGAGGGCTATTATGAAGAAAACAAAGTTCTGGGTTCTCGGATATTTCGTGGCTGTGTTCATGACTCTCTTTCTCTTTCCTACGACCTCAAGGGTTCTCGGACTGGCCTTTATATTTTCGCTGATTATCAACACACCGGCTCAATTTGTCAGCAGAAAGATCCCTAGGGGAGCCCTAAACATAGTAACCGGCATAGCTCTTCTATCATTCATGTTCTTCCTTATCTACAGCGTAATTCCTATAACAATCAAGGGTGTGAGAAGCCTTTCGTTGGAGCTGGACTCTCTTTTCAATGACGGCACCTTCGACAAGTGGCTGGAGAAGCTTCCCCCATTCATTTCGGAAACGATAGTTGACATAGTTGATAGCGCTTCCCAATGGTTAAGTGACGCGGCAATCATGGTTGGGCAATACCTTGCCTCAAACATCACTTCGTGGATTACTGGCGCTGTTTTGCTCATAATTGCAGGTTTTGTGATCGCAAGAAAGACCAATATAATCCAGAAAAGCGTGCCCATACTCTTTCCCGGGTGTGATCAGGACAAGGTGAGCAGCTTCTTTCACTCACTGTACAAGGATTTTCAGACCTACATTGGCGGTCAACTGATAATTGCACTTATTGTCGGAACAATAATCGCAGTAGGATCGACCTTTCTCGGTGTCCCAAATGCGATATTTCTTGGTTTGTTAGCAGGAATAACGAATTTCATCCCTTATCTTGGTGTGATCATCACGTCAATTCCGATGATAGTGCTTTCTTTCGTAAGCAAAGGACTTTGGGGGGTTGTTGGAGCCATCGTGTTGCTGGTTTTCGCCAACCAGCTGGAGATCTGGTTCCTATCGCCAAAAATTCTATCGAACAGAGTTAAAATTAACTGGTTCATCGTGCTGGTATCGATTATAGGGTTTGGGGAGCTGCTTGGCGTCTTTGGAGTTGTTTTCGCAGTTCCAATCCTCATATTCGTAAAGAGGTACTGGATGGACTTCGTTCTCAGTGAAAGGAGTGGTAGTAATTGGGAATCTACGATAGAGACTGGTACAAAGAAAGTCAAAGAAGTGAGTCCTCAACTCCAGGAAGAAAACCAGACAGATTCACAAAAGGGCTGATCGTCGGACTGATAGTTGGGTTTGTGATCGGATTTCTTGTCTTTGGCTTCATCTAGTTGTGTTAGATAATGAAAGGGGCGAGAAACAACCCGCCCCTTTTTCATAAAAACACTCAATGGAGAAACTCTCTTTCTAGAAAACGTACGACAGATAAGGCCTGATCTCGAAAATCGGTTTCTCGTATCCTCCGTTCTTCTTGAAATAATCTCCGAAATAAATCGAGAAATCACTTCCGAAAGTGAAATCCCCGTAAGGAATCATTATGTTCAGCGTCATTATGTTTGCGTTTACAGTCTCACCGACAGGACCACTCCAATCCTCCGGATTCGTAAACTGACCGGGGTCGTCTTCCGGCTCTTCCATATTCAAGTATGGTGTTTTAAGAGTAACCTCTCCCTGTTTGAAGTGATCATACACGAAAGAGATTGAAAACCCATTGGTCATTATTGCATTAGCCATCAGCGAGAATCCATTGAGATCAGGTCCGTACTTGAATCCCAGAGGATAATCTGTGAAATCCCTGCTTCCGGGAAGTTCGGATTTAGTGTAGATTCTGTTTGTAAATGTAAGAAGCGGCTGCCAGCGATTGTACATCCACGTGTCCGTGTGATACAGCTCCACAGAGGCAAGAAGCAACGTTTCCTTTATATCCATCGCGTATCTAAGACCCCCACCATAAGCCAGTGCCGTTGGTTTACCGCGCGCTCCGGCCTCAGTAGACCCGAAAGAAACGTCATCTATGGCTATTTCTCCGTAGAGTTCAATACCCTTGAAAGGAACCAGAGAGAGATCGAGCGAAGCCATGACGTTGGAAAAATCTTCACCGTAGGTATTGTGGAAGATGATGAATGGGTTGACGTCGTTCAAATCCGGGTGCTTCCCACCGACAACATTTAGCTCGCCTACCCCGAGTCTCCCCCATGTCGAAAACTGAACATCGAACCGATGCCCGATGATCGTCTTCGCTCCTTCGGTGTAAGGCCTTCTCTGGTTCAGATCCCACACCTTTCCCTGCTTCACCCATTCTTCATCGTTCAGGAGCGAAGTCGGGGTTATGACCAGAAAAGAATAGGTAAAACGGCCGTTTTTCCAGAGAGGCGTAGTATATGAAGAAGAGATATTGTCGTAATACGATGAGGCATCACTTATCGTCAATCCATTTCTCATAGGTCCCCAGGCCACCTTGTATCTCCCCAGGGAAGCATAGAAGTTATCGCTAGCATAGGATACATAACCGAATGTTGGCCAGCTCATATCAAGCGCCTCGAGTTTCCCTTCAAAAAGTTCCACTGGAAAATTCATGTACGGCTTTGAATCAAAGTTATCACCGTGACTGATGTAACTCCTGTAGTCTTTATGAATGTCGAGATTAATGAATCCCGTGATGTTGTCGGATACTTCGCTCTCAAAACCCAGCACAAACCAGGGCTTTAAAGCATCGTACCGATACCTTAAGTAAAGAGGGACAACAGATTGCAACCAACCCTTTTGCTTGAATGGTTCGAAGTTATGTATCAGGAACTGCGGAGTGACTCTAAGAAAGATGTCGGTACCGACAGAAGTCTTAGTCCATTGCTGTCTAAGCTGGACAGAGGCAAATCCCTCTGGAATTGCCGCATTTGCAGTAAAGAGCGTTCTACCATCAACCAAGTTTCTGCCCAAAAACAAGTTGTATTGATCTGTGCCCTTGAACATCAAGGTACCCTGGCTTGCCAGAATTGCCACTGCCAACACCAAGAAAAACGGCAAGGTGATCTTCTTCATCTGAATTACCTCCCTAAAATAGTGAAAACCTTTTGATGAAACCCACGTTTATCCAGAAATCAATGTTATCGGCAAAAATTACTTTACCATCGGCAAAAAGCGCTGTATCAGGGCAACAAGTGAAGAAACTCGCCAAAGACAGAATCAGAGATCTGTTGATTGGTTTCTTCGGACCGTACCAGTCTTGATCGAAAGGTGGAGAGTATGGAGAATCAATGGTAAACGATCCTTCTCTCAGAAGTTCCAATGCAACTTTCACCAACATATTCTGGCTCTCGTACTCGATGCCAACAAGGCTCAACGTTGAGTCAGGTCCATAAGGAAATCCAAAAAAACCCGTGATAACCGGCCAAGAATCGAGATGCAAGACGTTAAATCGGTATTGATAGGTGAACTTGCCGATGCTTGTACCTCTATTGTAGAGATAGGTAGTCGCGTGGTAGTGTTCGATCCGCAGTCTAAGTCCGCCGCTATTCAAAAGTGTTCGATCTCTGATTTCGTTCTCTGATTCAGTGAATCTTAGTCCAGAATAGGGCAAGCCATCAGATATTTTCCAGGAAAAACCTGCAAACCAGCCAAAGGCCGTGGGATTGGAATTAGGACTCTCCGTAGAAAGTCTAAAATCATCAAGTGTGAACTCGCCGTAAGCTATTACATCGCTTAGCTTTATCTCTGCTGCAAGTGTGGCAGTGACATTTGAGTTGCTTTGATATGTATGGTGGTAAATCAAGAACGGTCCGAGATCTTGCAGATCCGGGTAGACTCCATATACGAGGTTTTCCTCTCCGAAAGTCAATTTCAGGTTGTCATTCATGTATCCAAAGCGGTGGCCGAGAAGCGTCTTGGGTCCCCCGCCAACTGTTCTGTCAGAAGATATCACAAAGAAATTATAAAGATACTCTCCCGATTTGGCTTTGCCATTCAACTCAATCCACAGGTGGTCAAAATACGGCAAAGTATTGGAAAGAACAAAACTGTAAGTGGAACTGCCTAAGCTCAGTTTTCGCCTACCCAAAGAAATCAACGAATTTGCATCTCTCCTCTCGAAGTAACCCAGTCTGGGAAAGTTCATGTCAACGGCCGGAAGAAAGGAAGTCGTGGAAAGCGGTAGATTGCTGAACCAGTCTCCCATAAGATAATCCGAAAACTCCTGCCTCAAGTCCATGTTCACGTACAATCTCGAATTACCAAACGTTATCTCCAACCCCCCCGAAAAGATCGCCGGAACCCGCATGTACCTGTTTAAATCTTCTAAATCTGGCTCGTAGTTACTCGTGACAGATGGAATATTATCAAGCGTTAATGAAGGTGAAAGAATCACGTGTAGGCCCGTGCTTCCCAGAACCATTAGTGGTATGATAAGCATCAACAAAGATAAACAACATTTCGACAATACACTCACCCCTATTGGGATTTTACACCAGGAGGAGTGATAATCAGTGCCGTTTTTTCTTTCTAGAGCCTCTTCCAGCGCTCGCGAGATAGCGACAGAAATCTTCGTATACTCAAATCTAAGCGTTACGGCTCTTTTCAGTCAGTTCTTCCACAGCAAAGGCTTTTCATCAATTGAGATCGGGATTCTAATGGCGGTCACTCCTACCCTCTCAATTATTGCAAATCCTTTTTGGTTCAGGCGATCAAGCAGGATAGGGGGGCCGTCTGTTATGGAAATAGCCTCTGTTGTCTCGGCAGTTTCTGTCTGGGCAGTATTCATTTCACCAGACTTTGAAACTTCATTGATTGCAATGTGTTTCTTCGCATTCTTTGTTGTGAGCATCATACCTATCGCGGAGTCTGTGGTCGTTCCTTCTTTGAAAAACAGGGGGAAACGCTTCGATCGCGTAAGATTGTTCGGAACGATTGGCTATTCCATTACGGCCCTTATATCGGGAATCATGCTGAAGTACGGATTTGTCTCTATCTTCATAATGGCCACAGTGTCCCTGTCTACAGTGGCCTTGGTAAGCAGAACCTATCCGACGGGAAGGAAGCTGAAAAGGTCAGATGAAGAGATTGATCGTTCATCTTTGCCACTTCAATTCTATCTTCTTCTATTTGCCGGTGTCGCCTCCATTACTATTGGAGCATTTGGATCAACTTTTTTGCCTGTCCTAACCAGTGAAAGGGGATTCGATGTTTCCTCAGCAGGGTTTGCGTTTTCATTAATGGCTTTTTCGGAAGTCCCCTTCCTTTTCTTTGCAGAGAAGGTTGTTGAGAGATTTGGTAACACACGCCTTCTCGTGATAGGAATCTTTGCAACCGGCCTTCGATGGTTTTTGACATCGATGGAGACTTCTTTTCCTATCTTTCTCCTTCTTCAAATGCTTCACGGCATTAACTATATCGTAGTCTATTACTCGGTCATGAATTACATTCATACCAGATTTGAAGCCAGCAAAACTACCAGGGCACTTACAATCTACTGGATGTCAACTACAGGGCTGAGTTATCTTCTTGGATCCGTACTTGGCGGTGTACTTATTCGCGCATTTGGGATTGTGAGAGTGTACACTGCCACAGGAATAACCGGTATGGCAATTGCCATCTTCTTCTCGTTGTTATTTGCAGCGCTCCACAAACGAACTGCCTTCACAAACCGTTAACTCTAATGCCGATAAAAACGGTATACTTAAAATAGATAATTACAATTGAGGGTGATACAATGAAAGGGATGAACCGCATAAAGCAAACAATGATGGACATTTCTATGGACGTAGACTCCTATCTTGAGAAGGACCCGACAGCTTCCAGCAAATGGCACATCATTTTCTTCTCGGCGGGCTTTCATGGTCTCTTGCTATACAGAATTTCCAGTCTTCTCTGGAATAACAGGCTTGGTTTGCTTGCCAGAGGCTTCCATTATATTTCAAGGATACTTTATTCAATGGATATTCACCCTGCCGCTCGAATAGAAGGTGGCGTTGTAATTGATCATGGTGTAGGCGTTGTTATAGGTTCGACAGCTTCAGTTGGAACGGGAACGCTGATTTATCACGGAGTGACTCTGGGATCAAAGAATGTGATGAAGGGAAAGCGTCACCCGGACATTGGCAGAAACGTTGTGCTTGGGGCGGGGGCGAAAGTGTTAGGGCCAATATACGTATGCGACAACGCGAGGGTCGGCGCGAACAGCGTAGTTCTTGAGCATGTTCCTCAAGGCTCTCTGGCAACAGGCATACCCGCAAGAATTCATGAGAGTGCGAAGAATAATGTGGAGGCTTAAGCAAAATGGTATTTCATGATCTCATAGGTAATACGCCCATGATGGAACTCAGTTCTCTCAGAAGTTCTGCGACCATCCTTCTGAAGATCGAGAAAAACAACCCTGGAGGTAGTATTAAGGACAGGACTGTCCTTGGAATGATGCTTGATGCTGAAAGGAAAGGTCTTCTCAGAAGAGGGATGACCATCGTTGAACCGACGAGCGGCAACACGGGGATCGCGATCTCCATGCTTGCAGCTTCAAGAGGTTACAGGTCGGTTATTTTCATGCCTGAATCTGCAAGCATTGAACGAGTCAAGCTAATGGAAGCCTTTGGTGCGAAAGTGATAAGAACTCTCTCTGATAAAGGAATATCCGGTTCATATGATGAAGCTAAGAGCTTTCTCAACAGTAATCCCGGTTCAATGATGCTCGATCAGTTCAATAATGAGGCGAATCCCTTGTTTCACTTCTCTACTACCGGTCCTGAGATGTTTCGGCAGGTCAACCGGGAGCTGGACGCTTTCGTTTGCGGCATGGGAACGGGAGGAACAGTAACCGGTATTGGGCGCTTTCTCAAGAAGGAAGTTCAGAGTATTCATATTGCGGGAATAGAGCCCGCTGGCTCTCCATTCATTTCGGAAGGAAGGAGCGGCTCTCACAGAATTCAGGGAATCGGTCCCGGTTTCAGACCGAAGGTCCTTGACCTTTCAGTGCTGGACGAAGTAATCACCGTTGAGGACGAAGAGGCTCTCTCTATGATGAAATGGCTTCACAGAAAAGAGGGATTGATGGTTGGAATATCATCCGGAGCCAACGTCGCAGGCGCGCTCAAACTTGCCGAAAAGGGCATGAAAAGAATCGCAACCGTTGCTCCGGATGGTTATGAAAGATACTTGAGCGTAGATATCAGTTAGTTTTCAGAACCAGCAAAGCCCCGGTGTTTTTCCCAGTCTGCCAGTCTTCCTGAAGTAAAACGGCAGCTTCCTTCCCACTGAAAACAATGTCAACCGGATAACCATCTAACTCTACATATTCTATCGTATTTCCCTTACTATCCAAAACTTCTAGTGTTCCAGTAATAGTCTCAAGAACGTAAATTCTATCTCCATTGTGAACAACCTTCATTGGACCGCGACCCATCAAATCGAATTTCTGGGTACGATAAGTTGCTAAATCCACTGTCATTATCTGGTCTTCGCCGGTCAATGCAATCCAGATCTTTCCGTTGTGAATCACCGGAAAATTTGGATATTTACCCAGCTGAACTGAAGTGATCTCAGTCAAATCACTCTTTGAAAGAATCTTGAGATTCTCCTCTACATATGAAACGAGGAAGATTTTCTCTCCTCCCAAAAGAATGTAAGATGGCCGCTTACCGATATCTGCTTCCTTTATCAGATTACCCCATTCATCAAATACTAGAAGTCCTTTTTCTGTCTCGTGAGAATTCGTAAGAAGATTATAGTTGTGGAAGAGCGATACGAAAAAGAACTCCGAATCCTCCGCTATAGACAGGGCTATCACTGGAAGCTCCTGCCTCTTTATTATCTCCCTCCTGGAGATGTCGAGCAGAAGAAACTCGAAATCATTAGTCAACATTCCAACCTTTCCATCGATAAAGGACCCAGTGATTAACCTGCTAGAAGTGGGAATCTCGTCTATCTTCTTCCATTTGCTGGGATGACCGGAAACATCGACAACAATCACTCTCCCACTGTAGAATCCAAAGCAATAGAGCTTCCCATCCCTATAAATGAGATCATTTATCCCATCGTTTTTCATTGAATCGAAAATAGTCAGGGGTCTGAAACTTGTGTCGAAAACCACTAACTCCGAGTCCCCTTTAACAAGGGTTACAAAGTACTTCCCGCTGCTATTCTCAACCTTAATGAGTGCCGAAGGCATTATCCCCAGAGGATATCTCTGACCAAGAGTGATCGTTCCTGATGCTGTAACTGCAATTATTCCAACGAATAGGAAAAAGAGAATCGGTGATCTTTTCAAGGTTTCTTCACCACATACACCAGAAGATCTTCTTTGAAATTTGACGCTATATCGAAATCGTGGGTATAAACATCGATCTTATTGCCCCTTATAGAACTACCGGTGTCCTCAACAACAAAGAATCCTTTGTTTGGAGAGGATGAGAAAAACGGGATATAGACAATCGAGCCAAGAGGAATTACGACTGGATCGGCTGCTACCGTTCGATATCCCTTAACAAAATTCCCGCTTGCAGTCATTTTGAAAGAAGGTGACGTCGGATTCTTAGCATCGTCCCACTCTGTGTACATTGTAACCTCGAAAGTTCCGAGGTTCTCGAACATTATGTCTGCAGGGTTAACCGGGACATCCGCCTTCCAGAATTCGAAGTGAAGATTTCCTTTTGCATCGGAAGCCAATCCGATCGTATCTCCAACCCGAACAAAATCGCCTTTCACTACTGTGCGACTCCCGAGACGCGCGTACACGGTCTTTATGTTGTTTCCGTGATCAACGACAACCATCTCGCCGTAAAGATCGTTCACTCGCTCGGACAAAATAACCTTTCCAGGAAGAAAAGCCGTGATCCTTGATCCGGGCGGTACAGTCAAGTCCATACCTGGATTGGCGTAACCGTAATCATAGCTTCCGAAATTCGATTCGATAGAGTCGACAAGAAAGTCCACTCCAAGGTTCAAACCGAAATGAGTTGCAATTGATGCCTTTGCCATCAGATTGTCAAGAGAAAGAGGAATCTTGATCTCGTCACCACGGTAGATCAGATCCCAGTTTTTAACATCCGTGTTCATGGCCTTCAGCTGTTCCACGGTCACCCCATACGCTTGAGCGATGCTCCACAGGTTATCGCCTGACTTAACAATGTACGATACATAAGACGTAGGTTCTATGGTCTCGTAAGCAGCAGCTCCGAGCCTGCTTCGAATGTCGGAAATCTCTCCCAGGAAAGTGGCCATAGTCACAAACTCTCTCTGTTCAGGCTTTTCATGCTGTTCAATTGCCTCGAGATTGCTGGCAAGCTCTCTCGTTCTTGAGTCCATTTCCTCTATTCTCGAAACGAACTCGTTGAAAACCTCTGCATCTATCACAGAGGAACCCACAGTCTGTTCCAGCTCGGCAAGCCTTCTTGCCAGTGAATCGTACTTGGCGCTGTCTACCACTGAAGTATCCGTCCTGGCAGAAAGCTCTTCAATCTTCTGCAAAAGTTCATCGTACCTGCCGTCTGTGTTTTCCGGTTCCTGCTGAACGATAACGGTCTCCGTATTCTTGATCTCTTCAATCCTCTGTAGAAGCTCCTCGTACTTTGCTTCGTCTATAGAACTATCGTAACTGCCGACTTCAGAAATTCTCTGGACGAGTTCCGAATATCTTGAAGAATTTAGAGACTCGAGTGCCTGAACTTTTCTGTTGAGGTCGTCGATTTCTCGGGTGATGATATCGTTTTCCACCGAGCCGGTGAGAACACCGTCAATCTTGTCATAAAGTGTCTTAACTATTGCTGCGGAAGAAGCTGAATCGATTACTGATTCGGCGAGCATATTCTTTATTATCTGAAGTTCGGCCCTAAGGGCTTCGAGCTCCTCATAGCCTGCATACGTAGGCTCTATTGCTTGAACAAAGTTAATCCGGAAGGCAAGCTCTTGAACTGCGTCTTCCAGCTGGGCAATCTTTCTCTGACCGAGAGCCAGAGAATCGATCTTCTGTTCAATAGAATCCATCCTTGCAAGAAAGTCATCTCTAGTAATAAACGGAGAGTTACACCCCGTAAAAAGTACAAGCACAGATATAAGAAGAGTTAGAAGGATAATCTTTTTCAACTGAATCAACCCCCTCCCGCGGGAATGGTAATGAATTCAAGTGGCAGAAAAGTCATTTCAATTTCTCTGCCCTTAAAATACTCCTTCAAGAGACCCAGACCGGAAACCAAATAATCATAATCGCCCAACACTTCAATTACTATTGGCGTAATTTGAGTAGGTACATCATCTATTATAACAGTTGCTCCTACGCAACGCACGTAAGTATACGGCATTATTCTCTTCCCATTTAGTGAGATCTTAGTTGCCCTCAAGGCATATAGTTCATTCAAGATCATGAGGATGTCGCTGTCGTGAAGAATGCTGCTTCCTTTGAAGCCAGACTCAATTCGTATTCGAACACCTTTTCCAACTTCTTCATTATAAGACTCATTTGTTGAACTTGACGAGACTTTCATGCCCTCAACAGATTTCTTCAGATCGAATGTACTTGATTCAAGTAATGTCTTCAACTCTTCTACCTGCCACTCGAGCGAGACTACTTTTCCCCTAATCCCTTCTAACTGAGACGAGTAATCTATTACATCTCTCCTGTCAAGTGAGCTAATACTATTTTTAATGTTCTTGACATCGGCAGATAATTCCTTAAGTGAATCGACAACTGCAGAACCACCTATAGAATTTGCCGCTGAATCCATCTCTGCAATGATTTCTTCGAAGTCCGAGATGATTCCCGAGAGATCACTTCTCACCTCGATTGACGAAAGTGAGTCTAGACTGAGATTGAGCTGGGAAACCCTTTCTGACATTATTTGAAGTTTGTTTTCAATTTCCTTCGTGCTGAGACTCGAAATCATTTGATCGCCAAACTGCTTAAGAAAGTAGATGTTGAAGAAAGCACCCAAAGCCACAATAACAACAAAGACAATAAGAAGAGCCCAGATTCCTTTCAAGCTTTTCACTCCAAAGCAAAAGCGGCGGCAACTCTGGCCGCCGCAGAGTCTACGACACTATTTTACCTTTTCCTTCAGTTCCTTTCCAGGTACAAACTTAGGAACTTTTCCGCCCGGAATCGTGATGGGCTTCTTGGTTCTCGGATTGACACCCTTTCTGGCCTTTCTTGAAGCTACCATAAATGTGCCAAAGCCAACCAGTCTCACAACGTCTCCCTTAGACAGTGTCTTTTCAATTATCTCGATCACCGTGTCCAAGGTTTTTCCAGCATCCTTCTTAGTAACACCCGTTTTCTCTGCGATTTCAGCGATGAGTTCTTTTTTGTTCATTCTGTTCCCCCCTTCGCATGAGATGTCGCTATTATTCTACCACTCAGAGCCTAAATTACCAAACTCCTTATAGAGGGCTATTTTGGCCTTCTCAACTAAGAAAACCGCCATTAGAGTCCTGATTCGCTTCTAAGCTCTCGATTTGGCCTTCAAAGCTGGTAAGCAGTCGTCACGCTGAAGAAATGAGTGTATAATTGCTAGTGGAGGTGGTCTTTATGAAAAAAACCATGATTACATTCTTGTTAGTGCTCCTGACCGTGATTTCTTTGGGGGTAAATTTCATCAATCCAGTCGGTCCCACACTTATTCCGATCGCCGAGTTACTCTCTTCAAACATCTCCGAAGAAATACCCGGCCTTGAAGTCAATCTTTGGAGAAGCGTTGACGAGGCAATATCCTTGTTGGTGACTGAACGGGCTCAGATCAGCCTTCTCCCCGTCACTGTTGGGGTCAAGCTTGCTGCGTCCGGGGTAGACATAAAACTCGCCGCAGTTAGCATGTGGAACGGCTTTTATTTCATGTCTTCGGAAAAGGCTATATTTGGAATAGATGATCTAATTGGCACCGAAGTGTACACGCTTCATGCTCCGGGTCAGACGGCCGACACTATTATGCGAGGCGCGCTTGCATCGAAGGGATACGAAGTTGGAAGAGATGTAACAGTTGTGTACGTTGGAGGAGCAGAAGCTGTTCAGCTTCTTGCAAGTGGAAAGGCAAAGCTTATTCTGGTGCCTGAACCTTTTGCCTCCCTCGCCGAAACGCGTGTGCAGGGAGTCATAAGATCCATGCCTATCGAAGATCTATGGAGCAGTTTCAATGATGAGAAAATCAGTATTCCTACTTCGGGAATATTCGTGAGCGGCAGTCTCGATAGAGGAGTTGTCGAATCATTCTTACTCCTGTACCAGCAGTCAATGAACCTATCTCTTGCTAACCGAGAGAAGACTGCACAGACTGTATCGGAAAAGATGGGCGGATTCCCAATTCCAGTATTGCAGAAGGCAATGGACACGGCAGGTTTTCTCTTCCTAACCGCTGAAGAGGCGAAGAAAGAAACCGTAATCTATCTTGAAAAGCTTCGCGAACTGAATCCCGAACTGACGGGTGATGTTGACCTAGATGCCCTCTTCTTCTAAGAGAAAGCATCTTGCACCGATTCTCTCAGTCAGTTTTCTGATACTGATCTGGTTTGTTGCTTCACAACTTGTGTCAAGCAGCCTCCTATTACCGGGTCCTGGCGAGACCGCACGTGAATTAGCCAGGATCGTCTCAAGCGCAAGAGGCTGGTCGAACATAGCCGAGACGTGCTTAAAGGCGTTTATCGGGCTGTTTCTTGCTCTTGGGTTTGCCCTTGTTGCTGGATTCCTGATGGGACTGCTGGATGCTCTCTATGATCTTCTAAGACCCGTTGTCGTTATTCTTCAGTCCATACCCATAGTTTCCTGGCTTGCACTGGCAATTTTCTGGTGGGGAGTTGGCTTCTCCTCCCCTGTATATATAGTATTCCTTACCTTGTTTCCGATCTTCACAATAAACATTGCAGAGGGCGTAAGAAACGTGGATAAGAAGCTTGTTGAAATGGCCAAGATCTACAAGATTCCCAAGAATACAGTTTTCGGAAAGATCTATCTCGCTTCGGCATTTCCTTTTATCGTATCCTCAATGAGAGTGGGCGTAGGAATCATGTGGAAATCCGTCGCTGTTGCGGAGTTTATGGTGGGAACTTCGGGAATAGGGAGAGCAATATCTGATTCGAAATATTCTATCAACATTGAAAGAGTCTTCGCGTACACTTTGATTCTGATTATTCTGGGCATCTTAACAGAGAAACTTCTCGACTTGTTAGTCAGAAGGGGCAGTCGCTATGCATTTAAGAATTGATAATCTTCATAAAGGATTCGACGGCGAAAAGATAATTGACGGCCTGAGCTATTCGCTGGAAGATGACTTCTTTCTGACAATCTTGGGTAGCTCCGGGAGCGGTAAGACGACTCTATTGAGAATTATCAGCGGCATACTCAAACCCGAAAGGGGAACGGTGGAAGTTGACAGCGAGCGGCTTGGATTCGTTTTTCAAGACGACAGGCTCATCCCGTGGTTGACGGCGGCTCAGAACATCTCTATTGTCGCTCCAGAAAGCAATCCGGTCGAATTTCTTTCATTTGTGGGACTGAAGGGGCAGGGAGACAAGTATCCTTCGCAGCTTAGCGGTGGCATGAAAAGGAGACTGAACATAGCAAGGGCACTTGCCTTCAATCCCGATCTCATTCTCATGGACGAGCCCTTTGGCTCCCTTGATGTCGTCATAAAAGATCGCCTAATCGATGACATCCAGAAGATTTGGATTGACAGGAAGATCAGCGTAATCATGGTGACTCACGATCCCTCCGAAGCAGCAAGACTCTCTACAGAAATAATGCTTGTGCGGGACAAATTCTCGAATATCGAGTCCATACACCTTGGAAATCCTATTGAAAGAAGCCCGGATGAGGTAGATAGAATTGCCAGAAATCTGCTGTCCAGAATGAAGGAATCTTCTTCATTTGTTCAATGAAACGTGCGTAATTTGAAATACCCTTGTTGTAATATTTGCTGGCACAGAGGTGATTTAAATGTCAAAGATTTATGAACTGATCGTCGATCTGAATAGTTTCGAGTTCAAGAAGACTATTGACGTAGTATTAGATCCTGACTTCACCGAAGAGCTGAGGCTTTCAAGTCAGGTAAACGTTCACGTTGAGTTATACAAAGACAAAGACTCGATTATTGTGACAGGTTCAGTCAGGACGGTTATCGAAGACAACTGCGCTCGATGCCTGAAGGAAGTGTCAATTCCTATTGAAGGGACAATCGAGGCCACCTATGTTCTCAAGGATTCTCTTCCTCTTATGAAAGAGGGCACAAGCGATGATCTGGAGAATTTTCTGCAGTTTGAAGGAGATCTCCTGGACTTGTCAGAACGCGTTATAGAGGCTATAATTGTTGAGGTTCCTCAGAAGGTTCTCTGCAGGAAAGATTGCGCTGGACTTTGCCCGTATTGCGGAGCAAATCTAAATGAGGAGCCAAATCACTCGTGCCAGAAGAAGGAAGAGCTGCCCGATGGCTGGCACAAAGCGGTGTCCGAGCTCAAATCGAAATTGAAGAGTTAGATATAGGAGGGATTAGAGTGGCCGTTCCAAAGCAAAAAAGAAGCAGAAGCAGAACCCACTTGAAACGTGTGAAGATGTATAGCCTGATTAAGGTTGCTGTTTCTACATGTCCAAACTGTGGCGAACCAAAACAACCTCACAGAGTTTGTTTGCACTGTGGTTTTTACGGAGGAAGACAGATTCTTGAGATCGGTGAGTAGTAGATGCAAGGCATAAAGATTGCCCTCGATGCTTATGGTGGAGACAGCGCCCCGGAAGTCAACATAGATGGCTCTTTTCTTGCTCTTAAGGAGTTTCAGGATCTCCAGATAGTTCTGGTTGGCAGAGAAGAAGAACTGAAGCCCCTGTTGAAACAGACTCCAGAGACCTCAAGAATTTCAATAGTTGACGCAAGAGAGGTTTTTCCGATGTCGGAGAAGCCTTCTCTTTTGTTAAGAAAGAAAGAGACCTCGCTCTACAAGGCCGCCCTTCAAGTGAAGGAAGGAAAAGTCAATGCTCTTGTATCAGCAGGTAACACCGGCGGAGTTCTTGCTGCCGCACTCTTTGTCGTTGGCAGGATAAAGGGTGTCGATCGTGGTGCAATTGCTGTTCTTGTTCCTTCCAAAAATGGCTTCACAATACTTATCGATGCGGGAGCAAATGCCGAGGTCAGAGCAGAACATCTGCGTGATTTTGGCACGATGGGCTATGAATATGCGAGTCTTCTTGGAAGAGATAGCCCCAGAGTCGGTCTACTCAATGTAGGAGAAGAGCAGGAAAAGGGAACAGAACTGACGAAACTGGCTTATGAATACTTGGGGACCGAGTTAGGAAGCAATTTCATTGGTAATGTTGAGGGCAGAGATATAAATTATGGCGACGTTGATGTGGTAGTCTGCAGTGGATTCGACGGAAACGTTGCAATGAAAGCAATGGAAGGAACAGGGAAGTTGATTTCCGAGACGCTTAAGAAAGAGATCAAGAATAGCGGTCTGTTTGGTCTTATTGGTGCTCTTTTTCTTAAGCGAGCACTGGGAAGACTTAAAAAAACAATGGATCCCAGCGAATACGGCGGAGCCTTCGTTCTCGGAGTTAAAGGGGCTGTCGTTAAGGCACACGGAAACTCAAACGCTCTCGCTATAAAGAATGCGATCAGAGTAGCATATCAAGGGGTTAAGGGCGGCCTTGTCAAGAACCTTGAAAACAAGCTTGGGGGAAAGTAGCTTGTGTGGCATCGTCGGAATGGTAGGCAAAGACCTTACAATTAGGAAGCTGGTCGACGCTTTGAAGAAGCTTGAGTACAGGGGATATGATTCGGCCGGTGTCGCGGTGAATAACGGGTATGAATTGAAAGTGATGAAGGCCGTTGGGAAGATCTCCTCCCTTGAGAAACTTCTGGACGGAGATCTTGATTCATCTATTGCACAGGGAATAGCCCATACAAGGTGGGCAACCCACGGAGGACCGTCTGATTTCAACGCTCATCCTCATACTGACTGCACCGGAAAAATTGCAGTCGTACACAACGGGATAATTGAGAACTTCGATGAATTGAGGGTAGAGCTTGAAGAGAAAGGTCACATATTCAAATCGGTAACAGACACGGAGGTAATCGCTCATCTGATTGAAGATCACTATTCGGGCGACATTGTTGCTGCTGTAAGACATATGTTAGTGGATCTGGAGGGCGCTTACGCAATTGGAGTCGTCCATCAGGACCATCCCGATGTGATCGTGGCAGCGCGCAAAGGAAGCCCTCTTGTCGTAGGGTCGGCTGGACAGGGTGGATATCTTGCTTCTGACGTCACTCCCTTACTCAAGTACCTTCGTGACGTCTATTTCGTAGATGACGGAGAATTGGCCATAATTCGGCCGGAGAGTATTAACATAACCAGAATTGATGGCTCAGTTGTCAAAAAGTCTGCGACAAGGATCACATGGAGCGAGGACTCTGCGGAAAAGGGCGGTTATGCTCATTTCATGCTCAAAGAGATATTCGAAGAACCGCAGACTCTTCGGAACGCTCTTACGGGAAGAATCAAGGCCGGTTCGCCCAATTTCGAAGAAATCGATCATCTGCAGGATGATATAAAGAAGGCTAGATCTATTACCGTTCTGGCATGCGGAACCAGTTACCATGCTGGTCTCGTCTTTCAGAGATTCATTCAGGACTATTCAAATATTCGCGCAGAAGTGGAGGTTGCTTCAGAGTTCCGTTATAGAACGCTATCAGAGAACTTCACCGACCTGGTCATTGCGATTTCCCAATCAGGAGAAACCGCAGACACTCTCGAAGGTATCCGAAAGGCAAGAAGGATGGGAGCTAAAGTAATATCTTTGACAAACGTTGTCGGATCTACGATATCGAGAGAAAGCGATGCTGTGATTTATATAAATGCAGGCCCGGAGATAGGTGTGGCGGCTACGAAGACTTATGTAGCGCAGCTCGCGGTACTGATTCTTTTGGGGGCAGGCATAGCGAAGATTGTGGGCTCTAGTACAAGCGATATTGCTATGATCGTGAATGAACTGGAAGGTATGCCCACGGTTTTCGAGAATACGCTTCCAACCGCTAAAGAACAGTGCAAGAGACTGGCAGCAGAATATTCTGATTTCAAGCATTTCATGTACATCGGCAGAGGTTACAGCTATGCAACAGCTCTAGAAGGAGCCTTGAAGCTCAAAGAGATAAGCTATATCCATGCCAGCGGTTATCAGGCCGGAGAGCTTAAGCATGGCCCTATAGCTTTGCTAGACAAGGATTTCCCGGTTTTTGCCATCGTCCCTGAAGATGAACTGAAATCGAAGATGATCTCCAACATAATGGAGACCAGAGCTCGAGATGCTAAAGTTGTAGCCATCTGCTCTGAGAACGACAGGGAAGTTGCAAAGGCAGTGAACAGTCGAATCGAGGTTCCTCGTGTTCTCGATCCACTCTACCCGCTGGTGATGTCACCATATTTGCAACTCTTCGCATACTACATAGCGGTAAGAAGAGGGCTCGATCCAGACAAACCCAGGAATCTCGCGAAGAGCGTCACTGTTGAATAGAGCAGAATCAAGATTATTGTTAGTCGCGATTCTGGAAGTTATTTTACTTGATTTGTTTTCTTAGGTTTGCGGCGAACGGCGAACCGTCAACGGGTGACCACGAGTATGAACAGGAGAATCAATTTGGATAACGTAGTGAAGGAAATTGCGGACATTCTGGATGAAAAACATGGAGAAGACATCGTAATACTGGACGTCTCAAAGGTGTCAAATCTATCTGATTACTTTGTCGTAGCAACTGCCAATTCTGACCCCCATATGGATGCTCTTCGAGAGGCGATACTTGATTACGTCCAGAAGGAAGCTGTGGAGATTATCTTCTACGACAAAGGAAAGGGATATGACTGGATGGTAATCGACGGTGGTTATTTCATCGTCCACATATTCAGCAGGAAGGGTAGAGAGTTCTACTCTCTCGAAGATCTTTGGTTGAACGCAAAGAGATACACATATAGAGATCTCGTCAAAGACGGGGACAACACACGGCAGTAATCGTCATCGATCCCGGTGCCCCAATAAGCGCTAAGCGTTGCTCTTTATGAACTACTTAAGATTTGCTTGAACTCGGTCTTTACCCTCTAGAACGAGCTGGACCGATTGTGACAGGGTGTGTCATTTCTATCAGAAAAGAGAGTTCAGTAGAAATCACTGAATGGAACGCATCCATCGGCATGAACGCTCCTCGGGAGAGGAACTGGGAAGAGTATTGAGGAATTCTGCAGCTTATCAGGGTCGATCGTTGACGAAGCCGGAGGTAAACCAAAACGGAGGTGTATTTGTGTCGGTAGTATCAATGAAGCAGCTTCTCGAAGCCGGAGTTCACTTCGGTCACAGAACGAGAAGATGGAACCCCAAGATGAAGCCGTATATCTATGGTGAGAGAAAAGGCATCTACATTGTGGATCTTCAGAAGACCTTGAAACTCATCGAAGAGGCCTATGAGTATGTGAGAAATTCTGCTCAGGAAGGTGCAACGTTCCTTTTTGTTGGCACTAAGAGACAGGCTCAGCAGATCGTAGAGGAAGAAGCGAAGAGATGCGACTCTTTTTACGTCAACAATCGCTGGCTCGGCGGACTTCTGACGAACTTCACCACGATCAAGAAAAGAATCGAAGCTCTGAAGAACTTCGAGGAAATGGAAGAGTCTGGAAAACTCGCTGCTCTGCCGAAGAAAGAGCAGAGCATGATAAATAAAAGACTCGATAAGCTTAGAAAGAACCTGAGCGGTGTCAAGGAAATGCAGAAGCTTCCCGATGTTATCTTCATTGTTGATCCCAAACAAGAAGAGATTGCCGTGGCAGAAGCGAACAAACTCGGAATAAAAGTCATAGGAATTGCAGACACCAACTGCGACCCTGACGTCATCGATTTCATTATACCAGGCAATGATGACGCAATCAGAGCCATTCAGCTAATAGTACATACGATGGCCGATGCGATTCTTGAGGGCAGAGAGGGTCTCAACGCCGCTGCTCTCGAAACAAAGAAAGAGTCAACTGACGAAAACACTGTCGAAGTTTCTTCAGATGAAGGGAAACCTTCTGAAGAAGTGGTCGATGGCTCAGATGATTCAGAGGACGAAGAATAATAGAAGCAACTTAAGCCTTTAGTAATTCGGGGAGCTGAAAGGCTCCCCGTTTATTTTGCTCACCATCACCCACATCATCTTCTCTGAAGCTAAGTTATCTTGTTCCTTAGTTGCAGAATCAGTGATCATTATCAATTACCTGTTTGCTTTAGAATATAATCAATTACCCGAGTTCGAAATGACATAGATAAACAAAACGCATGAGTTCATTTCTCTGAAAGGCTTATAGAACTTGTGAAGATTGTGAGTGTGAGTGTGTTACTAGGCCTTTAGCTGGATTTCGAAGTAGGTCGGAGGTGCTTTAACCTAAAGCCTGTACAGGAAATCACACTGTTTGCCTGTCAGTTCTGTGGTCTTGTAGACTTCATTTTCATTCACAGAAAAATGGCCGAGTTGTATTCTCTTACTCCTGGTAATCCCTGTTCTTTTCTCTGCTATCTTAACTTAGAGCAAGCCAGCAAAGAAAGATGCGCGATCTTATCCTTTCTTTCTTTTTGTTTTTCTGTCTAACTCGGGAAGTCAATAGTTCGTTGAAGAAATGAAAAGGGTTTTCCGCGAAAAGTTTCTTTGAGTATCACGATTCACGGTCAATTAGCCACGTAATCTTATTCCATTTTACAATGTTATATCTTTGTTAAGGCGTAGTAAACATCACGAATTTAGCGAAAGTCGATCGCGAATAGAAAATCATTCGTATGTACTTCTATCAACTGCTCTTTAATAAGAGGAACTAAATAAGGTGCAAAGTGATGGACGTCTCTTAGTCCATTGAGAAAATCGTATATCATATAATAGGTCATCTGATTGCATCTTATGTATTGATCACAATAATGATACTTATGTAGGAATCGTTTATAATAGTCATGTACTCCAGGTTAATTGACCGCCGGTTTGGAGGATGACACATGACGAGATACAGGAATACGATTCTAATAAGCGTTTTACTTTTCATAGCCTTGGTATTCAGCAGCTGTGTTCCAAGGGCACAACTCTTCACTATTGAAGTGGTTTCTGAGCAAAATCCGATTTCAGTTGCACTTCTTTCCAGCATTGAACAAGCGGACTTCTCGATTTCCGACGTCAAGAAGACACCGCTGGTGCTGAATCTCAAACCGGAAGAGACGGTGATTGTGAAGGTCATTGATGAGGATGTCTCTGATGATAGAGATGAAGTGTATCTTTTTGATAGCTGGGCCGATGGATCTGTAGCCAACCCAAGAGTAATAACGGCGGACTCAAACAAGAAATTCGAAATCAAGACGAAGAAGAGCGTGAGGGTTTCTATTACATCAAATCCGAAAGGGCTTGTTGAAATTGAAGGAAGCGGTTTCTACCCTGTGGACACTGTACTGACTGTAGTGACTCCCGGTGAGGTTGGTGGATATCGCTTCTCTCATTGGAAAGTCAATGGGATCGCTGATTACAATGAGAGTCTGACCATAAAGCTCGATTCACCTGTGAAGATAGAGGCTGTGTACGAACAGGAAACTCTTAGGACGCTCAGAGTCGAGACGGATCCCGAAGGGCTGAAGGTTACTATAGATGGCAAAGAGGTCGAGAGTCCTTATGTTGCTGAGTTTGAAGACGGCGCTTCACGCGCTCTTGGCTTCGCTCCTCAGGAGAAGGATCTTAGTAACTCAGTTGAAGGTCCAGATACTCGGTATTCTTTCAAGTCATGGAGCGATCAAGATGGAAGCAACCCCAGAAATGTGGTTCTAAAAAGCGACCTCTCTCTAAAAGTACTTACGATGACAGAGTTCCTTGTCCAGTATTCAACATTACCTGAGGGTATAGCGATTCTTAAGGACGTGAGCTGGGTAGAAAAGGGAGATACTGTTTCCTTCGAAGCTCCGGTGGTATCTGGTTATGAATTCACACACTGGGAAGTGAACGGTGAGCGAGCAGATGACAAAAGCTTATCGTTGGTTGTTGATTCTCCCAAGAGTGTCACTGCGCACTATGAACTCAAAGGTTATCTCTTCTCCGTCAAAACAGAACCGTCCGGAGTTGAGGTAAAGATTGATGGAGTGGCGAAGATTTCTCCGGCTTCCGTTCCGGTTACTCACGGCAGCTCTGTGAGTGTCGAGATTCCAGGTCCTCAGATGAAAGATGTAACTGACCTTGTTCCAGGATTAGATACTCGTTATATGTTCAGTAAATGGGGCGATTCCAATACATCCAATCCGAGAACAATAGTGCTTGAGGCGGATAAGGAGGTTTTCGCGAATCTAGAGACGGAGTACCTTGTCGAGACAGGCACCT
>NPIF01000726.1_pt1 | contig 80192 bp, 62 predicted proteins | sample 8637461 | NCBI WGS metagenome assembly NPIF01 (sample SAMN07420641, study PRJNA396082) | bioreactor metagenome | isolation source: sample BR12 brine-fed electro-methanogenic bioreactor BR | place: Japan: Kochi | collected 2016-12-09 | reverse complement strand
ATGGTGCCCATGACGAAGCAGTTGAACAGGGTGACGTTGCGGCTGGTGCCGCTGCCGGCCAGGATGCGGCCGCCGGGAAGAAAGCGGAAGTCGTCGAGAACGGCGTGAAAGCGCTGTTCCCACAGCGCGGCATCGCCCTCCTGCGCCGCCAGCGTACGCGCCACGCGCCGCCAGGTATCGTCTATGGTCTGGTCATGGATCAGCCCGCCGTCGCGATAGCGGTATTTGCTGTCCCATACGTGGCGGGATATGGCGGTGGTGAAAATGTCGCGGCTCATGGAAGCAAGCATAGTCAACGACAGTTTCGTTGTGGGAACCCGGCTATGCCGGGCGAAGTGCACCCGGACATGCCGTCATCGCTCGATAAATCGAGCTCCCACTACGGACGGAATCAGTTTTTCACGAAACGGCAATAGACGAAACGCTGTTCCTTCTGTGCCGGGGTGACATGCACCTCGGTGGTCGTTTCCACCAGCGTGTAACCGCTGCCGAACTCGGCACTCAGGGTTTCCGGGCTGTAGCGCTGCACCGGCAGGTTGCTGCAACGCTCGGGACCGTCGAGGGCAAAGGTGGCGACGATCAGGTGGCCGCCGGGTTGCAGGCCGCGCACGAGGCGTTCGCGATAGGCCTGGCGATCGGCCGGTTCGGTGAGAAAGTGGAACACGGCACGGTCGTGCCACAGGGCGTAGGTCCTGGGCGGCTCGAAGGTTGTGGCGTCGGCCTCGATCCAGTGCACGGCGGCGGCATTCGCGCCCAGACGGTCACGGCTGTGTTGCAGGGCGGCGGCGGAAATGTCGAGTACGGAGATGTCGCCGTAGCCCAGCGCGACGAGGTTATCGACCAGGCGCGAGGCTCCGCCGCCCATGTCGATGAGCGGCTGCGCCTTGTCGATTCCGGTGGCAGCGATGAGGCGCAGCGAGTATTCCGGATGGGGCTGGAACCAGCTCACGTCGGTGGGCTGCCTCTGTGCGTACACCTGCTCCCAATGCTGCTTGCGTTCCATGGTCTCCTCCGGTTATTAGCGTAGGAGCCCACTCCGTGGGCGAAATCGACGCCTGCAACGCCCCGTTCGCCGAGAGGACTCGGCTCCTACCCTACATTTTCTTTTTGCGCGCTTTTTTCTTCTCGGCTTTCTTGATGTGCGACACCATGCGCTTGCGCTTCTGCATCTGGCGCGGGGTAAGTGTGTTGCGCTTGCCGGCATAGGGGTTGTCGCCGGTCTTGAACTCGACGCGCACCGGCGTGCCTTCCAGCTTGAGGTTCTCGCGGAAGAAGTTGGACAGGTAGCGCTGGTAGCTGTTGGGCACCTGTTCGGTCTGGTTGCCGTGGATCACGATCAGCGGCGGGTTCTTGCCGCCCTGATGGGCGTAGCGCAGCTTGATGCGGCGGCCGCCGACCAGGGGCGGCTGGTGCGCGGCCAGGGCCGACTCCAGCAGGCGGGTCAGCTCCGGAGTGGAGAACTTGCGCAGGGCCGAGGCGTAGGCGCGCTTGACCGAACCGAACAGATCGCCGACGCCGGTGCCGTGCAGCGCGGAGATGTAATGCAACTTGGCGAAGTCGAGGAAGGGCAGCTTCAGATCCAGTTCGCGCCGCACGTTGTCGCGCTGGTCCTGGCTGAGGCCGTCCCACTTGTTCACCGCCAGCACCAGGGCGCGGCCGGCGTCGAGCACGAAGCCGAGCAGGGTGGCGTCCTGTTCGCTGATGCCCTCGCGGGCATCCAGCACCATCACCACCACATTGGCTTCTTCGATGGCTTGCAGCGTTTTGATGACGCTGAACTTCTCGATGGCCTCGTCGATACGGGCGCGGCGCCGCACCCCGGCGGTGTCGATCAGGGTGTAGTCCTGGCCGTCGCGCTCGAAGGGTATGAAGATGCTGTCGCGGGTGGTGCCCGGCATGTCGAACACCACCACGCGCTCCTCGCCGAGGATGCGGTTGACCAGGGTGGACTTGCCGACGTTGGGGCGGCCGACGATGGCAACCTTGATGCGATCGTAGTCCTCCGCTTCGGCCTCCTCCTCCTCTTCCTCCGGCAACGCCGCCAGCACCTGCTCCATCAGGCGCGGCACACCGCGGCCGTGTACCGCGGCGATGGTCACCGGCTCGCCCAGGCCGAGGGAATGGAATTCCGCCGCCAGCATGGCCGGGTCACCGGTATCGGTCTTGTTGACCACCAGCAGCACGTTCTTGCCGCGCTGGCGCAGCCAGCGGGCGATGGCATCGTCGGAGGCGGAAAGGCCGTCGCGTCCGTCCACCAGGAACAGCACCACATGGGCCTCGTCCACTGCCTGCTGTACCTGACGCACCATCAGGCCTTCGAGCCCCTGCTCGTTGCCGGACAGGCCGCCGGTGTCGACCACGATATAGGGCCGCTCACCCACCTTGCCGATGCCGTACTGGCGATCGCGCGTCAGGCCCGGCATGTCCGCCACCAGGGCGTCACGGGAACGGGTGAGGTAATTGAACAGGGTGGACTTGCCGACGTTGGGCCGCCCCACCAGGGCGATAACCGGTTTCATGATTGTGCTCGAACCTTAATCCGGTAGAACGCGCAGGGCGTTGAGTGTGCCGCGTTTATCCATGGCGTATACGTGATCGTCCTGCACCTGGGGTGCGGCGAGCACGGCACGATCTTCACGGTAGCCGTTGCCGGGATACTCGGGCGGCACCGGGAACAGCGTCTCCCAGTCCTCCACCCGCACCCGCGCCAGCGGCGTGCCGTCATCACGCGAAAACCAATGTACATAACCTTCGAAATCCGCCACCACCACGGCACCGCCCTGCACCGCTGGTGCCGATAGGGAGCGGCCGTGCAGATCGCCCTGCTTCCACAGCGTGCCGCCGTTGCTGCGCGCCAGCGCCCACAGGTAGCCGCCGGCATCGCTGACATAGATTTCGCGGCCGGCTATCACGAGACCGGACCAGGCGGAGAAATCGCGCGTCCACAACAGACGCCCGCTGTCCAGGGTAAGGGCGGCGATACGTCCCTGGTAGCCGGCGGCATATACCACGCCGTCGCGCACCATCAGGCGCGCATCGACGTCCACCAGGCGTTCCAGCTCGGTACGGCCGCGCGGCACGGCCAGCGCCGTTTCCCACAGCGGGTGGCCGTCCTGCAGGGACACGGCGACCACACGGCCGTTGTCGAAACCGATCACCACGACACCGCCTTCAATCTGCGGCTCGCCATTGCCGCGCAACGACAACAACGGCACCTGCTGGCTGTAGCGCCACAGCTGCCTGCCGTCACCGGCGTCCAGGCCGAACAGCGTGCCGTCCACGCTGCGCGCCACCACCACGTCGCCGCCGCGCTGCGGCGTGGCCAGCACCTCGCTGCTCACCGCCGCACGCCACGCCGGCTTGCCGTCGCTCTTGTGCAGCGCGATCACTTCGGCGTCGCCGCCGAACAACAGCAGGTCGCCGCCGGCGCCGGGACCGCTGTTGACGGCGGCATCCAGATCGCTGCGCCACAGCCTGGCGCCGGACTCCAGTTCGAAGGCCTCCACCCGTCCCTTGCGGTCGGCGGCGTAGACGCGATCGCGCTCCACCAGAGGTGCCAGGGCGATGAAATGCTTGTCCACACCCTTGCCCAGCTGGCGCGCCCAGCGCGCCTCCACCTTGAGCGCGGGGGTGAAATCAGCGAGCTCCGCCGGCGGGTCCACCGCCAGGCGGCTCGGCCCGCTGCCGCAGGCCGCCAGCAGCATCGCCAGTGCGGCCAAAGAAAGGGAACGTATCACTGGGCGGCGACTCCGGCGTCGGCGAGGTCGTCCACCTTCATGCGCAGCAGCTGCTGCTTGGCGGGAACGTCGGCAGCGGCCGCCAGCGCGGCCTGGTAGGCCTTCAGCGCATCGGCCCGGCGGCCCTGTGCCAGATAAGCGTCACCGCGGGCTTCCTCCACCATGGCGCTGAAACTGGCGCTCTTGACAGCAGTCAGCTGCGCCAGCGCGTCGTCGGTTTTGCCCTGCGCCACCAGCACGCGGGCCAGGCGTACCTGCGCCAGTTGCCTCACTTCGTCCACCTTGGCGTTTTCCAGCACCCATCGCAGATGGGCGCCGGCGCCGTCCAGATCACCCTCGTCCACCGCCTGCTGCGCCAGGCTCAGCGAAGCCAACGCGGCATAGGGCGTGTCGGCATAGGCACCGATGATGCGGCGCGCGATCTCGACCACCTCACGGCCTTCGCCGGCGTCGAGCCGCTGCAACATCATCTGGTATTCGGCGGAGGCCGCGGCAGCATGCGCGCGCGTGCTGTCCTGCCAATAGCGCCAGCCGAACACCGCCGCCAGCGCCAGCACCAGGCCGATGATCACGCTGCGTCCGTTCTCGCCCCACCACTCCTTGAGCGCTTCGACCTGTTCTTCATCCGTACGATAAATTTCCACCGCGTCTTCTCCTCCGGGTTAATTACGGCCTGCCACGTAGTCCTGCAGGAACGGAACGATCTGATCCAGCGGCAGTGTCTGCTGCGCCGACTGCTCGCGCAGCGACTTGATGCCGACAGTACCGTTGACGACTTCTTCCTCGCCCATGATCAGGGCGAGCGGCGCGCCGCTCTTGTCGGCGCGCTTGAGCTGATTCTTGAAACTGCCGCCGCCGTGGTTGAGCTGCAGGCGCAAGCCCGGCACCTCATCGCGCAGCCGCTCCGCCAGCAGCAGTGCATGCTGCTGCGCCGTCTCCCCCGCCCGCACCACATAGGCATGGGGACGGTAACGCTCCAGCGGCACCACACCCTCGTCCAGCAACGCCGTCAGGCGCTCCAGGCCGATGGCAAAGCCCACCGCCGGTGTTGCCTTGCCGCCCAGCTGTTCCACCAGACCGTCGAAGCGGCCGCCGGCACACACCGTGCCCTGCGCGCCCAGCTTGTCGGTCACCCACTCGAACACCGTGCGGCCGTAATAATCCAGGCCGCGCACCAGGCAGGGATTGATCTGATAACGCACGCCGGCGGCATCCAGCTGCGAGCACAGCTCCTTGAAATGGTTGCGCGACTCCTCGTCCAGGTGCTCGGTCAGTTTGGGGGCGGTGGCGATGAGCTCGGCCAGCGCCGGGTTCTTGCTGTCGAGGATGCGCAGCGGATTGGTATGCAGGCGGCGCCGGCTGTCCTCATCCAGCTGATCGTGATGCTGCTGGAAATAGTGCACCAGTTTTTCACGGTACATGGCGCGGGCGTAGGACGAGCCCAGGGAATTGAGTTGCAGGGTCACGGCGTCTTCCAGGCCGATCAGGCGCCACAGCCTGGCGCTCATCAGGATCAGTTCCGCGTCCACGTCCGGCCCTTCCAGCCCGAACACCTCGACACCCAGCTGATGGAACTGGCGATAGCGTCCCTTCTGCGGCCGCTCGTGACGGAACATCGGCCCGATGTACCATACCTTCTGCGTCTGGTTGTGCAGCAGGCCGTTCTCGATGGCCGCACGCACGCAGCCGGCGGTGCCCTCAGGGCGCAGGGTGAGCGAGTCGCCGTTGCGATCCTCGAAGGTGTACATTTCCTTCTCGACGATGTCGGTGACCTCGCCGATGGAGCGCTTGAACAGCTCGGTCTTCTCCACCAGCGGCATGCGCATTTCGCTGTAGCCATAGGAGGCCAGCAGCGTGCGCAGGGTCTCTTCCACGAACTGCCAGGTCGGCGTCTGTTCCGGCAGGATGTCGTTCATCCCGCGAATGGCCTGAATATTACCGCTCAAAACGTACTCTCCAACTAAAAAAGACTCTAGCCACGGGGAGCACGGGGTACACGGGGCATTAAGGCGAACGACACGAGTCGTTTACCTGAAGTGGCGTTCCCTGTGTTCCCCGTGTCCCCCGTGGTTAACCGTTCTTGTCTTTGCGCCGTGCCAGTTCGGCGCGGATCTGTTTTTCCAGTTCGTCCACCAGGTCGGCGTTGTCCACCTTGTGATCGGGCTTGCCGCCCACGTAGAGCAGGTTGGGCTGGCCGCCGGCCAGGCCGATGTCGGCCTCGCGCGCCTCGCCCGGACCGTTGACCACACATCCGATCACCGCCACGTCGAGCGGGTCCAGCACATCTTCCAGCCTCTGCTCCAGGGCGTTGACCGTGGCAATGACGTCGAAATTCTGCCGCGAGCAGGACGGGCAGGCGATGAGGTTGATGCCCTTGCTGCGCAGGTGCAGACTTTTCAGAATATCGAAACCGACGCGGATCTCCTCCACCGGGTCCGCCGCCAGCGACACGCGGATGGTGTCGCCGATGCCGTCCACCAGCAGCAGGCCGAGCCCGATGGCCGACTTCACCGCCCCGGCGCGGAAGCCGCCCGCCTCGGTGATGCCCAGGTGCAGCGGCTGTTCAATCTGCGTTGCGAGCTTGCGGTAGGCCTCCACGGTAAGAAACACCTCGGAGGCCTTGAGGCTGATTTTGAACTCCTGAAAATCGAGGCGATCGAGTATCTCGATGTGACGCAACGCCGACTCCACCAGGGCATCGGCGGTGGGTTCGCCGTATTTCTTCTGCAGATCCTTTTCCAGCGAGCCGGCGTTGACGCCGATGCGGATCGGGATGTTGCGATCACGCGCCGCACCCACCACCGCCCGCACCCGATCCTCGCGGCCGATGTTGCCCGGGTTGATGCGCAGGCAGTCGGCGCCCAGTTCAGCCACGCGCAGCGCGATTTTGTAATCGAAGTGGATGTCGGTCACCAGAGGCACCGAGACCTGCTTCTTGATTTCGCCGAAGGCTTCCGCTGCATTCATGTCCGGCACCGAAACGCGCACGATGTCGGCGCCGACGGCTTCCAGGGCGCGAATCTGCCGCACCGTGGCCGCCACGTCGCAGGTGTCGGTGTTGGTCATGCTCTGCACCGAAATGGGTGCGTCGCCGCCCACCGGCACGTTGCCGACCATGATCCGGCGCGACTTGCGCCGCTTGATGGGAGAAGGCTGGTGCATGGCTTACTCGGCGAGGGGCTTGTTGTCGGCGGCCTTGCCGAGACGGAACTTGGCGACTTCGCGCCGCTGGAACGGGCTGTGATCGAACACCTGGCCCTGGTAATACACGGTCACCGCCGGAGCGTTGCCGAGAAACACCTCGAACGGCGCCCTGCCGCGCACGGTACGGGTCGTGCCGGCCTGCAACAGTTCATAGGCCACCTGTTTGCCGCCGGCATCTTTGATCTCCACCCAGCATTCACCATGGGTTGCCTCCAGCTGGATCTCAGCCATCAAGACCGGGGCCGCCGCCACAGGCTCGGACATCGCGGGTGTCTCCTCCACCACGGCAGGTGGTGCTTCGGCCTGTACCGCCTCTTCCGCCGGCGGCAGGGGCAAATCCACCGTGCCGCCCGGCGTCATGACGGAAACTGCGGGAACGGCTTCCTGCTCCAGCGGCTGGCGCGCCATCCACCAGGCGGCCAGCAGCGCAATCAGCAACAGCACGATCAGCCAGGTGGCCAGCTTCACCGGCCAGTCGCCGCTGTGACGCTGATGCGTCGGCATCACCGGCGATACCAGCACCGGCGCCTCGCCGCGCCGATCCAGCATGGCCAGTAATTCTTCCGCCGGCAGCTCGAGCAGGCGCGCATAGCTGCGCAGATAACCGCTGACAAAGGCCGTTGGCGGCAGATGCGCGTAGTCATCTTCTTCCAGTGCGCGAATCAGCTCCAGGCGCAGGCGCAGTCGGGTCGAAACCTCTTCCCGGCTCAACCCGGCGGCCTCGCGCGCCTCGCGCAGGCGCTGTCCCGGCCCGGCCGGCGCCGCTGCAACGTCGCTGCCTTCCTGCTCCATCTGTACGGTATCGGGATCGTTCACGGTCATTTGGATTTCAGGTAGAGCTGGGTTTCTTCCGCCTTGGGGAAATTATTGCGCAGCGACATGCCGTAGCTGGACAGTGCATTGCGATCACCCAGTTCGCGTTCGATCTGGATCCCCAGCCACAGGCTGTGCGCCGTGTGCGGGGCCACCACCGAATAGCGCTGCAGGAAGGCGCGGGCGGAAATGAAATTCTTCTGTTGCAGGGAAATGTCGGCCATTGCCAGCAGCGATTTGGCCAAGTTCGGGTTGCCCTTGAGCGCCTCGCGGAAATAGCGTTCCGCCTTGACCGCGTCCTTCTTGTCCAGCATGCACTGGCCCAGGTTTTCATAGGCCTGATTGCGCCCCGGCCAGACCGGGTTATCCAATGCCTGCAACAGGCGCTTCTCGCCTTCGTCATAGTTCTGCTCGGCGCACAGGAATACGCCGTAATTATTCTGGATGGCGGAGTCTCCCGGCGCCAGCGAGGCGGCACGGCTGAAATGCTCCGCCGCCTTGTCCTTGCGTTCCAGGCGGCGGTACAGCTCGGCGAGGTAGTGGTGGGCATTGACCGAACGCGAGTCGTATTCCACGGCCTTGAGCAGCTTTTCCATGGCCAGTTCGTTCTTTCCCTGCACCATGTAGCGCAGGCCCAGCTCCGAATTGAGTTCCGCCGCCTTCTTGGGATCGGTGGTGTCGCGTTCGGGAGCACCGGCACATCCGCCCAGCAGGGCCAGAACAAGCAACAAGGCAAAACTGCGCAGCTGTATCATGAGGCGATCCTTTGCAAGGTGACGGTCTTCTGACTGCGGCGGGTACGATCCTGCACTTCACCCACCAGCTGGCCGCAGGCGGCGGCGATGTCGTCGCCGCGCGTCTTGCGGGTAACGGTCATCAGGTTGCCTTCCATCAGAATGTCGCGGAAGCGGTTGATCGCCTCGAGACTGGAACGGCGATAGGCCGTACCGGGAAAGGGATTGAACGGAATCAGGTTGACCTTGGACGGCGTGCCGCGCAGCACCTTGAGCAGGGCGCGGGCATGTTCCGGCGAGTCGTTGACCCCTTCCAGCATGGCGTATTCGAAGGTGATGCGGCGATGCGGCACGCCGGCGCAATAGCGGCGGCAGGCGGCCAGCAGTTCGGCGATGGGATATTTGCGGTTGATGGGCACCAGCTCGTTGCGCAATTCGTCATTGGGCGCGTGCAGCGACACCGCCAGGCTGACGTCGATGGCCTCGCGCAATTCGTCGATGGCCGGCACCACGCCGGCGGTACTGACGGTGACGCGGCGCTTGGAGATGCCGAAGGCATAGTCGTCCTGCATCAGCTCCATGGCCTTCACCACGTTGTCGAAGTTGAGCAGCGGTTCGCCCATGCCCATCAGCACCACGTTGGTGATCACCCGCTCGCCCTTGTTCTGCGGCAGGCCGATGAGGCGCGTGGCCAGCACCACCTGGCCGATGATCTCGGCGGTGGTCAGGTTGCGGTTGTAGCCCTGCTGGGCGGTGGAGCAGAAGGAACAGTTGAGGGCGCAGCCCACCTGGGAGGAAACGCACAGGGTGGAGCGGTCCTTCTCCGGGATGTACACCATCTCGATGGAGTTGCCGTCGGCCAGGCGCAGCATCCACTTGCGGGTGCCGTCGCGCGAGGGCATGTCGACTGCCACCTCGGGCAGGCGCACCTCGGCCTGCTCGGTCATGCGGTCGCGCAGCACCTTGCTCAAATTGCTCATGGCGTCGAAATCGTCGACGCCATGATGGTAAATCCACTTCATGACCTGAGAAGCACGAAAGGCCTTCTCACCCAACGAGGTGAAGAAGGCCTCCATGTCCTGCCGGTTCAGATCCAGCAGATTGGTCTTCATAGGCTGTCGCCTCCCAGGCCGCGCCGCGTCCCTTAACGGGTGCGCGGGCAGATCTCCTCGGGTTTGAAGAAGTAGGCGATTTCGGCCTTGGCGGTATCCGGACCGTCGGAGCCGTGCACCGCGTTCTCGTCGATGGAGACGGCGAAGTCGGCACGGATGGTGCCCGGCGCGGCGTCCTTCGGATTGGTCGCGCCCATCACCTCACGGTTCTTGGCAATGGCGTTCTCGCCTTCCAGTACCTGCACCATCACCGGACCGGAGGTCATGAAGGCCACCAGGTCCTTGAAGAAGGGACGTGCCTTGTGTACGGCGTAAAAGCCTTCGGCCTGCTCCTGGGACAGGTGCAGCATCTTGGCGGCGACGATCTTCAGGCCGGCCTTCTCGAAGCGGGCATAGATCTCGCCGATGACGTTCTTGGCCACGGCGTCGGGCTTGATGATGGAAATGGTGCGTTCGATGGCCATCTACTCTGAATCTCCGTTACAAACCAATAAATTAAGGGGGGGTTAAATGCGCTAAACCCGCGATTATACGCGGGCTTGGGGGGCCGTTCCAGCGAAGACTTGAGCCCTGTGCCGGCGGGTGCGGCGGGGCAGGAATCAGTCCCGCTCGTCGATCCAGGCCATCTGGATGGCCTCCAGGATTTTCTCGTTGGAACTTTCGGGATCGTCGTCGAACTCCGCCAAGGCACAGACCCAGGCATGGAGGTCGGTGTAACGCACCCACTGCGGGTCCGCCTCCGGATGGGCCTCCTCCAGGGCGATGGCGATGTCGAGAGGTTCGGTCCATTTCATGGTCGCTGCGCTCCAGTTTCAAGTTGCAAGTTACAAGTGGCAAGAAAAGGCCGACAGCGCTCATCTGCTTGAAACTTGTAACTGGTAACTGCCGTCAATGCTTCTCCGACACCATGTTGATGGTGTACTTGGGAATTTCCACCACCAGGTCGGTATCGCCCACCACTGCCTGGCAGGACAGGCGCGAATCCGGTTCCAGACCCCAGGCCTTGTCCAGCATGTCCTCTTCCAGTTCCTCGGCGGCATTGAGGGAGGCGCCGCCCTCGCGCACATAGACGTGGCAGGTGGTGCAGGCGCAGGACTTCTCGCAGGCATGCTCGATCTCGATGCCGTGGGCCAGGGCGGCGTCGCAGACGGTGGTGCCCGGCTGGGCCTCGATGACGGCGCCGTCCGGACAGAGTTCCTCGTGCGGCAGAATGATGATTTGTGGCATGGCGATAGTTCCTGAAACAGCCTAGAAAAAACATTCAAGTCCGCAAATGAACGCGAATAGACGCAAATCAAACCGGGCGTGCATCCCTGTGCCACCGCTTGGGCCGGCCGGGAGGTAGCGCTGCGCAGAAAACCGGGCATTCGCGTTCATTTGCGTTCATTCGCGGACTGATTGTACTCAAAGCTCGTCGATACGATGGCCCGCCAGGGCCTTCTTGATGCCGGCGTCCATGCGCCGGGCGGCGAACTCCGCACTGGCATGATCGAGCGCCTCGATGGCGCGCTTGATGGCGCGGTGATCCGAGCCGTCGCGGGCCGTGCGCAGGGCGGTCATGCCCTGATCAATGGCGGCACGTTCTTCGACATTCAACAGTTCGGCGCCGTCGGCCGCCAGGGCGGCGTCCAGCGCCTCCAGCACCCGGTCCGCCTCCACCTGCTGCTCGCGCAGGTTGCGGGCGGCCACGTCATCCTCGGCATGGGCCAGGGAATCGCGCAGCATGTGTTCGATTTCACCGTCGGTCAGGCCGTAGGACGGCTTGACCTGGATGCTGCTCTCCACCCCCGAGGTCATCTCGCGGGCGGACACGCTGAGCAGGCCGTCGGCGTCCACCTGGAAGGTGACGCGGATACGGGCGGCGCCGGCGGCCATGGGCGGGATGCCGTGCAGTTCGAAACGGGCCAGGGAGCGGCAATCGCTCACCAGGTCGCGCTCGCCCTGCACCACATGCACCGCCATGGCGGTCTGGCCGTCCTTGAAGGTGGTGAACTCCTGGGCGCGCGCCACCGGGATGGTAGTGTTGCGCGGGATCACCTTCTCCACCAGGCCGCCCATGGTTTCCAGGCCCAGGGACAGCGGGATCACGTCCAGCAGCAGCATCTCGCCGTCGGGCTTGTTGCCCACCAGCACGTCGGCCTGCATGGCGGCGCCCACTGCCACCACCTTGTCCGGATCGATGTCGGTCAGCGGGGTGCGGCCGAAGAATTCACCCACCAGTTCGCGCACCCGCGGCACGCGGGTGGAGCCGCCCACCATCACCACTTCCTTCACCTCGTCCGCACCGATGCCGGCATCCTTGAGGGCACGGCGGCAGGCGGAAAGGGTCTTGCGGACCAGGGGATCGGCCAGGGCGTTGAACTGCTCGCGCGACAGTTCACCCTGCCAGTGCGTGCCGTCGGCCAGCTCCACCTTGAGCGGCGCCACGGCGGCCCCGGTGAGCGCCTCCTTGGCGGCGCAGGCGTCGCGCAGCAGGCGGCGCATCTGGCGGTGGTCGGCATCGTCGGCGATACCGGCCTGGCCCATGATCCACTCGGCCACCACATGGTCGAAATCGTCGCCGCCCAGAGCGGAATCGCCGCCGGTGGACATTACCTCGAACACGCCCTTGGACAGGCGCAGGATGGAAATATCGAAGGTGCCACCACCCAGGTCGTACACGGCGATGACCCCCTCCTCGCCGCCGTCCAGGCCGTAGGCCACGGCAGCGGCGGTGGGTTCGTTGAGCAGGCGCAACACGTTGAGGCCGGCCAGCTTGGCGGCATCCTTGGTAGCCTGGCGCTGGGCGTCGTCGAAATAGGCCGGCACGGTAATCACCACGCCGGTCAGATCGCCGTTCAGGGCGCTCTCGGCACGCAGCTTCAGCACGCGCAGGACTTCCGCCGACACCTCCACCGCACTGACGTCGCCGCCGTCGGTGTGCAGGCGCGGCACCGCGCTGTCGGTAGCGGCGAACTCGTAGGGCAGGCGCGAGCCGAGCGCCTTTACGTCCTTCACCCCGCGCCCCATCAGGCGTTTCACCGAGGCGATGGTATTGAGCGGGTCGGCAGCGGCCGCAGCCTTGGCTTCGTGCCCCACCTGCGGCGCGGCGGAAGCCGCATAGCGCACCACGGACGGCAACAGATGACGGCCCTGTTCGTCGGCCAGGGTTTCGGCCAGCCCGCTGCGTACGGTGGCTACCAGGGAGTTGGTCGTGCCCAGATCGATCCCCGCCGCCAGCCGGTGCTGGTGCGGGACGGTGGATTGTCCGGGTTCAGCGATTTGCAGCAGTGCCATGACTTGTTCCGTTTCGCCTTACCGGCGCAAAAAAAAACAGTCCGCAAATGCACGCCAATAAACGCAAATCATCGCATCACCATATTCGCGTCCATTTGTGTTCATTCGCGGACTAATTCTTAGGTGTTATGCGCGAGGTCGTCCTCGCGCTCGTCCACTTCATCCAGCAGCTTGCGCATGAACTGCAGCTTGCGCAGCCGTTCCGGCGCCTGTTCCAGGGCGGCGGCATCGTCGCGCAGAAACAGCGCGGCCAACTCCTCCACCAGCACGCGCTCGGTGGCCTCCGCCGCGCTGCGCACCTTGTCCAGGGCGGCAAAGGGATCGGCGGCGGCGGGCGCAGCGTCCAGCGCCTCGCGCAGCTCCATCTGTTCCATCAGGAACATGGGGTCCATGCGGGTATCGGTATCGGACAGGGTGATGCCGTTGAGCTCCAGCAGGTAACGGGCGCGGGCCAACGGGTCTTTCAGGGTGCGGTAGGCCTCGTTAATCAGCGAGGCCTGCTGCACCGACAGCAGCCGCTCGCGCTCCGAGCCGCCGGCGTAGCGATCGGGATGGGCGGCGCGCTGCAGGTCGCGGTAACGCAGGGCCAGGGCCTCGGCATCGACCGCAAAGCCCACCGGCAGTCCGAACAGCTGGAAATAGTTTTCGCTCATTTTAAAGATCAACCACGGGGCTCACAGGATCAGGATTGATGTTATCAGCCCCGCGCCCCCGTGGTTTGCCTTTCTCCAGCCAGGCTTCAGACGTTGAAGCTTTCGCCGCAGCCGCAGGCATCCTTGACGTTGGGGTTGTTGAAGCGGAAGCCTTCGTTCAGGCCCTCGCGGGTGAAGTCCAGCTCGGTGCCGTCCAGATAGAGCAGACTCTTGGGGTCGATGATGACCTTCACGCCGTAGCCCTCGAATACCTGGTCGTCGGCCTGCAGCTCGTCGACGAATTCGAGCACGTAGGACATGCCGGAGCAGCCGGAGGGCTTCACGCCCAGGCGGATGCCGACACCCTTGCCGCGGTTGGTGAGGAACTTCTGGATATGGCGGGCGGCGGCTTCGGTAACGGTAACGGCCATGGGAGGACTCCTTGCGGGTTACGCCCGGGACTGCTTGGTTTTGTAGTCTTCGATGGCGGCCTTGATGGCATCCTCGGCCAACACCGAACAATGGATCTTCACCGGCGGCAGGGCCAGTTCCTCGGCGATCTGGCTGTTCTTGATCTCCAGGGCCTGGTCCAGGGTCTTGCCCTTCATCCATTCGGTCACCAGCGAGCTGGAGGCGATGGCGGAACCGCAGCCGTAGGTCTTGAACTTGGCATCTTCGATGACGCCTTCGGCGCTGACCTTGATCTGCAGCCGCATCACGTCGCCGCAGGCCGGGGCGCCGACCATGCCGGTACCGACGTCGGGCGCATCCTTGTCCATGGCGCCGACGTTGCGCGGATTCTCGTAGTGCTCAATGACCTTGTCGCTGTATGCCATCTCAAATTCCCCAATACCAGTTTCGAGCCCCGGGTTTCGAACTTTAAACCCGAATCCGGCAACTTACAAAATTAATGCGCCGACCACTGCACGGTGGAGAGGTCGATTCCCTCCTTGTACATGTCCCACAGCGGGGACAGCTCGCGCAGCTTGGAAATCTTCTGGTGGATCAGCTCCACGGTGCGATCGATATCCTGCTCGGTGGTGAAACGGCCGATGGAGAAGCGGATCGAGCTGTGGGCCAGTTCGTCCGGGCGGCCGATGGCGCGCAGTACATAGGACGGCTCCAGGCTGGCCGAGGTGCAGGCCGAACCGGAGGATACCGCCAGGTCGCGCAGCGCCATCATCAACGACTCGCCTTCGACGTAGTTGAAGCTGATGTTGAGGTTGTGCGGCACGCGATGTTCCATATCACCGTTGACGTACACCTCCTCGATGTCCTGCACGCCCTTGAGCAGGCGCTCACGCAGCATGCGGATACGCTCGTTTTCCTGCGCCATTTCCTCGCGGGCAATCCGGAAGGCCTCGCCCATGCCTACGATCTGGTGGGTGGGCAGGGTGCCGGAACGCATGCCGCGCTCGTGGCCGCCGCCGTGCATCTGCGCCTCGATGCGCACGCGCGGCTTGCGCCGTACGTACAGTGCGCCGATGCCCTTGGGGCCGTAGCATTTATGGGCGGAGAAGGACATCAGGTCGACCTTCATCTTGTCCAGGTCGATGGGCGCCTTGCCGGGGCTCTGCGCCGCGTCCACATGGAACAGGATGCCGCGGGCGCGGGTCATCTCGCCGATGGCGGCGATGTCCTGAATGACGCCGATTTCGTTGTTCACGTGCATGATGGACACCAGGATGGTGTCGGGACGGATGGCCGCTTCCAGCTTGGCCAGGTCGATCATGCCGTTGCTCTCGGGCTGCAGGTAAGTCACCTCGTAGCCATCGCGCTCCAGGTGGCGGCAGGTGTCCAGCACCGCCTTGTGCTCGGTCTTGCTGGTGATGATGTGCTTGCCCTTCTTGGCGTAGAACTGCGCCACGCCCTTGATGGCCAGGTTGTCGGACTCGGTGGCGCCGGAGGTCCAGACGATTTCCTTGGGGTCGCAGTTGACCAGGGCGGCCACCTGCTTGCGCGCCTCCTCCACCGCCTGCTCCGCTTCCCAGCCGAAAACGTGGGAACGGGAAGCCGGGTTGCCGAACAGGCCGCTGTCCAGGGTCAGATAGCTGCACATCTTCTCCGCCACCCGCGGGTCGACCGGGGTGGTGGCGGCGTAATCCAGATAGATCGGTTTGCTCATCAGTCGCTCCATTCCTCTCGCACTGGCATCAGCTCCAGGCCGTGGCGGCCATGGTCTGCAGCCGGGCCGCCTGCGTTTGCAGCGCGGCAATCAGGGTATCCACATCGTGTTCGGTGTTGCCGGCGCCGAAACTGACCCGCACCGCGCAACGGGCGATATCCGCAGTCACTCCCATCGCCTGCAATACATGGCTCGGTTCGCTGTAGCCGCTGCCGCAGGCGGCACCGCTGGACAGCGCCAGCCCCATCCGATCCAGCTCCAGCAGCAGCGTCTCGCCGTCGATGCCGGGCAGGGCCAGAAAAACCGTGTTGGGCAGCCGCCGGGCCCCGGCGGCAAACACCACCGCCTGCGGCACCCGCTCGCGCAGCCCCTGCTCCAGCCGCTGCCGCAATGCATCCAGCCGCAGCCGGCGCTCTTCCATCCCGGCCGCCGCCAGTTCCGCGGCCTTGCCGAAGCCGACGATGCCGGCCAGGTTTTCCGTGCCGCCGCGGCGGCCCTTTTCCTGCCCGCCGCCGTGCAACAACGGCTCCAGATCCACGGCCTTGTCCACCAGCAGCGCACCGACGCCCTTGGGGCCGTACAACTTGTGCGCCGACACACTCATCAGGTGGGCGCCGCTGTCCGAAAAATCAACCGGTATCTTGCCCAGCGCCTGCACCGCATCGGTATGCAGCACGGCGCCGGCCTGACGCACCACCGCGGCAATCGCCGCGATGTCGTTCACCGTGCCGGTTTCGTTATTGGCCATCATCACCGAAACCAGGGGCGTATCCGCCCGCAGCACCAAGGCTGCCGCCTGTGCCGTTACCTCTCCCTGGGCCGTCACCGGAATGTTTGCCACCGTCCAGCCCGCGCGGGCCAGGGCGGCCGCCGGCTGCTGCACCGAGGCATGTTCCACGGCGCTGACGGCGATACGGGCCGCCGGCCGGCGGCCGGCCACGCCCTTGAGGGCAGCATTGTTGGCCTCGGTGCCGCCGCTGGTGAATACCACCTGCGAGGGATGGGCACCGGCCAGCGCCGCCACCTGCTCCCGCGCCCGCTCCAGCGCCGCGCGCGCGGCGCGGCCCGGTGCATGAACGCTGGAGGGGTTGCCATAGCTTCCCCTGAGCCAGGGGAGCATTGCCTCCAGCACCCGCTCGTCCAGCGGGGTGGTGGCATTGTGGTCCAGATAGATCACCGCGTTACGGAAACCACCGTCTCCTAGCTGGCGACCGCTTTCCTGTCCGCAGCCAGCGACACGGGCTTGTGCTCGTGATGCGGGGAGTTGTCGCGTTCGTGGTGCTGTGCCACCAGCTTGGCCAGGCTGATCCCCTGCAGGAAGGAGTAGATCTGGCTGCTCAGGTCGCACCACAGTTCGTGGGTCAGGCACTGACCCTCTTCGTGGCAGTTGCCCATGCCGTTGCAGCGCATGGCGTCGACCTTTTCGTCCACCGCGGTAATCACGTCGGCGACGCAGATTTCGGCGGCGTCGCGGCTCAGGCGGTAACCGCCGCCGGGACCGCGGGCGGAATCCACCAGCCCGTTCTTGCGCAGTTTGGAGAACAGCTGCTCCAGATAGGACAGCGAGATACCCTGGCGCTGGGAAATGTCGGCCAGTGTGATGGGGCCATCCTTATAATGGAGAGCCAGGTCCAGCATTGCAGTGACCGCGTAGCGGCCTTTCGTAGTCAGCCTCATTGCCTTGTCCCTATTGACCCAGTAAAGTTGTGGATGTCGGTAGCGCGTAACTTAGCAAGACCAACCAATTCAGTCAACTTTTTTTTCCACTCTTTCCGCAGGGCATCCGCTGCACTCCTCGCTGCTCTTGCAGCCGGCCGCCGAGTCTGCGGCGCCACGGATTTCGCACGAGCCCAGCGGCGGCACGGGGATGTCCCCCAGCTCCGCCCCCAGCGCCTTCAGCCCCTTGCACATCTCTTCCATCTTGCTGTCCATGGCGTGGATGTGGTCCAGCATGCAGTTGATGGCATTGGCCACCGGGTCCGGCATGTCCTGGGTGGTGCCATAGGCGTCGAAGCCGATTTTCTCGGCGATGGCGCGGCGGCGTTCGCTGTGTTCGTCCACCTTGCGGCTGACCACCCGGCCCGGAATACCGACCACCGTGGCGCCTTCCGGCACGTCCTTCACCACCACGGCGTTGGAACCGATGCGGGCCCCCTTGCCGATGGTGATGGGACCGAGCACCTTGGCGCCGGCACCCACCACCACGTTGCTGTCCAGGGTGGGATGGCGCTTGCCCTTGTCCCAGCTGGTGCCGCCCAGGGTGACGCCGTGATAGAGGGTGCAGTCGTCGCCGATCACGGCGGTCTCGCCGATCACCACGCCCATGCCGTGGTCGATGAAGAAGCGCCGGCCGATGGTGGCGCCGGGATGGATCTCGATGCCGGTCAGCCAGCGGGCGAAATGGGAAAACAGGCGCGCCAGCCACTTCCAGCCCGCATGCCACAGGCGGTGGCTGAGCCTGTGCACCAGCACGGCGTGCAGGCCGGGGTAGGCGGTGAGGATTTCCAGGGTGTTGCGGGCCGCCGGATCGCGCTCGAAGATGCAGCGGATGTCCTCGCGTAAGGTATCGAACATAGGGAGTTGGCCGTCAGATTTCCGATTAAACGTCTCGGCTTCATTCTCGCACACTGCGGGGGCGCTACAACAGCGGCTAACGCCTTACCCGCTTCTGTGTCTCGGTGAGGATGCCGCGCAGGATGTTGAGTTCAACGCGCTCGGTGCGGGCGCGGTTGTAGAGCCGGCGCAGGCGGCGCATCACCTGGCGCGGGTTGGCCGGGTCGAGGAAACCCACGGCGATGAGGGTCTGTTCCAGGTGCGCATAGAACGACTCCAGTTCGTCGGCGCTGGCGTAGTCGCCCTCGTCGGGCGCCAGCGGCTCGCCACCGAGCAGGGCCATGCGCAGTTCGTAACTCACCACCTGCACCGCCGCCGCCAGGTTGAGCGAGCTGAAGTCGGGATTGGCGGGGATGTGCAACAGATAGTGGCAGCGCTGCAATTCCTCGTTACTGAGGCCGGAGTGCTCGCGGCCGAACACCAGGGCCACCTCCTGCCCGGCCACCGCTCCCGCCGCGGCACGCTGTGCCGCGCTGCGCGCATCGGACAGCGGCCAGGGCAGCGAGCGCAGCCGCGCGCTCGCCCCTAGCACCAGGGAACAGTCGACCAGCGCCTCGTCCAGGCTGTCGCACACCACGGCACGGGTCAGCAAATCGTCGGCGCCGGAGGCGCGCGCAGTGGCCTCGGCGCAGGGAAACTGATGCGGCCTTACCAGGTACAGGCGCGACAGGCCCATCACCTTCATGGCGCGGGCGGCGGCACCGATGTTGCCCGGGTGGCTGGTCTCGATCAGCACCACGCGCAAGCGGTTGAGGGCCATCAAATTGTCTGCGGCAGGCTGCATTTTTCCCCTGTTCCCATTAAACTAGCGCCCTTCCCTGTTCTTTTACTCTTTAACAATCGGAGAGTGCCTCCATGCACCCCATGCTCAATATCGCGGTCCGCGCAGCGCGCCGGGCCGGCGACATTATCGCCCGTTCCGCCGAACATGTGGATGGCCTCACCGTCACCAGCAAATCACACAACGATTTCGTCAGCGAGGTGGATCGCCGCGCCGAGCAGGAAATCATCCAAATCATCCAGAAGGCCTACCCGCACCACGCCATCATGGCGGAGGAAAGCGGCGCGCACAGCGCCGGTTCCGACACCTACGAGTGGATCATCGACCCTCTGGACGGCACCACCAACTTCCTGCACGGCTTCCCCCAGTACGCCGTGTCCATCGCGCTGATGGTGAAGGGCCAGCTGGACCAGGCCGTGATCTATGACCCGGTCAGCCAGGATCTGTACACCGCCAGCCGCGGCGGCGGCGCCCAGCTCAACAACCGCCGCCTGCGCGTTTCGCGCCGCAATGACCTGGACGGCACCCTCATCGGCACCGGCTTTCCCTTCCGCCAGCCGGACCTGCTCGACCCCTACCTCAACACCTTCCGCGCCATGGCGCCCAAGGTGGCCGACATCCGCCGCGCCGGTTCCGCCGCGCTGGACCTGGCCTACGTCGCCGCCGGCCGCCTCGACGGCTTCTGGGAATTCGGCCTGTCGCCCTGGGACATGGCGGCCGGCGCCCTGCTGATCCAGGAGGCCGGCGGCGTGGTGAGCGATTTCGGCGGCGGCCAGAACTTCCTGCAGAGCGGCAACATCGTCGGCGGCAACCTGAAGCTGCACAGCGCCATCCTCAAGACCATCCAGCCGGCCCTGCCGGAGTCGCTGCGCCGCTAGGCATCTCCGTCGCGCGGTGCGGGCATCTGTGGCTCCGCGCCGCCGCGACGGAATTTCCGCTCAAGTTCCCCCGCCTGCGACCGACAAACTGAAGGACCTCCTCTTCAGCCGACGGTACAGAACAGTGCAGGCACTCCGCATCAACCAGGTATCCCCGCTCGAGATCACCATGCGTGAGGTCCTCGACGGCCTGGACGATCTGGCCAGCGGCTTCGCCTGGCAGAGCACCCCGGGCGTGTTCGAGATCATCGCCATCGAGGCGCCGCGCGAACAGCAGGACAGCCACGCCGCCTGATCTCAGCGGTGATGCTCGCCGGCCGCCTCCGGCTGGTAGGTCACCGCCAGCACCCGCAGCCGCAACATCTGGCCGCCCGGACCGGGCCAGTCGATCTCCTGCCCCGCCGCAAGACCCAGCATGGCCGTACCCACCGGCGCCAGGACAGATACCTGTCCCGCACCGCCATCGGCCTCATCCGGATAGACCAGGGTCAATTCATATTCCCGGCCCTCGCCCGCCTCCACGCAGCGCGCGGTGGAGCGCATGGTCACCACGCCGGGCGGCACCTGCGCGGGTTCCACTATCTCGGCCCGCGCCAGTTCCCGGCGCAAGGCGGCGGCAGCCGGCGACTGCCGGTACTGCGGCCGCTCCAGCAGGTCATCGAGGCGGTCGAAGTCGGTGCTGGTAATCTTGATCGCAGGTATGTTCATAGTCCGGTTACTCCTGGTAATTCAGTCTGTCGCTATCGCCGGCCCAAAACAAAGGGCCGGCACCTTGCGGCCCGGCCCTGTGTCCTGCTCTCGGGCCGGCCGGCGGTTTGCCTGGCTGCCCGGTGCTGTGTTCCGTGCAGCCTAGGGCAGCTCCTCCCCTTCCTCTTCGCCTTCCTTCTTCACCGGCATCAGGTTCTGCTTGCTGATGCCCAGTGCCAGGGCCGCGGCGCTGGCCACATAGACCGAGGAATAGGTGCCGACCAGGATGCCGATGAGGAAGGCGACGGCGAAGCCGCGGATCATCTCGCCGCCGAAGATCACCAGCGCCAGCACCACCAGCAAGGTGGTACCGGAGGTCAGCACGGTGCGGGACAGGGTCTGGTTGATGGAGGCGTTGACCACCTCCACCGGCGTCGCCTTGCGCATCTTGCGGAAGTTCTCGCGGATGCGGTCGTAGACCACGATGGTGTCGTTGAGCGAATAGCCGATCACCGCCAGGATCGCCGCCAGCACCGTCAGGTCGAAGCCCCACTGGAACAGGGCGAACAGGCCGAAGATCAGGATCGGGTCATGGATCAGGGCGATGATGGCGCCCACGCCGAGACGGTATTCGAAACGCAGCGCAACGTAGATAAGGATGCCGATGAGGGCGTAGAGAATGGCAAGGGCGCCGTTCTCCAGCAGTTCCTGTCCCACCTGCGGGCCGACGAACTCCACCCGGCGCAGGTCCAGCGGCTCGCCCGCCGCCTGCTGCAGCGCCATGTGCACTTCATTGCTGAGGGTGGCCGAGGTCATGCCCTCGCGCGGCGGCACGCGCACCATCACCTCGCGCGCGGTGCCGATGTGCTGCACCACCGCATCGCCGTAACCCTTGTTGACCAGGGCCGCCCGCACCTCGGTCAGTTCCGCCGGCTTGCCGTAGCCCAGCTCGATCAGGGTGCCGCCGGTGAAGTCGATGCCGAGATTGAGGCCGCGGGTGGCCAGGGCGCCGATGGACACAATGAACAGCACGATGGATATCACCATCGCCAGCTTGCGCTTGCCGAGAAAATCGAAATTGGTGTTAGAGAAAATCTGCATGATGAATCCTCAGAGCTTGGGCAAACGTCCCTTGCCGTAGCGAGGGAGGCCCTGAATACGTCTGGCAAGGCGCGGGGTGCAGAAATTGGCGCGCGTAGCCAGACCTACGTAAGCGAATTTCGGGGTCCCCGCAACGCCGTCAGGCGTTTTCAGGGACAGCCGCAGCAGGCAAGGGATGTTGGCCCGAGCTCTCATGCCAGGGGCAGCTTGGTAAGACGGCGCTGGCGGCCGTAAGTCAGGTTCACCACCGCGCGGCTCACCATCACCGCGGTGAACATCGAGGTCAGGATGCCGATGGACAGCGTCACCGCGAAACCCTTGATGGGGCCGGTGCCGAAACCGAACAGCACCACCGCGGCAATCAGGGTGGTGATGTTGGCATCGGCGATGGTGGCGAAGGCGCGTTCGTAGCCGGCGTTGATGCTGGCCTGCGGCGAATTGCCGTTGCCCAGCTCCTCGCGGATGCGTTCGAAGATCAGCACGTTGGCGTCCACCGCCATGCCCAGGGTGAGCACGATACCGGCGATGCCGGGCAGGGTCATGGTGAACTGCAGCATGGACATGACCGCCACGATCAGCACCAGGTTGAACAGCAGGGCCATGTTGGCAATCAGGCCGAAAGTGCGGTACCAGAACGCCATGAAGGCCACCACCAGGGTCAGGCCGATGAGCACCGAGGCCACGCCCTGGTTGATGTTGTCCTGGCCGAGGCTGGGGCCTATGGTGCGCTCCTCGATGATTTCCATCGGCGCTGCCAGGGCGCCTGCACGCAGCAGCAGGGCCAGGTTGCGGGCCTCTTCCGGGCTGTCCAGGCCGGTGGTCTGGAAACGTTTGCTGAAACGATCGCGAATCACCGCAACGCTGATCACTTCCTCGCTGCGCGAGGTGGTGCGCTGCGGCTCGCCGTTGACCAGCTTGGTTTCGGTCTTGCTCTCCACGAACACCACGGCCATGCGCTTGCCGACGTTGTCGCGGGTGGTGTTGTCCATGCGCCGCGCCCCCTGGCCATCCAGGGTCACGCTGACCATCGGGCCGCCGCTCTGCGAATCGATACCGGAGGCGGCGTTGATGATCTGGTCACCGGTGATGATCACCTGGCGCAGCAGCAGGATCGGCTGCCCCTGGCGGTCGCGGTAGAGACGGCTCATGGGCGGCACGCGACCGGCCACGGCCTCCTCCAGGCTGCGCTCCTCGTCCACCAGATGGTATTCCAGGGTGGCGGTGGCACCGAGGATGTCCTTGGCGCGGGCGGTGTCCTGCACGCCGGGCAGTTGCACCACGATGCGCTCGTCGCCCTGCTGCTGGATCACCGGCTCGGCCACGCCCAGTTCGTTGACGCGGTTGCGCAGGGTGGTGATGTTCTGCTGCAGGGCGAACTTCTTGATCTCGCGCACTTCCTGCTCGCTCAGGCGGGCCTGTACCAGGAAGGTACCTTCACGCTCGGTCGCCTCCAGCAGCAGGTCGCGGTATTCCTTGTGCAGCAGCTCCTGCGCCTTGTCGCGCTCTTCGGCGCTGCGGAAGCGCGCCTCCACCTGCCCCGCGTTGGTGGCGACGGTGAGGTAGCGCAGCTTGTTCTCGCGCAGCAGGGTGCGCCAGTCGCTGACGTAGCGTTCCAGGGCCTGGGCTCCCGCCGCGTCCATGTCCACCTGCATCAGAAAATGCACACCGCCGCGCAGGTCCAGGCCGAGGTACATGGGCAGGGCGTCGAGGGCGCGCAGCCAGCCCGGTGTGGCCGGGGCCAGATTGAGCGCCACCGCATAGTTGCCGCCCAGGGTGTCGCGCACCAGTTCGTAGGCCTTGAGCTGCGGTTCGGTGCCGGTAAAGCGCAGCAACAGGGTGTCGCCCGCCAGCTCGGCCCGCTTCAGTTCGATCCCCTGCGCCTTCAGCGTCTGCTCCAACCGGCCCAGGGTGGCGCCGTCCACCTTTCCGGTGCGCGTCGCCAGGACCTGCACTGCCGGGTCATCACCGTACAGGTTGGGCAGTGCATACAACACGCCCACCAGCAGTACGGCAGCGATGAGCAGATATTTCCACAGGGGATACTTGTTCATGTGTGCAGCTCCAAAGGCCCGCCGCGCAAGGCGGCGGACCGGGGTACTGATTTGTTTTGGTGGGTGTTACAGACCGCCCTTGATGGTGCCCTTGGGCAGCACGCTGGCCAGCATCTGACGCTGCACCTTGACGCGCACGTTGTCCGCCACTTCGACCTCGATGAAGTTGTCGCCCAGGTCCACAACCTTGCCGACCAGGCCGCCGCCGGTGACCACTTCGTCACCCTTGGCCAGGTTGTCGATCAGCTTGCGATGCTCCTTGGCACGCTTCTGCTGCGGCCGGATGAGCAGGAAATAGAACACGACGAACAGGATGGCGAAGGGCATCAGGGCACTGAACAGGTCCGGCTGCTGTGCGGCGGCGGGGGCGGCTTCGGCCCAGGCATCGGAAATGAAGAAGCTCATGAGTTTTCCTTCCAGTTTCTGTGTGGGTGGACGCGGGAGCCCCGCGAAAGGCCCGGATTATGGCATAGGCGGCACGGCTTGTCCCCGCCGGCCATAGAACTCCGCCACCGCCTGCCCCAGGGTGCCGGCCTGGATGGCGGCGCGCAGGTCGCGCATCAGGCGCTGGTAGTAATGCAGGTTGTGGATGGTGTTGAGGCGGGCGCCGAGGATCTCGCCGCATTTGTCCAGGTGGCGCAGGTAGCTGCGGCTGTAATGGCGGCAGGTGTAGCAGTCGCAGTCCGGGTCCAGGGGACGGGTGTCGTGCTGGTACTGGCTGTTGCGGATGCGCACCGCGCCCTCGCTGGTGAACAGATGGCCGTTGCGGGCGTTGCGGGTGGGCAGCACGCAGTCGAACATGTCGACGCCACGGCGCACCGCCTCGACGATGTCCTCCGGGGTGCCGACGCCCATCAGGTAGCGCGGCCGATCGGCGGGCATGTGCGGGGTGACGGCTTCCAGGGTGTGCAGCATCTCCTCCTTGGGCTCGCCCACGGAGAGGCCGCCGATGGCGTAACCGTCGAAGCCGATGTCCACCAGGCCGGCGAGGGATTCGCGCCGCAGCTGCGGATACATGCCGCCCTGGACGATGCCGAACAGGGCATTGGGATTGTCGCCGTGGGCGGCCTTGCTGCGCGCCGCCCAGCGCAGCGACAGCTCCATGGATTCGCGGGCCTGCTGTTCCGTCGCCGGATAGGGGGTGCACTCGTCGAAGATCATCACGATGTCCGAGCCCAGCGCCCTCTGCACCGCCATGGACTCCTCCGGCCCCATGAACACCTTGCTGCCGTCCACCGGCGAGGCGAAGGTCACCCCCTGCTCGCTGATCTTGCGCATCTCGCCCAGGCTGAACACCTGAAAACCGCCGGAGTCGGTGAGGATCGGCCCCTCCCAGTGCATGAAATCGTGCAGGTCGCCGTGCAGGCTGATGATGTCGGTGCCGGGACGCAGCATCAGGTGGAAAGTGTTGCCGAGGATGATCTCCGCGCCCAGCGTGCGCAGTTCCTCCGGCGTCATCGCCTTCACCGTGCCGTAAGTGCCCACCGGCATGAAGGCCGGCGTCTCCACCGTGCCGCGGGCGAAGTGCAGCCGGCCGCGGCGGGCCTGGTGGTCGGTGGTAAGCAGTTCGAAGTTCATAGGAAAGGCCATTTAACCACGGGGGACACGGGGAACACAGGGAAGGCAAATGCTGAATTCATGAGCTCACCCCGTCCCCCCGTGTTCCCCGTGGTTCGTCTTTTTGGTGGGCAGCACGAACATGGCGTCGCCGTAGCTGAAGAAACGGTAGCGCTGCGCCACGGCGTGGCGGTAGGCGGCCATCACATGGTCGTAACCGGCGAAGGCGCACACCAGCATCAGCAGGGTGGATTCGGGCAGGTGGAAATTGGTGAGCAGGGCGTCCACCACGCGGAATTCGTAGCCGGGATAGATAAAGATGTCGGTCTCGCCGGCGAACGGCTCCAGCGCGCCGCCGCGCGCCGCGCTCTCCAGGCTGCGCACCACGGTGGTGCCCACCGCCACCACCCGGCCGCCGCGCGCACGGGCAGCGGCGATGGCGGCACAGGTTTCCGCCGGGACCTCCAGGTATTCGTGGTGCATGACGTGGTCGCGGATGTCGTCCACACGTACCGGCTGGAAAGTGCCGGCACCCACGTGCAGGGTGACGAAGGCACGCTCGATGCCCTGGGCAGCCAGCTGCGCCAGCATGGCGTCGTCGAAATGCAGGCCGGCGGTGGGTGCCGCCACCGCCCCCTCGCGGCGGGCATAGACGGTCTGGTAGCGCTCGCCGTCCTGGTCGGCGGCATCGCGCTCGATATAGGGCGGCAGCGGCATGCGGCCATGTGCCTTGAGCAGGGCCAGGGCCGGGCCGGGGAAACGCAGCTCGAACAGGTCGCCCGCCCGCGCCATCATCTCCACCTCCAGCGCCCCCTCCAGGATCAGCCAGCTCCCCGGCTTGGGCGACTTGCTGGCGCGCACATGGGCCAGCACCCGATCCTCGCCCAGGATCCGCTCCACCAGCACCTCCACCTGGCCGCCGCTTTCCTTGCGGCCGAACAGGCGCGCCGGAATCACCCGCGTATCGTTGAACACCAGCAGGTCGCCGCGGCGCAGCAGGCCGGGCAGGTCGCGGAAGTCGAGGTCGTGGCGGGCACCGTCGGCGCCGTCGAGCAGCAACAGCCGGCTGCCGCCGCGTTCGGCGGCGGGGTGCTGGGCGATGAGCTCCGGGGGGAGATCGAAATGGAAGTCCTGGCGGCGCATGGGGCGCGCATGTTAGCAAATTACATCAGACCTTTGCCGCCGCGTGTCGCTTTCCCTATAATGCGCCCTCCCCTGCCGGGGTGGCGAAACTGGTAGACGCAGCAGACTCAAAATCTGCCGGGGGCAACCCCGTGTCGGTTCGATTCCGACCCTCGGCACCACTCCAATAACAATCAATTACAGTCACTTATCCGCCGCGGCCCTCCCTGTCGTGCGGACAACTCCGGCCTGAACGGGTACAGTAATACGGTGGCCGCGGTGAACCGCGGACGGAACAGTGCAGGCCTTATGACACTCCGAGTACACCGCCTACTGCTCAAACTCCTCCCGCTCCTGCTGCTGTGCTCCAGTGCGCAGGCCGCGGATGCCCCGCTGCGCCCGCTGACCCTGCAGCTCAAGTGGTATCACCAGTTCCAGTTCGCCGGCTACTACGCCGCCCTGGCCCAGGGTTACTACCGCGAGGCCGGGCTGGACGTCACCATCCGGGAAGGGCACCCGGAACGGGATCCCGTGACCGACGTGGTGGCCGGCAAGGCGGACTTCGGCATCGGCGCCTCCGAACTGCTGCTGGCCCGGGCCGGGGGCCAGCCGGTGGTGGCGGTGGCCGTGGTGTTCCAGCACTCGCCCCTGATCCTGCTGGCCAAGCGGCGGCCCGACGTGGAGTCAGTACACGACCTCATCGGCAAGACCATCCAGGTAGTGCCGCACGAGCACGAACTGTCGGCCTTCATCCAGGCCATGGGACTGGCGCCCTCCGACTTCAGGCTGGAGCCGCGCAACGAACGGCTGGACGACCTGATCGAGGAACGCGTCGCCGCCGTGGCCGCCTATTCCACCGACGAGCCCTACGAACTGCTGCGGCGCAAGATCGATTTTCTGGAGATCACACCGCGCTCCGCCGGTATCGACTTCTACGGCGACACCCTGTTCACCAGCACCCGCCTGGCGAAACGATCGCCCGCCCTGGTCAGCGCCTTCCGCGACGCCAGCCTGCGCGGCTGGGCCTACGCCCTCGCCCATCCGGAAGAAATCGCGGAACTGATCCGGCGCGACTACAACAGCAACCGCAGCACCGAGCATCTGCTCTACGAAGCACGTGCCATGCAACGCCTGATCCTGCCCGAGCTCATCGAGCTGGGCTATATGAACCCATGGCGCTGGCGGCACATCGCCAGCAGCTATGCCAACCTGGGCATGCTGCCGCAGAATTACGACTTCGAAGGATTTTTGTTCGATCCCAATCCGCAGGTGGACCTGACGGTTTTCTACTGGACCCTCGGCATGGGCGCCCTGCTCACGCTGCTGGGCGGCGGCATCATCCTCTACATCATGCGGCTCAACCGCCGCCTGCGCATCAGCGAGCAGCGTTACCGCGTGGTGTACCAGAACGCCCCCATGGCGATCATCGTCTCCGACGAGCGGCAACAGGTGACCGCCTGGAACCGGCAGGCGGAACACATCTTCGGCTGGCGCGCCGAGGAGGTGCTGGGGCGCAACTTCCTCGATTTCATGGTGCTGCCCGGCGAGCGCGCGCAGGTGCAGCGTGCGGTGCAGGAGGTCGTGGAACATGCCCCCGACAGCCGTTCCATCAACTGGAACCTGACCAAATCCGGCGAACGCATCCTGTGCGAGTGGATGAACGCCGCCCTGCGCGACGTCGACGGCGGACTCAGCGGCGTGGTGGCCCTGGCCATCGACGTTACCGAGCGCAGCCGCTTGCAGGAGCAGCTGCGCAGCTCGGAGGAAAACTACCGCACCCTGACCGAGACGGCGCCCTTTCCGGTGGTGGTCACCAGCCTGGCCGACAACAGCGTGCTCTACATCAACCGCCGCGCCGAGCAACATTTCAGCCTCAACAAGCACGCTGCCATCGGCCGTAACGCGCCGGACTACTGGGCCGATCCGCAGCAGCGCGACATCATGAAGGAACTGCTGCGCAGCCACGGCCGTATCACCGATTTCGAAACCCGGCTGAAAGACGATGCCGGCAATGAGTTCTGGGTTTATCTGTCCGCCGCGGTCACCACCTTCGACGGCAAGCCGGCGGCCTTCGTGTCCTTCAACGACATCAGTGAACGCAAGCGCATTGAACAGGCCCTGCGCGACAGCGAACAGCACTACCGCCTGCTGGCCGAAAATGCCTTCGACGTCATCTGGACCATGGACCTGGCGGGGAAATTCACCTACGTCAGCCCGTCGGTGGAGCGGCTGCGCGGCTACACCGTGGAAGAGGTGATGCGGCAGCCGGTGGAGCAGGCACTGACGCCGGAGTCGGCGCGCATCGCGGAGCAAGGCATCCGTCACGTACTCGAAACCGGCGAGGTGCTGCAGCATCACTGGGAACTGGAACAGCCGTGCAAAAACGGCTCCACGGTCTGGACCGAGGTGATGGTGACCCTGATGTGCGACGCCGACGGCAAGCCCAACGGCATCCTCGGCATCACCCGCGACATCACCGAGCAGCGCCGCATTCGTGAGGCGCTGCACACCCGCAGCGTCGCCATCGAGGCGGCGGCGGAGGCGGTGGTGATCGCCGATCCCAACGGCATCATCGAATACGTCAACCCCGCCTTCTCCGCCATGACCGGCTACAGCGCCGAGGAGGTCATCGGCCAGCGCCCCAGCATCCTCAAGAGTGGTCAGCAGGGAGCCGTCTTCTACGATCAGCTATGGGGCAGCATCACGGCGGGAAATATCTGGCGCGGCGAAATCGTCAACCGGCGCAAGGACGGCTCGCTCTATACGGAAATCATGGCGATCGCGCCGGTGCGCGACAGCCACGACAACATCATCCATTACGTCGCCATCAAACACGACATCAGCGCGCGCAAGGAACTGGAGGCCCGCCTGGAGCATCTGGCCCATTTCGACGTGCTGACCAACCTGCCCAACCGCCCGCTGTTCTTCGACCGGCTGGAGCGCGCCGTCGCCGCCGCGCGCCGCAACGGCGGCGCCGTCGGCCTGCTGTTCCTGGATCTCGACGGTTTCAAGGGGGTGAACGACGCCTGGGGCCACGACATGGGGGATCGTCTGTTGCGGGAGGTGGCGCGGCGCATGCAGGACAACGTGCGGGAGTCGGACACCGTGGCGCGCATGGGCGGCGACGAGTTCACCGTCATCCTGCGCAACATCAGCACTCCCATCAACGCGGAGGCCGTGGCCGGCAAGATCATCGCCAGCCTGTGCACGCCCTTCCACATCGACGGCCACGAATTCCACATCGGCGCCAGCATCGGCATCAGCCTGTATCCGCTGCACGCCGACAATCCGGAGGCGCTGGTCAGCTGCGCCGACCAGGCGATGTACGCCGTCAAGCGCAGGAACAAGAACGACTACGCCGTCTACGCCCCGGCGGCGGAATCCCCTTCCCGATAGATGTTCCGGTCACGATTCCGGAACAGCCGTTTGGCTGCCCCGAATAGTTCAGACCGTCCCTGAATCAGCGCAGCAGAAGCACCGGCACGGTGGCGTTGCGCATCACGCTGGTGGTGGTACTGCCCACCAGGAAACGGCGGATGACGGAATGGCCATAGGCGCCCATCACCAGCAGATCGATATCCTGTTCCGCGCGGTAGTCGCATAGCGCGCGTTCGACCTCGCCGCCGCGCAGCGCGGTATGGACCTCCATTCCCGCCCCGGTCAGGCAGTCGCGCGCCCAGGCCAGTTGCGCCTGATGTTCGTCGCTGCCGGTACCGACCAGCACCAGATGACAGGGCAGCCCGCGCAACAACGGACTGGCGGCGATCATCTCCACGCCCTTGCGCGTGGTGGCGCTGCCGTCGAAGGCAATCATCACCTGGCGCGGCGGACGGAAGGTATCGGTGGTGACCAGGATCGGGCGGTGCATGATGCGCACCACGTTCTCCAGCCGGCTGCCTATGTGCTCGTTGAGGTTTTCGTCGTGCTTGCCCAGTACCAGCAGGCGCAGGTCCGGCTCCAGATCGACCAGGGTTTCGATCAGGCTGCCGTGACGCTGCAGCGTGGTCGGATTGCCGACGCCGTCGGCGATGACGCGGTGCAGCGCCTCCTCCAGCATCAGGCGGCCTTGCTCCAGCGCCAGGCGGCCGCGCCGTTCGTCCAGCGCCGCCAGTTCCTCCAGCAGCGCCTCGCGGCTGCCGAGACCGATGTTGCCGCTGAGATTCGTTTTGATGGGATAGGCCGACTTGTCCAGCACATGCAGCAGGGTGAGCGGCGCCGCAAGGCGCTGGCTGGCCCAGGCGGCGTAGTCGCACACCGCGGGTGACACGGGAGTGCCGTCGATACAGGCGATCACATTGCTCATGGCGTGCAGCCTCCGTCAGTGGCCCATCAGGTTTTCTACCGCATCCGGCTTGTCGTGCACGGCGAAGCGATCAACGATGGTGGCGCTGGCCTGGTTGAGGCCGACGATTTCCACCTGGGTGCCTTCGCGGCGGAACTTGAGCACCACCTTGTCCAACGCGCTGACCGAGGTGATGTCCCAGAAATGCGCCTGGCACAGATCGATGACCACCCTGTCGATCACTTCCTTGAAGTCGAAGAACTCCACGAACTTGTCCGCCGAGGCGAAGAACACCTGCCCCACCACCGTATAGGTACGGGTGCTGCCGTCGTCGCTCAGGGCCGAAGTGACATATTTGTATTGCGCCACCTTGTTGGCGAAGAACATCGCCGCCAGCAGCACGCCGACGAATACGCCGTAGGCGAGGTTGTGGGTCGCCACCACCACCACCACGGTGCTGAGCATCACCAGGCTGGTGCTGGCCGGGTGCTTTTTCAGGTTGCGCAGCGACTCCCAGCTGAAGGTGCCGATGGACACCATGATCATCACCGCCACCAGCGCCGCCATGGGTATCTGCGCCACCCAGTCGCCGAGGAATACCACCAGCAGCAACAGCACGCTGCCGGCGGTCAGCGTCGACAGGCGGGTGCGGCCGCCGGACTTCACGTTGATCACCGACTGGCCGATCATGGCGCAGCCGGCCATGCCGCCCATCAGCCCGGCGGCGATGTTGGCCAGGCCCTGGCCCTTGCATTCGCGGTTCTTGTCGCTGCCGGTGTCGGTGAGATCATCGACGATGGTGGCGGTCATCAGCGATTCCAGCAGGCCGACGATGGCCAGCGAAACCGAGTACGGCAAGATGATCGCCAGGGTTTCGAAACTCAGCGGCACGTCGGGCCACAGGAACACCGGCAGCGTGTCGGGCAGCTCACCCATATCGCCCACGGTGCGGATGTCGAGATCGAGCAGCATGGCGACGATGGTCAGCACCACGATGGTCACCAGGGGCGAAGGAACGGCGCGTGTCAGGTAGGGAAACAGATAGATGATGCCGAGTCCGGCCGCGGTCATGGCGTAGACGTGCCAGGTGACGCCGGCGGTGGCCGGATTCAGCTCCGGCAACTGCGCCATGAAGATCAGGATCGCCAGGGCATTGACGAAGCCGGTGACCACCGAGCGCGACACGAAGCGCATCAGCGAACCGAGCCGCAGATAGCCGGCAAGGATTTGCAGCACGCCGGTGAGCAGGGTGGCGGCGAGCAGGTATTGCAGGCCGTGTTCCTTCACCAGGGTCACCATCAACAGCGCCATGGCGCCGGTGGCGGCGGAGATCATGCCGGGGCGGCCGCCGACGAAGGCGATGACCACGGCGATGCAGAACGAGGCGTACAGCCCTACCTTGGGATCGACGCCGGCAATGATGGAAAAGGCGATGGCCTCGGGGATCAGCGCCAGCGCCACCACCAGGCCGGCGAGCACGTCGCCGCGGACATGGGAGAACCAGTTGTTGCGTACGGATGTAATCATTGCGGCACGGGCCTGAGTTCAACTGCACGGGCCGGGCGACCTGAAAGACGGGCGGCGGCGCAAGGTGCCGGAAACGGTGTCAGCGCATGAGCCCGGAAGGCCCACAGGAGAAAACCGGGAAATATGTCATGCGCGGGGTGACACGCACGAGGCGCGTGATAGTAATCAATATGCGCACCCGCCTCAACCCGCAACTGCTCAGATGTCGGACGGGACGATCATGGGACCCAGCGCCAGCCGCCGTCCCTCGCTCAGCATCTGCTCGATACGCGTTACCGGCTGCGGCTGGCTGAACAGATAGCCCTGCACCTGATCGCAGCCGTGGGCGCGCAGGAACTGCAGCTGGTCATCCGCCTCGACGCCCTCCGCCAGCACGTGCAGGTTGAGGCTGTGGCCCATGGCGATGATGGTACCGGCAATGGCGGCGTCGTCCGGGTCGGAGGTGACGTCGCGGACAAAGGACTGATCGATCTTCAGGGTGTCGATGGGGAAACGCTTGAGATAACTGAGCGAGGAGTAGCCGGTACCGAAGTCATCCACCGAAAGCGAGATGCCAAGCTCCTTGAGCTGGAGCAGGGTGGCGACACCCGCTTCGGCGTTGCCCATCAGGCTGCCCTCGGTAATCTCCAGTTCCAGCCAGGCGGGGTCGGCGCCGCTGTCGTGCAGGGCGGCACGCACCATTTCCAGCAGGCCGCTCTGGGAAAACTGGCGCGGCGACAGATTTACCGCCACGCGCAGCGGACCGTAACCGGCCGCCTGCCAGGCGGCGATCTGCTGGCAGGCGCCGCGCAACGCCCACGCCCCCACCGGCAGGATCATGCCGGTTTCCTCCAGCACCGGAATGAACTGCGACGGCATAACCATCCCCAGATCGGGATGATGCCAGCGCAGCAACGCCTCGACACCGACGATGCGGCCGTCGGCCAGCGAGTTCTGCGGCTGGTAGTACAGCTCGAATTCCTCGCGCTCCAGGGCCCGGCGCAGGCTGTTCTCCATCACCAGGCGCTCGAAGGCGGAGGCGTTCATCTCGCTGCGGTAGAACTGGTAGTTGTTCCGCCCCGCCTCCTTGGCATGGTACATGGCGGTATCGGCATACTTGATCATGTCTTCCAGCGTATCGGCGTCGAGCGGATAGACACTGATGCCGGCGCTGGTGGTCACGAATACCTCATGCCCCTGCAACTGGAACGGCGCCCCCATCGCCGCCAGCACCTGCTGCGCGATGTGTGCGATCTCGGTTTCATTGTGCAGATCGGTGAGCATGATGACGAACTCGTCGCCGCCGAGCCGCGCCACCGTATCGCACTCACGCACGCTGTCGAGCAGGCGCCGCGACGCCTCCTTGAGCAGTTCGTCGCCGATGAAGTGACCCAGCGTGTCGTTGATGTTCTTGAAGCGATCCAGATCGATGTACAGCAAGGCCACCATGCGCCGGTTGCGCTTGGCCTCCGCCATGGCCTGCAACAGGCGGCCATGGAACATGGTGCGGTTGGGCAACTCGGTCAGCGGATCGTAATAGGCGAGATGGTAGATGCGCTGCTCCGCCTCCTTCTTCTCGGTGATGTCGCTGAAGATGGCGACATAGTGACTGAGCTGGCCGCTGGCGTCGGGCAACTGGTTGATGGACAGCCATTCCGGATACACCTCGCCGTTCTTGCGCCGGTTCCATATCTCGCCCTGCCACTTGCCCTCGGCGCGCAGGCGCGCCCACATGGCCTGGTAGAAATCCTCGTCATGACGCCCGGACTTGAGTACCGCCGGTGTCTTGCCGAGGATATCCTCCTCGCTATAGCCGGTGATGGCGCTGAAGGCACGGTTGACGCGCATGATACGGCCCGCGGCGTCGGTAACCAGAATGCCCTCGACACTGTTGTCGAACACCTTGGCCGCCAGGCGCATGTTTTCGTCGGCGGCGCGCCGTTCGGTCAGATCGCGCAGCACTGCGATGAACAGCGGCTGCTCGTGCTGGGTGGCCTCGGACAGGGATATTTCCAGGGGGAAGGCGCTGCCGTCGCGGCGCAGACCGCTCATCTCGCGTGAACGTCCCAGCGCCTGGGCACTGTCACGGGTGGTGAGATAGCGCCGCACGAAGGCGTCGTGCTGGCTGCGGTAGGGCTCCGGCATCAGCAGGGTCACGCTCCTGCCCAGGACCTCGGCGGCGCTATAGCCGAAGATATGTTCGGCAGCATGATTGAAACCGGTGATCAGTCCGTTGCCGTCGATGGTGACGATGCCGTCGAGGATGTTTTCCAGCACCGCTTGGCTGCGGGCGCTGCTCTCCCGCAGCGCCGCCTCGTTCTCGCGCCGTTCGGTCACGTCGCGGAAGAACACCCACAGCCCGTCCTCCGACGGGTAGAGATGGGTTTCGAAGAATTTCTGCAACGGCGGATAGTAGCCTTCGAACTGCTGGTGCTGCTGTTGTTTCAGGGCCTGGGCGAAACGCTTGTAGAAGCTGCTGGCCAGCTCCGGTGCCACATCCCACAACTCCTGCCCCAGCGCCTGTTGCCGCGTCACTTCCAGCAAGCGTTCGGCCTCGGTGTTGAAGTAGGTTACGCGCCAGGCACGGTCCACCGCGAAGTAGGCATCGGTGGTGCTCTCCAGCAGGGAAATGATCTGCCGGCTCTTCTCCTGCAAGGCCGCCTCGGCGCGCCGCCGTTCGGTGGCGTCGCGCCCGACCACCACCAGGCCCTTGCGGCTGCCGTCGGTGTTGTAGAGGGGGACCTTGGTGATCTCGAACAGCAGGCTGGGGCCGTCGGGACGCGGAATCACCTCTTCCGACCACTGCGACTCGCCCGATTGCCATACCGCGTCGTCGCTGTCGGCGCAGGCCTCCAGGGCATCACGGTAGAAGCGGCTGTGCTGCGCCAGTTCGCTGTCGGTCTTGCCGCGGTAGTCCACCGTCTCCAGGCCGAACATCTGCAAACCGAAACGGTTGGCCACCAGCCAGCGCCCGGCGCCGTCCTTGAAGCAGACGAAGTCGGGCATGGCGTCGAGCAGGGTTTCCAGCCAGTACTGCTGGCTGCGCAACTCCTCCGTGGCGCGGCGCGCCTCGGTGACATCCTGCACCGTACCGACCATGCGCAGCGGCGTGCCGTCGGCGGCACGGAACACTTCGCCGCGCTGGCGCACGCGGCGTTCATCGCCGTCGCGCCGCACGATGCGGTGCACCAGGTTGAAGGGCCGCTGCCGGGCGAGTGCCGCGTCGATGGCCTCACGCACCGCGGCACGATCGCCCGGATGTACGAAGGAGAGGAAATCCTCATAGGTGGCGGCGGTGTTCTGGGGCGACAGGCCGAAGATGCGGTAGATCTCATCGGACCAGTAGATGCGATCGGTGGCGTAATTCCATTCCCAGTGTCCCAGCGAGGCGATGCGCTGGGCCTCGGCCAGGCGCATTTCGCTCAGGCGCAGGGCGCGCTCCCGTTCCACGTCGAGGGAATGAGCCTGCTGCAGGCTGCGCGACATGCCGTTGAAGGCGGCCACCGCCTGCGCCAAGGCGTCGTTGCCATCCACCGGCAACTGGTAGCCGTACTCGCCGGTGGCGATGTGCCGCGCGCCGTCCTTCAGACGGCGCAGATCGCGGAACAGCAGTCCCAGCAGCGCAAAGGCCACGCCCATGCCCGCAGCGACGAGCAGCAGCATGATGTCGAAGGTGTCGAAACCGAACCAGCGCGAGACATGGGCTTGCACCAGCGGCGTGAGCCCCACCTCGACCCGGCCGTAGGCATAGTCGCCGTCGGCAATGAGGGCATCGGCCACCAGTGCCGCGGTCGCCGCGGCGCCGGTGCGCGGCGGTGTACCGGTCTCCACGAACATCTGGTCCCGGCCATAGACCCGCACGTAGACCAGCCAGCGTCCGTCCGCCAGGATACCGGCCAGCCGTTCCACCTCGGCCGCATCACCCGCCACGACGCTCTGCCGCAACGCCGCCGCCACCATGTCCGCCGCCGCCGCGACCTGGGCGCGCTGGTGCTGTTCCGCCGCGGCCCACTCCAGGTTGTGCTGGCGCCACAACAGCGCGGCCAGCAGCAGCACCAGCATGGCCAACAGGCCAAGGGTGGTCTTGCTGCGGAGCAGGAACAGTGGGCGCATCAGGGAAGGACGGCTTCGGATTTCGGGTAGGCGGGAATCGCAGGCATGGCATCTGGGCCCAGGTCCGACGGAGGACCTAGGCTAGCACAAAAATTTGCCTTGAAAGAGTGCGCGGGTGATGTGCGCCGCGACACCCTCCGCCGCATCCGTGCGGCGAGGATGTGGTGCGGGCCGTCAGGCGGAATAACCGGCAATGCCGGGATTGCCGGCGACGTTCTTCAGCTTCGGGGTGTTGAACTTGGTCACCTTGGCGACCTTCTGATCGCGCAGGTAGTCGGCCACGATTTCCCAGATGGGGCGGCCCGGCGACTGCGCGCCGACGGTGGCCCAGCCGGCCACCTTGTACTTCTTGCCCGCCTCGATGAGCTTGCCGTTGTCCAGGCGCATTTCGCTGACGCGGCCGCCCATCTTGGCCGTCGGGTCGCACACGTAATCCAGGCCCGCCACGCGCACCATGTCGCCGCCCTGCTGGTAGTACGGGTCTTCGTTGAACAGGTTGTCCAGCACGTCCTCCAGGATCAGCTTGACCTCCTCGCCGCTCATCTCGCGCACGTAGGTCTCCGGGTAGGTGGTGCAGGTCTGGTCCAGCACGTGCTCCATGGTGATGTCCTGGCCCGGCAGCACCGTGGTGCCCCAGCGGAAACCCGGCGACAGGGCGATCTGCGCGTCGCCCACCACGCGCTGGGCGTCGCAGATGATCTGATCGAAGGTGCCGTTGAAGTTGCCGCGGCGGTAGAGCAGCTCGCCGGCGGTAGCCAGCTTCTCGTTGAGCTGGCCCAGGTAGGGCTTGCGCACGTTGTCGATATAGGCCTGCATCTCCGCATCGGCCGGCAGCAGGTTGGAGAACACCGGCAGCAGGCGGTAGCGGAAATCGCGCACCTTGCCGCCGCGCACGTCCAGGTCCATCACGCCCAGATACTTGCCGTTGGAGCCGGCGTTGGTGACCAGGGTCTGGCCGCCGCGGTTCTTGACGATGGACGGCGCCGGCATGCCGTCGTGGGTGTGGCCGCCGAAGATCACGTCGATGCCGGAGACGACGGAGGCCATCTTCAGGTCCACGTCCATGCCGTTGTGGGAGATCACCACCACCAGCTCGGCCTTCTCCTCGTTGCGCACCTTGTCGACGATCTCCTGCATCGCCTCGTCGCGGATGCCGAAGGTCCAGTTGGGGATGAAGCGCGAGGGGTTGGCGATGGGGGTGTAGGGGAAGGCCTGGCCGATCACCGCCACCTTGACGCCGCCGACGTTGCGAATGGTGTAGGGCTTGAAGGCATGGCCGGTGTTTTCGTCGAAGGACGGAAAGCCGTCGAACAGGGCCTCCTCGCGCACCTTGATGTTCTGCGCCACGAACTCTCCCTTGAACTCGCCGACGTTTTCCAGCACCTCCTTGTCCAGGTAGGTGAACTCCCAGTGGCCGGTCATGATGTCGACGCCCAGCTGGTTGCAGGCGCCGACCATGTCCTTGCCGCGGGTCCACAGCGCGGTGCCGGAGCCCTGCCAGGTGTCGCCGCCGTCCAGCAGCAGGGAGTTGCCGTCGCCGCGCTCGGCGCGAATCTGCTTGACCAGGGTGGCCAGGTGGGCGAAGCCGCCGACCTTGCCGTACTTGCGCGCCTCTTCGGTGAAGTTCAGGTAGCTGAAGGCGTGGGCCTCGATGGAGCCGGGCTTGATGCCGAAGTGGGCCAGCAACTTGTCGCCCACCAGGTGCGGCGCCTTGCCCAGGGAACCGCCCAGGCCGAGGTTGACGTTGGGCTCGCGGAAGTAGATGGGCTGCAGCTGGGCGTGGGTGTCGGTGATGTGCAGCAGGCTGACATTGCCGAACTTCGGCATGTCGTACAGGGCGGCACCGCCCTTCTTGCCGAAGGCCAGGCCGGGGACCATGCCGGCGGCGCCGGCGATACCCATCAACTGTATGAACTGACGACGCGTAAGAGACATTACAATTCCTCGGGATTTTTTTAATCGGCGGCCGGCGCAACCGGCGTATGTGGCTAGAGTGGCGGCAGGTACCGGGATTATTCCATCGGCCGCAGATTGTTGAGAATTAAGCTCGGTGGACGGACGGCTCGGCAAATCCCATACTGTGGCTACGCCAAATAGCACGCGGTCCCACCATGAACAGCTACGACAACATCCGCCACGACATCTCCGACGCCAGCTTTTGCGTCACCACCGCCATCGAACTGCTCAGCGGCATGGAACAGGACGGTCCGCCCCAGAACCAAGCCATGCGCGACCTCATCGCCAGCCTGGAGCGGGTGCGCAACGAACTGGACGGCCTGGGCCAGAAAGTGACTGAAGTGGAGCAGCAAGTCCCGGCGTGACGCCGTCCGCGGCTTCCCCTCGCCCGCGGCGAAACGCTAAACTTGCGGCCCCCGCCGCATCCGCCCCGGCGGGTTGATGCCGAGGAAGCCGCTCACCCATGTTTGACCATACCATCATCACCCTGGCCGGCATCGCCTTCATCGCCGCCGGCTGCCAGTGGCTGGCCTGGCGGCTGCGCCTGCCCGTCGTCCTGCTCCTCCTCGGTGCCGGCATCGTCATGGGGCCGATCAACGGCTTCCTCCAGCCGGCGGCCCTGTTCGGCGACCTGTTGCCCGCCCTGCTCTCCCTTGCCGTCGCCGTGGTGTTGTTCCAGGGCAGCCTCACCTTCCGCCTCAACGACATTACCGGCCTGGGCGGCGCCATATTCCGCCTGGCCAGCATCGGCGCCCTGCTCAACGGGGCCATCATCACCGCCGCCGGCCACTTTCTGCTCGGATTACCCTGGGTACCGGCCGCCCTGTTCGGCGCCATCGCTCTGGTGACCGGCGGCAGCGAACTGCTGCCGCTGCTGCGCCGCACCCGGCCCGGCGCCCGCCTCGCCGCCCTGCTGCGCCAGGAGGCCGCCATCCTGGCGCCGCTGGCCACGCTGCTGGCGGTCCTGATTCACGCCGGACTGATCGCCGCGCAACAGGCCGATCCCCTGCTCGCCTTCGCCAGCACCCTGCTGGCCGGCGGCGCCCTCGGCATCGCCGGTGCCTACCTGCTGGCCCTGCTGCTGCGCCATCACCTGCTGCCGGCCCACCTGGTCAACATCACCGCCCTGGCGCTGGTGGCGGTCAATTTCACCCTGGCCAACGCCCTGGAACAGGAAGCCGGCCTGCTGACCGTGGTCGTCATGGGCATGGTGCTGGCCAACATGAGGGATCTGCCCCTGCGCGAGGCCGTGGACTTCCGGGAAAGCCTGAGCGCCGTGATCCTCTCCCTGCTGTTCCTGCTGGTGGCGGCGCAGCTGGAACCGGCGCAACTGGCCGTACCCGCCGCCGAAGTCCTGCTGCTGCTCGGCGTCACCCTGCTCCTGGCCCGCCCCCTGGCGGTCCTGCTCGCCACCCTGGGCTCGGCGCTGAGCTGGCGCGAGCGCCTGCTGGCCGGCTGGATTGCGCCGCGCGGCATCATGGCCACCGCCGTGGCGGCGCTGTTCGCCATGCCGACGCCGGGGCTGGACGTCGGCGCCGCCGCGCCGCTGCTGCCCCTCACCCTGCTGCTGGTACTGGCCTCGCTGCTGCTGCAAAACCTCACCGCCCACCCGCTGGGACGGCTGCTCGGCGTGGCCGAGGCGGAGCCACGCGGCGTGCTGATCATCGGCGCCCACAGCGTCGCCCGCGCCGTCGCCCGCGCCCTCGACGGCCTGGGTGTGCGCGCCATGCTGGCCGACACCGACTGGGAAGACATCCAGCAGGCACGCATGGACGGCCTCGCCACCTATCTCGGCAACCCGGTCTCCGAACAGGCAGACCGCAGCCTGGACCTGGTCGGCATCGGCCACCTGCTCGCCATGTCGCACCGGCCCGCGCTCAACGCCCTGGCCTGCCAGCGCTACGGCAGCGAGTTCGGCGCCGACCACGTCTACTCCCTGCTCACCGCGGAGGAAAGGCGTGCCGCCGGCAAGAGCGCCATCGGCCGGCAGTATGCCGCCACCCGCCTGTTCGGCGGCGAACTCACCCTGACGCAACTGGCCGGACTGCTGACCCGCGGCGGCGAAATCCGCGCCTATACGCCGGAAGAGGCGGAGCAGCACGACCAACTGCTGCCCCTGTTCGTGCTGACCGCGCAGGGTGCGCTGCGCGTGGTCAGCGGCGGCACGGCGCAACTGCAAGCGGGGGAACGCCTGGTCGCCCTGCGACCGGCGGCGACGGAAAAGCAGCCGCTCCGCCCCGACGCCGGCATCACCGTCTCCACCCCGGCCTGATCGCAACGGAACCCGACCCATGAAGTGCTACATCTACAAAAGCAGCAAGAAGGAACAGCTCTATCTCTACCTGCCGACCCGGGACGACTTCGAGGCCGTGCCGCCGATCCTGATGGAAACCATGGGAGCGGCGGCCTTCGTGATGGAACTGGAGCTGACCCCCGAGCGCAAGCTCGCCCGCGCCGACAGCGCGGAGGTCATCGCCGGCCTGAAGGAAAAGGGCTTCTACCTGCAGATGCCGCCCAAGGATCCCATCGCCGATCTCAGGGGCGGAGGACTCAAATAGCCATTCAAAATTCAAAATTGAACCGCGTCGCGGTAACCTTGCAGCCTGAATCGAATCTTGAATCTTGAATCTTGAATCTTGAATTTTGAATTCTCTTTGATTAAGGATTTGCCATGCCTCTGATCCGCCCCTTCGCCGGTCTCTGCCCCGCCCCCAACCGCGCCGCCGACGTGGCCGCGCCGCCCTACGACGTGCTCGACAGCAATGAGGCGCGCCAGCGCGCGGCAGGCAAGCCGTGGAGTTTCCTGCACATCTCCAAGCCGGAGATCGACCTGGCGCCGGATACCGATCCCTATGACGCCGCGGTCTACGCCAAGGGGCGCGAGAATTTCGAGCGCATGCTCAAGGAAGGCGTGCTGCAACAGGACCCGGCGCCCTGCTATTACCTGTACCGCCTGATCATGGGCAGCCACCAGCAGATCGGCCTGGTCGCCGCCGCCCGCGTCAGCGACTACGACAGCAACCGCATCCGCAAGCACGAATTCACCCGCCCCGACAAGGAAGACGATCGCGTGCGCCAGATCGACAGCCTGAGCGCGCAGACCGGCCCCGTCTTCCTCACCTACAAGCACGACGCGGTCATCGACGGGCTGGTGGCCCAGGCCACGGCGAACGCGCCGGACGTGGACATCACCGCCGATACCGGCGTGCGCCACTCCCTCTGGCGCGTCGTCGACCCGGCGCAGATCGAGCTCATCACCCGCACCTTCGACGCCATGGACTGCCTCTATATCGCCGACGGCCACCACCGCTCCGCCGCCGCCTCGCGCGTGGCCGCGGCGCGCAAGGCCGCCAACCCCAACCACAGCGGCGAAGAGGCCTGCAACTACTTCCTGTCGGTGATCTTCCCCGACAACCAGATGAACATCCTCGACTACAACCGTGTCATCAAGGACCTCAACGGCCATACGGCGGAGAGTTTCCTCGCCGCACTGGGCGAGGCGTTCACGGTGGAAAAGAGTGCCGGCCAGTGCAAGCCGGCACAGGCGGGCGGGTTCGGCATGTACCTCAAGGGCCAGTGGTACCGCCTCACCATCAAGCCGGAACGCGTTCCGCACAACGACCCGGTCAAGCGCCTCGATGTCAGCCTGTTGCAGGACAACCTCATCGGGCCAGTGCTGGGCATTGCCGATCCGCGCCGCGACAAGCGCATCGACTTCGTCGGCGGCATCCGCGGCCTGGCCGAACTGGAGCGCCGCGTCGACAGCGGCGAGATGGCCGTGGCCTTCGCCCTGCATCCCACGTCCATGGCCCAGCTGATGGCCGTGGCCGATGCCGGCGAAGTCATGCCGCCCAAGTCCACCTGGTTCGAGCCCAAGCTGGCCGACGGCCTGGTTTCACATTTGCTTGACTGACGACGGCCCCGAACTGAGGACGCTCCAGTCACTTTGCGATCCCCTGCGTCTTTGCGTTAAGGACCTTTACTCCCGTCGCCGCTGGCGCTGCTTGGCCTCCTCCAGTTCGCGGGCCAGCGCGCGTATGTCGTCGGCGCCACGAATGGTGAATTCGCGCTCGGGCAGGGGTACATGATTGGAGGGCGCCGGGGCCTGCCGCTGCGCGGCTGCGGCCGGCGGTGTCGCGGCTGGGACCGGGGCCGCCCTGCCCGCGGCGGGAACCGGTGCAGATGCCGGCACAGGGTCCGGAGCCGGTGCCGCCGCGCCGGTCACCCCCGATTCCACAGCGTCCTCGACCTGCCTTCCCTGGGTGCGTGCCGCCTCCAGCATGCGCCGCACGCTGTCCGCCACGTCGATATCGGGCACGCTCAGGTCCGGCGCCACCGCCGCCTCCTGTGCCCACAGCGGCGCGGCAACACACAGGCCGCAGCACAGGCACAACACCCTCCAAACGGAAATCTTTCTCACTGCATGCTCTCGGCCGGTGCGGCACGCCTCCCCTTCCCCTCCCCGGGATCGGCGTCCACAATAGAAACAGCGGCCATCCCGGCCGGTATGCGACTCTGAAATATGGAAGCGCAGTATAAAGCAGACATGGCTCAGGTACTGGCACAGTTGCTGCCACGCAGCGTGCTGTGCCTGGGCGCGCCCTGCCCGGATGCGGTACGTGACTATGTCGCCGCCGCCCCCGGCCGTCTGTCGCGGCACCTGCCCGAACTGCCGCAAGCCCCCGGTGCATTCGATCTCATCGTGGTCACGGGGCTGCTGGAACGGCTGGACAAACCCGACGGCGAACACCTGCTGGCCCGCCTGCGCGATCTGCTCGGCGGACGCTTCCTGCTCACTGTCCCGGTCGGTCCGCGCCCGCAGCTGGCCAGCCAATGGGACATGGGCGAACTGCTCGCCCTCGGCCTGATCCTGGTGGGACGCTACCCCGACGGCGAAGGCGAAATCCATCTCTACCGCTACGACCTCGGCGACTACAAGACCACGCCGGAGTGGTTCAACCCGCGTTTCTGGGCCCACCCGGAACGCTGGGACAAGGATTTCTGGTAATTGCCGCCGGGCTGAAAACGACAACGCTATCGCGTAAAGTGTCCCCATCATTCAACGAGACCGACTTCACCGATGCCACGCCACGTCCTGCTGCTCACCCTCGTTCTGATCCCCTGGTTGCCCCTGTACGCCGCCTGCGACGACCCGCCGGCACCGGGGGTGATCTGGCGCGAGTGCGACAAGAACGGGGCGGACCTGCGCGGCGCCGATCTGCGCGGCGCCATTCTCACCCGCAGCAAGCTGCACGGGGCCGACCTGAGCAATGCCCGCCTCGACCGCGCCGACCTCAACTTTGCCGACCTGGGCGGCGCGCGCCTGGAGCAGGCCCACCTGCCGGGCGCCCGCCTGACCGGAGCCGACCTGCGCCAGGCCAATCTCAAAGGCGCCCTGCTGCGTGGCACCCGCTTCGACCGCGCCGACATGAACGGTGCCGTACTGACCGCCGCGCAACTGGCGGGCGCCAGCTTCTATCAGACCATCCTGAACGGCGCGGACTTCAGCCGTGCCGACCTGACCACGGCCGAACTGCGCCAGGCCGTGATGCAACAAGCCAGGCTGGACGGCGCCAACCTCTACCGCGCCAACCTGCTGCAGGCCGATCTGGAACGCGCCAGCCTCAGGGGTACCCGGCTGGAGCAGGCGCGGCTGGAAAAGACCAATCTGCAATACACCGACCTGCGCGACGCCGATCTGACCCGCGCCACCCTGGTGGACGCCCGGCTGTTCGAAACCCGCTTCGACGGCGCCAAGCTGGGCGGCGCCATGTGGATCGACCGCAAGCGCTGCCGCTTCGACTCCGTGGGAACGTGCCAATAGCGGGACCGGCCCCCTCCACGGTGAATTTCTTTGAACCTGAAATGCGAAACGGCCCTTGCGGGCCGTTTCTTTTGGGTGGAGCGCGTGGACTCAGGCAGCCATCTTGCGCGCCATGAACTGCAGGCCTTCGCGCATCTGCAGCACGGTGCCGAGGGCGGCTTCCGCCTGTTCCTCGCTCAGTCCGACGGACTCCAGCAGATCCGCCGGCAGGTCGATACCGGCCGCATCGCCCATGCCGAAGCGCTTGAGCAGGCGGTTGGCGATGTGCACCAGGTTGGGATAGATGGCGAAGTCGCCGCGGTAATCGCCGTTGTGGTGCTCGCGCACGGTTTCGACGATCTCCTTGGGCAGGTTCCAGGCATCCACCAGCCACAGGCCCATTTCGGTGTGGGTCACCCCCAGCAGTTCGCGTTCCAGTTCCAGCACCGGCCGTTCCGGCTGTGCCGCCACCGCCTTGTTGAGGCGGTTGAACTGGTCGGGGAACAGGTGGCCGAGCAGCAGGAAGCCGAAGTTGTGCAGCAGGCCGGCCATGTAGGCCACGCCGGGCGAGGGCCGGCGGCTGAACTCGATGGCATTGCACAGGGTCTGGGTCAGCGCCGCCACGTGCAGCGCATCACGCCAGAAGTTGTCCAGGCCGAGCGGACCGTCCTTGGGGTTGCGGAACGACTTGCCCAGGGCCAGGCCGAGGGAGAAGTCCATGACGAAGTCCATGCCCAGCACCCGCACGATGGCCTGCTCCACCGAGGTCAGCTTGCCCTGGTAGGCATAGAACGGCGAGGCGGCGTAGCGCAGCAGCTGCGCGGTGAGGCTGGGATCCTGCTCGATGACCGAGGCCAGCTCGTTGGCGTTGGCGTAGGGGTTGTTGCGCAGCTTGAGGATCTGGGTGGCGATGCCGGGCATCGGCGGCAGGGTATGCACCTGCTCCACCTTCTCCTTCATCCCCTCGCGCTTGGTCTCGGCCGGCGTCGTCGCCTTGGTCACCGGGCTGGAGATGCGGTGGCCGCGCAGTGCGGTACCGGTCAGGCGGGCGAAATCGCCCTGCTGGGCGCGCAGGAACAAGTGGCCCATGCCGGGCATGAAAAATACTTCGTCCATCTCGTCCACGGCGCGGTCGACGATGACCTTGATGCCGTAGGGCTCGCCCAGGGGCGGCAGCGCGGCGACGTCGCAGTCGACCAGCAGCGCGGTCAGCTCCTCGCTGGCGCAGGCGGTGAAATTGCGCCGCGAGTTGCCGTTGAGAACCGCCAGATCGAGACGATGGGTGGCCGGATAGACGGCCATCAGGTAGCTGGAACCGTCCTTGAGCACGGCGCTGCGCACCAGCTTCTGCACCGGGACGCGGGCCGTACGCACCGCCTCCGCCAGCGACAGACCCGCCGGCGCAGCGTGTACCTTGTACTGCCCGCCCTTGCGGGCCAGGTAATTGCGCACAGTGGTCGGAATGTTCATTTCATCAACTCCTTCGGGCGCATGAAGACGAGGGTATGCCCGAGTATCTGATGGAAAGACTAATGCACTGCCGGAAGCCAGGTTGCGATATCTATCACATATTGGCAAAACAAGGGCTTAACCCTCATTTTCGCTTCGGCACACCGGCCCGGAACAGGCTGCCCCGGCCGTAGCGCTCGGCCACCCGGTCCATCACCGCGTCGATGCGGTTCTGCCGCTGCCGTCCCTGGGCGGCGAACAGGTCGTCCTGGGCGGCCGGGGCGGCATCGAAGCCGCTCACCCCCACCCCAATCAGGCGCAGGGGCGGCAGGGGCCGGGGCAGGCGCTGCTCGAACAACCGCAGCGCCGCACGCCATATCTCATCCGTGATATCGGTCGGCTGCGCCAGAGTTTGAGCCCGGGTCAGGGTGGAAAAATCCGCCAGCCGCACCTTGATCTGCACCGTGCGCCCCTTCAACCCGTGGCGGCGCAGGCGCCAGGCCACCTGGTCGGTCAGGTCCAGCAGCCAGGCGCGCAGCACCTCGCGGTCGTCGATGTCCCGGGCGAAGGTGGTTTCCTGGGACACGGATTTCGCCTCCTGCTCGCTCACCACCGGCCGCTCGTCGTTGCCGTGGGCGAGCTGCCACAACTGGGCGGCGGAATTGCCGAAATGCTGCTGCAGCAGGCGCGGCGTATAGGCCCGCAGCTGGCCGATGGTGGTGATGCCCAGCCGCTCGAAGGCCTTGGCCCCCACCTTGCCCACCCCCCACAGCCGCCCCACCGGCAGCGGGTCGAGAAAGGCCTGCACCCCGTCGGGAGGCACCACCATGAAGCCGTCGGGCTTGTCGATGTCCGAGGCGATCTTGGCGACGAACTTGTTGGGCGCGACGCCCACCGAGGCGACCAGCCCCAGTTCGTCGCGGATCTCCTGCTTGATGCGCCGGCCGATGGCCTCGCCCGGCCCGAACAGCCGCTCACTGGCGCTCACGTCGAGAAAGGCCTCGTCCAGGGACAGGGGCTCGACCTGCGGGGTGTAGCGCAGGAAGACGGCGCGGATCTGCTGCGAAACCTCGGCATACAGCGCGTGCCGCGGCGGCAGCAGCACCGCCTCCGGGCACAGGCGCAGCGCCGTGGCCGTGGGCATGGCGCTGTGCACGCCGTAACGCCGCGCCGCATAGCTGGCCGCGGCCACCACCCCGCGCCGGTCGGCCCCGCCGCCGACGATGACCGGGCGCCCGGCCAGCTCCGGCCGGGCGCGGATCTCCACCGCCGCGAAGAAGGCGTCCATGTCCACATGAAGGATGGAACGGTGCATATCAACAGAAGACCCTGAGGCCATCCCAAAATTCGGAGACCCAACAAGCAAACCACGAAGATACAGGGTACCCGGGGTCGCGACAGGGCGACAAATGGTCTTTTCCCCTGTTCCCCGTGCTCCCCGTGGTCAGCTTTGTCTGGTACTTTGAATCCTTACACCTCGTAGACCCCGGCGTGTTCCTGCAGCGAACGGGTGATGCGGCCCAGGTCGGACGCTGCGCTTTCGGTCTGGCGGGTGGTGTCGACGAACTGGCCGGTGGCCTTGTTGATTTCGTTGACCGCCATCACCAGCTGGTTGACGCCGGTGACCTCCTGCCGCACCGCGGCCACGATCTGCTTGGAGGCGATGGCGGTTTCCTGCGCCACATCGGACAGGCGCACCAGCGCGTCGCCGGTGTCCTCCACCGAATGCAGCGCCTGCACGATCTCGCGCGTGCCCTCCTCCACGCCCTGCACCACCTCGCGGATGGCCAGGCGCACCTCCTTCAGGATCTTTTCCACTTCCACCGTCTCGCGGCTGGACTGATCGGACAGCTGCCGCACCTCCAGCGCCACGGCGGCAAAACCGCTGCCGGCCTTGCCCGCCTTGGCCGCCTCGATGGCGGCGTTGAGCGCCAGCATGCGCGACTGCTGCGCCACGTTGGCGACGGCGGTGTTGATGCTCTCGATTTGCAGGGTGCGTTCGGTGAGCTTCTGAATGCGCTCGCCTATGGTTTCCACCCGGCTGCGGATCAGTTCCATGCCATCCACCGAGCGGTTGATGCTGCGCCGCGCCGCATCGCCCTCGGCCAGGGCGCGGTCGGCGGTCTCGCCCAGGGCCTGGGCCTTGTCACGGGTCTGGCCGGAGATGACGCGGATCTCCTCCAGCGTGGTCATGGTCTGGTTGGCGGCGGCGGCCTGTTCGGCCGCGGCGGCGGCCTGCGACGAGGTGGCGGTCTGCAACTGGGTAACGCTGGCGGCGATGTCACCGGTGGCCTGGATCATTTCACGCGTCAGTTCGCGCAGGCCGTTGGTCATCATGTTGACGTGATAGACCAGCTCGGTCAGGGCCGCATCGTCGTGGGCGGCCTCCACCTGCTGGGTTAGATCGCCGAAGGCGATGAGGCGCAGCCGCCCGCCGATGTGGTCCACCACGTCGCGGAAATCCTGCGCCTGCCGCTGCCACTGCTCGAAACGGGAACGCTCGCGCTCGCCGGACTCCAGCAACTGCTGTCCCATGCGGTTCACCGCAGAACCAATCTCGGCGAACTCGTCGGCCCCCTCCACCTGGACGCGCCGCGCCAGCAGGCCGCCGGACAGGTCGTGCAACACCTCCAGCAGCTGGCGCACCTGGCGCGTGATCCAGCGGCTGATGTGCCAGGCCAGGAACAGGGTGATGGCGATACCGGCCGCAGTCAGCAGCACCGTGGCCAACAATCCCGCCGCGGCCCGGTCGCCGCGCTGTGCGCTTTCCTCCGCCAGATGCCGGGCCATGCCGGCGGCCACGCCGTCCAGGGCATCGATGCGCGCCGAGGCCGTATCGAACCAGATGGCGGCGTCAACACCGAGAGCGCGGTTCGGCGCGGCCAGCAAGGCGCGGCGGCGTAATTCCTCCACCCGCTGCCCGCTCCTGCCGGCGGCGGCGAGGGCGTCATGCAGCGCCGGCGGCAACTGCCGCTCCAGGTAGCGCAGGTGTATGCGCTGCGCCATCACCGCCTCGGCCAAGGCCTCGCGCTGCGCAGGGGTAATGCGGTCGGCGGTGAACGCCGCGCCCAGCAGGGCGCGCTCGATGCCTGCCTGCTCCACTGCCCACAGCAGATCCACGTAGGCATTGAAGACAACGGCCAGGTCGCCGGCGGCGTCGCGCGGCAGCTGGCCGATGACCTCAAGCAGGGCACCGTTGAGGGCGGAATAGCCGGCAATGGCGGCGTCGGGCGATTCGGCCTGCGCAGTGATGGCGGCGCGCCGCTCGACCAGGGCGGCCGCTTGCAGCGCGCGTTCGACGGCGGCGGCGAATTCGGCCTCGCGGCGATCGTAGGGCCAGGCACGCAGGGCAGCGACGGCGGCGTCGCTGCGCGCCTGCTGCGCGCGCCATTCATCGCCGAAGCGGCTGCCGCCCGAGGCGAGATAGGGGGCGGCGCGACCGCGCTCGCGCTGCAACTCGTGCACCGCGGCACTGACGGTACTGGCCAGGCCCGCCAACCGCTCCAGCCGGGCCAGCTCGCTGTAGGCCCAGTAGCGATCCAGGGTCGCTCCCAGAGACAGCGCCACCACGCCCACCACGGGGAAAAACAGCATCAACAGCAATTTCTGCTTGAGCCGCAGACCGCTCAGAAAACGCATACCCAATCCTCAGTTGTAATCGGCACCATCGCTGGCCTCGCCTTCGGTGGCGGGACAGACGCGATCGCGGCCGTTGTGTTTCGCCTCGTACAGGCAGCGATCCGCCTCGCGCAGCAGCTCCTCGGCCCCGGCGCCGGGCAGTTGCGGATCGTACAGCGCCACACCGATGCTGCACGTCACCTGCCCCGGGGTCAGGCCGGCGATGGCCTGGGCGCGCACCTGCTGCCGGATACGCTGGGCGGTGATGATGGCGTGGCGCAGGTTGCAGTGCGGCAGGAAGGCGGCAAATTCCTCGCCACCGTAGCGCACCAGGATGTCCGACTCGCGCAGCTGGGTGGCGACGCTGGCGACGAAGCCCTGCAATATCTCGTCGCCGCGCTGATGGCCCAGGCTGTCGTTGAGCGGTTTGAAGTGATCGATATCCAGCATCAGGCAGGCCAGCGGCGCGTTGTTGCGATCGGCGCTTTTCAGCTCCTGCGCCAGCCACTCCCACATGAAGCGGCGGTTGAACAGGTTGGTGAGCGGGTCGCGCAGGCTCACTTCGCGGAAACGCTGCATCACGTCGTTGGCGGCCTGCGCGCGCACCACGGTTTCGGTCACGTCCTGGATGATGACCAGCGCATGGCCGTTGTCACCGCCGGGCAGCGGCATGACGCTCACCTTCTGCTGCATCAGCGCCACGCCGTGGCGTTCCGACAGCGGCACCTTGATGGGCAGCAGCAGGCGGTTGAGCGCCTGCGACAGCACATGGGGGATGTGATAGTCGATGGCCTGTTCCACCGCCCACTGAAAGCGCTCGTTGTGCCAGTCCGGATACAGGTCCGCCAGGCGCTTGCCCAGGGCCTGCACCGGGGCGATGCCGCTCTTGTCCGCCAGCCAGTCGTTCCAGTAGCAGATACGCCCGTCGCGGTTGAGCACGAACAGGCCGATGGGCAGCTGTTCGCAGATGAGGCGGAAGTCGAGCAGCGCCTCCACGTTCACGCCTCCACCCCTATCTGTTGCAGCATGGCGTCGATACGGGACAGCAACTCCTCCGCCGAGTGCACCTTGAGCACCACCATCAGGGTGCCGGAGACATCGCGCTGCGCCGCGCGCAGCACCGTCTCGATCACCACCACCACCATCAGTGCCGCGTCTTCCGCCGCGGGCAGATTGAACATCAGTTCCTCCACGCTGCCCTCGTTGTAATAGGGCAGCGACAGGCGCAGCTCCGCCCCCAGCAGATCGGCCAGCATGGCGGCGAAGGTGGCGATGATGATGTTGCCCACCTCGGTCATCGCCTCGTGTTCGTATTCGCGCAGGGCATCGGCCAGCATCGGCCCGGCGTCACCCACCAGGGCATGGATCAGTGCCTTGCTGTCGCGGTTGTGGAACATCAGGTGCACCCGTCCCTGCAGTACGCCGGACAGCGCCTGGTAGACGCAGGCGATGGTGCCGTCGCCGTCGGACTTCAGGCGCTCGCGCAGCGCCGGCAGGGGCAGCAGTTCCACCCGCGGTACGGTGATGTCGATGCTGTCGCCGAGCAGGGCAGACAGCTGCTTGGCGGCGCGGCTGGCGCTGATGTTGGCCATCTCGCCCAGGGCGTCGCGCTGCAGTTCGGTGAGTTTCACAGTGCAGCCTCGGCCAGGGCCTGCTCCAGCTTGGCGCGGGTGATGGGCTTCTCCAGCACACCGCGCATGCCGGCCTCCTGCGCCGCCGTCAGCACGCTTTGCTGGGTGTTGGCGGTGAGCAGGAAACAGGTGGCGTCCACACCCGCCGCACGCAGACTGTGGGCGATCTCCACGCCGTTCTGCTCCGGCATATTGTAGTCGAGGAACATCAGGTCCGGCCGCTCCGCCGCGGCGCGCTCCAGCGCCTGCGCCAGGTTGGCCGCCTCGACCACGTGATAGCCGCTGTCCTTGGGCATGTGCGCCTTGAACAGCAGGCGCGAGGTTGCACTGTCGTCCACCACCAGTATCGTCTTCATTGCTTGTCTCCCATCTCCCGTTCCAGCGCCGCCATCAGTTCCGGCATCGCCGCCAGCGACGGACAGTCCTCGCAGCAGCGGCCGTGCGCGGCACAGGCCAGTCCCAAATCGATGGCGCGCTCCAACAACGCGCGCCCCTCTGTCGGCGGCGCCTCGCGCCGCCGCAGCTGGCGCGCGTATTCGGCGAGACGCCGGTGGCTGCGCTCCAGGCAGACACAATCCACCGCACGCGCCGCGCCGTGCAGGGTATCGAACTCCTGGTGCAGCCGGTCGAACAGCGCCGCATCCTGCGCCTGCGCGAGATCGCGGCGCACGCGGCCGAGCCGTTCGGTAAGCTCGGCGAAAAACGCCTGCCACAGTTCGGGCAGCAATTGCTTCACGCCGCGGCCCCCGGTGCGCCGGCAAGGCGGCACAGGTGCGGAGCGATGCGCTCCAGCGGCAGCACCCGTTCCGCCGCACCGAGGGCGCAGGCGGCGGCGGGCATGCCGTACACCACGCTGCTCTCCTCGTCCTGCACCAGGGTGGCACAGCCGGCGCGGCGCATCTCCAGCAGTCCTTCGGCACCGTCGGCGCCCATGCCGGTCAGCACCACCCCCGCAGCACGGCCGCCGCAGCAGGCGGCCACCGAGCGGAACAGCGGCGTGGCCGAGGGACGGATGTTGTCCACCGGCGGCGCATCCTTCAGCACCGCCACCACGCTCGGGCCGATGCGCTGCACCTGCAAATGACGATCGTCCGGCGCGAAATACACCTGGCCCGGCAGCAGTTCCTCGCCGTGCTGCGCGACGCGGCAGTGCGGCCCGCTGTAGCTGTTGAGCCAGTCCACCAGGCCATGGATGAAACCGCGGCCGATGTGCTGTACCACCGCCAGCGGCACGCGCAGATCGCGCGGCAGTCCGGCCAGGAGCACACGCAGGGCCTGCGGCCCGCCGGTGGACGAACCGATGGCGATGAGATCGCAGCGGCGGCCGTCGGTCACCGGTTCCGGCACCCCGCGCACAGGCTCCGGTGCCGGCGCTGCCCAGCGCCGCCGCCGCACCAGCTTGACCTCGGCCATGGCACGCACCGTGGTCACCAGTTCGCGCCGGATCTGTTCGAAATCGGGATGGGTGAAACCGCGCGGCTTTTCAATCACCGCCAGCGCGCCCTCTTCCACCGCGCGGAAGGTGATGCGCAGTTCCTCGTCGTCGACGCTGGAGCTGACCACCACGATGGGCACCGGCCGCGTCGACATGATCTCGCGCGTCGCCTCGAAGCCGTCCATCACCGGCATGCGGATGTCCATGGTGATCAGATCCGGCTGCAACTGCGCCGCCAGTTCCACCGCCTCGCGTCCGTTGCGCGCATGGCCCACCACCTCGAAATCGGCCTCCTGCTCGAAGATGGCCTTGAGCAGCAGGGCCACCACGGCGGAGTCTTCGGTGATCAATATCCGTATCATGGCTTTATCCTCACACCAGCCGGCGCACGATTTCCAGCAGCGCGCCGGTCTCGAACTGCGCCTTCACCACGTAGGCGTCGGCGCCGGCCTCGATGCCGCGCCGCTTGTCGATCTCGTTGCCCAGGGAACTGACGATGATCACCGGGATGTGACGGAAGCTGTCGCTCTGCTTGATCTTGCCGGTCAGTTCGATGCCGTCCATCAGGGGCATCTGCACGTCGCTCACCACCAAGTCGAAACGGTTGCTCTGCAGCAGGTCCCAGGCCTGGCGGCCATGGGTGGCGACGGTGACGCGGTAGCCGTTCTTCTCCAGGATGCTGCGCTCCAGCATGCGCGTGGTGATGGAGTCGTCCACCACCAGCACGTGCGGCGCTGCACGCGGTGCCGGTGCCGCCGCAGCCGCCGTGCCCAGGGCGGCGGTGGCCGCGCCCAGGGCCGAGGCCACCAGGTCGGCGGGATTGAGCACCATCATGATGCCGCCGGCGCCGGTGAGCGCGGCACCGCCGACGTTGCGCACCGCCTTGAGGGGCCAGCCCAGCCGCTTCACCACGATCTCCCGATCGCGCACCACCTCGTCCACCAGCAGGGCGGCCATGCGCCAGCCGTGGGACACGACGACTATCGGCAGGCGCTCCGGATTGGTCAGCAGCGCCGGACCGCGCTCCAGGATGACGCCGAGATCGCGCAGCGGCACCGGGCGGCCCTGATACAGCACCACCTGGCTCGCCTCCACCGTGCGCACCGCGTCGCGCCCCAGTTCCAGCACCTGCTCCACGGCCGTCTCCGGGATCAGGTAATCACCGCCCGCCGCCCGCACCACCAGGCCCTGGTCGGTGGCCAGGGTCAGCGGCAGGTCGAGCAGGAAAGTGGTGCCGCGACCGGGCTCGCTGTCCACCCGCACCTGGCCCTTGAGCGCCTGGATGTTGGCCTTCACCACGTCCAGTCCCACGCCGCGGCCCGACAACGTCGTCACCTGTTCCTTGCTGGAAAAACCGGGACGGAAAATGATCGCCATGCGCTGCGCGCGATCCAGCGTGCGCAGCTCATCGGCACTCAGCACGCCCTTCTGCACCGCCAGCCGGCCCACCGCCTCCACATCGATGCCGGCACCATCGTCCTCCAGCCGCACCTGGATGCGCGAGCCCGTCGCACTCACGGTCAGGCGCACCTGTCCGCGCGGGTTCTTGCCGGCGGACCGGCGCCGTGCCGGCGTCTCGATGCCGTGATCGATGGCGTTGCGCAACAGATGGGTGAGCGGATCCTTGATGCTGTCCAGCACCACGCGGTCGATCTCCACCTCGTCGCCGCTGACCTGGAAATCGATGTCCTTGCCCAGTTCGCGCGCCATGTCGCGCACCGAACGCATGAGCGGGCGCAACAGGTTGGACACCCGCACCAGGCGCAGCATACGCACATTGTGCTGCAAGGCATCGGACAACTGGTGAAAGCGCCGCGTGCTGCTGCGCAGGCCCTTGTGGATGTCGGTGCCGAGACCGCGCAGGCCGCCCACCAGTTCATCCTGTTCCCGCAGCGCCGCATACAACTCGCCGTCGTCGCTGCCGGCCGCCATCTCGAACAGCGGGTGCACCCGCTGCCATACCTGCGCCAGGTGGGCCAGCCGCCGCTCCATCTGCCGCACCCGCGCCAGGTGATCGAGCATCTCGGCCCGCGTCACTTCCAGTTCCTCGGCCAGGGCCGATACGGTACGCATGCGCGCCAGCTCGACCCGCAACACCTCGCCGCCGCCGGGCAGCGGATCGATCACTTCCGGCGCGGCGGCGGGGGACGGGGGTGCGGGCAGCGGCGCGGCGGCGGCAGGCTCCGGTGCTGCTGCGGCGGCGACATTCGTCACCTCCACCGTAGCAAGACGTTGCAACAGGGCCTGGTATTCCTTCTCCAGCCGCGCCGGCAGCGCCTCGCCCATGGACCAGCCGCCGTAGATGCGGCGCATGCCGTCCAGCACCGCCAGCGACACGTCCACCAGCGCCGGCGGCGGTGCACCGCCGCCGCGCTTGAGCTGGCTGAACAGGGTTTCCAGCTGGTGGGCCAGTTCGCCCACCGCCTCGGCACCAATGCCGCGCGCCGCGCCCTTCACGTTGTGAGCGGCACGAAATACCGTGTCATAGGCGCGCGCGCACTCCTCGGGCGGCAAACCCTTCTCCAGCTGCAACAGCTGGTCGGTCACCTGCTGCAACTGCTCGTCCATCTCCAGCGCGAAGGTGGCGAGCAGCTGCTGGATGATCTCCGGATCCAGATCCATATATCCCTAAACCTCAGTCAGTCCGCAAATGAACGCGAATGGACGCAAATGAAGTGAATGAACACCGGCGGGCACAGCCCGCCCTATGGAGAGTGCGCCAGATTTGCGTCCATTTGCGTTCATTCGCGGACTCCATTGCCGTCTTCAGCCTCACACCTTGTACACGGCGGCGCTGGCGCGCAGGGCGCCGGCGATGTCGCCCAGGCTGAGGGCGGTCTGCTTGGTCTGCTGAGTGGCGGCGAGGAACTGCTTGGTGGCGCCGTTGATGTCCTTCATCGCCGCGGCAATCTGATCGATGCCGGAGGCCTCCTGGCCCACCGCCGCCACGATCTGCTGGCCGGCCAGCGAGGTCTCGCGGATCACCTGGGTCAGATCGCGCATGGCGGTGCCCGCCTGGTCCACCAGGCGCATGCCCTCGTCGACGCCCTTGATGCCTTCCTCGGTGGCCATCACCGATCGGTCGGTGGCGCGCTGGATGTCGTGCAGGATGGTACGGATCTGCGTGGTCGCCTCCTGCGACTGTTCGGCCAGTTCGCGCACCTCGCTGGCCACCACCGCAAAGCCCTTGCCCGCCTCGCCCACCTTGCTCGCCTCGATGGAGGCATTGAGGGCGAGGATCTTGAGCTGCTGCGCCATGTTGCTCACCAGGCCGGTGATGTCGCCGATCTGCTGGGTCTGCTCCGACAGGGCGAGGATGTTGCGCGCGATGGATTCCACCTTGGTGCGGATGTCCTGCATGGCGGCGATGGTGCCCTGCACCGTCTGCAGGCCGCGTTCGCCTTCCTCGCGGGTGCGTTCGGCGGCCTGGCCCAGGCTGCGTGCCTTGTCGCGGGTCTGGTTGGAGGTGACGCGGATCTCCTCCAGGGTGGTGGCCGTTTCACTCACCGCGCTGGCCTGCTGCGCCGCGCCGGCGGACTGCGAACTCACCGACTGCTGCAACTGCTCCACCGCCACCATCATCGAGCTGCCCGCCTCGTTCACCGAGCGCGCCATGCTGGCCAGCTTGTACACCATGTCGTTGAGCTGATCGCCCAGGCTGCCCAGCTCGTCGTCGCCCACCGCCTCGATGCGGCGCGTGAGATCGCCGGTGGCGACGTTGGCGATGAAACGGCGATAACCCGCGACGCGGCGGTCCACCTCGTCCCGCGACAGACTGACCTCGTCCAGGCTGAGCATCAGGCGATGAATGTAGGTATCCACCGCCAGCTGCGCGTCCAGCGACAGCAGCTTGGTAATGGCCTGCTCCGCACGTTCCTGCCGCTGCCGGTTCCACGGGTAGCGCTTGCGCACCAGCGGCAGCAGTGCCTGACTGTAGATGCTGTAGCTGCCCAGATAGAAACGCGGATCCAGGCCGATGCGGTGATGCACCACGCCGATGCGCAGACGCCGTTCCAGGTAGGAGGCACCGTAATCGCCGGCGAACAGTTCGAGCAGGTACTGGCGCTGGGTGGCCTTGAGCCGCTCCATGCTGGAGCCGGAATCGCGGATCAGGTTCACCAGATCGGGAAAGTGCTCGATGTTGTCGTAGAAGCGATCCACCACCGCATCGGCATGGCGTGCGACCACGTCGGCCATGTCGCGCAGCAGCTTCACGTCGTCCTGGCCGAAGCCGACGAAGCGCTGGCGCCGCAGCCACTCCTCCAGATCGATCCCCACCGCAGCGGCCGCCGCCGCAATCCCGGCACTGTCTTTTTGTTCGTTCATAGGCCAGACCTCATTCTGAACTGCCGTTCAAACCGCTTGTCATTGCGAGTCGGGCTCAACCCACCCGCTCGTCCACCACCAAATCGTTGCTCCCCAGCAGTGCCGCCACATCGAGCACGGTGACCGTGCCGTCGTGAATGCCTGCCACCCAGGCCAGGTTGCTCACCCCGTCCGAAGGCAGCGGCGGCTCCAGCCGCGCCGGGTCGATGCTGATCTGCCCCAGCACTTCGTCGACCCGCAAACCGACGCTGATCGCACCGGGCGCCACCACCAGGATCGGCGCCTGCGCGTCGTACTCCGCCGGCTGGGCGCGGAACAACTGCTTGAGATCGAGCACCGTCACCAGTTCGCCGCGCAGATTCATCACGCCCGCCACGTAGGGCGGCGTGCAGGGCACCGGCGCCAGTGCCGTGCGCTGCACGATCTCCTCGGCGTGGCGATAGCTCAGGGCATAACGTTCTCCGGCGCCGAGACGGAACAGCACCGCGGGTTCGCCCTGCTGCTCCGCTTCCGGGGGCGCAGTCTCCGCGCCGAGCAGGCGCAGTCGGTCCAGCAGCACCGCTCGTTCGTCGATGCCGCGCGGCATGCGCGCGAAGGCTTTGTCGCTCGCATCGGTCATTTATTCCTCCTGGTACATATGCAGCTCCTTGCGCAGGATCTCGGCCAGGCGGCCGAACACCAGGCCGGGGGCATTGTGCACCTGGCGCTGCGGGTCTAGCCGCTCGGCCAGCTCCAGCGCGTTGCTCAGGCTGCGCAGCCCGGCCTTGCGCTCGCCCAGGCGCAGTTGCAGCAGGCCGTTCTGGAAATGGGCCTCGACGAAATTGGAGTCGAGAAACAGCGCCTTGCGCAAGGCCTCCTGCGCCTTGTCCAGCTTGCCCAGCTCCACCATGATCAGAGCGGTGATGAGATAGGTGTGCTTGTCCAGCGGCGCCATGGCCAGGCTGGCCTCGCCTTCCCGCGCCGCGTCCTCCATCAGGCCCAGATTGGCCAGGGCCTTGGCCTTGTGCTGCGCCAGCTCCGCATCCATGCCGTCGCGCGCCGCCAGCTCATCCACCTTGCTCACCACCGCGTCCCAGCGCTCGGCACGCAGCAGCTTGATCACCTCGGGATAGGGCGAACGGATGGGCCGCGGCGCGGGCGCGGGCGGCGGCTCCGCCACGGCCGCAGGCGCCGGTTCCGGCACGGGCTGCGGTGCGCGCGGCGGCATGTATAGCGGCACGGCGGCGGACGGTACTGCGGCAAGGCCGTTGCCGCGGCGATAACAAAAGGTATTGCCCCAGTGATGCAGTTCCAGACCCGGAATCGGCTCCGCCGTCAGATCGGACGCACCGAGCATCAGATAGCCGCCGGGCAACAGGGCGTCATGAAATTTCTGCATCACCGGCGGGATCAACGCGGCGTCGAAATAGATGAACACGTTGCGACACAGGATCAGGTCCATGGCCGCGGTGCCCGACAACATGGTGGGGAAGTTGTCTTCCAGTAGGTTGAGGTAGGAGAACTTCACCAGTTCGCGCAGTTGCGGCCGGATACGGAACACGTCGCCCAGCTGATCGAAGTGGCGCGCGCGTAGGCCGGCGTCGGTGGCGCGCATGGACCAGGCGGTGTACTGGCCGCGTATCGCCTGGCTGAGGGAATCGGTGTTGATGTCGGTGCCGAGCAGGTGCAGGCTCCAGCTTTCCGGCTGCGGCAACGACTCGCTGAGCAGGATGGCCAGGGTGTAGATTTCCTGGCCCGCGGCGCAGCCGGCGCTCCAGATGCGCAGCGTGCGATCGCCGCTGCGGTACTTGCGGTCGATCACCTCCGGCAGCCAGGCCTCGCGCAGAAAGCGCAACTGCTCGTCGTCGCGGAAGAAGTAGCTCTCGCCGACGGTGATGCGCGCCACCAGGTATTCCAGTTCGGGCGAACTGGCCACGCCTTCGTCCAGGTGGCGCAGATAGGCGTCGACGTCGCGGTAGCCGAATCGCTCGCACGCCCCCTGCACGGTGGCCGGCAGATTATCCAGCTGGTAGGGTTGCAGCACGATGCCGGTACGGCGGCGCACCACCTGCGTCAGCCATTCCGTCTGCGCCGAGGGCAGGCCCATGATCGGCTTACTCATCGCCGTCCTCCTGCTCCGCTTCGCCCGCCAGCAGCCAGCGTTGCAAGGCCTCGCGGTCGAGGGAGAGTTCGCTTACCGCCTGTGCCAGATCGAAGGCCAGCAGCCGCGCCGGATCGAGCAGCAGCCAGGTGCGACCGTCATGGCGCACGGCGCCGCGCAGCGGCGCCCGTCCCTGGCGCAACAATTCGCTCATGTCGGCGCCGCTCGCCGTCGCCGCCGCCACGCCTTCGATCTCGTCCACCACCAGCGCCGCACGGCGGTCGCCGGCGCGGCACCACAGCAGCGGAGTGTGCAGGCCGTAGTGTGCCGCGCCTTCCAGGCCCAGGCGCCGCGCCAGGTCCACCAGCAGGACGGACTCGCCCTGCAAGGCGGTGACGCCGACCACGTAGTCGCTGGCGTCGGGCAGGGGCTGCGCCGCCACCAGCCAGGAGGCGCGCTCGATGCTGTCCACGTCCAGGGCAAAATCCACGTCGGCGCAGCGGAACAGCAGCAGCATGCCCGGCTCAGGCAGGTTGGATACCGCCTCGGTCATGTCAGCGTCGATCCCAGTCCTGCAGCTCGCGCTTCATCACGCTGTCGAAGATGCGCGCGCTGGCGTCCTGGTGGGCGTCGGCCGGCAGGTCCAGCTTTTCCGGGTTGTCATGGACGATGTGCAGGAAGCGCTCCAGCAGGTCCGGGTCCCAGTAACCCTTGGCACCCTCCTCTTCCATGATCTCGATAACCTTGTCCTTGGGGAAGGCGGGCTTGTAGGGACGCTCGGCGGACAGGGCGTCGTAAACGTCGACGATCTGGAACACGCGGGCCAGCTCGGGGATTTCGTACTCGTGCAGCCCTTCCGGGTAGCCGCTGCCGTTCCAGCGCTCATGGTGAAAGTGCACGATGTCGACGGTCTTCTTCATGGTGCGCAGCGGACGGCACAACTCGGCGCCGATGGCCGGATGCTGGCGCATCATCATCCATTCGGCGTCGCTCAGGGGGCCGCTCTTGAGCAGCACGGCGTCCGGAATGCCGAGCTTGCCGATATCGTGCAGGATGCCGCCGCGGCGCAGGGCGTCCAGTTCCTCGAAGCCGTAGCCCAGGCTGCGGCCGAACACCACCGCCATGTGCGACAGGCGGTCGCAATGGTCGCGGGTGTTCTGGTCCTTGGCCTCCACCATGCGCGCCAGGGCAAACAGCACCGATTCGGTGTCGTCCAGGCGGTCGATGAGGCGCTTCTTCTGCGCCGCCGACTTCACCCGCGCCACCAGCTCGATGTTGTTGTAGGGCTTGGTCACGAAATCGGTGGCGCCGCAATCGAAGCCGCGTGCCACGTCGTCCGGGCTGCCCAGGCTGGTGAGCATGATCACCGGCAGGAATTCCTGGCCGTGCAGGTGCCTGATGTGGGTGCAGACGTCGAAGCCGTTCATGCCGGGCATCAGCACGTCCAGCACCACGGCGTCGTAATTGCTCTCCAGCATCAGGGTAATGGCCTGCTCGCCGCTTTCGGCCTCGACCACCTGATAGCCCTGCGCCTCGAGAATTGCCTTGACCATCAAGCGGTTGGTGGCCATATCGTCCACCACCAGCACGCGGTACGGCCCCAGCGCGCCGTGTGACAGCGCTATGTAGTTGTTGAACATGGCCTCCTCCGGCCTCTCTGCATTGCAAAAGTGTTAACTTAATCACAGAGCGCTACGGCGGCACAATGTTTGCCGTCAAATAAGGACCACTGGCGGATAGAAAGGCGAAGGGCTGTCACATACGCAATGGATGCAAGCGAAATCGAATAAGACTTTTCCTGACATAAGCGGGTATTGCGCCGCGCGGAAAGCCCGGAGTGCCCCGGGAAGAAGGCGGAGCGCCGTCACGGCGACGGCGCTCCGCTGCAGATCAGTCTACAAACAGGGCTTCCAGCCGTTCCAGGTCGTTGAGCACCCGCCAGCTGCCGCCGCCGGCCTCGACGCGCTGGCGCCAGTAGGCCAGGCGATCGGTGTATTCGCGCGGGTCGATGTTGTCGCTGCGCAGCTTGCTGACGTTGAGCGCCACCACCTCGAAGCCCTGCATCTGCAAGGGAATGGCCTCGCGCACATAGCCCGCCGCCAGCTCCTCCTTCATGTCGGAGAAGATGAGCACGGTCTTGCGGCCGGGGTTCTTCTCGTCCAGGTACTCGACGGCCTGCAACAGGCCGCCGGTGATGTCGGTATAGGCGCTGGGTTTGACGTTGGCGACGAACTTGTCGATCTCCTCACGGAATTGCCGCTTCTGCAGGTTGGCGCGGCTGGGCTGGCCGTCGAAGGTGACGCGGGCCACGATGTCCTTTTCGCTGAAGCTGCCGGTCTTGATGCGCGCCACGGCGAAGGAGTCGCCCGGCTGCAACTTGGCCAGCACGAAGTTGATGATCTGCTGAGCCTTGTCCAGCTCCTTGGTGTAGGTGCCTGAGGTATCGAGCAGCATGTAGACGCCGCGGCTGTGAGTGGTTTCGTCGCTGCACGCGGAGAGCAGCAGGGCCGCGGCGGCGGTAAACGACAGGAGCAGGCGCTTCATGACCGTCCCTCCGTGGCCACCGCATCGTCCGCCACGGCCATCTCGGCCGTCTTGCCCCGTGTACGCAGGCGTTCCTCCAGCCACAGCGGCAGGAAGATGAGCAGGTCATACAGGCGGATCAGCATGTTGCCGCCGTGGCGGAACACGTTGCCGGTCAGGCGCAGCAGGAAGGCCGTCAGCTGCAACAGTCCTTGCGCCAGCAGGCCGAGCACGGTGCGCGAGGAGTGAATGAAGGACTCCAGCGGGATGGCGACGAACACCAGGGCAAAGGGCAGGATGAAGCCCATGCCCATCTGCGCCGCCGTGGTGATCCACAGATTGGCGGCCACCGCGCTCGCCTCGCCCTGGTTGCCCACCAGCGAGGCCACCAGGCTGGCGTCGTCCTGCGACAGCTTCTCGCGCATGAAGGCCAGGCCGGCCTCGATGCTGGCCAGGGCCAGCAGGAAGGCGAAGGCCACCCAGATCATGCGTACCCGCAGGCGGTCGTCCAGCGCGGCAATCACCGGGAACAGGCGGGTGATGCGCAGCGACTCCATCAGGAACAGGCCCATCGCCACCTCCACCAGGATGATGACCAGGGCGGCGATATTGGCCGCCTTGTAGCCCATGATGAAGCTGCTGCCGCCCACCATTTCCTGCATCGGCCGGGCGATGAGGTGAAAATTGATGACCGCGCCGCCGATGGCGATGGCCAGCACGAAACCGGCGATGAAGAACTGGGTCAGGGACGACGAGGACAACATGCGCTCGGCGCGCGGGCTGCGGTTGAGGATGTCCTCATAGGAGGTCATGTGGCGGTCGATGGCGGTGGATCGCTCCAGCAGGCGGTTGACGCGCTTGTCCATCTCGCCCAGCACCCGCGCCACGCGGCGCCACAGGGGCATCATGCGGCTCAGGATGCGGTGGCGCTTGCTGTTGTCGTTGCGGTACTGCTCGATGGCGGCACGCTGGGCGCGCACCATGGAATCGTGGATGTCCTGCAGGATCTCGCCCACCACCGGCTCCTTGGGGGCTATCTTGGCGACTGCGTCCACCACCTTGGCCCAGGCGGGCGGTTCCGGCGGCACCTCGCTGCTGTCGTGATAGTCCTGCTCCAGGCGGGTGATGGCCTCGCTCATCTGGCGTTGCAGGGCGGGGTACTCGGCCAGGTCGCGCCGCACCGAGGCATCGATGCGCTCGAACTCGCGCTCGATGATGCGTTCCGCCGCTTCGCGCCCGGCAGCCAGCAGCACTTCGTTGTTGCGCTGCTTGAGGCGCTGCTCGGCCAGCACCACCGAATGGGCGGCCAGCTTGCAGGCATGGTGCAGCAGGCGCGAGGCCGCCGCGATGGCGAGGTGCGCGGCGGGCCGCGCCAGATAGAGCAGGCCGACGGCGACCACCAGCCAAAGCAGGCCGGACAGCAGCGGTGAGGCCGGTACCAGCAGGAAAACGTCCGCAAACGACATAGCCACCTCCTTGCATAAAGCGGAGCGTATGCCGCACCGCGTCGATTCCCATGTCACGTTATAGGGTATCGCCGTAGCGGACTGCTATGGGAATCACAGTTCCCGCCGGGGCACGGCGCTAGTGGCGGCGATAGAGTTCCGTCAGGCGCAGCAGGCGCGGGGCGCGATCCGGCGCCACCTGCTCCCAGCGAAAACGCCACTGCCAGTTGCCGACGGTGGTGCCCGGCGTGTTCATGCGGTGCGCGGCGTCCAGCTCCAGCACATCCTGCATGGGCACGATGGCAAGCCGGGCCACGGAGGCGTAGGCGGCACGGATCAGCGGCCAGGGCATGGCCTCGCCCGGCTGGCCCAGGTACTCGTTCATGGTCTGGCGCACCGGCTCAGGCAGGCTTGCGTACCAGCCCAGAGTGGTGTCGTTGTCGTGGGTGCCGGTATAAACCACGCTGTTCACGTCGTGGTTGTGCGGCAGATAGGGGTTGTCGGGGCTGCCGTCAAAGGCGAAATGCAAAATGCGCATGCCCGGCAGGGCATATTTGGTGCGCAGCTCGGTGACCTCGGGGGTGATGGTGCCCAAATCCTCCGCCACCACCGGCAGGGGATCGAAACGCTCCAGCAGGGCGGCGAACAGGGCGTCGCCCGGCGCCTTCACCCAGCGGCCGTTGATGGCCGTCTCCTCGTGGACGGGAACCTCCCAGTAGGCCTCGAAGCCACGGAAGTGATCGATGCGCACCAGGTCGAACAGGCGCAGTTGCCCCTCCAGCCGCTGGCGCCACCAGCTGAAGCCGTCGGCCTCCATCCATTCCCAGTCGTAGTGGGGATTGCCCCAGCGCTGGCCGGTGGCGGAAAAGTAATCCGGCGGCACGCCGGCCACCACGGTGGGCCGGCCGCTCTCGTCCAGGTCGAAACACTGCCGCTGCGCCCACACGTCGGCGCTGTCGTGGGCGACGAAGATGGGCATGTCGCCGAAGATGGTAATGCCCTTGCCGTTGGCGTGACGCTTCAGCGCCTGCCACTGCTGCTCGAAGACGAACTGTTCGAAGCGTATCGCCGCCAGTTCGTCGCCATGGCTCTCGCGCAGGGCGGCCAGGGCAGCGGGCTCGCGATCACGCAGCGGCGCCGGCCATTCATTCCAGCCGCGCCCCTGCTCCACCTGCTTGATGATGCGGAACAGGGCGTAGTCCTCCAGCCAGTGACTGGCGTCGATGAAGCGCCGCAATTCGGCCCGCGCCCCGTCGTCGGCACGGACATTGAACCCCTGCCAGGCACGCGCGATGAGGGGCGCCTTGGCCTCGGGCCGCGGGTCGGGAGTGATACCGCCCTCCAGCCAACCCTGCGCTTGCAAGGCCTCGATGCTGATCAGCTGCGGATTGCCGGCATGGGCCGACAGGCTCTGATAGGGCGACATGTCGTCATGGGTCGGTCCCAGCGGCAGGATCTGCCACACGCGCTGGCCGGCGGCGGCGAGAAAGTCGACGAAGTGCCAGGCCTCGCTGCCCAGATCGCCGCAATGCCAGGGACCGGGCAGCGAGGTGGGGTGCAGGAGGACGCCCGCCTGGCGCTGTTGCAGCGGGGTGTGTGCCGTACGCTGTGTCATGCGATCCTTGTACGTATCTGATTTATTGGAACCTGTCTCAAACCCAAAACACCAAGACTAACCACGGGGAACACGGGGGAACGGAAACGGCCGAACGTTGCTGTTCCCTGCGTTCCCCGTGTCCTCCGTGGTTCTGCTGTTTTGTATTTCGAATTTTGAGAGGGCTACCGGTTATGGCCCCGCCGGCAGTGTGGCTGCCGGACCGGACAGGCTGCATCCAAGACACCAGGAGGACAGGGTCGTCATCAGGACCTTTCTTCCTGGCCGCGGCGCATCACGCCGCCCATCTGCGGCTTGCCGCCGCCGTGAAACAGTACATGGGTGATGGTGTCCGGCGGCTCCTCGCCCATGACGCGATACAGCTTGGCCAGCTGCATGCGGAACAGGCGTTCGAAGTCGCGCACCGAGTCGGCCGGGTTGTAGTCGCCGAACCACCAGAACCAGTCGGAGCCCTCGCACACGCCCAATTGCAGCTCCGCCTCGCGCAGGCGCGCACCGCTGAGACGGCCCGCCGCCACGGCGGCGTCGAAGGCGCGCTTGGCCTCGCCCAGCAGATCCCAGGCGTGGTTCTTGTCGGTCTCGCCGATCCAGGTGGAAAAGGTGCCATATACCCAGCTGCCCGCCACCAGGCCCGGCAACGTCGTAGGGGTGAGGCCCGCGTCGATGCAGTCGCCGAAGGTGGAGAGCTCCAGTCCCGGATGCGTCGCCAGGCGGCGGTACAGGGCGGAGAGAAAGTGGTAGCCGTTTTCCGGGTAATACTCCCAGGCGTTCTCGCCGTCCATGATGATCGACACCACCCGGTTGGGCTCGTCGGCACAGGCGGCGGCGATGTTCTCCAGGTGGTGAATGAGATTGCCCACCGCATCGTCGGCATGCCAGTTGGCGTAGGTGAAGCCGATGAGATCGGACAGGCCGTCGTCGCGGAAGAAACACTGCATGTCGGCGCCGTCGACCTGGTACGGGCGATGGATGCAGCCGTGGCCGGCGACACAGTGGCGGTGCATGCTGTTGCGCAGCACGCTCTCGCCGCTGGCGGCCCAGGCAAAGCCCTCCTCGGCCAGGAGGCCGATGGTGGCCGTGCTGACGCCGCCCTCGGACGGCCAGCAGCCGCGCGGCTTCATGCCGAAATGCTGCTCGAATACGCGGATGCCTTCGCGCACGTGCCAGCGCGCCCGCGCCTCACCGCCGGGATACTCGGTCAGCAGGGGCAGCCGCGCCTCGGGCATGGCGTCGCGGGCGGACTCGATATCCAGCAGCAGCGGCATGATGGGGTGGGCATAGGGCGTCACCGACAGCTCGACGCGGCCGCTCTCGGCCAGGCGCCGGTAGCGCGGCACCACGCCGTCCAGCAGTTCGCCGATCAGCTCCAGCAGCTGGCGGCGATCGGCGTGGGTATATGCCGCGTTCCTGTCCATCAGGTCCTGCACCCGGTCGTCGCTGCGGCGCACGGTCTCGCCGATCCAGGCCAGGTGGTACCACATCAGCAGATCGGTAAGGAACTGCTCGTCCAGGTAGCCGACCAGGCGCGGCGTCTCCTCCACGCAGCGGGCCAGGTCGGCCAGCAGGCGGAACTGCGGAAAGCGATCGATGAGGCGCATTTCATTGGCGCGCAGGCAATTCTTGATCAGCAGCAGGCGTTGCTCCGGATCGGCCGGCAGGGCCGGCGCCACCAGCGCCGCCAGCAGCGGATCACGCAGCGGCGTGTCGTGTTGCAGGTAATCGCGCACCATCAGGGCGTAGTCGTCCAGCTGCTCCAGCAGGGTGGGCGCGAAATTGACCACCGCCCGCGCCCCCGGCACGGCCTCGATGATCGCCGCCATGTCGACGTAATCCTTGATGGCGTGCAGATAGGTCCAGGGCAGCTGGTACTGGCCGCTTTCCAGATCGAAGTACTGCGGCTGGTGCATGTGCCAGCACAGCACCACTTTGAGTTTCTTATCGGACATGGTGCAACTCTTGGCCCAGCATCTCCGGACACACCAGCACCACGCCGCCCTCGCTGACGTGGAAGCGCTTGGCGTCCTGTTCCAGGTTCTCGCCGATGATGGTGCCGTCCGGAATGATGCAGCCGCGATCAATCACCGCCTTGCGGATGCGGCAGCGCTCGCCGATGGTCACGTCGGGCAGGATCACCGAATCCTCCACCTTGGCGAACGAATTGATGCGCACGTTGGAGAACAGCAGCGAATGACGCAGGCTGCCGCCGGAGATGATGCAGCCACCGGACACCATGGAGTCCACCGCCATGCCGCGGCGATCGTCGTCGTCGAACACGAACTTGGCCGGCGGCAGCTGTTCCTGGTAGGTCCAGATGGGCCACTCGTTGTCGTACATGTTCAATTCCGGCGTCACGCCGATGAGCTCCATGTTGGCCGACCAGTAGGAGTCGACGGTACCCACGTCGCGCCAGTAGGCCTGGCTGCCGGTGATCGGATCACGGAACGGATAGGCGAACACACGGTATTTGTTGATCACCCCGGGAATGATGTTCTTGCCGAAATCGCGCTCGGAACCCACGCTCTCGGCGTCGCGCACCAGCTGCTCGAACAGGAATTTGGTGTTGAACACGTAGATGCCCATGGAGGCCAGCGCCTCCCCCGGGCGACCGGGTATGCTGTCCGGCTGCGGCGGTTTTTCGGTGAAGCCGGTGACGCGCCACTCGCCGTCCACCGCCATCACGCCGAAGGCCTTGGCGGTTTCCAGCGGCACCTCGAAGCAGCCGATGGTGAGGTCCGCCTCGTGCTCCACGTGATAGGCCAGCATCGGGCCGTAGTCCATCTTGTAGACGTGATCGCCGGCCAGGACCAGCACGTATTCCGGATTGTGGGCGCGGATGATGTCCAGGTTCTGGAACACCGCATCGGCGGTGCCTGCATACCAGCTGGTACCGGTGCGCTGCTGCGCCGGCAGCAGCTCGACGAATTCGCCCAGCTCGGTGCGCTGGAAGCTCCAGCCGCGCTGCACGTGACGGATCAGCGAATGCGCCTTGTACTGCGTCACCACGCCGATGCGGCGAATACCCGAGTTGAAACAGTTGGAAAGAGGGAAATCGATGATGCGGAACTTGCCGCCGAATGGCACCGCCGGCTTGGCGCGCCACTGGGTCAGGCCCTTGAGGCGCGTGCCGCTGCCGCCGGCCAGGATCAGGGCCAGGGTATCTCGGGTAAGACGACTGACGAAGCGCGGGGTTCTGAATTCTGGCATGGTGTCTCCTTGGGTCGTTATTTATAGTAATAGTTATGTGAAACTGCCTGTTTTTACCAACTTCATACCTGATCGCCCAGGCCACCGCAAGGGCGAATCGCAAGCGGACGATAAATCGATACCACAGGGCTGTTGCTGTGATATTAATTAGCGTCTGAACTTTACAGCTGGAAGCACCGAACCCGTCATGATTGAATTGCCCGAGGCCCACCGCCGCATACTCGAAGCCCGCCATCACGATCCCTTCAACGTTCTGGGACGGCACCAGGAAGGCGGCGACACCGTCATCCGCAGCCTGATTCCGGGCGCGGCAGAGGCCAGTGTCGAAGGCAGCGGCGGCCTGCTGCCGATGCAGCGGCTGCACAACAGCGACCTGTTCGAGTGGCGCGGCGACGGCAGTCTGGTCCCCCTGCGCTACCGCCTGTGCTGGCGCGACGGCGGCGGCGGCGAACACGCCTTCCACGACCCCTACTGTTTCCCACAGCAACTGGGGGACTTTGATCTCTACCTGTTCGGCGAAGGCCGCCACCACCACGCCTACCGCTTTCTCGGCGCCCACCCGCGCCGCGTCGACGGCATCGACGGCGTGCAGTTCGCGGTATGGGCGCCCAATGCCGAGCGCGTCAGCGTGGTGGGCGATTTCAACCGCTGGGACGGCCGCTGCCACCCCATGCGCACCCGTGGCGGCGGCGGTGTGTGGGAACTGTTCATCCCGGACCTGCAGCCCGGCACCCTGTACAAATTCGAGCTGCGCCACCGCGACAGCGGCGCGGTAGTGGTCAAGACCGACCCCTACGGCCGCCGCTTCGAGCTGCGCCCGGCCACCGCCGCGGTGGTCGACGCCGAGAGCCGTTATCCCTGGCAGGACGGCGACTGGCTGCGCGCCCGCGGCGGCCGCGACTGGCTGCACACGCCGATGACCATTTACGAGGTGCACCTGGGCTCCTGGCAGAAGGACGAAAAGTGCCACTTCCTCGGCTACCGCGAGCTGGCGCGGCGGCTGGTGGACTACCTCAAGCCCATGGGCTTCACCCACATCGAGCTGCTGCCGGTCACCGAACACCCGCTGGACGGCTCCTGGGGCTACCAGAGCACCGGCTATTACGCCGCCACCAGCCGTTTCGGCCATCCCGACGACCTGCGCTACCTCATCGACCTGTGCCACCAGAACGGCATCGGGGTGATCCTCGACTGGGTACCGGCCCATTTCCCGCGCGACGCCTTCGCCCTGGCCCGCTTCGACGGCAGCCCGCTGTACGAACACGAGGACCCGCGCCGCGGCGAACACCGCGACTGGGGCACGCTGATCTTCAACTACGGCCGCAACGAGGTGAAAAACTTCCTGATTTCCAGCGCCGTGTACTGGATGCAGGAGTTCCACATCGACGCCCTGCGCGTGGACGCCGTGGCCTCCATGCTCTACCTGGACTACTCGCGCCAGCCCGGCGACTGGCTGCCCAACGTCTACGGCGGACGGGAAAACCTGGAGGCCATCGCCTTCATGCAGGAGCTGAACAGCGTAGTACATGAGCAGTTCCCCGGCGCCCTCACCATGGCCGAGGAGTCCACCGCTTGGCCCATGGTGTCGCGCCCGGTCTCCATGGGCGGCCTGGGCTTCTCGCTGAAGTGGAACATGGGCTGGATGAACGACACCCTGAGCTATATGCACAAGGAGCCGGTCCACCGTGCCTACCACCACGACATGCTCACCTTCGGCCTGCTCTACGCCTTCAGCGAGAACTTCATCCTGCCCTTCTCCCACGACGAGGTGGTGCACGGCAAGCGCTCCATGCTGGACAAGATGCCGGGCGACGAGTGGCAGCGCTTCGCCAACCTGCGCCTGCTCTACACCTACATGTACACCATGCCCGGCAAGAAGCTGCTGTTCATGGGCAACGAGTTCGGCCAGGGCCGGGAGTGGGACGACGACCAGCCGCTGGAGTGGTATCTGCTGGAGCGGCCGCAGCACCAGGGCATACACCGCCTGGTCACCGACCTCAACCGCCTCTACCGCGAGCAGCGCGCCCTGCACTACTACGACTTCGAGGGCCAGGGCTTCGAGTGGATCGACTGCCACGACGACCGCGCCTCCCTGCTCAGCTACGTGCGCCGCGCCGGCGAGGAACTGGCGGTGGTGGCCCTCAACTTCACCCCGGTGCCGCACCAGCACTTCCGCCTCGGCGTGCCGCGCCCGGGCAACTACGAGGTGGTGTTCAACTCCGACTCCAGCTACTACGGCGGCGGCAACATCGGCAGCGCCGGCCCCCTCGCCAGCGAGGCCATCCCCCACATGGGCCGCCAGTGGTCGGTGCAATTGCCGCTACCGCCCCTGGCCGGTGTCGTACTAAGATTGAGGCCCTGAGACCTACAGGGTCATTGGCGCAGGGAAGCGCAGAACGACAAGTGTTCCCCCGCTTGGGGAACCGGCAGCTAGCGGAACACCAACGATGCACAACGCCCCCCGTCTGCGCCCGGCCCTGCTCGGCGCCCTGCTCGCCCCCCTGCTCGGCCTGAGCGGCGCCCATGCCGCCGTCACCCTCGATGCCCAAATCCTGTCCGACGACAAGGAACGCCTCATCGGCTACGTCACCGCCATCGCCGCCGGGGAACAGGGCAGCCTGTACACCGCCGACAGCCGCGACGGCCTGCTGGTGCACTTCGGCGCCGACGGGCGCAGCGCCCTGCCCCTGGCCGGCAAGGAACACGTGTTCTCCTCCAGCCGGGTACGCGGCCTGGTGCGCCTCGGCCCGGACCGCTACGCGGTGGCCAACGAGGGCGACGGCAAAGTGGCCATCATCGACGGCAAGGGCGCGGTGCTGGCCCGCTTCGGCGACGGCGGCGGCGACGAAGGCCGCCTCAACAGCCCGGCGGGCCTGGCCTGGTCCCTCAACCGGCGCCTGTACGTGGCCGACAAGCACAACAACCGCATCAGCGTGTTCGGCCCCGACGGCGTCTACCTCCGCACCCTCGGCGGCCAGGAAGGCGCCCGGCTGGACACCCCGGAGCAGGTCTACGTCGACCACCGCGAGCGGGTCTATGTGTTCGAGCGGCGCAGCCGCGGCACCCTCACCGTGTTCAGCCATGACGGCGCCCTGCTGCACCGCACCGACGCCGCCGCCCTGGGCAAGGCCGCCCGGGTCGACTCGATGCGCCTCACCACCCTGGCCGTGGACCCCGCCACCGCCCTGGTCTATCTGGGCGACAGCGAGAACGGCCGCATCCACCTGTACGACTGGGAGACCGGCACGCTGCAGGCCGGTTTCGGCACCAAGGGCAGCCAGCGCGGCCAGTTCAGTGAGATCTCCGCCCTGGAACTGCTTTCCGACGGCCGCCTGGCCGTGGCCGACAACGACAACAAGAAGATCGAAATCTACCGCCTGCCGCCCAGTGACCGCCCGGTGCTACAACGCCTGCACCTGCCCACTCTCACCCAGGCCGGCACCCTGACCCTGGAATGCGACCTCGCCTACCATGCCGCCGAAGGTCGGCATTGGTGCCTGAGCCGCCGCACCGGCGGCACCCTGCGCGACGGCGCGGGCAACACCGCCCTCACCCTGCAGGACACCCTGGAAAAACCCGTGGCCGCGGCCTTCGGCGCCGATCGCATCGCCCTCATCGACGATACCCGGCTGAAGATATTCGCCGCCGACGGCAGCCTGCTGTTCAGCTCCGGCGACAACCGCCCCGCCGGTAATGACCCCTTCGGCACCGGCGGCAACCAGTTCGATGCCGCTACCGACGGCAAATTCTCCCGTCCCGCCGACCTCTACCTGCACGGCGAGCGCATCCATGTGGTGGACAGCGCCAACCGCCGCCTGCAAATCTTCTCCCGCGACGGCCTCTACCTGGACAAGATCGACAATCCCAAATCACGCCCCTGGTTGTTCGAGGAGCCGGTCGCCGTGGCAGTGGACTCGCGCGGCAATATCTACGTCGGCGACAGCGAGCTGAAACAGGTGCTGATCTTCGACAAGAACAAGCAGCCCCTCGGCAAGCTGGACGGCGGCGAACTGCCGGGCGAGAAATTCAGCGACATCTTCGACCTGGAGATCGACGCCGACGACAATCTCTACGTGCTGTGCGCCACGCCGAAGAACGAGGCCACGGTCCAGGTCTACCGCAACCGCCAGCCGGCCTTCTCCTTCGGCGCCCGCTCCGCCGACGCCGGCGGCTTCGCCAAGCCGGCCAACCTGTCCCTGGCCCCCTCTGCGCAGGGAGTGGTGGCCCTGTATGACCGCGAGCGCAAGCAGCTGCTCGACTTCAACTACCTGCAAGTGCCCGCCGCGGTGGCCGATTTCAGCGTCAGCGGCGGCACCCGCAGCACCGAGCTGCGCTGGGGCGCCCTGCGCAACAGCTACATCGCCGCCTACCGCGTCTACGGTGCCGCCGACGCCCGGGGCCCGTACACGCAGCTGGCCGAGGTGCAGGAGCCGCGCGCCGTGCTCGACCAGGACGGCCGGGCGCAAAGCCGCTATTACCGCATCGCCGCCGTCAGCGGCTTCGGCGTGGAAGGCCCCGCCTCCGAACCGGCGGAGGACCTGTTCCAAGCCGGCCACGCCCACTACCGGGCCGGTGCCTGGACCGAGGCCGAGGCGGCCTTCCGTCGCCAGCACGAGGACCACCCCAACCATGCCGAAACCAACCAGTACCTCGGCCTGACCCTGATGGAGTTGCAGCAGTACGCCGCCGCACGGCAGCACTTCGAGACCCTTGCCCGCCAGCCCGGCCACGAGGCCGAGGGCGCCCGCCTGCTGGTGGGTGCCTGGCGCGCCGCCGGCGACGACGTCGCCGCCAAGGGCGTGGTGGAGCGCGCCCTGGCCGGCAGCGCGACGCAGGAGCTGCGCCTGCTGTGCGGCGAACTGAGCCTGGCCCTCAACGATGCCATCGGCGCGGTGCAATGCCTGGAGGATGCGCTCAAGGCGGACGGCAACGATGTGAACGCCCACCTGATGATGGCCGATGCCTACATCCGCCTCGGCGTGATGGAACAGGGCCTGGGCGAGCTGGCGACAGCGCGCGAACTGGCGCCGGAAGACCCGAAGGTGTGGCGCCGCAGCGCGCAGATCCAGCAGCGCCTGGGCGCCCACGAGGCCGCCGTCGAGCTGTACGGCAAGACCCTGGAGCTGGCGCCCGACGACCTGGAAAGCCGTCTGGCGCTGGCGCGCAGCCACCGCGCCCTGGGCCAACTGGACCGGGTGCGCAACATCGCCCTCGGCCTCACCGCCCACAGCGCCACCGAAGGCGACGGCCACTACCTGCTCGGCGTGGTCGCCCTGGAGGAAGGCAAGCACGGCGAAGCCCTCATCGCCCTCACCAAGGCCACCCGCAGCGCGCCCAAGCATGCCGCCGCCTGGCTGGCCCTGGCCGACGCCTACGGCCACATGAAGCAGGACAAGATGATCCCGACGGCGCTGGAGAAGGCCATGGCGGCCGACACCGGCTCCTTCGACGCCGCCTGGCGCCTGGGCCAGTACAACTACCAGCAGGGCCAGTACGCCGCCGCCGCCGAACCGCTGGCGCGGGCGGTGGCCCTGCGCCCGGACAGCTACGATGCCCACTACCTGCTGGCCGACGTGCTGCTGCGCCAGAATGATCTGAAGGAGTCCTTCCAGATGGCAGCCGAGGCGGCACGCATGGCGCCGGAAAAGGTCGAACCGCTGGCCCTGCTCGGCGCGGTCTCCGCACGCCAGGGCAAGAACGGCGCCGCCATCAACTACCTCAAGCAGGCGCTGGCCAAGCAGCCAAACGATCTGGCGCTGCAACTGCAACTGGGCACGCTCTACGTCGACAACAATATGTTCGACCAGGCGCGCAGCTCCCTGGAACAGGCCGCCCTGCTCGACGCCACCCGCGCCGAACCGCAGGCCCTGCTCGGCCGGCTGTACCTGAAGCGGCGCCTGTTCGACGAAGCCATCGCCGCGCTGGACAAGGCCGTTACCCTCAATCCGTCGGAGGCCAACCGCCTGCTGCTCGACACCGCCTACGCCGAAAAGAACAAGGCGCTGGAGTTCAAGTCCAACGCGCCGCAGATCGTGCTCAAGGACCTGCAATTGCAGCCGGTGTTCTCCGCCGCCTACAAGCAGTACGCCAACGCCCCCATCGGCACCATCCGCATCCACAACACCAGCGGTATCGACTACGGCAACCTCAAGCTCACCTTCGACATCAAGGGCTATATGGATTTCCCCACGGCCCAGGACATCGCCGAGCTGAAGGCCAACAGCATCATCGACCTGCCGCTGCACGCATCCTTCAACAACCGCGTGCTGGAGATCGACGAGGACACCGGCGTGCAGGTGGAGGTGGCGCTGCGCTTCGTGCGCGACGGCCGCGACGACGCCATCACCCTGACCCAGCCCATGACGCTGTACGGCAAGAACGCCATCCTGTGGTCGCGCAGCAACATGGTCGGCGCCTTCGTCACCCCGCGCGACGACACCCTGCGCGACTTCGTGCGCCAGGCCATCAACGAAAACCGCCCGGCACCGGGACCGCTCAACGCCAACATCGTCACCGCCATGACCCTGTTCGACGCCCTTTCCGCCCACGGCGTCAAATACGTCACCGATCCCAACAGCCCCTATTCGAAAATGGCCGCGGACCAGGTGGACTACGTACAGTTCGCGCGTGAGACGCTCAAGCTCAAGAGCGGCGACTGCGACGATCTCACCGTGCTGCTCGCCGCGGCACTGGAAAACCTCGGCATCGAGACCGCCATCCTCGATGTGCCCGGCCACCTGCTGATGATGTTCAACACCGGCCTGCCGGCCGCCGACGCGGGCCTCATCAGCATGCAGGACGATCTGCTGGCGGTGCGCGACGGCCGCATCTGGCTGCCGCTGGAGGCCACCATGATCGCCACCTCCTTCGCCGAGGCCTGGACCGAGGGCGCACGCAAATATCGCGACAACCGCGCCGCCGGCACGCTGAAGGAAATCGCACTGCACAAGACCTGGGAAGAGTACGTGCCGGTGACGCTGAAGCAGGCCGATTACCGCATCGAGGTGCCGGCATCGGAGCGTGTCACCCCGCTGGTGCAGCGCGAATACAACCTGCTGCTGGAGAAGAGCCTGGATCGACTGGTGCGGCCCTATCGCGCCATGCTGGCGGCCAACCCCGCCAACGAGGCGGCACTGATGCAGATCGCCATCATCTACGCCCGCAACGGCCTGTACGACAAGGCCTTCCAGACCTTCGACGAACTGTTGCAGAAAAACCCGGACAGCAGTTCGGCCTACAATAACCGCGGCAACATCTATTTCACCCGCGGCGAGTTCGACCGGGCCCTGAAGAGCTACGGCCAGGCCGAGCTCATCGACGGCAGCGACGCCGGCATCAAGGTCAACCTGGCCATGACCCATTACAAGCTGGGCCGGCTCGACGGCGCCAAGGAAAAGTTTGCCGAGGCGCAGGCCCTCGACGCCGGGGTGAAGACCCGTTACGACGCATTCGCCCGGCTGCTGGCCAACTGATCATCCACGCCTCCCATGAGGGAAGCATGAAGAGGGGACGCAACATGAAAAAGATCATCGCCATCGCACTGCTGTCGGCCCTGGCCGCCGGCACCGTCGCGGCCGACACCGGCGCCCAGTCCGCACCTGCCGCCGCCAAGGCACAGCCGGAAAACCGTTTCAGCGGCGCCCTGTTCGACGCCCTGCGCAGCCTGAGCGGCATGCTGCCCAAACAAAGCGCCCGCAGCGCCGACCCGCGCCAGAGCGCCACCATGGGCATCCGCGGCAGCGAAACCACCACCAGCCTGATCAACCCCTACTGGAAGGACGACAAGGGCGAAGACGCAGCGTTCCAGGCGGAGGTACAGGGTTACGGTGCGGCGCAGCAACTGCTGGAAGAAGGCAAACTGCAAGAGGCGGAGGCAGCCTTCGGCGAATTCATCCAGGCCCACCCCGCCAGCGACCTGCTGCCCAATGCCCGCTTCGGCCAGGCCCTCGCCCTCGCCGCCCAGGGCGACAAAAAGAAAGGCAGCGAGGCGATGGCCGCTTTCATGAAGGATTACCCGCAGCATCCGCTGGCCGCCGACGCGCAGAAGGTCGTCGCCGAACTGAAGTAACTCCCCCCTCAATAAAAAAAGCGCCTGGAGATCTCCGGGCGCTTTTTTTTCGTCTGCTGTTTACTCGCCTCCCAGCGCCTTGGTCACGCGGAAGAAAATCGCCTGGCTGTCCTCGCGATCGCTTGAGTGCACGAACTGCATGTCGAGATCGAGGCTGACGCCGTTGTGCAGCAAGAACGTGCTGCCGACGCCGATGAGCACCGAATTGGCACTCACCGTCGACGCCGCCATGACGTAGCGTGAACCTATCAGATCGGCGTAGGCGATGGATGCCTGATCGCTGCCCGTGACATGGTACTGATACTCGACGCGGGCGCGCGGCTGAATGCTGCCGAAGTCCATCTCCCTCTGGAACCCGGCACGCAGACCGAGAGACGCCTGCTGCGAGGTGGCGCTCTGGCTGGCATAGTTCAGCGCTCCCACCCCGCCGCCGCTCTCGGTGGCGCCGTCCAGGCGATCGAGGGTGAAGTCATAACGCGCATAGGGCGAGAGCAGCGAATACTCGTCGCGGTACTCGTAGCCTGCGGCAAGCGATCCGAAGAACTGGCTGCCCGAGCGGTCGGCACGGGCAAACTCCGCCGTCGACGTCACGTAGCGGGTGGTATCCATGTTCAGCACACCGTAACCGAGCAGGCCGTCGATAAAGGTCTCCGCGGCGGGCTGATAGCTGGCGTAGAACGCTATGCTGTGCCCGGCCGACGAACTGCCCGTGCCGTCGGAACCGATGGTGCTTTCATCGCGGGCATAGCCGATGCCCAGACCCATCGTCAGGTTGTCGCCATAGCGGCGATCGACGCCGAGGCTGATGCCGTCGGTGGTGTAGTCGATGGTCGAGGCGCCATCCGGGGTTTTCCTGGTACCGATACGTACGCTGCCGGCGCCCCATACATCGAGGCCGCCGTCCGCCGGCGCCGCCCCTTCGTCACCGGCCAGCGCAGCCACATCGAGGTTGAGCGACGAGGTGGCCAGCATGGAAGTGAGCGTACTGGCCAACAGGGCCGGGAAGCGGCCCGAGCCGCTGCCGGCTGTCACCTGCTCCAGCTCATCCTGCAGCGTGCTGCGTCCCAGTCCCCTGCTACGCACAGCACCGGCAAAGCTCTCGCTGTCCGTGGCCATGGCCGGTGCATTCGCGGCCAGGCCGGCCGGCGCGGCGGCGCCGGGACGCGGCACGCGGTGGAGCCGCTCCATGCGCTGCTGGAAGTTGAAGATCTGCGCCCGCGAGAAGCGCCGCGCCGTTTCCGCCTGGACGTTGACCAGGCCGACCACCTCGGTGTCCTGGGTCGGATCGGGACGTGTTCCGGCAAAGGTCACCGTCACCAGCGCCGGAGCGGAGGTCAGGCCGCCGTTGATGGCCACATAGGAGAAGCTGTCGTTGCCGAAATAGCCGGCGGACGGCGTATAGGTCACCTGGGTGCCGCTTACCGAGGTAGTGCCGTGCTGTGCGGCGGCGACCACGTTGACCGCCGTTCCCGTGATGTACGGCGCGAGGTCGAGGGTGACCGCCGTATTGAGCTGGAACTGCATCGTCGCCGCGGCGGCGACGGGCGTCACGCTGGGGGTGACGGCATTGCTGGCCGCCGAGGCCGTGCCGGTGCCGGTCGCATTGGTCGCTGTCACCGTGAAGGTGTAGGCCGTGCCGTTGCTGAGGCCGGTGACCATGATCGGACAGGCCGCCGGTCCGGCACAGCTGCCGGTATAGCCGCCGGGACTGGAGGTGGCGGTATAGGTGGTGATGGCGGCACCGCCGTCGCTGGCCGGTGCGGTAAAGGTCACCGTGGCCTGGGTGTCACCGGCGCTGGCCGCGACGCCGGTCGGGGCGCCGGGCACGGTGGCCGCCGGCGTCACGGCGTTGCTGGCCGTCGAAGCCGCGCCGGTGCCGATGGCATTGGTCGCGGTCACCGTGAAGGTGTAGGCCGTGCCGTTGCTGAGGCCGCTGACCGTGATGGCACAGGCCGCCGGACCGGCGCAGCTGCCGCTGAATCCGCCCGGACTGGAGGTGGCGGTATAAGAAGTGATAGCCGAACCGCCGTCGCTGGCCGGGGCGGTGAAGTTCACCGTGGCCTGGGCATTGCCGCCGGTGGCGCTGACGGCCGTGGGCGCGCCGGGCGCGGCGAGGTAGGTATACAGGCCGCTGCCGGTGCCTGTGCCGGCGGGCGTGGTGACGACCACGTCCTGGGCGCCCGCCGTACCCGCCGGGGTGGTGGCGGTAATGGTGGTGGGGTTGACCACGGTGACGCCGCCGGCTGCCGTGCCGCCGATGGTCACCGCCGTCGCGCCGGTGAAGGCGGTGCCGGTGATGGTGACGGAGGTGCCGCCCGCGGCCGGGCCGCTGGCGGGACTGATGGCCGTCACCGTGGGGGCGGCGATGTAGGTAAACAGGCCGCTGCCGGTGCCGCTGCCGCCCGGCGTGGTGACGATCACGTCGCGTGCCCCCGCCGTGCCCGCCGGCGTGGTGGCGGTGATGGTGGTGGGATCGACCACAGTGATGCCGCTGGCCGCGGCGCCGCCGATGGTCACCGCGGTGGCGCCGGTGAAGTTGGTGCCCGTGATGGTGACCGAGGTGCCGCCTGCGGCCGGACCGCTGTTGGGACTGACGGCGGTCACGGTCGGAGCGGCGATGTAGGTATACAGGCCGCTGCCGGTGCCGGAGCCGACCGGGTTGGTGACGACCACATCCCTGGCGCCGGCCGCGCCGGCCGGTGTGGTAGCCATGAGGGTGGTGTCGTTCACCACCGATATCCCGGTTGCGGCGGCGCCGCCGATGGTCACGGCCGTCGCGCCGGTGAAGCTGGTGCCGGTAATGGTGACGCTGGTGCCGCCCGCGGCCGGGCCGCTGGCGGGGCTGACGGCGGTCACTGTCGGTGCCGCGATGTAGGTAAACAGGCCGCTGCCGGTGCCGCTGCCGCCGGGCGTGGTGACGATCACGTCCCGCGCACCCACCGTGCCTGCCGGGGTGATGGCGTTGATGGTGGTGGGGTTGACCACCGTGACACCGCTGGCCGCGGCGCCGCCGATGGTCACCGCCGTGGCACCGGTAAAGCCGGTGCCGGTGATGGTCACCGAGGCTCCACCGGCCGTTGAACCGTAGCCGGGACTGACGCCGGTCACGGTCGGGGCGGCGACGTAGGTGTACAGGCCGCTGCCGGTGCCGCTGCCGCCGGGCGTGGTGACGATCACGTCGCGCGCACCTGCCGTGCCCGCCGGAGTGACGGCGGTAATGGTGGTGGGGTTGACCACGGTGACGCTGCTGGCCGCCGCGCCACCGATGGTCACGGCCGTCGCGCCGGTGAAGTTGGTACCGGTAATGGTAACGCTGGTGCCGCCCGCGGTCGGACCGCTGGTGGGGCTGATCGCCGTCACCGTAGGCGCGGCGATGTAGGTGTACAGGCCGACACCGGTACCGCTGCCGCCGGGCGTGGTGACGATCACGTCCCGCGCACCCGCCGTGCCCGCCGGGGTAATCGCAGTGATGGTGGTGGCATCGACGACGGAGACGCCGCTGGCCGCGGCGCCGCCGATGGTCACCGCCGTTGCGCCGATGAAGTTGGTGCCGGTGATGGTGACCGTGGTACCGCCGGCCGTGGGGCCGCCGGTGGGACTAACGGCGGTCACGGTCGGGGCGGCGAGATAGGTGAACAGGCCGCTGCCGGTGCCGCTGCCACCGGGCGTGGTGACGACCACGTCCCGGGCACCCACAGCGCCTGCCGGGGTGGTGGCGGTGATGGTGGTCGGGTTCAACACGGTAACACCGGTGGCGGCGGCGCCGCCGATGGTGACCGCCGTGGCGCCAAGGAAGTCGGTGCCGGTGATGGTCACTGTGGTGCCGCCGGCCGCCGGACCGCTGGCCGGCGACACGCCGGTCACCGTGGGCGCGGCGATATAGGTGAACAAACCGGCTCCGGTGCCCGTGCCGCCGGGGGTGGTGACGATCACGTCACGCGCACCTGCCGTGCCCGCCGGGGTGACGGCCGTGATCGTCGTGGGATTGACCACCGTGACACTGGTGGCGGCCACGCCGCCGATGGTGACCGCCGTCGCGCCGGTGAAATTGGTGCCGGTGATGGTGACCGAGGTGCCACCCGCCGCCGGGCCGCTGGTGGGGCTGATCGCCGTCACCGTGGGAGCAGAGAAATAGGTGTACAGGCCGACACCGGTACCGCTGCCGTTGGGCGTGGTGACGATCACGTCACGCGCGCCCGCCGTGCCCGCCGGAGTGGTGGCGGTGATCGTCGTGGGATTCACCACCGTGACACTGGTGGCGGCCGCACCGCCGATAGTCACCGAGGTCGCACCGGTGAAGTTGGTGCCAGTGATGGTAACCCCCGTGCCGCCTGTAGTAGGGCCTCCCGTCGGGGTGATGGCGGTGACCGTCGGTGCCGCAACATAGGTGTAGCCATCGGCGGCACCGGTGGCACTGGTGCCGCCGACCGTCGTGACGGTGATGTCAACGAGACCGGCCGACCCCGCCGGTGAGGTGGCGGTGATCTGGGTGGGCGAGTCGACCGTGTAGGACGCGGCGGGATTGGCGCCGAACATGACTGCCGTGGCGCCAGTGAAGTTGGTGCCGGTGATGGTCACGCTGGTGCCGCCTGCGATGGGGCCGCTGGTGGGCGACACGCCGGTCACCGTGGGCGCCGCGACATAGGTGAACAAACCGGTTCCGGTGCCCGTGCCGCCCGGAGTGGTCACCACCACGTCACGCGCACCTGCCGTGC
>NPIF01000432.1_pt2 | contig 80195 bp, 83 predicted proteins | sample 8637461 | NCBI WGS metagenome assembly NPIF01 (sample SAMN07420641, study PRJNA396082) | bioreactor metagenome | isolation source: sample BR12 brine-fed electro-methanogenic bioreactor BR | place: Japan: Kochi | collected 2016-12-09 | reverse complement strand
CGGTAAACCGGGCTCCCACAAATACAGGACGGTGTATCAACCGCCGAACATGCGGCTCAGGGTCTTGGACAGCCAGCCCTTGTCATGGTCGCCGCTGAGGTGGGCCTTGACGGTGGCGGTGTAGTCGCGGTCTTCCTGCTTGATGTGGTTGGTGAGCCAGATGCGCAGGTCGGACAGCAGCTTCTTGGAAATGTCCTCGCCGCGCTCGAAGCGGACCTTGTAGTCGGTGATACGGGCGGTGAAGGCCTCGTGCACCTTGCGGTGCGCATCCACATGCTTGTAACCGGCCTTTTCCTGCAGGCTTTCCTCGAAGGTGAAATGAGTGACGGTATAGTCGATCAGCTGGTTGAGGACCTGCTCGGTTTTCGCCGTGCTCCTGTCGGTGATGGCGTCGTGCAGCTGGTTGATGTAGTCGACGATGCGCTTGTGCTGTGAGTCGATGATGTCGATGCCTGTTTCCAGGCTCGAATCCCAGACAAAGTAAAACATGGGGCGGCTCCTCCGGTGGTGCTTATTGTTATGTGCCCGGGGTGGGCGGGCTAGAGGGCGTGAACGCGTACGGCGTAACGCCCTGATGGTTGAATAACAAAAACCCTTACGTGAAAGTGTGAGATGAATCACGTATTCCGGGCCCGCGGCGGGAATAAGGGCATAAAAAAAGGCCGGCAATGCCGGCCTTTTCCATAGGCGGGGAGGGGCGCGCCGGCGTCAGTGACGGAAATGGCGCATCCCGGTGAACACCATGGCCATGCCGTGTTCGTCGGCGGCGGCAATGACTTCCTCGTCGCGCATGGAGCCCCCCGGCTGGATCACCGCGGCGATGCCGGCCTTGGCGGCGGAGTCGATGCCGTCGCGGAAGGGGAAGAAGGCGTCCGAGGCCATTACCGAGCCCTGCACCTCCAACCCGGCATGCTCGGCCTTGATGCCGGCGATGCGGGCGGAGTTGACGCGGCTCATCTGGCCGGCGCCGACGCCGATGGTCATGCGGCCCTTGCCGTAGACGATGGCGTTGGACTTGACGTACTTGGCCACGCGCCAGGCGAACAGCAGGTCTTCCATCTCCTGCGCGGTGGGCTGGCGCTTGCTCACCACCTTGATCTCGCCGGAGAGGAGCAGGTCGGCATCCTGCAGCAGCAGGCCGCCGGTGACGCGTTTGAAGTCCAGGCGCTGGGCGGCGGTCGCCGGCCACTGGCCGCACTCCAGCAGGCGCACGTTCTTCTTGGCGGCGACGGCCTCGACGGCGGCGGCGGAGACCTTCGGCGCAATGATCACTTCCACGAACTGGCGTTCGACGATGACTTTGGCCGTTTCGCCATCCAGCTCGCCGTTGAAGGCGATGATGCCGCCGAAGGCCGATTCCGGATCGGTCTGGTAGGCGCGCTCATAGGCCTCCAGCAGATTGCCGCCGATGGCAACGCCGCAGGGGTTGGCGTGCTTGACGATGACGCAGGCCGGGCCTTCCGGGAACTGCTTGACGCACTCCAGGGCGGCGTCGGTGTCGGCGATGTTGTTGTAGGACAGTTCCTTGCCCTGCAGCTGGCGCGCGCTGGCGACGTTGCCGGCCTCGGGGTTGTGCTCGACGTAGAAGGCGGCCTTCTGGTGCGGGTTCTCGCCGTAGCGCATTTCCTGGGTCTTCTTGTACTGCACGTTGAAGGTGCGCGGGAACTCGGCCTTTTCGATGCCGGTGAGGCGGCCGAACCAGTTGGCGATGGCGCCGTCGTAGCGCGCGGTGTGCTCGTATACCTTGATGGCCAGGGAGAAGCGGGTGGCGTGCAGGGTGGCGCCGTTGTTGGCCTTCATCTCGTCCAGCACGGTGGCGTAGTCGGCGGCGTCGACCACCACGGTGACGTCCTTATGATTCTTGGCCGCGGCACGCAGCATGGTGGGGCCGCCGATGTCGATGTTCTCGACGGCGTCCTCCAGGGAGCAGTCGGGCTTGGCCACGGTCTGCTCGAACGGGTACAGGTTCACCACGATGAGGTCGATGGGCTTGATGCCGTGCTGGGTCATCACCGCGTCGTCGGTGCCGCGGCGGCCGAGGATGCCGCCGTGGATCTTCGGGTGCAGGGTCTTGACGCGGCCGTCCATCATCTCGGGGAAGCCGGTGTGGTCGGATACCTCGATGACCGGCACGCCGTTTTGCGCCAGCAGCTTGCAGGTGCCGCCGGTGGAGAGCAGTTCCACGCCCATGGCGGCGAGGGCCTGGGCGAATTCCACGATGCCGGTCTTGTCGGAGACGCTGAGCAGCGCCCGCTGAATCTTGTTCATGGTTGTTCCTCGGTAAAGGCTGAAAAGCGAATAACCACGGGGTACACGGGGAGCACGGGGGAGTTCGGTGATCCAGCAATCAATCGCCCCGTGCCCCCCGTGTCCCCCGTGGTTGGATTCCTGTTTAGTTATCCAATCCGTACTGCTTGAGCTTCTTGCGCAGGGTGCCGCGGTTGATGCCGAGAGCCTGGGCGGCGCGGGTCTGGTTGCCCTGGGCGTAGTGCATCACCGCTTCCAGCAGCGGGCGCTCCACTTCGCTCAGCAGCAGCTGGTAGAGATCGTTGGGCTCGTGGCCGTTCAAATCCTGGAAGTACTGCTGTAGGGCGTTGCGTACCATGCCGTTGAGCGGTATGGCGCGGGCCGTGGCGCTGACACTGTTCATGCCGCCAAATCCTCCCCGTTGATTATGCGGTCGAAGAAGTCCCTGACCATTTGTAGTTGCCGATCCGCGCCTTCGACGCGGTTGACCTCCTGGCGGAAGGCGGCGCCGTGGCGCTGGCCCTTGCTGTACCAGGAGATGTGTTTGCGTGCCATGCGCACGCCGGTGTATTCGCCGTAAAAGGAGTAGAGATTGTTCAGGTGGCCGAGCAGGATGTCGCGTACCTCCTGCGCCGACGGTTCCGGCAGCAGTTCGCCGGTGGCGAGGTAGTGGTTGATGTCGCGGAAGATCCAGGGGCGGCCCTGGGCGGCGCGGCCGATCATCAGGCCGTCGGCGCCGGTGTGTTCCAGTACCAGCCGCGCCTTCTGCGGCGAGGTGATGTCGCCGTTGGCGATGACCGGGATGCCGACGCTGGCCTTGATGGCGGCGATGGTGTCGTATTCGGCCTCGCCGCTGTAGCCGTCGGCGCGGGTGCGGCCGTGGATGGCCAGGGACTGGATGCCGCTCGCCTCGGCGATGCGGGCGATGGTGACGCCGTTCTTGTGTTCGCGGTCCCAACCGGTGCGGAACTTGAGGGTCACCGGCACCTCGGGCACCGCGCCGACCACGGCCTCAAGGATGCGGGTCACCAGGTCCTCGTCGCGCAGCAGGGCCGAGCCGGCGGAAACGTTGCACACCTTCTTGGCCGGGCAGCCCATGTTGATGTCGATGATCTGGGCGCCGTTGTCCACGTTGTAGCGCGCGGCGTCGGCCATCAGCTTCGGATCCGCGCCCATGATCTGCACGTTGCGTGGCTCCACCTCGCCGTCGTGATCGGCGCGGCGTTTGGTCTTTTCGCTGCCCCACAGCAGGGAATTGGAGGAGACCATCTCGGATACCGCCATACCGGCGCCCAGTTGCTTGCACAGCTGGCGAAAGGGCCGGTCGGTGACCCCCGCCATGGGTGCGAGCACCAGATTGTTGGCCAGTTTGTAGGGTCCGATCTGCATGGGCGGCATGGGGTTGAAAACGCGGGAACCGCGAATCATACCCCAGGAACGGCAAAGAAGGTACAAGGGGCGAGGTACGAGGGACGAAGGGGCTGCATGCTGCGCACGCAAGTAGTTGATATGTCGCGCAGCGACACCTTCCTCGTACCTTTTACCTCGTGCCTCGCACCTGGAGGCGCGCGTTGGCGCGCCTAATGGAAGGTGAATTCAAATCCCACCGCTTCGGGGCCCGGATCGACCACGTCCAGCACCAGCTGTGCGGTGGCCTGCGGTGCCAGCAGCCGGTCGGGCAGGCCGCCGGGCAGGTAGTCCTGCGGCAGGAAGCGGCGGGCGGCCACCACCTTGCCGCCGAGATCGCGCATCACCACCTCCACCGCCGGATAGGGCTGGGCGAAGGGGGCACGGTTTTGCAGTGTGGCGCTGATGGTCAGGGCTCCCTGGAACTGATCGTGGGAGCGGATATCGCGCTCGATGAGGGTGAGCGCCTCCAGGTCGCGCCGCGGCGGCAGGGAGCAGGCGGTGTAGCTGCACATGTATTCGAGCAGCGGGCGCAGTTGGGCCTTGTGCACCAGGACCGTGCGGTTGAGGTAGACGTATTGCAGGGCCAGGGCGGCGAGCAGAAGCAGGCTGCCGAGGGTCCACAGCGCGCCGGCCAGCAGGCTGCGGCGCGGGGCGGTCTCGGGCTCTGCCGCCAGCATCGCCGGCAGGGGCGGCAGTGTCGCGGCGGGTGCCGTGGCGACGCTGTGTGCCGTGGTCAGTTGCGGGTCCGGCAGGTCGAAGTCGTCCAGCGTGTCGGGTGCGGCATCGATGGCGAGGTGGGCCAGATCGACGTCGGGGGCGTCGGCGGCCACCGGCATGTCCTGGTCCGGCGCGTCGTGCCAGGGCAGCTCGAATTCCATCGGTAGGTCATCGGCGGCGGCGGGCGTGTGCTTGAGCAGTGCCTCGATGTCCTCCTCGCCATAGGTGTCGGCGGCGGTCTCCGGCGCGGCGGGGATGGCCGACACGGCGGCGGAGTCCATGGTTAGCGGCGCCGTGTCCTCGGTGTTGCCGAACAGCTCGTCCAGATCGATGGCCAGGTCATCGCCGTCATTGTCCTGCGGCGCGGGTGTCGCCTGGGGCGTGGCTTCCTGCGGCGGTGGTTCGGACGGAGCCGGTTCCTGCGGCAGGGGTTCTTCCGCTGCGGGTTCTCGCAGCAGCCCCTCGTAGTCCGGCTCGTCCGGGTGCGGCTCGTCGTGGGCAGCAGTCGCCGGCGGGACGGCGGGGAGGGATTCGGTCAGCCGGTCCGGGGCATAGAACACGCCGTGGCATTCGCCGCAGCGCACCTTGCCCCCGGCGGCATCCAGCTGCGCCTGGGTGATGCGGAAATAGGTGCTGCACGCGGGGCACTGGGTATACATGAATTGCTGGCGGCCGTAGTCCGGTTGCGGTAGGGCGAAGTTAATCTATTTCCGGCGCCCTTCCAAGCGCACCCAGCCGTCGTGCTCCACCGGCGGCGCCATGTCGAACCAGGGCAGGTAGGCGTCCCGCACCTGCTGCGCCTGATCCGGCAGGATGCCGGACAGCACGATGTCGCCCCCCGGGCGGACCAGGTCGGCGAAGCGCGGCGCCAGGGAGATCAGCGGTCCGGCGAGGATGTTGGCGATGAGCACGTCGCTGCGGCAGGCAGGCAGTGCCTCGGGCAGAGCGGTGGCGATGCGCGGCGTGACCTCGTTGCGTCCGGCGTTGTCGCGGGTGGCGGTGAGGGCCTGGGGATCGTTGTCCACCGCCCAGACGTGCTGCGCCCCCAGCAGGGCGGCGGCGATGGCGAGGATGCCGGAGCCGCAGCCGTAGTCGATCACCTGCTGCTGCGCGGTGGAATGACTGTCCAGCCACTCCAGGCACAGGCGCGTGGTGGGATGGGTGCCGGTGCCGAAGGCCAGGCCCGGATCGAGCAGGATATTGACGGCGGCGGGTTCCGGCGCCTCGGTCCAGCTGGGCACAATCCACAGCCGCTCGCCGAAGCGCATGGGCTTGTAGGTGTCCATCCATTCCCGGCTCCAGTCGCGATCCTCCAGTTGTTCGAGGCGCCAGTCCGGCAGTTCCCGCGGCGCCCAGCCCGCGCTCACGGCGGCGATGACGGCCAGGATGTCGTGATCGGCCTCGAACAGGGCGACGACGCGGGTGGCTTGCCACAGCGGCGTGGCACCCGGCGGCGGCTCGTACAGCGGCTGGTCGGCGTCGTCCTCCATGGTGACGGCGACGGCACCCTCTTCGCTCAGCAGTTCGGCGAGCGCAGGGGCGTTTTCTTCATCGGTTTCGAATATGAGTTGAAGCCAGGGCATGATTCGGGAAGCGGCAAGGGGGAAGGCCGCATGATACCGCATCTGCGCGCGCCTGCCTCCAGCGGAAGGAGGACACGCGGCGGGCAAGGGGAGGGGGGCGCCCTCAGGCGGGAGGGATCAGCCGAACAGCGAACTCCACAGACGACCGGCGATGGATTTCTTTTCGCTGGTGGCGACGGCGCCGCGGGACAGGAAGAAGGGGCCGTACTGCTGATCCTCTTCCATGATGTGCTTGGTGAGCCAGATGCGCAGGAAGTGCAGCAATTCGAAGGTGATCGATTTCTTGCCGCTCTCCAGCTTTTCCTGCAAGTCGTGGATTTCGTCGACCAGGTGATCGTGCTGCTGCTTGTGGTCGTCGTAGGCAGGGTAGCCGAGGATGCGCATCAGGCTCTCTTCCACCGCGAAGTGGATCTTGGTGTAGTCCACCAGCTCGGTCAGGATGGCCTGGGCGGCGGCCTTGCCCTGGCGCTGGTGGATGGCGCGGTGCAGCTTGTTGAGCAGATCCACCAGGAACTGGTGCTGATCATCGATCTCCTGTATGCCGACGCTGAGGTCGTCGCTCCATTCGATGAGGGTGGCATTCGAGGCCGGCCGCGGGCTTGCTGCGGTTTCGTTCATGGGCGTGATCTCCGCGGTTTCGGTGAGGAGTGCGTACATTGTCACAAATTCACGCAATTGTAATATTGATTTTGGTCAAAATCTGTACGATTTCTCCTCAGCAAAGAAAAAGGCCGCTACCTTACGGTAGCGGCCTTTTGTCCGCAGATGACGGCACGTTCGCGCCGGTTCAGAGCTTAAGCTTCTTTTCCAGGTAATGGATGTTGGTGCCGCCGGCCTGGAAGGCGGTGTCACGCAACAGGTCCTGGTGCAGGGGGATGTTGGTCTTGATGCCATCGATGAACATCTCGCCCAGCGCCGTGCGCATGCGCGCCAGGGCCGAGTTGCGGTCCTCGCCCCAGGCGATGAGCTTGCCGATCATCGAGTCGTAGTAGGGCGGTACCTTGTAGCCGTTGTAGATGTGGCTGTCGACGCGGATGCCGGGGCCGCCGGCGAAATGCACCTGGTTGATGGTGCCGGGGCAGGGCATGAAGGTGGCCGGGTCCTCGGCGTTGATGCGGCATTCGATGGCATGGCCGCGCAGGGTGATGTCGCTTTGCTTGTACGACAGCGGCAGGCCGGCGGCGATGCGGATCTGTTCCTTGACGATGTCCACGCCGGTGATCAGTTCGGTGACCGGGTGCTCCACCTGCACGCGGGTGTTCATTTCGATGAAATAGAACTCGCCGTTTTCGTACAGGAACTCGAAGGTGCCGGCACCGCGGTAGCCGATCTCCTGGCAGGCGCGGGCGCAGCGTTCGCCGATGCGCTTGCGCTGCTCCTCGGTGATGCCCGGGGCCGGGGCCTCCTCGATCACCTTCTGGTGGCGACGCTGCATGGAGCAGTCGCGCTCGCCCAGATAGATGGCGTTGCCGTGGGTGTCGGCCAGCACCTGGATCTCCACGTGGCGCGGATTCTCCAGGTACTTCTCCATGTACACCATGTCGTTGTTGAAGGCGGAACCGGCCTCGGCGCGGGTGAGTGAAATGGAGTTGAGCAGCGACGCCTCGGAATGCACCACGCGCATGCCGCGGCCGCCGCCGCCGCCGGCGGCCTTGATGATGACGGGATAGCCCACTTCGCGGCCGATGCGGACGCATTCGTCCGGGTCGTCGGGCAGGGCGCCGCCGGAGCCGGGCACCGTGGGCACGCCGGACTTGATCATCGCGTCCTTGGCCGACACCTTGTCGCCCATCAGGCGGATGGTTTCGGCACGCGGTCCGATGAAGGCGAAGCCGCTTTGCTCCACCCGCTCGGCGAAGTCGGCGTTCTCGGACAGGAAGCCGTAGCCGGGATGAATGGCCTGGGCGTCGGTCACTTCGGCCGCGCTGATCAGCGCCGGGACGTTGAGGTAGCTCTGGTTGGAGGGCGGCGGGCCGATACACACCGATTCATCGGCCAGGCGCACATGTTTGAGATCACGATCGGCGGTGGAGTGCACCGCCACGGTCTTGATGCCCATTTCACGGCAGGCGCGCAGGATGCGCAGCGCAATTTCGCCGCGGTTGGCAATGACTATTTTGTCGAACATAGGAGGTGGGTTACTCGCGTTCGGCTACAGGAGGAGGAGTTATTCAATGATGAACAGCGGCTGGCCGAATTCCACCGGCTGGCCGTTTTCGACCAGGATGGCCTTGATCACGCCGGCCTTGTCGGCCTCGATCTGGTTCATGATCTTCATCGCTTCGATGATGCACAGGGTGTCGCCGACGTTGACCCGCGAGCCGACCTCGACGAAGGACTTGGCCTGTGGCGAGGGCGAGCGGTAGAAGGCGCCGACGATGGGGGAGGTCACGGCGTGACCGCTGATCTCTTCCTTCTTTTCCGCAGCCGGTGCGGCGGCAGCAGGAGCGGCGGCAACCGGTGCAGCGGCCGGGGCGGCGATGGCCACGGCCGGCGCTGCGTTCTGGCTGTAGCGGCTGATGCGCACCGATTCTTCGCCTTCGTGGATCTCGATCTCGGCGACGCCGGACTCTTCCAGCAGTTCGATGAGTTTCTTGACCTTGCGAATATCCATTGTGTTTGGTCCTGTTCAGTTGTTGTTCGCAGAAATTTGTTGCAGCGCTGCACTGAGCGCCAGTTCGTAGACCACCGGGCCCAGCCCGCTGATGACGCCGCGGGCCAGGTCGGAAAAATAGGAATGCTTGCGGAACGGCTCGCGCGCATGCACGTTGGACAGATGCACCTCGATGAACGGGATGGCGACACCCGCCAGGGCGTCACGCAGCGCCACGCTGGTATGGGTGAAGGCGGCCGGGTTGATGATGATGAAGGCTATACCCTCGTCCCGCGCCCGGTGCACCCGCTGCACCAGTTCGTGTTCGGCGTTGCTCTGGAAACATTCAAGGGCATGGCCCGCCGCCGTCGCCAGCTGTTGCAGACGGCCGTCAATCTCCGCCAGGGTGGCATGGCCGTAGTGTCCGGGTTCGCGCGTACCCAGCAGGTTCAGGTTGGGACCGTTCAATACCAGCAGCTTAGCCATGACGCTTCCTTGGGGGCGGTGGCGGGGTGCTTATTATGATTTTCCCGCACGTTCCCGTCGTTTGTCCGCAGATTCCACAGGATACAGCAATGTGGCGCATATGTCGGACGGGATACGGCGTGAGATTGTGCACGAGCCGGAGGGCTTTGTCTACGAAACGGGAGTTAACGCAAGTTCACCGCAGTTCCGGGCAAAATTCGCGCATATAAAGCTGTGACAGGGTGCTCAATTACAACAGGAGTACCCTGTTTACAACAGGGGCAGCACGGCCTGTTCGGCCTGCTCCAGGGTGATCTCGCTGCGGTGGGTATGGGCGATGCGCCCCTGGCGGTCGAGGATCACGGTGTAGGGCAGGGCCCCGACCTTATTGCCCAGGGTCTGCGCCAGTTCCAGGCCGCCCTCCTCGCCGATGAGGATGGGGAAATTGATGCCGAGGTTGTCGGCGAAGACCTGGGCGTTGTCATGGGTGTCGATGGTAATGCCGACCACGGTGAAGCCGCGGCCGGCGTACTTGCCCTGCAATTCCATCAGCGCCGGCATTTCCTTGCGGCAGGGCGGGCACCAGGGCGCCCAGAAGTTGAGCAGCACCACCTGTCCCTGCCATTCGGTCAAATGGCGTTGTTTGCCGTCCAGATCGGGGAAGTTGAACGCGATGGGCGCCGTGGCCTGGGGCGTCGGCGCGGCCGGCACGGCATTGGTTTCCGCGCCGCAACCGGCGACGAGCAGGGCGGCCCCCAGGGCCAGGATGGGCAACAGACGGCGCATGAGTGGTTATCCCTTGAGGAAAAAGTCGGACAAGATGAACAAGATGTTTACAGGATTAACAAGATGTTTTGTCGTGTGAATCTTGCGTCATCTTGTTCATCTTGTCGCGATTAGTTGTCATTTGGTTAGCGCCCGCTCCACGTGGGCGCGGAACTCTTCCGGCCCGGTGAAGCCGACGATGCGGAAGGCCGGGCGCTCTTTGCCGTCGGCGCCGAAGAACAGCAGGCTAGGCGGGCCGATGAGCTTGAAGTGGCGCAGCAGGGCCTGGTCGTCCTCGTTGTTGGCGGTGACGTCGGCCTTGAGCAGGATCGTGCCCGACAGCGCCTGGATCACGCCCGGATCGGAAAAGGTGTACTTGTCGAACTCCTTGCAGGACACGCACCAGTCGGCATAGAAGTCGAGCATCACCGGCTTGCCCTGGGCGGCGGCCGCGGCCACCGCCTGTTCCATGTCGGCCAGGTTCTTCACCTTGCGGAACTCCAGTTTGGCCGCCTGCGCCGCGCCGATGCCGCCGCCGAAGCCGACGCCGCGCAGCGGTTGCAGCGGGTCGCTGCCGCCGGCGCCGGCGCCGATGAGCAGCAGCGCGCCATGAATCAGCAGGGCCAGTCCCAGTCCCTTCCACAGTTTGCGCCAGCCCGAACTGCCTTCCTTCAACGGCTCCAGTGCACCCATGTAGATGGCGGAGATGATGACGAGCAGGGCCCAGGCCAGCATGGTGACGAAGGCGGGCAGGATGCGTTCCAGCATCCACAGCGCCACCGCCAGCAGCATCACGCCGAACACCGCCTTGATGGCGTTCATCCAGCCGCCGGCGCGGGGCAGCAGTTTGCCCGCCGAGGTGCCGATGAGCAGCAGCGGTGCCCCCATGCCCAGGGACAGGGCGAACAGGGCCAAGCCGCCCAATACCGCGTCGCCGGTCTGGCCGATATAGATCAGCGCGCCCATCAGCGGCGGCGCCACGCAGGGGCCGACGATCAGCGCCGACAGCAGGCCCATGATGGCCACGCCGATGAGGCTGCCACCCTGCTGCTTGTTGGAGATTTCGCTCAGCTTGGTCTGCAGGGCCGAGGGCAGCTGCAACTCATAGAAGCCGAACATGGACAGGGCCAGCAGCACGAACACCACGCTGAAGCTGCCCAGGATCCACGGGTTCTGGAACGCCGCCTGCAGGTTGGCACCGAACAGACCGGCCAGCACGCCGGCTACGGTGTAGGTCAGCGCCATGGCCAGCACGTAGACCAGGGACATGACGAAGGCCTTGCGGGTGGTGAGGCCCGCGCCCTGGCCGACGATGATGCTGGACAGGATGGGGATCATCGGGAACACGCAGGGGGTGAAGGCCAGCAGCAGGCCGAGACCGAGGAAGGTGAGCACGGTGAGCAGGCGGTTGTCGCCGGCCAGGGCGGCGGCCAGGGAGTCCTGTTCCGATTGCGGCGAGGCGGCGGGCGCAGCGGGAGCTGCCGCCGGGGCGGTGGCGGTGCTGACTGCGGCGGTGCCCGGAACCAGGCTGATTTCCTTGCGGATCGGCGGATAGCAGATGCCGGTCACTTCGGCGCAGCCCTGGTAGCTCACCAGCAGGGTGGCCGGGCCGTTGCCCGTCCGCTGCAAGGGTATGCGCACCTCCATGCCGTCGTGGTAGACGAAGATGCGGCCGAAGAATTCGTCGTTCTTCTCCTCGCCGGCGGGCAGGGTATAGGTGCCGAGGGCGACATCGCTGCCGTCCTTGAGCTGGAAGGTGAACTTGTCCCGATAGAGATAATGGTGGGGCGCGATCTGCCAGCGCAGCGTGACCGCGTCCTGCGCCACATCGGCGTCGAAGCGGAAGGCGGCGTCCGGCTCCAGTACCTCATCGTCCTGGGCGGTACCTGCCTGCACCGGTTGCAGCGCGGCCAGCGATTTGAGCGGGGCTGCCGCGGGCAGGGCGGCGGCGCGGGCCGGCAGGCTGACCTGTACCGTGCTGCGCTGCGGCGGGTAGCACACGCCGATCTCGGCGCAGCCCTGGGTACCCACCGTCAGGTCGAAGGTGGCGGGCGCTGCGGCGCTGCGGGTGACGGGAATGTCCACCGTGATGCGGCCGTGGAAGATTTCCACCTTGCCGAAGAATTCGTCCTGCTTGACCTTGCCGGCGGGGAACTTGGCCGCACCGAGGGTGATTCCGGCGGTCTTGGTGCTGAAGCTGAAGCGCTCTTTATATAAGTAGTAGCCCGGCGCGATATTCCACTCGGCGCGCACCGTGGCGGCGTCGAGAGCGGTGACCTTGAGCGGGAAGGCCTGCTCCGGCGGCAGCAGGTCGTCTTCTTCCGCCGCCGCGGTTGCGGCGGACAGGGTCAGGACCAGCAGGGCAAACCATAGCTTCAGCGCAGTTCTCATTCGTTGTTTTCCGTTTGGTGATTTATCCAGTCGAGATAGGCCGGCAGACCCGCGCTCAGTGGGACAGCGATGATCTCCGGCAGTTCATACGGGTGGTGGCGGCGCAGGGTCTGCTCCAATGCCGCATAGCGTTCGGCGCGGGTCTTGATCTGGAGCAGGCACTCCGTGTCCTGCTGCAACTCGCCCTGCCACTCATAGACCGAGTGGACCGTGGGCACGATGTTGACGCAGGCCGCGAGCCGGTCCCGCACCAGGCGCTGCGCCAGATCACGGGCGCAGTCGAGGTCGGGACAGGTGCAGAAAACGAGGTAGTGCTGCATCGGTGCAAGATATCGGATTCGCCGCCGCCGTGCATCATCAGGCATAATCGGAACGGACTTACGCCGCTGTGGTCCCAAGGAAACCCTGTATTTTCCCGTGCTGACGAGTGAGCGTCCGGCAGTCCGGAGTCATCCGGACATCCTTCAGATCAAACATCCCCGTCGAGATATAAAGATGCCCCTGTCCCGTCTTTTATTCCTGTTGCTGCTGCTGTTGCCCGTTGTCGAGATCTACCTGTTGATCCAGGTGGGCGGCGTGATCGGCGCGATCCCGACCATCGCCCTGGTGGTGTTCACCGCCGTGCTGGGCACCCTGCTGCTGCGCCACCAGGGCCTCGCCGTGCTGAACCGGGTGCAAGCCATGGTGCAGCGGGGCGAGACGCCCACGGTGGCCATGCTGGAGGGACTGGTGATCCTGGTTTCGGGGCTGCTGCTGCTGCTGCCGGGCTTTTTCACCGACGTCCTGGGGCTGCTCGGCCTGGTGCCGCCGCTGCGCCAGGCCCTGATCGTCGCCGTGCTGCGGCGCGGCTTTCCCCGTCCTCCGTCCGGCCCGGCCTCCGGCCCCACCCCCGGCCGCCGCTCCGGCCCGGCCACCCTGGAAGGGCAGTACACCCGGGAAGACGACTGATATCGACCCTGTTGATGGCAGGGGTATTTGTTGTTAATAATATCCTTATATTGTTGCCTTTCCCGTCAACCCCGCATTTTCCAAGACCAAGCCGTCTCGAAAATCGGACTTCCAGGAACGCCGTCTATGAGACTTTCGGGTCGAATTGGTTTGCCCTTTGCGTGTGTGTTGTCCGCTGCACTGCTGTTGAGTGCCTGTGGTGGGGGTGGGGCGGGCGGCAGTTCTCCCGCTTCCAGCCCCCAGGCATCTGTGGCTCCCTCCTCCGGTTGGGCCAACGTCAAGATGGGCGGCGGCGGTTACGTCCCCGGCGTCATCTACCATCCCACCGTGGCCAATCTGCGCTATGCCCGGACGGACATGGCCGGTGTATACCGCTGGGACCACGCCGATTCCAAGTGGACGGCGCTCACCGACGGCTTTTCCCGTCCGGAAGGCAAGCACCAGGGCGCCGAGAGCATGGCCGTCGATCCGACCGATGGCAGCAAGGTATACATGACGACGAGTCAGTACGTGAGCAACGGTAACGGCCGCTTCTCCTACTCGTCGGACCGGGGCAACACCTGGAACCACGTCGATCTTCCTTTCCCCGTCGGATCGAACAACCAGGGCCGGGGGATCGGCGAGCGGCTGATGGTCGACCCCAACCTGCCCTCGACGCTGTTTTATGCCTCGCGCACGGCAGGGCTTTGGAAGAGCACGGACTACGGGATGAACTGGAGCCAGGTCACCTCGCTCTCTTCCTATGTGATGACCGCCACCGACATCACCAACTCCAACGTCGGCAGTCCCATCGGTGTCGAATTCGTCCTGTTTGATACCACGGTGCCGACGACGGGTTTCACTGCCACGGGCAGTGCCACCCAGACCCTTTACGTCGGCGTTGCCCCAGACTACAAAGGTTTGGCGGGGCTTTCCTCCTACCTCTACAAGTCGACCGACGGCGGCACCAACTGGACGGGGATCACGATTCCTGCTGCGGTAACGAGCGCCACCACCGGCACACCGCCCGCACCTGTTCTTCCCTATATCCCGCACATGGCCCGGGCCGACGACGGAATGCTCTATGTGCCGTTCAGTTCGAGTTCGGGTCCCGGCAGCAGCGCGCCGTCGTGGTTATACAAGTTCGACGGCGCTACGACCTGGACGCTTCTGACCCAGTCGGGCGACGGGAACTACTATGGCGGCATCGGCGGCCTCTCAGTGTATGGCAGCGGCGCGACGACCAAGATCGTCTTTGGCGTATCCGGTACCTGGGGAAGTGCTGCCTGGGTCCAAATCGCGATGCGCTCGGTCGACGACGGCGCGACCTGGACCGAGATCGGCAGGTCCGGCGACCTTGACGGTAGCACGGATTATCACGACGCGAGCGGGACCACAGCGGCCGCCAATCCGGGGTACTCGGGTTGGGTCGACGACCTGGATATGGATCCCTTCAATCCGGATCATGTGACCTACGTGACTGGCGGAGGACCCTGGTCGACCAGCGACGCCTTCTCGTCGTCGACGCCCCACTGGAGCTTCGATGTCACCGGCATCGAGGAGATGGTGAATCTCGGGATGGTGGCACCGCCGCCGGGGGCTTCGTATCTTCTGGCCAGCGCGCACGGCGACACCGGCCTCTATGTCCACACCTCCCTGACCGCCGCGCCGACCCGCTCGCCGAATCTGGGTGCATCTCCTCCCCTTGGAGGTTTCGGCAACGGCACCGGCATCGACATGGCCTGGGACAACCCGGCCTATATCGCGGCAGTGGGAACCTTCGGCGCTACGTCCGATGGCGCCTGGTCCACCGACTCCGGCGTCACCTGGACCAAGTTCCCGACCCTGCCGCCGAACGCATCGGCTTCCGGTGACGGCTCCGGCGTGGCGGTGACCGCCGACGGCGCCAACGTGATCTGGGCGATCGCGGGTGAGGTGCCCTGGTACACCACCGACAACGGAACCACCTGGAATACCACCGACCTTCCCGCCCCGAACGGCGCCTATCACATTGCCGCCGATCGGCAGAACCCGCTCAAGGTCTATGCCTACGACAACGGGGGCAACTGGTGGAATTGGGGGGATGCGGTACGGTTCTACTACTCGACCGATGGCGGCCACACCTACACCGCCAGCACGCAGACCTGGGCGGCCAACGGCTTCGGCGTTACGGATCTGGCGGTCAATCCCTACGCCGAGGGCGACATCTGGCTGGCCGATGCCAACAACCTGTGGCATTCCGTCGACTCCGGGCTCACCTGGACGAAACTGACCGCCATGGCAACGGTAGGGGCGGAATACACGAGTTTCCATGGCGCCATCAAGGTGGCACTGGGTAAGCCGGCCAATGGCTCCAGCTACTCGGCAGCCGTCTACCTGATCGGCACCATCGACGGCACAGACGGGGTTTATCGATCCGACGACGAGGGCATCACCTGGACCCGCATCGACGACGACGACCATCGTTACGGCGGCGTGTCAGGGATCGTCGCCGACACCAGCGTCTACGGCCGGGTGTTCCTGGCTGGGCGGGGAATGCTCTACAACTACTGAGGCGCCGGGAACCTCGACGTTGCCGCAACAACGCCGGCGCGTGCCGGTGCCGAGTCGAAGATCATGTTGCGTTCGGTCGGGAAATCCGCCGCCATCTCCTTGAGCCAGCCGGCAATTCCCGCTGCGATGTTCGTAGTCAGGCCCTGCAGGGCGCGGTTCTGGGCCGCTACCGCTTCGGCGTAATTGCCGCCCGGTTCTTTCGCCGGCTCGATACCAGTCAGGACCAGACTGCGGCCGAAGAATATCTTGCCGGCGCGCGGTTCGACACGCCACACCGCATCAAGCTCGACGTATTTGCCGGATATGACTTCCAGGCGTTGAATGTCGAGCATCAACTTGAAATCCGGGTCAAAACTCTGGGCGTCTATCGGCAGGGCAAAGACGCGGCTGGAATCGAGCGCCTGGCCCAGGTGCCGGGCAACGACTCGCGGCACCTGTCGCCGCAGCGGCTCGGCCCACTCGTACTGATCGTCGAGTTGCAGCTGATGTCCAGCGGTGCGGATGACCAGTTGCGGTCTGTCGATGAGCTCCGGCAGGTTCACCTGTGTCACCACGACATGGAGGCCGGCCGGCGATCCCATGGGTGTTGGCTTCCCGTCATCAAGCGAGAAATAGTGAATGGGTGGAGAGCTTGCGCATGCACCTAAGGTCAGGGGCAGTACCGCGCAGAGGAGTATTCGCATGGGTGTCATTGGTTTGCCTTCCTTCCGGTAAGTAGCGCTTCGGGGTGGCGATCCAGCAGATCGGCAAGGTTGCGCACGGCGGTCGCGGCGCGCCCCACTTCGCGCAGGGTGTCGCGCAATTGCAGCTGTGTCGGGGAGTCGCTGGCCAGCACCCGGTCGGCCTGGTTCAAGGTGTTGCGGGCATCCGACAGGGTTGCCGACAGTTCCGGGAGCAGCTTCTGATCAACGTCGGCCATGAGTTTGCCGGTGTGTTCCAGGGTCTTCTGTAGGGTTTCGATGACAGTCTGTAGTTGATCCTGCAATCCATCCAGGGCCCCGGGGTGGGTTGGTAGCTCGGGGATCGCCCGGTTCCACTTGACTTGCGCAGGTTCGGCCTTGGGGAAATAGTCCAGAGCCACGTAGCGCTGTCCGGTGAGCAGGTTGCCGGTACGCAGCTGGGCACGCAGTCCTTTGGCGACTATGGGATCGATAATCTGCCGGATCGTTTTCCGGGACTGTTCCATCGGCAGTTTTCCCCGCGCCCGGCGGGCGAATCGTTCCGGATAAAGGTTGATTTCGACGGCCATGGCAATGTCCGCGGCATCACTACGAAAATCGAGATCGATCCGCGCCACTTCGCCGGCGGCAAGGCCGCGGAAGTCGACCGGTGAACCGACGCTCAGGCCGCGTACCGACTCGTTAAAGATGAGGACGTATTTCTGCACCACGCTGTCCGGCAACCGCAGCGCTGCCGCCCGGTTGGCATAGAGCGTAAACCTGGATTCGGCCGGTGCCGCCGCGGTGTCGACGTTTTCATCTTCGCCAAGGCTGGTGAAGGCGATACCGCCCATGACGAGACTGGCCACCGATTGCATGTCCATCTTCAGACCGTCCGCATCCATCGACACGTCAATGCCGCTGGCATGCCAAAAACGGGTGGCCGAGGTCACAAAGCGGTCGTAGGGCGCATAGACAAAAATGCGGATATCCACGACCTTGCCGTCAGGGCGCATGGCATAGCTGACCACGCGACCGACCGGCATGCGCCGGAAGTACACGGGGGCACCGACATCGAGGGAACCCAGATCGTCGGCCGCGAGCAGGAACTGCTGCCCGGACATGTCGTTGACGACGAGGGGCGGCGTGTCCAGGCCGGTGAAACTAAGCTTGGGTTGTTGCGAGGTTCCCGGATCAACGGCGATGTAGGCGCCTGACAGCACGGTGCTCAGCCCCGAAATGCCATTGGCACCTATCTGCGGTCGCACCACCCAGAATCGGCTGTCCTCTACCAGCAGGGGCGTGGCCTGCTTGTCCATGGCCAGGGTGACCTCGACCGAGCGCCGATCTTCGGTGAGCGCGACGGCCGTCACCGTTCCGATCGCCACGTCCTTGTACTTCACCTTCGTTTTGTTGGGCTCGATACCCTCGGCCGAAGAGAACTGCACCGTTACCACCGGCCCGCTCTGCAGCACGGCATGGACGGCGAGACCAAGCGCGACCAGGACGGCCACCGCGGGCACAATCCAGATCAGCGCCAATGGCGAGCGCGAGTGGGTGGCCACCAACGCCTGTGGCGGCGGGCTGGTATCGGTACGGAGTGCGTCCTGGTTCATTGCGCTTGATCCTGCAGTTGCGGTTCGCCTATCGGGTCCCAGATCAGCCTCGGCTCGAAAGCCATGGTCGCCAGCATGGAAAGCACGACAACGGCGGCGAAGGCGAGTATTCCGCTGCCCGGTGCGATGGTGGCGAGCGACTGGGTTTGTACTAAAGCCACGAGGATGGTCACTACATAGATGTCGAGCATCGACCAGCGGCCGATCGCCTCAAGGAACCGGTAGAGTCTGGTGCGCCCCAGCGGCGCCGGTTGCCAGCGGCGCTGCACGCTGATGACGAGCAGCGTCAGGGAGAACAGCTTCAGCAGGGGTACGGCGATACTGGCAACGAAGACGATGGCGGCGATCAGCCAGGAGCCGCTGCTCCAGAGATAGGCGACGCCGCTCAGGATCGTGTCCTGCTGCACGCCGAAGATCGAGCGTGTAACGGTGATGGGCAGCAAGTTGGCCGGCAGGTAAAGCACATATGCGGCGATCAGCAGCGCCCAGGTGCGCTGGACGCTGTTTGGCTTGCGGATGTGAAGAGGGAACCCGCAACGGATGCAGCGCGCACCGGCGGCAGCCGAATGGAGCAGGCCGCAATTCGTGCACAAGGCTCGGTGACTTGAGGCTGCCTGGACCGTGCTCACTTGTGTGCCTCCTCCCATGACTGCCACAGATCCCTCGGCTCGATGATGGCGCTCAGGATGGTCAGTACCAGCATCAGGCCCCCGAAGCATGCGGCGGCGGCGCCGGGATGCACGTCGGCGATATGCGCCAGTTTCACCAGTGCGACGAGCACGCCCAGAATGAACACCTCGACCATTGCCCAGGGATGCGCCATCTTCAGCGCCCGGAAAATCCAAGGGAAGGCGGCGGGACGCCTGCCCAGGCTCAGGGGGAGTACCATCCAGATGACGGCCGTCAGTTCCAGCAGCGGCAGGACCGTGGTGGTGAGCAGCACCAACACAGAGACAGCCACAGCCCCCTCTTCCCACAGCCTGCCTGCCGCGCCGAATATCGTGGCCTCGGTGCGCTGTCCGCCAATATCTAGACCGACGACCGGAAAGGCGTTGGCGGCGGCGAGCAGCACAAGGGCTGCGCAGGCCAGGGCGAGCGTGTTTTCCAGGCTATTGGCGCTGTGCCGATAGAGGTGCGCTCCGCAGCGGGGGCACAGCGCGGTGTAACTGCCCGGCTTGGATGGTGCTTCGCCTACGAGCAAATCGCATTCCCGGCAGGCGGTAAGGCGTCGCCCGGGAGTTCGTTCGGCAAGTGGTGCGGCGTTGGTCATGATCTCTTGGGTGAATGTGTCATATGGTGTCAGTGAATCAGTAAATAGGCGCTGACCAGGGAGCCGTCGTGCCAATATCTGTGAATCTGCGACACGACGAAAAAAGCCAACCCGTCGGCAATGTTCATCTCGACCACGGCGATTGGCTTCCGGATGTCTCCGTCTCGGACGAGTGCCACATGGCTTACATGGCCATAGCGGCTCAGCCAGGCTCTAATTCCCTCTTCCGTCGTTGTCGGGCTCAATCCCCGGAGAAGTATCTTTTTCATGGTTACCTTGGTGTTCACCTCGGCCGCGCCGACCGTGTGGATGGTTAATGTTTGCCGGCAGGCACCGTTTCGGCTGCGATGGGCGCCCGGCGCCGTCACTAGTAGATCCACGACACGCTCACGGTGCCGAAGTCTGTCCCTCGCCGCTGGGTGTCGAAGGTCTTGCTGAAAAGCGTTCGCGAGAAACTGAGATTTAACCGATCCCGCCGCAGGCAGAAGCCGAAGGAATTCATGCCGATGACGGGTTCCGAATCGACCGAACGGCTGTCGTGGAATACCGTGCCGTCCAGCGGCAGGTAGTGGGCGACACCGTAGGCGCCGACCCCGCCGAAGAACGAGACGGACCATCGATTCGCTGGCCTGACCCCGACCGTCGACGCGGCATTGAGTCCTGAGCGCAATGCCGTGACGCTCAGGGCATCCACCAGGTTCCAGCCGATCTCGCCATAGACGCCAAGCCCGGCGCCGGTGAAGTAATTGCCGATCCCCAGAGTCGCTACGGGCACCACTCGCCACTCCGCCGATTCGCCCGCACGCCCCGAGGCGGCGAGGTGCGCAACCGTGTAGCCGATGTTGATGATGGGTTCGTCCGGAAGCTGCGTGTGCCAGCCCTGCGGTTCGTCTGCTCCGATCATCCGGTGGAAGTCGCGCTGCATGTCACCGGCCTGTGAGGCCGGCCCGACGACGCCGAGCCTGAGCTGCCAGGCATGGGTCCATTCCCGCTTGCGCGCATACAGGGTGCTGTCGACGTAGAGGATTCCGGAGTAAGGCTGATCGTCTGTGCTCGGGTTCGGATCCCTGATGTCATCCGGTGTGTTCATTTCCTGTGCCACGGACCACGATGCGTAGGTTGTGTATCCATCGTCTGCAACGAAGGGCAGGAACGACCAGTATCGGGTCCACCGGCCGGTGAAGCTGTCGTCATTGGCTTCAACGGCAGGTGACACCCAGGTGACGCCGAAACCGTTGGTGTAGTTGTTGTCGGAATTGGTGAAGATGTCGTTCTCCACGGTGAACGTCAGCGCTCCATCGCTGGCCTGTGTTGCGCCGCCCATCGTCAAGCTTCCGATCAACAGCAGTCCGATGACGTTCCTGCTCATGGCTGTTCCTCCTAGTGTCCGATCGCGGCCGCATCGACCGCACGGGTCGCCTTGGGCGCCAGGGCGATTGCGAACGCGGCGATGAAGAAGATGATCGCTATGACGATCATCAGGCCGTTGGTCGCCAGCATTAGGCTTTGCCCCGTCACCGCCATGTTCAACGCCTCGCGTCCCATTTGCCCAAGCTCGGTCGGCACGACGGTGCTCAGGGTGGAAGCAATAGGGGGCGGATTAATGATGCTGGCCAGTTGGTCGTGAGCGATGTAGCTCTTGTCCTGCCAGAACGTCGTGACCAGGGAAGTGGCGAAGGCTCCGGATATGGTCCGGATGAAGTTCATCAGGCCGGCCGCCGACGCCGTCTCGCTCTCGTCCACCGAGCCCATCGCCAGCCCCGTCAGAGGCACGTAGTACATCGGCATGCCGACGCCCATGAAGAACAACGGTATGACTATCGTCCAGTAGTCCATGTCGGTGGTCGCCACCGATCGCCACAGGGTGTCGGCGCCCAACCAGAAGCAGCCGATGAAGATCAGCCAGCGTGCGTCGAAGCGGTTCGCCCAATTGGCCGCGATCGGAGAGAAGACGACCGAGAGGACGCCGCCCCAGGCGACGACCAGCCCGGCCCAGGTCGTCGTGTAGCCCATGTTGTACTGGAGCCAGAGCGGGGTCAGCACGTTGAGACCGAAGAAGGCGCCGAAGGCGAGGGTGAGCACGAACATGCTGGCGGAGAAGCCGCGATGACGGAAAACCCGCAGGTCGACGATGGGATTCTTCTCGGTCAGTTCCCAGATCAGGAAGGCGAGGAAGCCGATCACCGCGATAATGGCCAGGCCGACGATTTTGTCCGAGGAGAACCAGTCGAGATCCTTTCCTTCGTCGAGCATGATCTGCAGGGCCGCGACCCAGACCACCAGCAGGAGGAATCCGATCTTGTCGACCGGCAGCTTGATCAGCGGATCCTCGTAGCGCTTGAGCAGGCTCCAGGCGACGGCGCCGAAGGCCAGGGCCATGGGAACGTTGATGAAGTAGACCCACGGCCAGCTCCAGTTGTCGCAAATCCAGCCACCCAGAACCGGACCGGCGACAGGCGCCAGCAGAGTCGTCATGGCCCAGAGGCCCATGGCCTGCATGGCCTTCTCTTTGGGGAAGATGCGCAGCAGCAGGGTCTGGGACAGCGCCAGCAGCGGGCCGCCGGCCATGCCCTGGAGCACGCGCATGGCGAGCAACATGCTCAGCGATGTGGACAGGCCGCACAGCAGCGAGGCGATGCCGAACATCACGACCGAAAGCGAGAACACCCTGACCGCGCCGAAGCGGGCGGCCAGCCAGCCGGTGAGGGGAACGGTGATTGCTTCGGCCACTGCGTAGGCGGTGATGATCCAGGTGCCCTGGCTGGAGCCGGCGCCGAGCGCCCCGGCCATGTTCGGCACGGTGACGTTGGCGATGGTCATGTTGAGCACGGCGAGGAAGTTCGCCAGCGCCAGGACGATGGCTCCCACCCACAGCATCGCCCCGTTCAGGGGGGGCTGTTCACTCGGAATGGTCGTGGCGTTCGACATGGCGTTCTCCCGGTCAGATGTTGCTGCGCAGGTCGATCTTCGCCAGCATCGACAGCCCGACCCGCAGCGGGTGGGCTTGCAGTTCGGCGGAGTCGAGGCGGATGCGTACCGGCAGCCGTTGCACGACCTTGATCCAGTTGCCGGTGGCGTTCTGCGCCGGAATCAGGGAAAAGGCCGCGCCGGTTCCGCCATTGAAGCCCTCGACGACGCCGTGGTAGACGGCCTTGTCGCCGTAAAGATCGCAGACCAGTTCGACCTTCTGACCGGGGCGTACGTCTTTGAGCTGCACTTCCTTGAAATTGGCATTGACGTACATGTCGTGAATCGGAACGACCGACAGCAGAGGCATGGACGGCAGGATGCGCTGGCCCAGTTGTACCTGCCGGCGTGCGATCACGCCGTCCACCGGCGAACGGATCATGGTGCGGTCGAGATCGACCTTGGCCTTGTCCACACGAGCCTGGGCAAACGCCACGGCGGCGCGGGCCGCATTCGCGGCGGCATCGGCGCTTCGCGCAATATTTCTGACCCGGCTCAATTCATCCCCTGAAACCGAACCAGAACTGACGAGGGCCTCACGACGCTTGAGGTCGAGGCCGGCGCGCTCGAGATCGGCCGTTGCGGCGGCGAGCTGTGCGCGGGCGCGCTCGAGGTCTGCCTCGGCCTGTTCCAGAGCGAGCATGGCGTCGGTATCGTTGATCACCACCAGCATGTCGCCGCGTTTGACGGTTTGGCTGTCCACCACGAGCACTTCGGCCACGGTACCTTCAATCTCAGCGGTGACCGCGGCGACTTCGGCCGCGGTGTAGGCGTTGTCGGTGGAGACGTAGCGCGAGCCGACCAGTTCCCAGTAGGCCCAGCCCCCCCCTCCGGCGGCCATCACGGTCACGGCAAGCAGGGAGAACAGGAGTACTCTGCGCTTGTGGTTCCTGGTGTTGGTCGAATCAATCGCCAGCGGTGCTTCAATCGGCATGTTCATTTCTATCTCCTTGGGATCAGATTTGTTCGTTGGGGGAGCCGGGCCTTCTGCTCAGCTTGTTGGTTTCCTGAAAGCCGCCGCCGAGGGCGCGCACCAGCGCCACATCGAGGACCAGGGCGCGGGATTCGACGTCGGCCAGGGCGCGCCGGGCCAAAACGAGCTCGTCCTCCGCGCTCAACACGTCGAGGTAGGTGGCAAGCTGGCCTTGGTATCGATTGCGGACGATCTGGTGCGCCTCATCGGCGGCGGCGACGGCCGCGCGCGTTGCGGCAATTTCGCCGTCCAGGGCCTTGCGGCTCGTCACGGCGTCGGCTACTTCGCGCAAGGCGTTCGACAGCGTGCCGTTGTAGCTGGCTACAGCCGCGTCGTACTCGGCGCGGGCGCCGCGCAACTGGCCCTGCAATCGTTCGGTATTGAAGATGGGCAGGGAGATCGCTGCACCGACGCCGCCGATGTCGGAGTCCGATTTGGTCAGGTTGTCGATGCCGAGGGACTGAACACCGGCGAAGGCCAACAGGTTTACGCTCGGATAAAAGCCGGCCTTCTGCTGGTCGATGCGGCGGGCCGTGGCTTCCGCGCGCAGCCGTGCCGCGACGATATCCGGCCGCCGGCCGAGGAGTTCCAACGAAAGGTTGGGGGGCAGGCCGTCGCTGCCTGAGACGTGTGCAGTCGGCCGGGTAACGGCCAGCCCGCGGTCCGGCCCGGCACCCAGCAGCGCAGCTATCGCATTGCGCTGCAGTGCGATGCGCTCGTCGATGCTGAGCAGTTCGGCTTTCGCCGCGGCCTGCCGGGCCTCGACCTGCCGTACGCTGGCAAGATTCTCCAGGCCGAACCGGTGGCGTTCGCGGAATAACTCAACGGTTTTGCTGCGTATGGCCAGTGCCTGTTCGGCACGGTCGCGGACGGTGAACAGATGATGCAGACCGGCATAGGTCGAAGCCACCGAAGTGGACAGGATCAGACGGGTCTGGGCGAGTTCGGCTTGCGCCGCCTGTTGTTCGGAGATCGCCGCTGCCAGGGCCGACCGGTTCTTGCCCCAGAAGTCCAGTTCCCAGGAAAGATTCAGCGTCGCCCGGCCGTAGTCGTTCCAGTCCTGCGGCACGGCTGCGCGCGGCATGAGGTAGTTGTAGCTCTGCTTCTCCTGGGTGAAGGCGGCATTGGCGCTCACTTCCGGCATGAGGGCCGCCCCGGAGCCCTGGACCGCGGCACCGGCCAGCTGCAACCGCGCCTGGGCTCGCGCGAGGTCCGGCGAGTCGCGCAGGGACTCCTCGATCAGGTCATTGAGCTGGTGGTCGCCATAGGCCTCCCACCAGTGATCCGAGGGCCAGGCTGCCACGGGCGCCGAGAGGGACTGGGCGCTGGCGAGCTGTTCGACCGGTTTTAAGGCGGGCGGCTCGCCCAGCGAGGGTATCTGGGCGCAACCGCCCGTTGTGACAAGACCAGCCACCAGCAACATGCCGATGACGGACCGGCGACTGGGGGGGGCGAGAAAGTTTGCTGAAATCATGGTTATGCTCCAATGTGTACCGTACGGTACAGTTTATAGTATTGACTCCATGGTCTTGTCAAGTAAAATGTGTACTGAACGGTACAGTTCATGTCGGAGCGAATTATGAGCACTAAAAAGAGCGATGCCAAACGGCAAGCCATCCTGGACACGGCCTACCGGCTGTTCCGGACGCAAGGGTTTGATGCGACGTCGATTTCCGAGATAACCGCCCAGGTCGGCGGTTCCAAGGCGACCATCTACAGCCATTTCTCCTCAAAGGAAGAGCTGTTCGTGGAGTGCATGACGGCTGCCGTCGAGGACTACATAACCGGCGCCGTTGCCCAGCTCGATGCCTCCGGCACCGACCTGGGGACCGCACTGCGGGAGTTCGGCACCAATATCCTGAACTTCGGCTCCTCGCCCGAAATGGTGGCGGTGCGGCGCCTGATCATCGCGGAGGCGGAACGCTCGGGTATCGGGAGGTTGTTTTTTGCCAAGATCACCGCGTTGCGGATGCATGTGGCCGAGCTACTGTCCAGATTCATGGATGCGGGAGCGCTGCGCCCCGACGATGCGGACTTTGCCGCCAATCAACTGCGCGCCCTGCTGGAGGCCGAACTCCTTGAGCCCCTGTTGCTGCACGTGCGGGAAGGCTCGCCGGATCACGAGGAGATCGCGCAGGCCGCGGACCGGGCCGTGTCGGCTTTCATGAGGGCCTACTCACCCACCGGTCAATGAGCTGTCCGCTGGGACGAGATGGCGGCGCGGGTCGGGCTGCTCCCCCGATTCTTGACTTTCGACGGCCGGTAAAACACTGTACCGAACGGTTCAGTTCGATCGCGGAGCAAAGAATGAAGAAGCGGGACGCCAAGCGGCAAGCCATCCTGGATACGGCTTACCGGCTGTTCCTGGTGCAGGGGTTCGACCGGACCTCGGTTTCCCAGATTACCACCGAGGTCGGCGGCTCCAAGGCGACCATTTACAGCCACTTTCCTTCTAAGGAAGAGTTGTTCGTCGAATGCGTGACGGCGGCGGCGGAGGACTTCATTACCGGGATTGCAGCCCAGGCCGGCGCGCAACTGGATGCCTCGGGGACTGATCCAGGCAGCGTGCTGCGGCACTTTGGTACCGGTTATCTGACACTCGTATGTTCGCCCGACATCGTGGCGGCGAGGCGCCTGATGATCGCCGAAGCGGCCCGTGCGGGCGTAGGCAAGCTGTTTTTTGCCAAGATCAGCGCAATGCGGGCCCAGATCGTGGCTTTCCTGTCCCAGCTCATGGCCGCTGGACATCTGCGGCCCGATGATGCCCGGCTCGCCGCCGAACACCTGCGTGGCCTGCTGGAGGCGGAAATCCTGGAACCCCTGATGTTGCAGGCGCGGGATGATTTTCCGGATGAGAAGGAAATCGCGCTGGCCGCAGACCGGGCCGTTGCCGCGTTTCTCAGGGCCTACGCCCCGCGGGGGCATTGATCGCCAGGACGCCCTCGGCCCACCGTGAGAAGTCCGTGTTCCCCTAAACGTAATGCCGGTTAAGGAAGCGCCGCCAGCCTCAATGGCGGCCCCGCCCCTTGACTCTCACCAACTCGCCATTATTATTAGCACTCACCTGCGGCGAGTGCTAACAGCACTCGCCGCGTTTTTCCGCACGGCGCCCCTGGCGCCGGTGTTCCAAATAAAAATCATCAGCTTAAGAGGGTAATTGAGAATGAAGATTCGTCCCCTGCATGATCGCGTGATCGTTCGTCGCAAGGAAGAGGAACGCACCACCGCCGGTGGCATCGTCATCCCCGATTCCGCCACCGAGAAGCCCATCCAGGGTGAAGTGCTGGCCGTAGGCAAGGGCAAGATCCTGGATAACGGCGAAGTCCGCGCCCTGGACGTGAAGGTGGGTGACCGCGTGCTGTTCGGCAAATACGCCGGTACCGAGGTCAAGGTCGACAGCGAGACCCTGCTGGTCATGCGCGAAGAAGACCTGATGGGCGTGATCGAAGGCTAAGCCTCTCCGCCTCACCCTGAAGCCAACGAATCAACAAAGGAACGACACAAGATGAGTGCAAAAGAAGTCAAGTTCGGCGATGTTGCCCGCCACGGCATGCTGCGCGGCGTGAACGTCCTGGCCAATGCGGTCAAGGTCACCCTGGGTCCCAAGGGCCGCAACGTGGTGCTGGAGAAGTCCTTCGGTGCCCCCACCATCACCAAGGACGGCGTCTCCGTCGCCAAGGAAATCGAGCTGAAGGACAAGTTCGAGAACATGGGCGCGCAGATGGTGAAGGAAGTGTCCTCCAAGACCTCCGACATCGCCGGTGACGGCACCACCACCGCCACCGTGCTGGCCCAGTCCATCTGCATCGAGGGCATGAAGTCGGTTACCGCCGGCATGAACCCCATGGATCTGAAGCGCGGCATCGACAAGGCCGTAGTGGCCGCCGTCGAGGCGCTGAAGAAGATGTCCAAGCCCTGCACCGACAGCAAGGCCATCGCCCAGGTCGGTACCATCTCCGCCAACTCCGACGACTCCATCGGCAAGATCATCGCCGATGCCATGGACAAGGTGGGCAAGGAAGGCGTCATCACCGTGGAAGACGGCTCCGGCTTCGACAACGAGCTGGACGTGGTGGAAGGCATGCAGTTCGACCGCGGCTACCTGTCGCCGTACTTCGTCAACAACCAGCAGACCATGACCGCCGAGCTGGACAACCCCTTCATCCTGATCCACGACAAGAAGATCTCCAACATCCGCGAACTGCTGCCGGTGCTGGAAGGCGTCGCCAAGTCCGGCAAGCCGCTGCTGATCATCGCCGAGGACGTGGAAGGCGAGGCCCTGGCCACCCTGGTGGTCAACACCATCCGCGGCATCGTCAAGGTCGCCGCCGTGAAGGCGCCGGGCTTCGGTGACCGCCGCAAGGCCATGCTGCAGGACATCGCCATCCTCACCGGCGGCCAGGTGATCTCCGAAGAGGTCGGCCTGTCCCTGGAGAAGGCGACCCTGGACGATCTGGGCACCGCCAAGAAGATCGTGGTGGCCAAGGAAAACACCACCGTCATCGACGGCGCCGGCAAGGCCGCCGACATCAAGGCCCGCGTCGAGCAGATCCGCGCCCAGATGGAAGAGACCACCTCCGACTACGACCGCGAGAAGCTGCAGGAACGCATGGCCAAGCTGGCCGGCGGCGTGGCCGTGATCAAGGTTGGTGCCGCCACCGAAGTGGAAATGAAGGAAAAGAAGGCCCGCGTCGAAGACGCCCTGCACGCCACCCGCGCCGCAGTGGAAGAAGGCGTGGTTCCCGGCGGCGGTGTCGCTCTGATCCGTGCCCTGGAAGCCATCAAGGGTCTGAAGGGCGACAACCATGAGCAGGACGTGGGCATCAGCATCGCCCGTCGCGCCATGGAAGAGCCGCTGCGCCAGATCGTTTCCAACGCCGGCGAAGAGCCGTCCGTCATCGTCAACAAGGTGAAGGAAGGCAAGGGCAACTTCGGCTACAACGCCGCCAACGGCGACTTCGGCGACATGATCGAGATGGGCATCCTGGACCCCACCAAGGTGACCCGTTCCGCTCTGCAGAACGCCGCCTCCATCGCCGGCCTGATGATCACCACCGAGGCCATGGTGGCCGAGCTGCCGAAGGACGAGAAGGGCGCGCCGGACATGGGTGACATGGGCGGTATGGGTGGCATGGGCGGCATGGGCATGATGTAAGCCCTCGCGCTCCGCGCCTGAAAAGGCCCCGCCGGGAGACCGGTGGGGCTTTTTTTTTTCGAGAACCTATCTCAAAAAACCAAAACGCAAAGAATCAACCACGGGGGACACGGGGGACACGGGGAGCACACGGGTATTAAAGGCAAAACACGGTCTTTTCCAGGTATCCCCGTGCACCCTGTGGTTTGCTGTTTTCTCCTTCCGAATTTGAGATGGCTCCAAGTTTCGAGTCATAAAAAAACCGACGCCCTTGCGGGCGCCGGCTTTTTCGAAACTCCAAACCCGAAACTCGAAACTGGTTTTCAGACCTTCACGTACAACCAGCCTTCCTGCAACCGGTCCACCACCCGCTCTAGGGCGGACTTGGTGGTGGTCACGTTGGGCAGCAGGCGGGTGTCGACGCCCTGTTCCTCCAGCCAGCGCATGGTATTGGCGCAGGCCATGATGGTCAGGTTGTCGTAGTTGTGTATCAGTTCCTGGGTGCGTTGCGGGTAGGGCGACACCTCGGAGCGCAGCAGGGACAACCCTTCGCCATTGGCCACCACTTCCAGCTTGATGGGCAGGCCGCGCTGGCGATAGCTGCTCAGCAGGGTTTCCACCTCATCCAGGGCGTAACGCAGCTTGCCGGCATCATTGGTGGTGATGTGCAGGATCACGTTCTGCTGCATGCCCTGGGCGGAGAGCAGCTGTACGGTCTGGAAGGCGTCCAGGTCCTGGCGCTGGTAGGCCACCTGATCCGGCAGCGCGGTCTTCTCTGCCTGCGGCCCGTTGGCGAACCAGCCGGCCAGGGCACCCACCGCCAGCAGCACGGAGGCGGCGGCGGCGTCGGTGAGGCGCCAGCGGCGGCGCGGCACCGGGCGCTCCGGGGCGGCCGGTGGTTCGGCATAGGCGTAGCGCACCATGTCGCGCATGCGGCGGATTTCGCACACCTTGCGGCTCATGTTCTCGTCGTGTTTGAGCTCCGCGAAGATATGTTCCTGCTCCTCGGGGCCGAGCTGGCCGTCGACGAAGGCGTGCAACTGTTCATCGGAGATGTGTTGGGTAGTCATTTGACCCTCACCAGCATCGCTTCTTTCTGTGGGGCGGCCGGGGCCGCATCGATGAGCTTTTCCTTCAGCGCCTGGCGGGCGCGGCAAAGGCGGCTCATTACCGTGCCGATGGGGATGGTCAAGATATCCGCCACTTCGGCGTAGCTGAATCCTTCCAGGTCGACCAGGGTGAGCACCTCACGCTGGCCCTGCGGCAGACGCGCCACGGCATCGCGTACCCGGTGCACCGTCTGCATCTGCTGATTCTCCTGCTCCGGGCTGGAATCGCTCTGGAACTCGTTTTCGTCAAACTCGGCCAGGTCGCGGCGGCTGCGCAGGTGGCCGCGCCAGCAGTTGGTCAGGATGCTGAACAGCCAGCTGTCCATGGCCTCGAAGGAGCGCAGGCTGGCGGCGCTTTTCATCGCCTGCAGCATGGTTTCCTGCACCAGGTCGTCGGCCAGGTGGGTGTTGTGGCACCAGGAGTACGCCACCCGGTACAGCCGTTTGCGGTTTTGCTCGAGACGATTATTGAAATCGTGCGAGCGGCAAAACATGCCCAGTATTCCCATGTTCTCCTCCACTTAAGCTCGGGTATCGTTCTTGTTGTTATGCGGCGTCTGTCGCGCCTTAGTGATTAAGATGATTCCGCGGGCAAAATATTCCATCGCCTGCGACAGGAATAAAAACAGACTGCGTCCCATCTTAACCCCCCAGACAACCGACGCAAAGCGTCTGTTTCTTAACACCTCATCTTGTGTGGTTTTATGGCTTGGGCGTGCGGCCCGTGCCCCAGTTCGCGGGTCGCACGATGTTGTGGGGATCCTCCTTTCCCCCACCTTGGGCTGGGACTCGGCCGGTCTGACCGCCGGTTGAGTCCCGGTTTTTTTTCGCCCGTGCCGCGCGGGGCGGGTGGACTGATACAATCGCCTTTCGTCCCCCAGGCCGGACCCATCGTGACCTCCGAACACTCCTTTTCCGACGCCCTGCGCGCCATTCCCGCCTCATTGCAGGAACGGGTGCTGCGCCAGTGGCAGAGCCTGCTCGAAACCGCCCCGGCCACGGACTTGCCGCCGACATTTCTCGCCGAACTGGCGCGGGTATGGGCCTGCAGCGAATTCATCACCGACGCCTGCGTGCGTCACCCGGAGCTGTTGCAGGAACTGCACGACAGCGGCGACCTGCGGCAGAGCTATGCCGCGGGCCGCTACCGGCAGCAGCTGGCGGCCCTGCTCGACGACGTCGCCGACGAGGCCCAGCTGGGCGAGCGGCTGCGCTGCTACCGCCGCCGCGAAATGGTGCGCATCGCCTGGCGCGATCTGGCCGGACACTGTGAGCTGAACGAGGTGGTGATGGACCTGTCGGCCCTGGCCGACGCCTGCATCGATCTGGCCCTGGAACAGCTGTATCTGTGGCAGTGCGCGCAGTGGGGCACACCCTGCAACAGCGAAGGCGCGGCCCAGCGCATGGTGGTCCTGGGCATGGGCAAGCTGGGCGCCCACGAACTCAACTTCTCCTCCGACGTGGACCTGATCTTCGCCTACCCCGAGGACGGCGAGACCCGCGACGGGCCGCGCAGCATCACCAACCAGGAATTCTTCATCCGCCTCGGCCAGCGTCTCGGCAACGTGCTCAGCAACACCACCGCCGAGGGCTATGTGTTCCGCGTCGACACCCGCCTGCGGCCCTTCGGCGAATCCTCCGCCCTGGCCCTGTCCTTCGATGCCATGGAGGACTACTACCAGGTACACGGCCGCGAATGGGAGCGTTACGCCATGATCAAGGCGCGGGTGGTGGCGGGCGACCGCGAGGCCGGCGCCGGGCTGATGGCCATGCTCAAGCCCTTCGTCTACCGCCGCTACGTGGACTACGGCGCCTTCCAGTCGCTGCGCGAAATGAAGGCGATGATCGGCCGCGAGGTGCAGCGCAAAGGCATGGACGACAACGTCAAGCTGGGCGCCGGCGGCATCCGCGAGGTGGAGTTCATCGGCCAGGCTTTCCAGCTCATCCGCGGCGGCCGCGAACCCACCTTGCAGGTACGGCGCATCCTCACCGTGCTGGAAGCATTGCGCGGTTTCGGCTGGCTGCCCGACTTCGTGGTGGACGAGCTGACCGGGTCCTACATCTTTCTGCGCAGCACCGAACACCGCATCCAGGAATACCAGGATCGCCAGACCCACGACCTGCCCGAGGACGACATGGGCCGCCTGCGCCTGGCCTGGAGCATGGGCTATGACGACTGGGCGTCGTTCGAGACGGTGCTGCGTGATCACATGCGCCGGGTACACGAACATTTCGAGCAGGTGTTCGCCGCGCCGCAGACCGAGCATGCCCAGTCCGACAGCCTCGATCTCACCGGCGTGTGGCAGGGCAACCTGGACCAGGAGCAGGCCTGCCATGCCCTGGGCCTGGCCGGTTACGGCGACACGGCCGAGGTCTACCGCCTGGTGCAGCAGGTGCGCCAGGGGCGAGCCTTCCTCAGCCTCAGCGCCCAGGGCCGCACGCGCATGAATCACCTGTTGCCGCTGCTGCTGGGCGCGGTGGGACAGGGAGAGCAGCCGGACGTCACCCTGCAGCGCCTGCTGCATCTGGTCGAGACCATCGCCCGGCGCAGCTCCTACCTGGCCCTGCTGGTGGAAAACCCCATGGCGCTGTCGCAGCTGGTGCGGCTGTGCGCCGCCTCGCCCTGGATTGCCTCGCAGCTGGCACACTACCCGCTGCTGCTGGACGAACTGCTCGACCCGCGCTCGCTGTATGCGCCGCCGCGGCGCAAGCAGCTGTCCAACGAATTGCGCCAGCGCATGATGTACGTGGCGGTCGAGGATCAGGAGGCGCAGATGGATGCCCTGCGCCAGTTCAAGCAGGCCAACACCCTGCGTGTCGCCGCCGCCGACGTGATGGAGGCGGTGCCGCTGATGGTGGTGAGCGATCACCTCACCGAACTGGCCGAGGTGCTGCTCGACGAAACCCTGACCCTGGCCTGGCGCCACATGATCGATCGCCACGGCCGTCCCGCCTGCGGCGAGGGCCGCGCCTGCGACACCGGTTTCGCCGTCATCGCCTACGGCAAGCTGGGCGGTATCGAACTGGGCTACGGCTCGGACCTGGACATCGTGTTCCTGCACAGCAATGAAAGCGAGGGCCGGCAGACCGACGGCGACAAGCCGGTGGACAACGCCGTGTTCTACGCCCGCATGGCCCAGCGCATCATCCACATCCTCGGCACGCGCACCCCGGCCGGCGTGCTGTACGAGGTCGATACCCGGCTGCGCCCCAGCGGCGCCTCCGGCCTGCTGGTCTCCGGCCTGGACGCCTTCGCCGCCTATCAGGGCAACGAGGCCTGGACCTGGGAACACCAGGCCTTGGTGCGCGCCCGCGGCGTGACCGGCGACCCGGCGGTGATCGAGGCCTTCGAGGGGATACGGCGCGAGATACTGTGCCGGCCGCGCGAGCGGGACAAACTGCGGCGCGAGGTGCGCGAAATGCGCGAGCGCATGCGCACCCAGCTGGCCAGGGGCGGGGCAGAGAAGTTCGACCTGAAGCAGGACCCCGGTGGTATCGCCGATATAGAATTTATGGTGCAATATGGCGTTCTCGCAGGGGCGCACGAAGATCCGGCCCTGGTCGAATTCACCGATAATATCCGCCTGCTGGAACGCCTGGCCCAGGCCGGCCAGGTGCCGGCCGCGGACGCCGAACTGCTGGCCGACGCCTACCGCGCCTATCGCGCCCAGGTGCACCGGCTGACCCTGCAGGAACAGCCGGCACTGGTTGCCGGCGACGAATTCGACGGTTTGCGTGCCCAGGTGCTGCGCATCTGGCACGAACTGATGGAATGATTTTTCTCACCGCCTGTTGCGGTGCAATGGCAAGACTAGAAGAACGCGTACCGAGGAGAATGATTGATGTCGATGTCTGATCGCGACGGCCTGATCTGGCTGGATGGCGAAATGGTGCCCTGGCGCGAAGCCAAGACCCACGTGCTGACCCACACCCTGCATTACGGCATGGGCGTGTTCGAGGGCGTGCGCGCCTACAAGACCGAAAAAGGCACCGCCATTTTCCGTCTCAAGGAACATACCGATCGCCTGTTCCGCTCGGCCCACATCCTGATGATGCCGATGCCCTTCGACAAGAACACCCTCAACGAGGCGCAGCGCGCCGTGGTGCGTGAGAACAATCTGGACTCCGCCTACATCCGCCCGATGTGTTTCTACGGTTCCGAGGGCATGGGCCTGCGCGCCGACAACCTCAAGGTGCACGTGATGGTCGCTGCCTGGACCTGGGGCGCCTATCTCGGCGCCGAAGGCATGGAAAAGGGCATCCGCGTGCGCACCTCGTCGTTCACGCGTCATCACGTCAACATCACCATGTGCAAGGCCAAGGCCAACGGCAACTACATGAACTCCATGCTGGCGCTGCGCGAGGCGCTGTCCTGCGGCGTGGATGAGGCGATGCTGCTGGACAACGAAGGCTACGTGGCGGAAGGTTCCGGCGAGAACATCTTCATCGTCCGCAACGGCGTCATCTACACGCCGGATCTGACCTCCGCCCTGGACGGCATCACCCGCGACACCATTTTCCGTCTCGCCGCCGAGATCGGCCTGACGATCAAGGAAAAGCGCATCACCCGTGACGAGGTGTACATCGCCGACGAGGCCTTTTTCACCGGCACCGCCGCCGAAGTGACGCCGATCCGCGAAGTGGACGGCCGCGCCATCGGCAGCGGCTCCCGCGGTCCGATCACCGAGCGCCTGCAGACCATGTATTTCGATCAGGTGCACGGCCGCCGTACGGAGAATGCGGACTGGCTCGCGTACGTGAAGTGATGGAACCTGTCAAATGTGGGTCGGACTTCAGTCCGACGTTCTTCGTTTGGCGCAGAGTATTGTCGGACTTAAGTCCGACCCACAGATGAAACGGAATGGAGGCAATCCATGAGCAACGCGGCAACGGGCAAGAACGGCGGCACCCAGCGTTACTACGAAGTGACGGCGGCGGATCTGCCGGTGCACTGCCCCATGGACAGCTCCAGCCTGTGGAACCTCCACCCCCGTGTCTATCTGCCCATCGAGGAAAGCGGTGAGGCGCGCTGCCCGTATTGCGGCGCGCGCTACGTCCTGAAGGGCAAGGCCGGCCACTGAGTGAGACGCGGTGAGCGGCATGCGCCGCCTGTTTCGCCATCGCTGAATCGCCGCTTCTCCACCATGACCGGCCCTTTCTGTCCAACCCCTGTTTCCATGTTCCTGGTCCGCCGATGAAACTGCACATTCCCGATTTTTCCTCCAGCCGCGTCCTTGTCGTCGGTGATCTGATGCTGGATCGTTATTGGCATGGCGACACCTCGCGCATCTCCCCCGAAGCGCCGGTGCCGGTGGTGCACGTCGGCGAGGCGGAGGAGCGGCCGGGCGGCGCCGGCAACGTCGCACTGAACATCGCCGCCTTGGGCGGCCGTGCCGGCGTCATCGGCCTGACCGGCCAGGACGAAGCCGCGGATGTGCTGCGCCGCCGCCTGGAGGGCGAAGGTGTCGAATGTCATTTCGAGCGGCTGGAGAACTATTCCACCATCACCAAGCTGCGGGTGATCAGCCGCCACCAGCAGCTGATCCGCTGCGACTTCGAAGATGGCTTCCAGGGGCATGACCCGCAGGGATTGATCGCCCGGTTCCAGTCGCAGCTCGCCGGTGTCGGCGCGGTGGTGTTGTCGGATTACGGCAAGGGCACCCTGCGCGCCGTGCGCGAGCTGATCAGTGCCGCCCGCGCCGCCGGCAAGCCGGTGTTGATCGATCCCAAGGGCACCGATTTCGAGAAGTATCGCGGCGCCACGCTGATCACTCCCAACCTGACTGAATTCGAGGCGGTAGTCGGCCGCTGCCATGGCGAGGACGATCTGGTGGCCAAGGGCGAGAACCTGCGTCGCCATCTGGATCTGGAGGCGCTGCTCATCACCCGCAGCGAGCGCGGCATGACCCTGCTGCGCGACGGCCACGAACCGCTGCATCTGCCGACCCGTGCGCGCGAGGTGTTCGACGTCACCGGCGCCGGCGACACCGTGCTCTCCACCCTCGCCGCCGCCCTGGCCGCCGGTCAGGATCTGGCCGACGCCACCGCGCTGTCCAATGTCGCCGCCGGCGTGGTGGTGGGCAAGTTGGGCACCGCCACAGTGACCGTGCAGGAGCTGGGCAAGGCGCTGCGCGATCAGAACGAAATGGAACTGGGCATGGTCGACGAGGATCACCTCGCAGCGCTGGTGCGCGAGGCCAAGGCCCATGGTGAAACCGTGGTGATGACCAACGGCTGCTTCGACATTCTGCACGCCGGTCACGTCACCTATCTGCAACAGGCGCGCCGCCTGGGCGATCGCCTCATCGTGGCGGTCAACGACGATGCCTCGGTAAAGCGCCTCAAGGGCGAGGAGCGTCCGGTGAACACCATGGAGCGGCGCATGTTCGTGCTGGCCGCTTTGGGTTGCGTCGACTGGGTGGTGCCTTTCTACGAGGACACCCCGACCCGCCTGATCTGCAAGGTGCTGCCCGACATCCTGGTCAAGGGCGGCGACAACAACCCGGCCAACATTCCCGGCGGCGACTGCGTGCGTGAGGCCGGCGGCCAGGTGCTGGTGATGGATTACGTGGACAACTGCTCCACCACCGGCCTGATCAAGGCGATCCGCGCCACGGCGAAAAATGATTGAGTCCGCGAATGCACGCAAATGGACGCAAATATGAGGCAGGATGCGCGTGATACGACATTGGCGTTTTTCGCGTTCATTTGCGGATTCATTCCGTGACTGAGACTGCAAGCACTCAAACCGATGTGGTGATCTGCGGCGGCGGCGTCGCCGGCCTGTGGCTGCTGGCGCGGCTGCGCCGGCAGGGATACCGTGCCCTGCTCATCGAATCCGCCGCCCTCGGTGCCGGCCAGACGCGCTATGCCCAGGGCATCATTCACGGCGGCACCAAATACGCCCTCACCGGCGCGGTGAGCGGTTCCAGCGAAGCCATCGCCGCCATGCCGCCGCTGTGGCGCGCCTGCCTCGAAGGACACGGCGAAATCGATCTGCACGCGGTGCGCCTGATGTCCGATCACCAGTATCTGTGGTCCACCTCCGGCATTACCTCGCGCATGGCGGGCTTCTTCGCCAGCCGGATGATGCGCAGCCGCGTCGCGCCGCTTGCGGCCAAAGACTATCCCGCCGTATTTCATCACCCCGATTTCCGCGGCCAGGTGTACCGCCTGGAAGAGCCGGTGCTGGACACGGCGTCCCTGGTGCAGGCCCTGGCCGAACCGTATCGCGACGCCATCTGGCGCGGGACGGTCACGCAGGCGGAGAGCGTGAAGCAGGGGATGGAAGGCTGGATGTTGACCATCGACGATGCCGGCCGGCAAATCCGGGTTGCGACGCGAAAAGTGGTGCTCGCGGCGGGCAAGGGCAACGCCGCGCTGCTGCAACTGCTGGGACGCGATGCGCCGCAGATGCAGACCCGGCCGCTGAAAATGGTGATGGTGCGCGGCGATCTGCCGCAGGGCGTTTATGCCCACTGCCTCGGTGCCAGCACCAATCCGCGCATCACCATCAGCACCCACTTTGATTTGCAGGGGCGCGCCGTGTGGTATCTGGGCGGCGACCTGGCCGAGGAGGGCGTGCGCCGCAGCGACGAGGAACAGCTGGCCGCAGCGCGCAGGGAACTGCATGCCCTGCTGCCCTGGTTCGATTTCTCGCAGTGCGAATTCGCCACCCTGGACATCGATCGCGCCGAGCCGCGCATGGGCGACGGCCGCCGCCCCGACGATGTCTATGCCGACGAGCACGACGGCATAATCACCGCCTGGCCCACCAAGCTGGCCTTCGCCCCGCGCCTCGCGGCGCGTATCGCCGACATGCTGGACATCACGCCGGCTGCCGCGCAGGAGCCGCTGCCGGCATGGCCGTTCCCGGGCTACGCGTTGTTGCCGTGGCAGGAGGACGAACGATGGAGTTAAAGGCGCTCGGCTCAACGGGGCTGCGGGTAAGCCCGCTGGGGCTCGGCACCGTGAAGATCGGCCGCGATCAGCAGGTGAAATATCCGACCGGCTTCACCATTCCCGACGATGCCGCAGTGCGTGCGCTGTTCGATCTGGCCTGGGAGCTGGGCATCAACGTGCTCGATACCGCCCCCGCCTACGGCAACAGCGAAGAGCGTCTCGGCAAGCTCCTGCCGCACAGGAACGACTGGATCATCGTCGGCAAGGTCGGCGAGATATTCGAAGACGGCCGGTCGTCATTCGATTTTTCGGCGCAGGCCACGCGCAAGAGTGTCGAGCGCAGCCTAAAGCGTCTCGGCCGCGACTGCATAGATATGGTGCTGGTCCACTCCGACGGTGACGATATGCGCATCATCCGCGAAGAGGCGGTGTGCGATACCCTGCAGCAGCTCAAGCACGAGGGCTTGATCCGCGCCGTGGGCATGTCCACCAAGACCGTCGACGGCGGCGTCTGGTGTGTGGAGAACATGGACGTGGTGATGGCCAGCTACAACCTCGCCTATACCGACGAGCTGCCGGTGTTGCAGCGTGCCGCCCAGCTGAACAAGGGCGTCCTGATCAAGAAGGGCTTGCAGAGCGGACACGCGCAGAGCGTGGAGGACGCCCTGCGTTTCGTCTTCGCCCAACCCGCGGTGCACAGCGTCATCGTCGGCACCATCAATCCGCAGCACCTGCGCGACAACGTCGCCGTGACCGAGCGGGTACTGGCGGGCGGCTGATGGTTGCCAGCGCGCGCATTCTGGTGGTCGGTCCGGCCTGGGTGGGCGACATGGTGATGGCGCAGAGCCTGTTCATGACGCTGGCCGCGCGCGGCGCCGAGGTGGACGTCGTCGCGCCGCAGTGGTCGCTGCCGCTGCTCTCGCGCATGAGCGAGGTGCGTCGCGCCATCGGGCTGCCGGTGGGGCACGGCAGCTTCGGTCTGTTGCAGCGTTGGCGCATCGGCCGCAGCCTGCGCAGCGCGGGATACGATCAGGCCATAGTCCTGCCTCGTTCGCTCAAAGCTGCCCTGATCCCGTTCTTTGCAGGGATTCCGCGCCGCACCGGTTACCGCGGTGAAATGCGCTACGGCCTGATCAACGACATGCGCGCGCTGGACAAGCAGCGATTGCCGCGCGTGGTCGACCGCTATGTCGCCCTTGGCCTGGCCGGTGACGTGGCGCCGCCTTACGACATTCCTGTCCCCCACCTGGCCGTCGATGCCGCAAACCGCGATCGACTGCTGGCGCAGCTGGGGCTGGATACGCAGCGTCCGGTAGTGGCGTTCATGCCCGGCGCGGAATACGGTCCGGCCAAGCGCTGGCCCCTGGAGCACTACGCCGCGCTGGCGCGGGAGCTGATCGCGGCGGGACGCCAGGTCTGGGTGCTGGGTTCGGCCAAGGAACAGGGCGACGGTGCGGCCATCGCCGCGGCGGCGCCGGGCGTAATCAATCTGTGCGGACGGACGCGACTGGAAGATGTGATCGATCTGCTGTCGCTGGCCGGTGCGGCGGTGAGCAACGATTCGGGCCTGATGCACGTGGCGGCCGCCAGCGGCATACCGCTGGTGGCGTTGTACGGTTCATCGACGCCGGATTACACCCCGCCGTTGTCGAGGCAGGCGCAGGTGCTTTATCTTGCCCTGGAGTGCAGCCCCTGCTTCAAGCGTGACTGTCCGCTGGGCCACACCCGCTGCCTGACCGGCATCGAACCGCGGCAGGTGCTTGCTGCTTTGAACAACCTGTGGGAGCAGGGACGCCATGGCTAAAATCTCCGCCTGCATCATCTCGTTCAACGAAGAACAGAAGATCGAGGACTGCCTGCGCAGCCTCGACGGAATTGCGGACGAGATCGTCGTGGTGGATTCACTGAGCACCGACCGCACCCTGGAGATCGCAGGCCGCTACACCGACAGGATCTACCAGCAGAAATTCCTCGGCCACGTGGAGCAAAAGAATCTGGCGGTGAGTCATGCGGCCCACGACTGGATCCTGAGCCTGGATTGCGACGAGCGCCTGGCGCCGGAATTGCGCGCGGTCCTGCTGGCGGTGAAGGACGGCCTGGACGACAGGCGGGCCTACCGCATGGCGCGCAAGACCTTCTATGTCTACCGCTGGCTCAATCACTGCTGGTATCCCGACCGCAAGGTGCGCCTGTTCAACAAGCGCCATGCCCGCTGGGGCGGCACCAATCCCCATGACCGCGTGGTGCTGGATGAGGGCATCCAGGTGAGCGATCTCGCGGGCGACATCCAGCACTACTCCTTCAGCAGCATTTCCGAACATCTGCGCACCATCGACAACTTCACCGAGATTGGTGCGCGCGAGATTATCGCCAAGGGCAAAAAGGTGTCGCTGCTGTCGCCGCTGAGCCACGGCCTGTGGACCTTCATCCGCCTGTATTTCATCAAGCGGGGTTTTCTCGACGGCCTTGCCGGCTTCGTCGTCGCCACGCTTTCCTTCATGCACGCCTTCGTCAAATACGCCAAGGTGTTGCTGCATCAGCGCAAACCAGGACGGACACGGCTGTGAAAATACTGGAACTGTGTACCTCGGACGGCGTCGGCGGTCTGGAACTGTACGCCCTGCGCACAACGGCGGCCTTGCAGCGGCTGGGTAACGACGTCATGGCCGTGGTGCGTCCCGGCACCATGCTGCAGCAGCGCATGAGCGAGCAGGGGCTGGCCCACTTCGACCTGCCGCGCAGCAGCCGCGCACTGCCGCTGCTGGCCGCCTGGCGCCTGGCGCGCCTGATCGATCAGGGCGAGGTGGATGTGGTGCATATGCACTGGGGCCACGATCTATTGCTGGCTGCCCTGGCCAAGCGCTGGGCGCGGCGGCCGGTACGCCTGGTGTACACGCGGCAGATGGCGCTGACCCGGATGAAGAACGACGCCTATCACCGCTTTCTCTATCGCCAGGTCGATCTCTATCTCACCATCACCGACAAGCTGCTGCGCCAGGCGCGGCAGCTGCTGCCGCTGCCGCCGGAGCGGGTGCAGCGCTTGTATTACGGTGTGCCCGCGCCGACTCCGCTGGGCGAGGGCGAGCGCCGCCTGGTGCGCCACTCCCTGGGCATCCCGGAGCGCGTCTTCGCCATCGGCCTCATCGGCCGCATGGAGGAACAGAAGGGACAACACCTGCTGGTCGAGGCGGTGCAGCATCTGCGTGCCGCCGGTATCCCGGCCCACGCCAGCCTCATCGGTCCCGCCATGGACCAGCCTTATCAGCAGCGCCTGCAACGGGAGGTGGAGGAACGGGGTCTGCAGGACGTGGTGATACTGCACGGCCCGCACAAGGAGCCGATGGCCGTCATGCCGGCCTTCGATGCAGTGGTGCTGACCACGCGCATGGAGACATTCGGCCTGGTGCTGGCCGAGGCGATGCGTTGCGGCGTCGCGGTGATAGGCACCAATGCTGGCGGTGTGCCGGAGATCATCGAAGACGGCGTCAGCGGCCTGCTGTTCGCGCCGGAGGATGCCGTCCACCTGGCGCGCCAACTGGAGCACCTGGCGCGCAACGACGCCCTGCGCCGTGAGCTGGCCGCCGCCGGCAAGGCGCGGGCCGACGATCTGTTCGCCGAGGAGAAACACTACCGGCGCCTGGCCGATATCCTGCTGGGCGGGATGTAGAAGCCATCACCATATCCGGAAGAAGACAACAGCCAACCACGGGGGACACACGGATTAAAGGCAACACATGGTTTTGTCCCCGTGTCCCCCGTGGTTGAATCTTTGTACGTTGGCTTTTTGAGATGGGTTTCAGTTCAGCCGCTGAGGAACTGCCGGCTGATGGCGTCTGCCGCTGCGTCCATGTCGATGGATGCCATGTCGGACTCCAGGGCCGTGTCCGGCGGCGTGAAGGCGAGGCGGCGTTGCGGCGAGTTGAGCGTCTGCCAGCGCAGCGGCGTGGCGGACCGGCGCCGCGGATAGAACGCCGCGGTCGGCACGTCCAGGGCACCGGCCACGTGCAGCGGTCCGGTGGAGCCGCTGATGAAGAGGTCCATACAGGCGATGTGGCGCGCATAGTCGGCCATGCCGCCGGCACGCAGAATGGTGTGCGGCTGCGTACCGAGCAGTGCCGCCAGCGTCTCCGCCTTGAAATCCTCGCCCGGTCCGCACCCGATGACGAAATGCAGCGGCCGTGTCGCACGCAACGCAGCCGCTAGTGCGGCGTATTGTTCCAGCGAAAGATTGCCGGCGGAGCCGCCGCTGCCGGGATGGATCAGCGCCAGACCCGCGGCCGGGTCGATGCCTTGTGCATGACAAAACGTCCGGCGCAGACTGGCTGTGTCAGCGGCAGGAAAGCGCAGGTAAGGTGCCGGCGGCAGCGGCGCCGCGGCAAGCTCGTGATCGACGAGAAAACGCTGCACCAGGTCCAGGTTGTATTCCCACTCCGGTTTTTCCGAACGCGAGCGACGCTGCACCAGCCGGTGGTTGTAAAACGCCTGGGCGAACTTGGTGGCGGGTGCGAGACGGTAGGGAATGCCCGCCACCAGGCAGGCGGTGGCCACGGCGGTGGTGGAGAACAGAGTGATGACGGCGTCGTACCGGGCCCGGCGCAGCCGCCGCACCAGATCGCGCCAGCCCGTGTAACCCTGCCCCGCTTCCGGGCCCAGCACAACGTGATCGATCCAGGGACATAGCTCGGCCATGGGCCGGGTATAGTCGCGCACCAGGGCATGCACCTCGGCTTGGGGCAGGCTGGCCTTGAGCGCGGCGAAGGCCGGCCAGGTGAGCATGAAGTCGCCCAGCTTGTCGTTGCGGACGACGAGTACTTTCACTGCCCGGCCTGCTCGAGGCCGCGGCGACAGTACCAGAGATTTGCCGCGCGGGTTTCGTCCATGATTTGCCGATTGCGCTCACTGACCACGTAGCTGCGCGCATGGTGCAGGTGGTAGACCGGTGCCAGAAACTTGATGTTCTTCATGCGGTAGCCGGCGGCCAGCAGGCGCCATTCCAGATCGGCATCCTCGCCGATGCCGGGGCTTTCGAAATCCTCGTTGAAACCGTTCACGGCCTGCAGTGCGGCGCGCGAGCAGGAGAAGTTGCTGCCGACGATGTGGATCGGGCGGTTACGCGTCAGCCGTTGCAGCAGGGGCGAGACGAAGCCGAACTCGTAGTTCTTGATGCCGTCGCGGCGCAGGGCGGCGCCGTTGCGAAGATAGCGCCAGGGGTCTTCCAGCGTATGCAGAAACTCCGGCTGGTCGATCAGCCGCTGTGAAAACTGTGGGCCCAGTTCCACCCGGCGTCCGGCGCACACTGCATCCGCTTCGGCCTGGCTGACATGCGCCTCGACAAAGCCGCTGTGGGGTACGCAGTCGCCGTCGATGAAGATGAAGTAGTCGCTGCGCGCGGCGTGAATGGCGCGGTTGAGGGCGCGGTTCTTGCGGAAGCCGATGTCTTCCTGGGTGAGATGAGCCAGGTTGCCATAGCGTGCCTGATAGGGGCGGAGAAACTCCGCCACCCCGGGATCTGCACCGTCTTCCGAGATCAGGATCTCGAAATCCGCCAGGCTTTGCCAGGCGAGCGTTTCCAATATGCAGCGCAGCTTGGCGATGTCCTTGTAGATCGAGACTACCAGCGTCGCTCTGTACTGCGCCATGGCTGCGCCCAGGTCAGTTGCCCGACAGCAGCTGAGCGAAGTAGGCGATGGTGGGCTTCAGGCCTTCATCCAGCTTGATGCGCGGCTCCCAGCCCAGCACTTCCTTCGCCAGGGTGATGTCCGGCTTGCGCTGCCTGGGATCGTCCTGCGGCAGCGGAAGATGAATGATCCTGGAGCGGGAGCCGATGAGGGCAATGACCTTCTGCGCCAGTTCCAGGATGGTGAACTCGCCGGGGTTGCCGGTGTTGATGGGGCCGGTGACGTCGTCGGGGGAATTCATCAGTCGCACGAACACTTCGATGAGGTCGTCCACATAGCAGAAGGAACGGGTTTGCTGACCCTCACCGTAAACGGTGATGTCCTCGTCCTTGAGGGCCTGCATTATGAAGTTGGAAACGACGCGGCCGTCATTGGGGTGCATGCGCGGGCCGTAGGTGTTGAAGATGCGCGCGACCTTGATCTTCACGCCGTGTTCGCGATGGTAATCAAACAGCAGGGTTTCCGCGCAGCGCTTGCCCTCGTCGTAGCAGGAACGAATGCCGTTGGGATTGACGTGGCCCCAGTAGGACTCGGGCTGCGGATGCACTTCGGGATCGCCGTAGACCTCGGAGGTCGACGCCTGGAATATCTTGGCCCCGGTGCGCTTGGCCAGCCCCAGCATGTTGAGGGCGCCCAGCACGCTCGTCTTCATGGTGTGAATCGGATCATGCTGATAATGCGGCGGCGAGGCGGGACAGGCGAGGTTGTAAATCTCGTCCACCTCGACATACAGCGGTTGCGTCACGTCGTGGCGCAGCACTTCAAAGCGCGGGTTGCCCAGCAGGTGCTGGATATTGTCGCGGGTGCCGGTAAAGAAGTTGTCCAGGCAGATGACGTCGTGCCCGTCATTGAGCAGACGTTCGCATAGGTGGGAGCCGAGAAAGCCGGCGCCGCCGGTGACCAGGATGCGTTTGCGCAGCGAGTACATCATTTGCCACGCACCTGGCCACGGCCGATGCCGACGTATTCGATATTGAGTTCCGCCATCAGTGCCGGGTCGTACTGATTGCGGCCGTCGATGATTACCGGCAGTTTGAGCGCCTGCTTGATGCGGTTGAAGTCGGGATTGCGGAACGGCTTCCACTCGGTGACCAGCACCATGGCATCGGCGCCGTCCAGCACGTCGTACTGGTGCTCAAAGAAGCGGATGCGGCCATCGTCGATCCAGCTCTTCTTCATCTCGCGGGTTGCGGTTTCGATGGCAACCGGGTCGTGGGCGTGGATGGTGGCCCCGGCGGCGATAAGCTGCTCGATGAGGACCAGGGAAGGCGCCTCGCGCATGTCGTCGGTGCCGGGCTTGAAGGCCAGGCCCCACAGGGCGAAGGTCTTGCCGCTGAGGTCGCTGCCGAAGCGGGCGAAGATCTTTTCCGCCAGGCGCAGCTTCTGGTTGTCGTTGCGCCGCTCCACGGCGTCCAGCACCCAGGCATCGAGGCCGCTTTCCTGCGCCATGCGCAGCAGCGCCTTGACGTCCTTGGGGAAGCAGGAGCCGCCGTAGCCGCAGCCGGGATAGATGAAGTGATAGCCGATGCGCTGGTCCGAGCCGATGCCGAGGCGCACCTGCTCCACATCCACGTCGAGCCGCTCGCACAGGGCGGCGATCTCGTTCATGAAGGAAATCTTGGTGGCCAGCATGGCGTTGGCAGTGTACTTGGTCATCTCCGCCTCGCGTACGCCCATGGTGATGATCACCTCGTGGTTGCGCATGAAGGGGGCATAGAGGTCGTGCATCACCTTGGCGGCCTTGTCGGTGTCCGTGCCGATGACGACGCGGTCGGGGCGCATGAAGTCATCGATGGCGGCGCCTTCCTTGAGGAATTCAGGGTTGCTGACGACGTCGAAGGAAATCTTGCTGCCGCGCTGTTCCAGGGCCTGCTGCACCGTGGCGCGCACCTTGTCGGCGGTGCCGACGGGAACGGTGGACTTGTCCACCACCACGTTGTAGTCGGCGACCATGTAGCGGCCCAGTTCGGCGGCCACCGCCAGCACGTATTGCAGATCGGCCGAGCCGTCCTCGCCCGGCGGCGTGCCCACGGCGATGAAGAACACGTTGGCGCTCTGCGCGGCCTCCTGCAGCGAGGTGGTGAAGCGCAGGCGGCCTTCGCGGAAGTTCTCTTCCACCATCGCCTCCAGCCCCGGCTCGTAAATGGGGAGGATACCGTTCTTCAGGCCCTCTATCTTCCGTGCGTCGATGTCGACGCAGGTGACGGTGTGGCCCATTTCGGCGAAGCAGGTGCCGGTGACCAGACCGACGTAACCGGTTCCAACGACAGCGATTTCCATGGTGAGTCAGATTCCCGTAAGGCAAAGGTGGCCAATTTTACACAATCGACGCGGCGATAAGTACCGGCGACGCCGGAAAGCGGGCTGCCGTGGGCAAAAGTTCAGGCCTTGCCACCCGCGCTGAGTCTAGGGGCGGACGTTTTCGGCGAAGCGCTCCATACGGCCGGAAAACAGCAGGGATTGTGCCGCGGTGGTGAAGGCCAGTGCCCTTTCGGCTTGCTCCACGTCCGCGTCTGTGCAGGCTACGCGGGCCTCACACGCCTGCTGTTGTAGAGAGCAGGCGGTGCAGACGGCGGAGCGGATATCGCGGCTGATGAGCCGGTTGCCCTCGATCCAGCCCAGGCTGCCATGCTCGAAATAGTCGGCATAGGCCGGCACGTCGGTGCCCAGCAGCGACAGTCCGGTGTATCCGGCCGGCGCGGGCAGGCCGAGCAGTTGCAGGACGGTGGGGGCGATATCCCGTTGCGAGTGATAGCTGGGCTGTGTCGCGGCGGAGACCGCCGGGCCATGGATGGCGAAGGGGATGAGCATGTTGCTGAATACGCGGTTGGACGGCAGGCCGGCGTGATCGGCGAGGATCACGAACAGAGTGGGGCCGAACTGCGCGGTGACGGCTTGATAAAAATCACGCAGGGCCGCGTCGGCGAAGTGCAAATTGCTGAGGTAGCGGTTGACCGCGGTATCGGCGCCGAAGGCGGGGGTGACGCCGGGCGGGATCTGGCTGTCGTGGGTGGTGTTGGTGTTGATGCCGATGAGGAAGGGCTGCGGCAGTGCGCGCATCTTTTCCAGGACGAAATCGTAGATGTCGGGGTCGTGCATGCCCCAGCTGTTTTCCCCGTAGCGTAGCGGCCGTTCACGCAGATCTTCCCAGCCATAGCTGTCGGCAAAGCCGAGCAGCTGGGCGAAGGCGCCGGTGCCGCTGGTGTTCTTGCGCGTGCCCTGGAAGAAGGCGCTGGAGTAGCCCTCGTCATGCAGGATGTGGGGCAGGCAGCGGTAGCTGTAGTTCTGCAGCTGGTTCTGCGCCACGGTCTGGCCGAGGGGATTCTGCGCCGAGCAGAGGGTGGCGAACATGCCTTCCGTGGTGCGGTGGCCGCCGGCCAGCATGCCCTGGGTGGTGAGCGACCGGCTGCGCAGTTCATCGAAAAAGGGAGTGGTCACCTGATCGTGGCCGTAAGATGCCATCCAGGCGGCGGACCAACTCTCCAGCAGCAGGATCACGACGTTGTAGGGTTGCTCCGGTCGAGGCAGCGGCTGTGCTTCGTAGCCGGCGTACATCCGGCGCACGATGGCCAGTTGTTCCGCCGTCGGCGCGGCACTGATCACCGGGCGGATGGAGTAGGGCGTAATCGAGGAAAACAGCGCGTTATAGACGCCGTTCAGGGCCAGGGTAGCCTGTTGTGCATTGCCGATCTGCTGCGCATGCAGCGGTTCCATGGGCACCGCCTGCCAGCCGCCGCGTATCGCGAGCCCGGCCAGCAGCAGGATCAGCAGCAGTTGGCCTTCGGGCGCCGGGTATTGCCACCAGAATACCGGACGCAGCGGCGCGGCATCGGTGCCGAGCAGGCGCCAGCCGCCATAGATCGCCACGACCATGGCGGCGACAAAGCCGAGCAGGGTGGCGGTGTAACTGAACAGGGCCATGCGCGCCAGTTCCGCGGCGGAGTTGGCTCCTTCCTTGAGTTCGTAGCCGAGATGCCGGCCTGCCTCGCTGTAATACAGCGTGTCGGCGCCGTGCAGACCGATGAGCAGCAGCGCCGCCGCCAGGGTGAACCAGCGCAGCGGGCCCGGCAACGACAGGCGCAGCAGGCGCTGGGCGAGATGACTCGGCAAATAAGCCAGCAGGGCAAAGGCCGCCGCCACCGCCAGATCGAAGCGCAGGCCCCACAGCAGGGCTTGGGCCTGCTGCGGCAGCGACAGTGCCGCGTACAGTTCCCGGTGATAAAGGGCGAAGGCGGCCTTGCCGAGAAAGGTGACGGCCAGCAGGAACAGCAGTGCGCGTAGGAATTGGCGCAGGTGGAAAAATCGCATGGTGAGATTTACCGCGTTATGCCATGAGACGGTCCAGCTGTTGCCGGACTTCGTCGGGAGTGATCAATGCCATGGCGCGGGGATCGCGCACGCGGGCGCCGAAGGGGAGCTGCTCCGGCGCTTTGCCCAGAAAACTGCTTGCGGCCTCGGGATAACGGTTTACCAGCAGGTGCGCCGAGTTGTAAGGGCGGGCCCGTTGCGGATCGGTACAGGCGTACAGGCCGATGACCGGCGTGCCGACGGCGGTGGCGAGGTGGGCCGGCCCTGCGTCTGGGGCGAGCAGCACGCGGCTGCGTTGCAGCAGGGCCAGTAGCTGTTTGAGATCGGATCGGCCGATGAGGTTGAGGTTTGGATGGCGCATCAGCCGCGCGATGTCCTCACCATAGCGCTGTTCGATGGCGCGGTTGCCGCCGGAGAGCAGCACGCGCATGCCGTACTTCTCCACCGCATAATCCGCCAGCGCCGCGTAACCCTCTGCCGTCCAGTTGCGGTAGGCCTGGCTGGAGCAGGGGCTGATGATGAGAGTCGGTTGATCTCCGGGCAGCATTTCCTCGGCGTAGCGCTGCGCCGCTTCCGGGATCGGGATGTCCCAGCGCAGCTGGCGCTCGGACACGCCCAGGGCGGCGCTGAAGCCGAACAGGCTGTCGAGTACGTGTTCCTGCTGGCGCGGCGCTATCTGCGCATTGGTGAACAGCCACTGGCCGTCCTTGGCGCGGGCGCGGTCGAAGCCGAGCTTGATGGGCGCATCGATGAACAGGCTTATCAGGCTGGCGCGCAAGGCCATCTGCATGTGCAGCAGCACGTCGAAGCGGCGGCCGCGTAGTTGTCGCCGTACATCCAGGTAGGCGCGCCATCCCCGCTTTTTGTCAAAGATGATAAAGTCGATGCCCGGGATGTCGCCCACCAGGGCGTGTTCGGTCTTGCCGATGATCCAGGTGAGGCGCGTCTGCGGCCAATGGGCCTGCAGGGTGCGTACCACCGGCAGGGTGTGGCTGATATCGCCGATGGCGGACAGGCGCAGGATGCAGAGACTTTCCGGCGGTGATGTGAGCGGTAGAGAAGACATGCAACCTATTCAGACCCAGAACGGCGAAAACCACATCCTATATGATGGCGAACTGCCGATCCACGCGGAGCCGGCATTGTTTGAGCCCGCTGCCTGGCGCCGCCGCGGCCAGTTGCTGGGCAGCGCACAGGGGCGCGGCGAAACCGCCTTCGTCGGCGACGGTACCCACGAGTATGTGTTGCGCCATTACCGGCGCGGCGGTCTGCCGGGACGTCTGGTGCGCGATCACTATCTGTGGTTCGGGCTGGAGAATACGCGCGCCTGGCGCGAATGGCACCTGACGGCGGAACTGTTCCGCCTCGGCCTGCCGGTGCCGCGTCCGGTGGCGGCGCGGGTGGAGCGCGACGGCCTGTTCTACCGCGCCGACCTGATCACCGTGCGCATACCGGCGGCCCGCTCCCTGGCGCAGGCGCTGCACGACGGTCCGTTGCCGGAAGCGCAGTGGCGGGCCATCGGTGCCTGCATCCGCCGCTTCCATGCCGCCGGGGTGGATCACGCCGACCTCAATGCCCACAACATCCTGCTGGCCGGCGGGGAGGTGTTCCTCATCGATTTCGACCGCGGCCGCCTGCGCGCGGCGGGACGCTGGCAGCAGCGCAACCTGGCGCGGTTGTTGCGTTCCCTGCGCAAGCTCTACAACGAAAGCCTGGAGATCGCCTTCAGCGACTCCGACTGGCAGGCCTTGCTGGCGGGGTACGCCTCGGGGTGAGATTCAAAAGCCTTTAACGCAAGGACGCGAAGAACTCATTTCTTTTTGGGAGTCCGGCCATGCCGGGCGGTTGCGGTTCTTTGACCGGCGCTATCGCCCGATAAATCGGGCTCCCACGCAAAACAGCCTCAAGTGCCTATCGGCACCACTCCTCCAGCGCCACCGCATAGCGCGTGGCCATGTCGCGGCGCCGTTCCACCAGTTGCCGTGCCGCGGCGCCCAGGGCGGCGCGGTGCTCCGGCTGCGCCAGCAGCGCGGTGAACACCGTGGCCAGGGCCTGGACATCCTCCACCTGCACGGCGCCGCCGTGCTCCAGCAGCAGCCGCGCCTCGTCGGCAAAATTGTCCATGTGGGGGCCGAATACCAGCGCCTTGCCCAGGTGTGCCGCCTCCAATACGTTCTGCCCGCCCCTGGGTACCAGCGAACCGCCCATGAACACCAGCTCCGCCCCGGCCATGAAGCCGGTCAGTTCGCCGAAGGTGTCGGCGAGGTAGACGCGGGTCTGCGTTGTGATCTCCTGGCTGCGGCTGCGCACGGCGATGTGCGGCGGCGGCAGGGCCAGGTCGCGCAGGATCTCCTGCACCCGGCGCGGGTGGCGCGGCACGATCACCAGCAGCCGGTCGCCGTGTTCCGCCTGTTGCCAGGCTTGCAGCAGCAGGGCCTCCTCGCCGTCGCGGGTGGAGGCGGCCAGTACATAGGGGCGCGACAGGGAAATGCTCGCCCTGGCGGCCTGGACGTCGGCGCTGAACTTGATGTTACCCACCACCTGTACCCGCTCCGCCGGAGCGCCCAGCGCGATGAAGCCGGCCTTGTCCGCATCGGAGCGGGCCAGGACTGCGTCGACCCGGCCCAGGGCGCAGCGGTACTGGCGGCACAGCCAGCGCGGCGCGTTGCGGGTGCGCAGCGACAGGCGGCCGTTGACGATGACGAGGGGGATGGCGCGCGCGGCGCAGGTGGCGAACAGGTTGGGCCACAGTTCCGTTTCCATGATCAGCGCACAGCGCGGCCGGTAGCGATCAAAAAAACGTCGTACCGCACCGCGCCAGTCCAGCGGCAGGAACACATGGGGCACGTCGGCGGGCAGGCGGCGGGCGGCGAGGGCGGCGCTGCTGGCGGTGGCGGTGGTCAGCAGCAGCGGCAGCTGCGGATGGCGGGCGCGCAGCGCGCTGATGAGGGGCAATGCCGCATTGAGCTCGCCCACCGAGGCGGCATGCAGCCAGATCGGGGACGCCGCCGCCGCGGTGCGATAGTAGCCGCAGCGCTCGCGCAGGTAGCGCCAGGAACGCTCGCGCAGCGCCTGCCACAGCGTGTAGCCGAGCAGCAGCGGCGTGAGCAGCCCCAGCAGCAGGCGGTAGCGGGCGAGGGAGTTGTCGGCGGCGCTCATTGGCGGTACAGATCCGGCTCGCCCTCGGGGCGGGTCTTGAACCGGCGGTGGATCCACAGGTACTGCTCCGGCATGGCGCGCACCTGCTGCTCCAGCACGGCGTTGACGCGGGTGGCGTCGGCCAGATCGTCGCCGCCGGGGAAGTCTTCCAGCGCGGGCAGCAGGGCGATGCGATAGCCCTGCGCGCCGGGCAGGCGCTCGGAGACATAGGGCAGCACCGGCGCACCGGTGAGCCGCGCCAGGCGTGCCGTGGTGGTGAGCGTCGCCGTGGGTACGCCGAAGAAGGGGGCAAACACCGAGCGCTCGCGGCCGAAGTCCTGATCCGGGGCGTACCACACGGTCTTGCCCGCCTTGACGTTGCGCACGATGGTGCGCATGTCGGTGCTTTGCAGCAGGTCGTCGAACAGCCGGCGGCGCTGCCGCACCATGACAGATTCGTACAGCGGGTTGTGGGCGCGCTTGTAGATAGGTTGCAGGCCGTCGATGTGGAAGGCGAGAAAGCGGCCGCTGATCTCCAGGGTGGTGTAATGGCCGCCGAGCAGGATCACGCCCTTTCCCTGCGCCCTGGCGGCGGCATAGTGTTCCAGGCCCTCGATACGGTACAGCCGGCGCAGGCGCCGCTCGCCGCCCCACCAGGACAGCGCATTTTCGAACACCGAAATGGCGGCGGCACGGAAAGTGGCACGCACCAGTTTCTCCCGTGCCGCCTCATCCAGCTCGGGAAAGCACAGGCGCAGGTTGGTGCGGGCGATGTGGCGGCGCTTGGGGATCAGCCGGTACATCAGCCGGCCGAGGCCGCCGCCCAGCAGCAGCAGGACCGGATAGGGCAGCAGCGCGCACAGGCGCAGCACACCCAGCCCTATCCACATGGGCCAGTGGCGCGGGGCGAGGAAGGGGCGGAGGGATGGTGTGTCGTCGCTCATGATGGCAGCCGGCGGGCATTATGCCACGGCGGGCCGCCGTCAGAAGGCCGGCGGACGGGCGCCGCGCCGTTCGGCCATTTTCTGGCCCAGGGCCTTCAGTTCCCCGCTGCCGAGGATATGCCGCGCCATTTCCAGCAGATCTTCGTTCTCGCGGGCGATGTGGCTGCGGTAGATGGCGGCGAAGTCGGCGACCAGCGCGGCGAAGGCGTCGAGGTCGGTGATCTGGGCGGGGCGGGCCAGCTGCGGCTCCAACTGCTGCCACAGGGTCTCCATCTGCGCGTGGTCCTGGCGCAGGCGGTGCACCAGATCGGCCAGTTTCAGCGACTGGCGCGCCAGGCGCGGAAACAGATCCTGCTCCTCGTCCTGGTGGTGATGCTGGCCGGCGGTGCTGAAGTAGTGGTGAATCTTGCCGGCGGCGCTGCGCGCCTCGGCGTCGACGCCCTGGGCGCGCAGGTGCTCCACCAGCCGCTCCAGGGTGGCGCAGTGTTGCAGGATGCGTTCGTGGCAGGCGCGCAGCAGGCCGATGGGGTCGTTGAAATCGGGGGCGGCTTCGGGAAAGGGGGACAGGCTCATGGTTCGGAATCCAGGCGGCTTTCGGGACGGTGTGCAATGCGCCGAAAGGCTACGTCAGGGAGCGTGCCGGTGCAACCCGGGGGCTATTTGATCAGTGCCGTCACGGCCTTGAATTGCGGGTGGGCCGCATCGCGCAGCCATTCGAACAGCACCGACTCGGTATTGGTGATGACGGCACCGGCCTGGCGCAGACGCGCCATGGCGTTGTGCCGGTTGGCGTCGTCGCGCGAGCTGACCGCATCCTCGACCACGAAGACCTGATAGCCGCGGCCGAGCAGTTCCATGGCGGTTTGCAGCACGCAGACGTGGGCCTCCATGCCGCTGAGGATGACCTGATGGCGGCCGGGGTGGGCATCGAGGGCAGTGTTGAAGCCGGCGGCGCCGGTGGAGGCGAAGCAGGTCTTGCACACCACGTCGAGTCCGCCGGGGAAATGCTGCGCCAGGGCGGCCTCGGTGTTGCCGAGGCCCTTGGGGTATTGCTCGGTGGCCACCACCGGCAGCTGCAACAGGCCCGCGGCCTGCAACAGGATGGCGGTGTTCTTCAGCACGCGTTCGCGCGCCGCCGACGGCATCGCCGCCGCCAGCCGCGTCTGGATGTCGATGACGACCAGCTGGCTGGTTGCGGCGGCGCAAAGCCGGACGGACGCTTGCGGCATTACTTCAGCCAGGTATTGATCTGATCCACGTCGGACTCGGCGAGGATGCCGGCGGCCTGCTTCAGGCGCAGGGTCGACAGGGCGTAGTCGTAGCGGGCGCGGGCATAGTCGCGCTGGGTACGGAACAGTTCGCGCTGCGAGTTGAGCACCTCCACCGCGGTGCGGGTGCCCACGTCGAAACCGGCCTGCGTCGCCTCCAGCGCGGTCTTGGCGGACGACACCGCCTGGCGGCGCGCCTGCACGGTGCTGATGCCGGCGGTGACGCCGAGGTAGGCGTCGCGGGTCTGGCGCACGGTGGCGCGGCGGGTCTGCTCCATGCCTTCCTGGGCCTGGGTGTAGAGGTGGGTCGCCTCGCGGGTGCTGGCACTCACGGCGCCGCCGGCATAGAGCGGCACGTTGAGCTGCAGGCCGATGATGTTGCTGTTGCTCTCGTTGGCCGACACGGTGGCCGACTTGGTGGTGTCGGACCAGTTGTGGCTGGCGACGATGTCCAGGGTCGGGTAGTGGCCGGCCTGGCGGCGGTTCATCTCCTCCCGCGCGACATGGGTGGCCGCTTCGGCGGCGAGCAGTTGCAGGTTCTGTTGCAGCGCCGTTTCCACCCACTGATCGATGCTGGCCGGATCGGGGCTTTGCAGCGGGATCTCACCGGCCAGCGGGGTGATGGCGGCATGGTCGCGGCCGGTGATTTCGCGCAGCACTTCGCGGGCGTTCTGCAGCTGGTTCTGGGCCACGATCTCCTGCGCCACGGCGGCGTCGTAACCGGCCTGGGCCTCATGCACGTCGGTGATGGCGGACAGGCCGACCTCGAAGCGTTGCTGGGTCTGGCGCAGCTGCTGGGCGATGGCGGTCTTTTCCGCCTGGGCGAAGCGCAGGTTGTCCTCGGCAGCGAGCAGATTGAAGTAGGTCTCGGCCACACGCACGATCAGGCTCTGGCGGGCGCTGCCGTACTGGGCGTCGGCCTGGGCGATCCCGGCATCGGCCTGGCGCAGCTGCACATAGTAGTCGTGGTGGTATACCGCCTGGCGCAGGCTGAGGGAGTAGCTGGAGGTGTTGTAGTCCCTGTCCAGGGCCACGGGCTTCTTGATCTCCACCTGGTTCCACTGTGTCTGCGCCGTGAAGTTCACGTTGGGCAGCAGGGCGGCACGGCTCTGCGGGCGCGCCTCGAGGGCGGCACGGTGGCCGGCTTCGGCGGCGCGCAACTGCGGGTCGCTCTCCTGCGCCAGGCGATAGACATCGCGCAGGTCTTCGGCCTGGGCGGCGGCGGCGCCGAGTGCCAGGGCCAGGGCGAGCATTCGTGCTACGGAGTTGGACATGGTATCCCTCGCGATGGGGTATATAAGAAAACGCTAATAATGAGGTCCCGCTGCCGGCGGATCAAGTCAAAGTACGAAATGCCGCGCCTGCGGCGCATTCTGCAACGGCGGCAGCACAGTTTCGAACAGGCTTTCGCGCGACCATTCGTTTTCACCCAGGCGGGTGATCAGCAGCGCCTCCATGGCCGGGGCCTCGCCCACCACCACGAACAGGCGTCCGCCCACGTTGAGGCCCTGCTGCAAGTCCGCTGTCAGCATGGGTACCGAGCCGGTGACCGCAATGACATCATAGCTGCCGTGGCGCGGCCAGCCGGCGGCCGCGTCGCCCTCGTCCAGCGTGATGTTGCTCAGGCCGCGGGCGGCGAGAACGCGTGCTGCCGCCTGCTTCAGCTGCGGCACGATCTCCACGCTGTAGACATGGCGCGCCAGCTGCGCCAGCAGGGCGGTGACATAACCGCTGCCGGTGCCGATTTCCAGGACGCTTTCATCCGGTTCCACTGCCAGCGCCTGCAGCATGCGCGCTTCCAGGCGCGGCGGCATCATGGTCTGCCCGTGTCCCAGGGGGATCTCCATGTCGGTGAAGGCCAGGTTGCGGTACTGGGACGGCACAAAATCCTCGCGCGGCGTGCGCATGACGAGGTCGAGCACCTGATCGTCCATCACGTCCCAGGGACGGATCTGCTGCACGATCATGTTGTGGCGGGCCTGTTCCAGATTCATGTCGACCATGCTGACTCCTTCAACGGGTTTGGTTCCTGAATACCGACTGACCGATTGGTCAGCCGAAGGTTACGCCTTTCACCTGCGGCGGACAAGCGGCGCAAGTGGGGAAAACATTAAGCTTTATAGCGAATATGTTAAGGAAGGCAAAGACTTACCTTGCAACTGGGACACCGATCCGATATTTTTAGCCCTTACTGCTAGGGGTGCCCGACAACCGGGCTGAGACAGACCCTTGGAACCTGATCCGGGTTGTGCCGGCGTAGGGAAGCGGTGCGCCTGCGCTCCTTCCTGATGTCCCGCCGCCCCCACCGCGAGGACGTATTCCCATGAGCGCCATTCCCCAGGAATTCCTGCAAGAGACCGCCCGCCTGTCCGAAGAGGTGACGCGTCCCTTTCCCAAGTCGGAAAAGATCTACGTGCCGGGTTCGCGGCCGGACCTCCGGGTCGGCATGCGCCGCATCGAACAGGATGCGACCCAGACCCAGAGCGGCACGGAAGAGAATCCGCCGGTCTACGTCTACGACACCTCCGGTCCCTACACCGATCCGACCGCGCATATCGATCTGACCCGCGGCCTGGCGCCGCTGCGCCAGCAGTGGATTGAGGAGCGTGGCGACACCGAACTGCTCGGCGGCCCGACCTCCGATTACGGTCGCGCGCGCCAGAGCGATGCCCAGCTGGCCAGCCTGCGTTTCGAGCACATCCGCACGCCGCGCCGTGCCAAGGCCGGGCGGAACGTCAGCCAGATGCACTATGCCCGGCAGGGGATCATCACGCCGGAGATGGAATACATCGCCATCCGCGAGAACTGCATGCTGGAAGCCATGCGCGCCGATGCGCGCTATGAGCCGCTGCTGCGCCAGCACCGCGGCAACGGCTACGGCGCCAACCTCCCCGATCTGATCACGCCGGAATTCGTGCGCAGCGAGGTGGCGGCGGGCCGCGCCATCATTCCCTGCAACATCAACCATCCGGAGCTGGAGCCGATGATCATCGGCCGCAACTTCCGCGTGAAGATCAACACCAACATCGGCAACTCGGCGGTGACCTCGAGCATCGCCGAAGAAGTGGAAAAGCTGGTGTGGTCCTGCCGCTGGGGCGGCGACACCCTGATGGACCTGTCCACCGGCAAGAACATCCACGAGACGCGCGAGTGGATCCTGCGCAACTCGCCTGTGCCCATCGGCACCGTGCCCATCTACCAGGCGCTGGAAAAGGTCAACGGCAAGGCCGAGGACCTGACCTGGGAGATCTTCCGCGACACGCTGATCGAACAGGCCGAGCAGGGCGTCGACTACTTCACCATCCACGCCGGCGTATTGCTGCGCTACGTGCCGCTCACCGCCAGCCGCGTCACCGGCATCGTCTCGCGCGGCGGCTCGATCCTGGCCAAGTGGTGCCTGGCCCATCACCAGGAAAATTTCCTCTACACCCACTTCGATGAAATCTGCGAAATCATGAAGGCCTACGACGTGGCCTTCTCCCTCGGCGACGGCCTGCGTCCGGGCTCGCTGATGGACGCCAATGACGCGGCGCAGTTTGCCGAACTGGAAACCCTGGGCGAACTGACCCAGCGCGCCTGGACTCACGACTGCCAGGTGATGATCGAAGGCCCCGGTCACGTGCCGATGCAGATGATCGAGGAGAACGTCACCAAGGAGCTGGCCGACTGCTTCGAGGCGCCGTTCTACACCCTCGGCCCCCTGGTCACCGACATCGCCGCCGGATACGACCACTTCGCCTCCGGCATCGGTGCCGCGCAGATCGGCTGGTACGGCACCGCCATGCTCTGCTACGTCACGCCCAAGGAACACCTCGGCCTGCCCAACAAGCAGGACGTGCGCGAGGGCATCATCACCTACCGCATCGCCGCCCATGCCGCCGATCTGGCCAAGGGCTTTCCCGGTGCGCAGCTGCCGGACAACGCCATGTCCAAGGCGCGTTTCGAATTCCGCTGGCACGACCAGTTCGCCCTGGCGCTGGATCCGGATCGGGCGCGCGAATTCCACGACGCCACCCTGCCGCACGAGTCGCACAAGGTGGCCCACTTCTGCTCCATGTGCGGGCCGCAGTTCTGCTCCATGAAGATCTCGCAGGAGGTGCGCGACTATGCCGCCCAGGGCATGGAGGAGAAGGCGGTGGAATTCGTCAAGAGCGGGGCGGAGGTTTACCGCAAGGCATGATGCCTGTTCCGACAGCGGTTGCACCGGCAACCGCCGTCGGGGATTTCAACACCGGGATGGGGTTTGCGCGCCGCAGTGCCGGCGTGCGGTGCGGGTCTTATTCGCTGTCGTCGTCTTCGTCGCCGGCGTCATCGACGAAGGCTTCTTCTTCGTAATCATCGCCGCCGAAATCGGTGACTGCCGCTGCGGCCTTGGCCGGGGCGGCGGGACGGCCTTTTTCGGGCACGTTGGCGACGCGGGCGCCGCGCGGGGTGAAGCCGTTGCGGGCCTTGCGGTAGGCGTTCTTCAACTCCCCTTCCAGTTCCTGCTCCTTGCCCTTCAGCTCGCGCAGCTTGGGTTCCACGATGGCGCGCTTGTATTCGATGATCTCGCCGCGCTGCAGGTTGAAGATGTAGACGGTGGTGGGGTCGCCGGTGTTGAGGCGGTTGTCCATGGCCACGGCGGAGCTGCGCTCGCCGGCTTCGAGGTAGCCGTACCACAGGGTGTTGTCGGACATTTGGTCTCTCGCGCTGGATTCGTAATGTGAATGTCGCGCATTTTCGGCAAAGTCGCGGCGCTGTCAATAGGCTGGAGGGGCTGGCGGCGCAAATAATGGGGCCGGATTGCGGGGGGCGCTATTTTTCGAACACCAGCCCGTCCGGCACGGCGCCCAGCTCGATCAGTGCGGCCGTGATGGAGTTGACGAAGGGCGGCGGGCCGCAGACGTAGAAGTGCCGGCTGAAGTCGTCGATCTGGCGGCGCAGGAAATCGATGTCGATGCGGCCGCCGCCGCGGCAGTTGCAGTCGGTTTCGCGGGTGCACAGCAGCTGGCAGCGCTTCCCCAGGTAGTGATGCAGTTCCTGGCCGCAGATGATGTCGGCGGGAGTCTTGTTGCTGAAGATCAGGCTGTGCCCTTCCAGCTTACCCTCGGCGGCGAGCATGCGCAGGATGGCCATGAACGGGGTGATGCCGGCGCCGGCGGCGATGAAGGTGCCCGGTCCCTGATAGCGGATGGCGCCGAAGGGCGCGGACATCAGCACCCTGGCGCCCGGCTTCAGGGCATGCAGTTTTTCGGTGACGCCGTGGTGTTCCGGGTAGCCCTTGATGGTGAATTCCAGCACGCCGTCCCCGGCCAGGGAGGTCGGGGTGAAGGGGTGGCCCTGACTGCGCCATTGCGGTTCGTCGATGGCCAGCTCCACGCCCTGGCCGGGGGTGAAGTCGAAGCCCTCCGGGCGCGTGAAAACGAAGCGCTTCACGTCATGGGTGACGAACTCGCTCAGCAGCAGGGTGACCGCATGTTCCATGGCCCGGTGCCCGGCCTACAGCCCGAAGGCGCCCACGGTCCAGCTCGCGCCGCCGGGCACAGCCTCCGGATAGCGGCGGTGGATGTAATCCTCCACCGTTTTTACCCGGGCGGACGGCACGTCCACCATCACCAGCACCTCGCCGTGCGCCAGGGCGTCGCGGAACTCGTCCAGATGGACGTGGGGGATACGGTAGGTGAACAGGAATCCGGCGATGAAGGTTGCGCCCATGACCAGCAGGGCCGCCAGCGACCAGCCGGGCGAGGCCACGACGATGGCGGCAATCAGCACCAGCAGGGCGATGCCGAACAGAAGCAGGTTGCCGTTCCACAGCAGCGATTCGATGCGGGCGGCGGAGTCGTGCTGCTGTTGTCCGGTGGGATGGGGCAGGCGCGACATGCGGCCTTCGCGCTGGGCGATGGCGTGGATATGGCGGGCATCCACACCGGCACCGTCCAGCAGGTTGTCCACTGCGTGACGCGCATGCACCGCATCGGGAAACAGGAAATAGAGACGTCTGTTCATGGCAGCCTCCCGGCGCGCTCAGCGCCCTTGGGCCAGGGAATACTTAAGCTATAGGAATCCAGAGAAGAATAGTCAAGTTTGCGCGGTGCTAGAATGCCGGCGCAAACAGCAGGTCTTTTCCCGCTGCGGGGAAATCCGGAATTGTGAGGTGTTTCATGGGCAGTGCGGCCACCATGCGGCTGGATCGTTACGTCAGCCAGGCGGCGGGTTTGTCGCGCGCGGCGGTGCGCACGCTGTTGCGGCGCGGCGCGGTCAGTGTGGACGGTGTCGTGGTCAAGTCGGCCGATTTGCACGTGCCGCCCTCCGGCCGGGTCGAGCTGGAGGGACAGGTGCTAGCCCTGCCGGGGCTGCGCTATTTCATGCTGAACAAACCGCTGGACGTGGTGTGTTCCACCAGCGATGCAGGCCATCTTACGGTGCTGGCCCTGCTACACGAGCCGCGGCGGGAATTGCTGCACCCGGTGGGGCGTCTCGACCGCGACAGCACCGGCATGGTGCTGCTCACCGACGACGGCCAGTGGTCGCACGGCATTACCGCCCCGCGCCGTCACCGCGACAAAATATATCGGGCCACCCTGGCCGAACCCCTGGCTGAGGAAGCGGTGGAACGCTTCGCCGCCGGTATCCTGCTCAAGGGTGAGGACAAGCCGACGCTGCCGGCGCGGCTGGAGATCCTCGCGCCCACCGTGGCGCGCGTTACGGTGCAGGAGGGGCGCTATCACCAGGTCAGGCGCATGTTCGTCGCCCTGGGCAACCACGTGACCGCACTGCACCGCGAGGCCGTCGGCGGCGTCGCTCTCGACCCGGCGCTGGCGCCGGGGGAATATCGCGCCCTGCGCGCCGATGAGGTGGAGGCGCTGCGATGAGCCAGGATGCCGCGTTGGCCCTGCTGTTTCCCCTGCTCCGGAGCCAGCAGGCTCCGGCCCTGTGGGTGCTGGACGAGCACGGTGCCGGGGCCGGCATGGCGGTGGCCAACCCGGCGGTCGCCGTGCTCAGCAACCGCGTCGACGTGGCGGCCGAGATGGCCGCCGCCGGCTGGGCGACGCAATTCTCCGATTTCGATTTCGCGCCCTGGCCCGCCGGCAGTCTGGATGCCGTGTTCCTGCGCCTGGCCAAGGAAAAGCCGGTGGTCCACCACGTCATCAATGCCGCTGCCGAACGGCTTGCCCCCGGCGGCAGGCTGTTGCTGTCCGGCGCCAAGCAGCAGGGCATCAAGACTTACGCCCGCAACGCGGCGGAGCGGCTGGGCGGGACGCTAGAGTTCAGGAAGATGGGGCATCAATACCTCGCGGTGGTGCAACGCGGCGCCGTCGTCGGCGCCGCCCTGGACGATCGCGATTACACCCGGCTGCGTCCCGCGATAGAGGACGGCTCCCTGCGCTATCTCACCAAGCCGGGGCTGTATGGCTGGGACAAGGTGGATGCGGGCAGCGCCCTGCTGGTGGCACATCTGCCGTCGTGTGAGCCGCAGCAGGTGTGCGACCTGGGTTGTGGCTACGGCTATCTGTCGCTGCAGGCTTGGTTGAAGCTGCACCCGCAACGGATTGTGGCCAGCGACAACAATGCCGCCGCGGTGCAGGCCTGCCGCGCCAATTTTGCCGCTCACGGTATCGCGGGGGAGGTGCTGGCCGCCGATTGCGGCGACGGGATCGAGGGGATGTTCGAGCTGGTGTTGTGCAATCCGCCCTTTCACCAGGGCTTCGGCGTCGAACACGACATGACGGAACGGTTTGTTGCGGCGGCGCGCCGCCTCACGGCCGGGAACGGCCAGGCGGTGTTCGTCACCAATGCCTTCCTGCCCATCGAAAAGGTGGCGCGGCGGCATTATTCCCGCATCGCCACCCTCGCCGACGACGGCCGCTTCCGGGTGACGCAGATGCTGCCCTGAACCCGCGATTCAAGATTCAAAGGACGATTGAACCACCGGGGAACATGGCTCACGGGGTTGGGTCTGTCCAGGCACTGGTACTGGATTCTGGGCGTTTCCGCCCATCCATCCTCCAATTTTGAATCTTGAATCTTGAATCTTGAATCTTGAATCTTGAATTTATATTTCCGGGCCCGAAAACGAAGAACCCCGCCAGGGGCGGGGTTCTTCGGTCAGAACGTGAAACGGTTCTGGCTTACTGGGCGACGACGTTGCTCGCCTGCGGACCCTTGGGGCCGTTCTGCAGGTCGAAGGAGACCTTCTGGCCTTCGGCCAGGGTCTTGAAGCCGGAGCCAGAGATGGCGGAGAAGTGAACGAATACGTCCGCGCCGCCATTATCCTGGGTGATGAAGCCGAAACCCTTGGACTCGTTGAACCATTTCACAGTGCCGGTAGCCATTACTCTTTACCTCAAAAACAATTAATTAGGGTGGTGCGTGCAGGTCATGAAATGAGGGTGTTCGGGAGGTATCACTGAGGAGAACGACCTAAACTACCACTGCCACAATCTGCAGCTGCGAAGCACTATACCCCCTTCCATCCATGAACGCCATGAAATTATCGAGGCAAGTTCATGGAAACATTGGGGAAGGGAAGGGGAGTGTGTTAGCCTGTCGCGACAGTTTGCGCGGCACCCTTTTTCTTCATGTCCGCGCACTCCTTCGGGGCGCTGTCTGCCCCGTCCACTGCCGTCATGGCTGTTGCGGCAGGTGCCCGCATAGGTTCCACCGCTAACCATTTGATTATAAAGACAGGGGCTCTGGTGCTTAGAAGCCGGAGCGCTCCCGCCGTGACATTCCCTCTGTCCCGGATTTTTCGCGGACCGCAGCCGCTCGTCGAGCCGCGGTCCGCGTGCACCACTTAACCTGGAGGCTTCCCATGAAAACGATGTTTGTCGGCAATCTCGCCCCGGAAACCCGTGAGGACGACGTGCGCGAACTGTTCTCCCAGTTCGGCACGGTGCGCGGTATCAAGATTGCCATGGATGTGTTCAGCGGCAACTGCCGCGGCTTTGCCCTGGTCGACATGGAAGGGCACGAGACCCGCGCCGCCATCGCCGGCCTGAACGGCACCCAGTACAAGGGCAAGGCGCTCAAGGTCACCGAAGAGCAGCCCAAGACCAAGGGCCGCGGCGGCAAGGGCGGCCGCCGCTAGCCGGATTCAATCGGCGTTTCCGTCTGGAAACGCCGATGCAGTTTTTCCTTCCTCTCCCAGCAGTGACAAAAACCTTTCCCGCGCCCGCTCCAGGGCATCGCGGGCCTGTGCCGCTGTTTCCTCCGTGCCGTCCAGCCGCTCCAGCCAGTGCAGGCTGCTGTGGTGATAGTCCTCGAACGCCCGCCGGATCTCCCGCGGATCCATCGTTCTTGCCGCTGTCGCCGGCGGGGTGGGCAGATTCCCCTCGGACACGTTGACCGAGGTGGAGCGGGGTATCAGGCGCTGTCCGCCGCTGTCGAGGTTGCGCGCCAGCAACGGGTTTATTTTTTCGTAGTTCTCTCCCTGCCACTGGAAGCGCTGTCCCGGGCGGAGCTGGTGAAATTTCATTTCCATGGTGTTTTCCGTGCGGTGCGGTGAGCGGGTTGTGGCGGTATGCTGTGTCCGGTTGGGAGGATGAGACATGGACAGGATGAGAATCAAACTGCTGATCACCCTGGCTGTCGCGGCGCTGCTGGCCGTCGCCGCGAGCGGCCTGGCCGACCGGGCGGGCTATGAGTATACCGAGCGCGGCTTCAAGCGGGCACTGGTGACCTTTGCCGTGGCGCGCGGCCTGAATGCCGTGATCTCCGTCGCCCAGGGCACCGAGATTGCCCTCGAACCCGCGGGCGTGGGCATCAATTTCACCCCCGGCCAGGTGCTCGATCCGGTCAATGATCTGGTGGAGCAGTTTTCCACGGTGATGCTGGCCAGCGCCACCGCGCTCGGCCTGCAGCGCCTGCTGCTGGAGCTGTTTGCCTCGGGCGGATACACCGTGTTTCTGGGCGTGGTCTGGCTGGGCGCCCTGCTGTTGCTCTGGCTGCCCCGGCAGGCGGCGTACTGGCGTGCGCTGTTATTGCGTACGGCGGTGCTGCTGCTGGTGCTGCGTTTTTTCGTGCCGCTGCTGGCCATGACCGGGGAACTGTTCTACGACGCTTTTTTGCAGGACCGGTTTACCGCCTCCTCGCAGCGCATCGCGGAGGTCACGGCGGACATCGGGCAGATCAATGAGGGCGCGGAACAGGCGGTGGCGGAGGACGTGACCCTGGCGGAGCGGGCGCGGCGCATCTACCAGTCGGCGGTCGCGGCCGTGGACGTGGGCGGCTATGTGCAGCGCTATGAGCGGGCGGCGGCCGACGTGAGCGAGCAGGTGGTGAATCTGATCGTCGTGTTCCTGGTGCAGACGGTGCTGCTGCCCCTGCTGTTTCTCTGGGGCCTGATGCACGGCATGCGCCGGCTGTGGCGCCTGCCCGGTGGAGAACGGCCTTAGTCTGCCCGTGGATATGTGCCAAATTTGGCATGGTGTCATGGGGCGTATGACGAATATGGCGGTCTGACGCCGCCGCAACGGCTCCCGGACGCCTCCTCTGGAGTCGCATCTCTTCCCATAAAAACAATGTGTTAACTGATTTTTTTGCCGTCATCCCGAAGTTGGTACGGTGTGTGCAACATATAACATCGTAATGACTCCTCCAGGGGATGACAGGCGTGTGGTGGGACCTCCTGTGGTTTTAGTTATGTCATCCCCTATTTTCTAAGCCCAGGGCCTCCTGGGCTTTTTTTTTGTCCACGCAGTGGTGATACCATCCCAGGCGTTCCATCCGGGCCGTGACTGCAGGGAGGCAGGAGGCCGCGCAGGATGTTCCTGCCGCCAGACTTTCCGCATCCGGCAATTCATTCCACAGACCACAAGGCAGATCCATGGCTCAACAGGCGCTGCATGTCCTGCGCTCGGTGTTCGGCTACGAGGCCTTCCGCCCGCCGCAGGACGAGGTGATCGCCCATGTCGTCGGCGGCGGCGACGCCCTGGTGCTGATGCCCACCGGTGGCGGCAAGTCGCTGTGTTATCAAATCCCGTCCATCGTGCGTCCCGGTGTCGGCATCGTGGTGTCGCCGCTCATCGCCCTGATGCAGGACCAGGTGACGGCGCTGCGCCAGTACGGAGTGCGCGCCGCCTTCCTCAATTCCACCCTGGGGGCGGAGGAGGCGCGCGCGGTGGAGCAGGCGCTGCTGGCCGGTGCGCTGGACCTGCTGTACGTGGCGCCGGAGCGCTTGCTGACGGCGCGCTTTCTCGACCTGCTGCAACGCGCTCCGCTGGCGCTGTTCGCCATCGACGAGGCCCACTGCGTGTCGCAGTGGGGCCACGATTTCCGCCCCGAGTACATCCAGCTGTCGGTGCTGCACGAGCGCTTTCCCGCCGTGCCGCGCATCGCCCTCACCGCCACCGCCGACGAACCGACGCGGCGCGAGATCATCGAGCGCCTGCAACTGGAGCAGGCGCGGGTATTTCTCAACGGTTTCGACCGTCCCAACATCCGTTACCGCATCGTCGAGCGCGGCAGCAATGCGCGCGACCAGTTGCTGCGTTTCATCCGCAGCGAACACGACGGCGAGGCCGGTATCGTCTACTGCCTGTCGCGCAAAAGGGTGGAGGAGGTGGCGGCCTGGCTGGGTGAGCAGGGCCTGACCGCCCTGCCCTATCACGCCGGCCTGCCCGCCGAGACGCGGCGCCGCCACCAGGAACGCTTCCTGCGCGAGGAGGGCGTCATCGTCGTCGCCACCATCGCCTTCGGCATGGGCATCGACAAGCCCGACGTGCGCTTCGTCGCCCACCTCAACCTGCCCAAGAGCGTGGAGGCCTATTACCAGGAGACCGGCCGCGCCGGGCGAGACGGCCTGCCCGCCGACGCCTGGATGGCCTACGGCCTGCAGGACGTCATCACCCTGCGCCAGATGCTGGCGCAGTCCGAGGCGGACGACAGCCACAAGCGCGTCGAGCACCACAAGCTGGACGCCATGCTCGGCCTGTGCGAACTCACCTCCTGCCGCCGCCAGGCGCTGCTGCGCTACTTCGGCGATGTGATGGAGCAGCCCTGCGGCAACTGCGACACCTGCCTGGAGACGCCGCAGACCTGGGACGCCACCCAGGCGGCGCAAAAGGCCCTGTCCTGCGTGCACCGCACCGGGCAGCGCTTCGGCGTCAACTATCTCGTCGACGTGCTGCTGGGCAAGGACGACGAGCGCATGCGCCGCTTCGGCCACGATCAGCTGTCGGTGTTCGGCATCGGCCAGGAACTGGGCGTCAACGAGTGGCGCGGCGTGTTCCGCCAGCTCATCGCCCGCGGCCTGCTGGCGGTGGACCTGGAGGGCCACGGCGCATTGCGTCTTACCGAACGCTGCCGGCCGGTGCTGCGCGGCGAGGAGACGGTGATGCTGCGGCGCGACAGCAAACCGGCCAGGACGTCGCGCAGCCGGCGCAAGGGGGGCACCGCGGTGGCGACGGCGGAACAGGCGCTGTGGGATGCGTTGCGCGGCAAGCGGCGCGAACTGGCGGAGGAGCAGGGTGTGGCGCCCTATATGATCTTCCACGACGCCACCCTGATGGAGATGATGGCGGCGCGGCCGGCAAACCTGGCGGCCCTGGCAGCGGTGTCCGGTGTCGGTGCGCGCAAACTGGAGGCCTACGGCGAGGCCTTCCTGGAAGTGCTGCAACAGCATGACGGCGAGGACGAGGAGCGGGGCGATACGGTGGAGGCGACGGTACAGCTGTTCCGTCTCGGCATGGATGCCGCGGCCATCGCCCGTCAGCGCGGTCTGACCCCGGACACCGTCCACAGCCACCTGGCCACGGCCATCGCCCGCGGCTGGGTGGAGCTGCGCGATGCGGTGCCCCTGGCCGAGGCCGAACTGGCCGCGCTCACCGATGCGCTGCTGGCGCAGGACGGCGACAAGCGGCTCAAACCGGTGTATGAGATGTTCGAGGGGCGTTACGGGTACGGGATGTTGCGTTGCGTGCAGGCGGCCCTCGGACGGAGCCCCGACTGAGCCGCCGCCCTCACGATGCCGGGGACGACAGGATTTCCCGGCACCGTACTGCCCGCATCACGTCACTGATCAACCTTCGTGCAGCCCGCCGTACCCCTCGTTGCTTTCCAGCGGGAAGCAGGCCTCGTTGCGCGGGTTCTTGGGATCGCGCAGGTGCTCGGCCAGGCAGAGGAACTCGTGGCCCTGGCTGTCGCGCAGCGCGACGTAGGGGCTGTTTTCCAGGGTCTCGTAGCGCGAGCTGTCGGCGAAGATGAAGTCGTAGTCGCCGTTGACGCTGACGGCAAAATCGCCGCCGTGGGATTCGCCGTAGTCCTGCCACCGGCTCTGTACGTCGGCCCCTTCGATGACCGGCGACATGCGCCCTTCCGGCCCGTCGTGCCAGGCGACCAGCGTGGGATCGGATTCCAGCTGCCGGGCCACGGAACGGGCGATGGAATTGGCCATCTGGTAGTCGATGGGCAGTCCGCGGATGGTAAGTTCGATGTGTTTCATGACAGCGTCCTCCGTAAGCAGAGGTGGGTGAGCCTTAATACATTAGTAAATCGCTCTGGATATAGCTAAGCATAGCTGCCGACATGGGCAAGTCAAAGACGGGGAAACGCGAATGGAGTGGATAAGGATCGAGGCGGGGGTGGCTGACTTTGCCCAGGCCAAGCGCATGGCCGACGCGGCCGCGGCGAAGCGGGTGGAAGAACCGCTGCTGCTGTCCTGGTTTGACCGCGGGCGCGGCGTGGAGTCGCCGGCGGGAGTCAGCGAATGCCACCGCGGCTGCGATACGCCGGGGTATGTGGATTATGCCGCCAGCCGCGGCGGCGTATTGGTCGTGGATATAGGGCAGGGTGCCTACGTGTTCTGCTATCGTCCACTGGGTGAGTTTGCCTGAGGGATGCCGATGCGGCGCCTTTCCCACAACCTGTTCCGGATACTCTGGCTGCTGGCGATGTTGGCGGCCGCGGCCGCGCATGCGGAAGGGAGCGTCGCCCCCGGGATCAATCGCCACTACGCCAGCCCGGATTTCGAGCAGTGGCGCGACACCTTCGAGCAGCCGGGGCGCGAGGTGTATGCGCAGCGCGCGGCCATCGTTGCCGCCAGCGGGGTGCGCCCCGCCATGACGGTGGCCGACATCGGCGCCGGCAGCGGCCTGTTCACCCTGCTGTTCGCGCGCGAGGTGGGGACGGAAGGGCGGGTGTATGCGGTGGACATCGCCGCGGAATTCATCGCCGGCATCGCGGCGCGGGCGGCGGCGGAAGGACTGAACAACGTGGTCACGGTGCTGAGCGATCAGCACTCCGCCCATCTGGCGCCGGACTCCATCGATGTGGCCTTCGTCTGCGACACTTACCACCACTTCGAGCAGCCCGGGGCGATGCTGGCCTCGCTGCACCTGGCTCTGCGTCCCGGCGGCCGCCTGATCGTCATCGACTTCCGCCGCGAGGCGGGCGTCAGTTCGTCCTGGGTGATGGGCCACGTGCGCGCCGGGGAGGCGCAGGTGAGCGAAGAAATCACCGCCGCCGGATTCGAACTGACGGCCAGGCCGGATATTTTGCGCAGCAACTATTTCCTGATCTTCACCAAGCGTTAGCGAGCAGACATGGCAAAGAGCGTACCGCACGATCAGCCCCTGCAACTGGGGCGCATCCTGGATCAACTAATGGCCGACGGGCTGCTGGACGCCGAGCGCGGCAATACCCTGAAGGCGGTGGCGCCGGCCATGGCGCGCAAGCAGCATCCGCTGATCACCGTCGCCCAGCACAAGTGGCCCGACGCCCGCGCGCCGCAGCGGGTGCTGGACCTGCCCCTGTTGACCGAATGGCTGGCGGGCAGGTCCGGGCTGGACTCCGCCCGCATCGATCCGCTCAAGGTGGACGTGCCGGCGATCACCGCCGTGATGTCCTATGCCTATGCGCGCCGCTTCAACATCCTCGCCCTGGAGGTGCGCCCCGATGAGGTGGTCATCGCCACCGCCGAGCCGGAGGTGCGCGAGTGGGAGCGGGAGCTGATGCGCATCCTGGGCAAGCGCATCGTGCGCGTGCTGGTCGATCCGGAACAGATCAGCCGCTACCTGGTGGAGTTCTACACCCTGTCCCATTCGGTGCGCGCCGCCAGCGACGACAGCCGTCAGGGCGAACGTTCCGGGGTACAGAACCTGGAACAGCTGATGGAGCTGGGCCGCGCCGGCAAGCTGGAGGCGGACGATCAGCACATCGTCAGCATCGTCGACTGGCTGTTGCAGTACGCTTATGCCCAGCGCGCCAGCGATATCCACATCGAGCCGCGCCGTGAGCAGACCAACATCCGTTTCCGCATCGATGGCGTGATGCACATGGTCTACCAGATCCCGGTGTCGGTGGCGGCGGCGGTGACCTCGCGCATCAAGATCCTCGGCCGCATGGACGTATCGGAAAAGCGCCGGCCGCAGGACGGCCGCCTCAAGACGCGCAGCGCGCAGGGCAACGAAGTGGAGCTGCGACTTTCCACCATGCCCACCGCCTTCGGCGAAAAGCTGGTGATGCGCATCTTCGACCCGGAGGTGCTGGTGAAGGACTATGCCGCGCTGGGATTCAGCACCGCCGAGACCGCGCTGTGGCAGCGCCTGATCAGCGAACCCAACGGCATCATTCTGGTGACCGGTCCCACCGGTTCGGGCAAGACCACCACCCTCTACACCACGCTCAAGGAACTGGCCACTCCCGAGGTGAACATCTGCACCATCGAGGACCCCATCGAACTGGTGGAGCCCAGCTTCAACCAGATGCAGGTGCAGCACAACATCGGCCTCGACTTCGCCAGCGGCGTGCGCACCCTGCTGCGCCAGGACCCCGACATCATCATGGTGGGCGAGATACGCGATCGGGAAACGGCGGAAATGGCGGTGCAGGCGGCGCTGACCGGCCACCTGGTGTTTTCCACCCTGCATACCAACGATGCACCCTCCGCCATCACCCGCCTGCTGGAGATCGGCGTGCCGCCCTATCTGATCAAGGCCACGGTGCTCGGTGTGCTGGGCCAGCGCCTGGTACGCACGCTGTGTCCCCACTGCAAGGAGCAGGCGCCGCTGGACGACGATCTGTGGCAGTCGCTGGTGACGCCATGGAAGGTCAATCGCCCTGCCGGCGTCAGCCGTCCGGTGGGTTGCCTGGAGTGTCGCCAGACCGGTTACCGCGGCCGCGTCGGTGTGTACGAAATGCTGGAGCTGACGCCGGCACTGAAGACGCTGATCACCGCCGACTGCGACATCGGCCGGCTGCGGCGCCAGGCCATCAGCGACGGCATGCGCCCGTTGCGCCTGAACGGCGCGCAAAAGGTGGCCAACGGCATTACCACCATCGAGGAAGTGCTCAAGGTCGCACCGCCGGAGACGCTGGAGGCCTAAACTCAGTACAGGCGCCGTCCCCGGGGGCGCGCGCCGGTGGAGACGAGTTATGAGCGGTTGGGGATGCCCACACGAGTCGAACGGCACATGTCTGCGGGTCAGGGGGCAGCCCTGTGATCCGGGTATGAAGGGATGCGTCCTGTTCGGGCGCTTCAACTTCAGCAAGGACGAAAAGAACCGGCCGGCGCCGTTGCGCCGGGAACGCGACAAGGGCAGGACGTGACGGAGGCCCGCACCATGCGCCAGGCCAATATCGGAGGACGTCCGCTGCTGGAATTCCGCGACAAGGAACTGCTGCCGACGTTGCAGCTGTTCGCCGGCGTCGCCGTCGAGGCGGTGGAAGGCCACATCGACACCATGGGCGAACTGCACCTCGCGACGGGCGATGTCCTGCTCGAACCCAATCGCACCAACCAGCATCTCTACCTGATCATCTCCGGCCAGTTGCAGGTACATCTGCAAGCGGTGGATGCGCCGCCGCTGGTCACGCTGGAACAGGGCGAGTGCGTCGGCGAGCTGTCCATCATCGACAATCGCCTCACCTCGGCCTACGTGGTGGCGGCGCTGCCGACGCGGCTGCTGGTGATCGATCAGGAAACCCTCTGGCGCTTGATCAACAATGCGCCAGGCGTGGCACGCAATCTGCTGTATGTGCTCGCCAAGCGTCTGCGTTCCGACGATCACCTGATTGTCGGCGCCATCGAGGCGAAGCGGATGTGGGAGCAGCACGCCATGGTCGATGCCCTGACCGGTCTGCACAACCGACGCTGGCTGCAACACACACTTGACGGGCTGATGGAGCGGGCGCGCCTGGGCGGCGAGGCCCTGTCGCTGCTGATGGCCGACCTCGATCACTTCAAGAGTTTCAACGATCGCTTCGGTCATCTCGCCGGCGACAGGCTGCTTGCCGCCGCCGCCCATGCGCTGCAGGGCAATCTGCGCCCCAACGATACGGCGGCCCGTTTCGGCGGCGAGGAGTTCGTGATCGTGCTGCCGGCAACGGCGCTGGAAAAGGCGCTGGAGATTGCCGAGCGCCTGCGCGTGGCGGTGGGCGGGGTCACGGTGGAAGGCGAAGGCGGCGCACGCCTGCCGCCGGTCACGCTGTCCGTGGGCGTGGCCGAGATGCACGGCGACATGGACAGCGCCTTTCTGCTCAATGCGGCCGACGCCGCGCTCTATCGCGCCAAGGCCCAGGGCCGCAACCGCGTGGCCACCTGAACAGCGATTGTGCATCGGCGGCCATAGGACGCCCCGTGAATGGCGTTGCGTGCCTTGGGCGACAGGCCCGGGCACTGCCGGTCCCGGTGGTCGTCAGCGGTTAGTGAAGGCGTTGTAGAACTGCCTGGCGGTGCGGCCGCTGCGCGCGCCGCCGCGGCTTTGCGCGAAGCGCAGCGCCTCGGCATGCAGCTGGGCGCGGTCGCCGCCGTAGTCGGGAAAGTAGCTGTCGACCAGGGCCAGATAGTCGTCCTGGCTGGAGGGGTAGAACGAAAGCCACAGGCCGAAGCGGTCGGACAGGGAAATTTTCTCCTCGACGGCGTCGGCATAGTGCAGTTCGCCGTCCACCAGTCCGCTGGCGCGGTTGTCCTCCATGTACTCCGGCATCAGGTGGCGGCGGTTGGAGGTGGCGTAGATGAGCACGTTGTCCGGCGGCAGTTCAACCGATCCTTCCAGCACCGTCTTCAAGGCCTTGTAGTTGCGTTCGCCCGCCTCGAACGACAGATCGTCGCAAAAGATGATGAAGTGTTGCGGCTGGTCGCCGATGGCATCGACGATTTCCGGCAGGTACACCAGGTCTTCCCGATCCACCTCGATGAGGCGCAGGCCGCGTGCCGCGTACTCGTTGAGCAGGGCCTTGAGCAGCGAGGACTTGCCGGTGCCGCGCGAACCCCACAGCAGGGCATGGTTGGCGGGCAGGCCGGCGAGAAAGCGTTCGGTGTTGCGCACCAGCTCCGCCTTCTGCCGCTCGATGCCGACCAGCTGTTGCAGTCGGATCGGATCGAGCCGGCGTACCGGGCGCAGCGCCTGCAGATGATGACGCCAGAGTGCGGCGTGGGTGTTGTTCCAGTCGATGGCGTTCATTGCCATGGTCCGCCTTACTCGGGCATCAACTCGTCCAGCTCGCCTTCCATGTGCATCTCGGTCAGCTCGTTGAAGCCGCCGATCCAGCGCTCGTCGATGGTGATTTGCGGCACGGTGCGCGCGCCGTTGGTAACGCGGGAAAATTCCTGCAACAGGCCGCGGTCAAGGTCGATGCGCGCCTCGTCGTAGTCTATGCCCCACTTGCTGAGCAGGGTCTTGGTCTTGTCGCAGATGGGGCAGGTGCCGGTGCTGTAAATCTTGATGCGTGCCATGGTGACTCCGGGTTGGGTACTTCAGTTGCCGTGTTCGCCGCGCAGCCCGCTCTGGGCCTCGCGGATTTCGTGTTGCAGGAAGAAGTTGAGTGCGGTACGGATGACCGCAATGGCGCCCAGCTTGCCGATTTGATCCCAGCTGGGGGCGATGGCCGTGGACAGGATGTCGGCGCCGAGTTGGAACTCCAGGGCGAGGCTGAGGTAGCGGGCGAAGGTCAGGCGCACCGCGGTGTAGTCCGCCTGCCGGCTCGACAGCAAGGCCTTGCTGAAGCCGTGCACGGCGAAGACGATGCCGAGGGCGATGACCAGGGCGCCGGTGGTTTCGACGATGAGCCGCAGCCACTCAACGCCGTTGATGATGCTCGCCTCCAGTGCGCCGGGATGGGGGCCGGGCAACCAGGCCTGTACTGTCTGTAGTTCGCTCATTGCCGTCGGGCTCCTTTGGGGGTGCGCCTATCCTAACACTGGGTTATAACAGATGCAGGACCGGTTGGAGGGGGACGGTATGAGCGGGAGCTGGAACTGGGACGTGGTGGCGGGTTACGCCGGGCATGAAGGCCTGGGCTATCTGCTGCCGGCGGTGATCATCATGGCCCTGGTGTTGCTGCGGGCCGTGCCGCAGGCGCGCCGCGCAGTGTTCAACACCCTGTTGCTGTTTGTCGCCAGCCTGGCCGGCCTGCTGTTCAGCGCACTGTTGCTGGGCGGTGGCTATGCCGCGGCGGCGGCGGCGCTGCGTGAACTGTCCCTGCTGGTGGAAGGCATGGCGGTGATCCACCTGGGCGGCCTGCTGTTGTTCCGCTGGCTGCTGCCGCTGGCGCACCTCGCTCCGCCGCGCATTCTCGAGGACATGGCGGTGATCGCCGCCTATGTGGTGTGGGGGCTGGTGCGTCTGCGCTATGCCGGACTCGACCTGTCCGGCATCGTCGCCACCTCGGCGGTGATTACCGCGGTGATCGCCTTTTCCATGCAGGACACCCTGGGCAATATCCTCGGCGGCATCGCGCTGCAACTGGACGACTCGCTGCAGGTGGGGGACTGGATCAAGGTGGACGACATCACCGGGCGGGTGGTCGACATCCGCTGGCGCTCCACCGCGGTGGAAACCCGCAACTGGGAAACCGTGGTCATTCCCAACAGCCAGCTGATGAAGGGCAAGTTCACCGTGCTGGGACGGCGCCAGGGACAGCCGGAGCAGTGGCGGCGCTGGGTCTGGTTCAACGTCGCCTACGGCGTGCCGCCGGCGCGTGTCATCGACGTGGTGGAACGTGCCCTGTGCAAGGCAGACATCCCGCGCGTGGCGCGCACCCCTGCCCCCAACTGCGTGATGATGGATTTCGCCGAAAGCGCCGCACGGTTCGCCGTGCGCTACTGGCTCACTGATCTGGCCGTGGACGACCCCACCGATTCCGCCGTCCGCCTGCACGTGTACGCTGCGTTGCAGCGGGCGGGGATTGCGCCGTCGGTGCCCGAGCATTACGTGCACGTGGAAAAGGAAGGCATCAAGCACGATGCACTGCGCCGCAGCCGCGAGATCCAGAAGCGGCTGGAGTTTCTGCACCAGGTGGATCTGTTCCGTCCGTTGACCGGCGACGAGCTGCAACTGGTGGCCGAGCGCCTCAAGTACACCCCCTTCGTGCGCGGCGACGTGATGACGCAGCAGGGGGCCGTGGCACACTGGCTGTATATCGTCACGGAAGGCGAGGCGGAGGTGGTGTTGGAAGTGGACGGGTTGCGCCGGCCGCTGGGGATGATCGACGCGGCGCACGGGCCGGGCTTTTTCGGTGAAATGGGGCTGATGACCGGCGAGCCGCGCACGGCGACGGTCATCGCCCACAGCGACGTGGAATGTTACCGCCTGGACAAGGCTTCGTTCGAAAGCATCATCCAGTCGCGCCCGGCCATCGCCGAAGGCATCTCCCATGTCATCGCCGGGCGGCGCGGCGGCCTGGACAGCGCGCGCCAGGCCCTGGGGGCCCAGGCGCACATGGCGCCGGCGGCGCAGCGCGAATCGGAAATGCTGCGCAAGATCCGTCATTTCTTCGGCCTCGATATCTCCTAGAGGTGCTTGACAGGCGGCGCGCGGCGCGTGCGTTTGAATCCGTCGCGGATGCGCTAGCGCCTTTTCCGGCGGCAGGCAAGGGGGTGTTTTCTCAACCCCATGAATTACAAAATAAAAAATATATTTCCCGGAATTTGCCGCAAATCGATGGCCCCGCCTCCCGACTTCTCTGACAATGCGCGCGGCCTGAGCTTCAGGCAGGCCATTCCAAGAACGAAGCACCCTTTCACTGCTCTGTAATCGAGGTAGACGAAGAATATGCGTAACGTTGCCATAACCCTGGCTGCGATCCTGGCCCTGACTGTTTACGGTTGCGGCAAAAAAGAAGAAGCCGCGCAGGCTCCCGCTGCCCCGGCCGTTCAGCAGGCTGCACCCGCTGAACAGGCTCCGGCCGCCACCGCCATGGAACAGGCTCCTGCCGCTGCCGCCGAACAGGCTGCGGCTCCCGCCGAGCAGGCCCCGGCTGCTGCCGAAGCCAAGTAAGGCGCTGTTGTGGTACCGAAAAAGCCGGCCTTAGGGTCGGCTTTTTCTTTTTCCGCCGCCTACAATGAGCAGGGAAGCGGAACGGGAAGGCGTAATGGACGTACACAATCTGTTTGGCAACATTCCGGCGCAGATACCGGATGAAATATTCGAAACCCTGGTGCAGGCGCGTTCGACGCGGCTGGAGCGCATCGTCTCCCACGGCCAGGCATCCCCCACTGATTTCTGGTATGAACAGCCCGAGCATGAATGGGTGCTGCTGCTGGCCGGCAGCGCCGGGCTGCGCATCGAGGGCGACAACGATGTTCTGGTGCTGCGGCCGGGAGATTATGTGAACATACCCGCCGGCACGCGTCACCGCGTGGAGTGGACCACCACGCAGCAGCCGACGATCTGGCTGGCGCTGCACTACCAGGACTGAAACTAAGGAGCGGTCGCATGGCGAATATCAACAGCACCCAGAGCATGGCCCTGTTTTGTGATTTCGAGAATGTCGCCCTGGGGGTGCGCGATGCGAAATACGACAAGTTCGACATCGGCAAGGTGCTGGAGAAACTGCTGCTCAAGGGCAGCATCGTGGTGAAGAAGGCCTATTGCGACTGGGACCGCTACAAGGAATTCAAGGCGCCCATGCACGAGGCGTCGTTCGAACTGATCGAGATCCCCCATGTGCGCCAGTCGGGCAAGAACTCCGCCGACATCCGTATGGTGGTCGACGCCCTCGACCTCTGTTACACCAAGTCGCACGTCGATACCTTCGTCATCATCAGCGGCGATTCGGATTTCTCGCCCCTGGTGTCCAAGCTGCGCGAGAACAACAAGGTGGTCATCGGCGTCGGCGTGAAGAAGTCCACCTCCGATCTGCTCATCGCCAATTGTGACGAATTCATTTTCTACGATGACCTGGTGCGGGAGCAGGAAAAGAAGAAGACCCGTACCCGCAAGAAGGCCGCCGGCAAGAAGACGGCCGAGGCCAAGGGGGGGGCGCGGGAGGAGGAGGACAAGGCGCAGGAGGCCTTCGACCTGGTGACCGAAACGGTGGAGGCCTTGTTCGCCGAACGCGGCGAGGAGGAGACCATCTGGGGTTCGATGGTCAAGCAGGCGCTGAAGCGGCGCAAGCCCGGTTTCAACGAGTCCTATTACGGTTTCCGCTCCTTCAGCAAGCTGCTGGAGGAAATGGCGGCAAGGCAGCTGCTGCAAATGGAGCGGGACGAAAAATCGGGCGGCTATGTGGTGCGCAACATCAGTCACGAGGAATAGGCTTCCCGCGCCCCCCTTTGCGATCCCGTCGGCAGGAAAGGCGGGCGGCCACCGCCGCCCGCCCCGCGCTTATTTGCCCATCCGGTCCTGATCCTTGTCGCGCTCCATTTCGCGGTCCTGTTCCATGGTGCGGTCGCGCGTCATGTCGCCGCTGCCCATGGCGTCGCCTTTGGACTTGGCCTTGGCCTTTTGCTTGTCCTTTTCCGCATCCTTGCCCTGGTAGCTTTCCTGGTCGCGGTCCTGGTCCTTCATCATCTGGCCATCGCCTGACGCGCCCGTGCCTCCGCCCATGCCGCCGCCCGCCGCACCGGCATTGCCGGCAGCCAGGGCGAGTAGGGTGACTACGAGTAGGGATATACGTTTCATGTGACACACTCCTTGTTGACGAACAGCCGGTAACCGGCGGGAGAAGTATAGTCCGCCGTGCCGCCCGCGCCGGGTGGGCTTTTCCCCTATGGTGCGAGGGGGGGCAGGCGGGGATGGCATCGCCGTACGGCGTCGCTACAATAAGGCGCGCTGCGTCTCCCGCAGCGGTGCCGGCAGCGGCAGTCCAAAGTTTGCGTGGACTCGGGCAATGACATGGCTACAATAGGCGCCGCCGGCGGTACGGGATGACGCCGCGGCGAAACAATGCTGCAGGGATGTGCGTACCAACTCCAGTGGTGTCTGTTATGGCGATGATGGTGCTGAAAACTCACGACGGCAACGAGGTCGAGACCTATGTGACCGGTCCCGATACCGCACGTCACGCCGTGCTGATCATTCACGACTGGTGGGGAGTGCTGAAGTACAACCAGCAGTGGGCCGATCGCCTGGCGGCGCTGGGTTACAAGGCGATGGTGATCGACCTGTACGACGGCGAAAAGGCCAGCAACGCCGAGCAGGCCGGGGAACTGATGCGCAACCTGGACCAGGATGCCGCCGACAACAAGCTGCTGGCGGCGCTGGAATTCCTCAAGGACGGCGGCCGCAAGGTCACCACCCTGGGCTGGTCGCTGGGCGGCCGGCAGGCCCTGCTGGCGGCGCTGCTCGATCCCGATGTGGTCAATTCCGCCGTACTGTTCTACTGCCGCATGGTGACCGACGCCGAGGCCTTGCGCGAACTGGGCGGCCCGGTGCTGGCCATCTATGCCCAGCAGGAGCGCACCTGGCCGGACAAGATGGAAAGTTTCAACAAGGTCATGGCCGCCGCCGGAAAGACGGTGGAGACGCACACCTTCGATGCCGGCCACGGCTTCGCCAATCCCGGCAGCGAGCGCTACAGCGAGGCGTACTCCAACCAGTCCTGGGAGCTGGTGAAGGATTTCATGGGGCGCGTCGCGCCGCTTTGAGCCGCCGCGGCGATATCCCTTGTGATATCAGGCCCGCTACGCGATCATCTCGCAGGCCCCCGAAATGCCGTGTTCGCGCTGCCGCAGGCAGCCGTGCGATGAACAATTGTTGGAACCCATGCAGGAACGACGCGCCAGCCCCCGCATCAAGATACGCCACAAGGTCGGCGTCACGCTCTCCAGCGGCGAGGTGTTGTACGTCTGGACCTATGACATGTCCCTCGGCGGCATGCAGTTGCTCAGCGAATACAACGCGGATGCGGGGACGATGCTGAAGGTTTTCTTCAGCATCATCGACGCCGAGAGCGACGAGTTCGTGCAGATTTCGGCCCAGGTGCGGGTGGCCCACACGCTGTACGACGGCAGTGCCCGCTGTTTCCGCGTCGGCGTCGAGTTCACCGGCTTCGACGGCGATGGCCGTTCCGTCTACAACCGCTACCTCGATTCCCGCGTCTACTCCCGTTTCGGCCAGCACCTGATCGTGAACTGAGCGGCGGCGCCTGCGGCTTTATCCCGGTAGCACGAAGTGACGCCGCAGAATGGCGGCGGTAAAGGCGGCACGCAGGTAATAGCCGCGCGGGTTGGTGAGTATGCGCTCGCCATCGGGGCCCACGGCATGGCGCAGGGCGCGGCTGTCGGCGGCCTTGGGGCGGATTTGCAGCACTTCGCCGTGGCGGGCGCTGATCTGCTCCAGTTCGCCGAGCAGGATGCGCTCGGTGAGCTCCTCCCAGTCGCGGCGCAACAGTGCCTCCTCCTCGGCCGACGGGCTCCACAACAGGGCGCTGCCGATGCGCCGTTCGGCCACGGCGATGGATTTCTCCGCCTGCACCGGCAGCCACAGCACGCAGGCCAGCTTGCGCCGCAGCCAGCTGTGCTCCCAGTCCTCCCCGACGGTTTCCAGCGGTACGGTACAGACGTAGGTGGATTCGCGCGGCAGGCCGCGCGCATCCACCGGCAGGGTCTTGAGTTCCACGCCGATGGCCTCAAAGTCAGGGGCAGCCTGCGAGGCGGCGGTGGCGCCGAGCGCACGCTCGACCAGCTGGCCGACCCAGCCCTTGTGGCGGCGGAAATCGGCGGGCACGGGCTCGCCCAGTTCGCGCGCCAGATCGCCCAGCGACAGCCCGGCGAGGCGGCGGGCGCGTTGCAGCAGTTCGGCGTGATCGCGGGGTGGGGCAACGGGATTCATCGGCGCGAGTATGCGCAGCCGCGCCGCTCGTGTCGAGCCGGCGCAATCGTTACACTCGCAGGCATTCTTGTTCGCGGCCGCGCCGGCGGCCGCCCCGGAAGAAGGAAAGACCCATGAACCAAGCCCTGGACGACGCGGCCCTGGACACCCTGTTTCGCGACGCGCGCAGTTTCAGCCACTGGCAGGAGCGCCCCGTGAGCGAGGCGCAGCTGCGCCAGTTGTACGATCTGATGAAATGGGGGCCGACCGCCGCCAATAGCTGCCCGGCGCGGATCGTCTTCGTGCAGAGCGCGGCAGCCAAGGCGCGGCTCAAACCCTGCCTGGCCGAGGGCAATGTGGACAAGTCCATGTCGGCACCGGCGGTGGCCATCGTCGGCATGGATCTGGAGTTTTTCGAAAAGCTGCCGCGCCTGTTTCCCCACACCGACGCCCGTTCCTGGTATGCGGGCAAGCCGGAGAAAATCGCCGCCAGCGCAACCCTCAACACCGCCTTGCAGGGCGGCTATTTCATCCTGGCCGCGCGCAGCTTGGGGCTGGATTGCGGCCCCATGTCCGGTTTCGATCACGCGGCGCTGGATGCGGAATTCTTTCCCGACGGCAAGGTGAAGTCGCTGTTCATCTGCGCCCTGGGCTACGGCGATCGCAGCAAGCTGTATCCGCGCGGGCCGCGCCTGGAGTTCGACGAGGCGTGCAGGATTGAATGAATAACGGCAGTTTCGGGTTTGAAGTTTCGAAATTCGAAACCAAGCCATCTCAAAATTTGGAAGAAGAACACAGCAAACCACGGGGAGCACGGGGATACCGGGATAAGCCCCTGTTTTGCCTTTAATGCCCGTGTGTTCCCCGTGCCCCCCGTGGTTGAATCTTTCCGCTTTGGATTTTTGAGGTAGGTTCTAGTTTTCCCTTCTATAGGGCATCTGCCGCAACACGTGCTGTGCCGTGAGTTCCGGTTGCAGGGTGACGTGGTCGATGCCGAAACGCTCAAGCAGCAACCGTTCCAGTTGCGGCAGCAACATTTCCCAGTCGCCCAGCCGATGCAGCACGATGTGGGCGGAGAGGGCGATGCGGCCCGAGCCCAGGGTCCAGATGTGCAGGTCATGCACCGAGCGTATCTGGGCGACGGCGGCCATGGCCCGGCCGACTTCCTCCAGTTCCATGTGCAGTGGTACGCCCTCCATCATCACGTGCAGCGCCTCGCGCAGGATGTTGAGGGTGGAGTAGAGGATCAGGACGCAGATCAGCAGGGCCAGCAGCGGATCGATGGGCGTCCAGCCGGTGAGCCAGATCACCGCGCCGGCCGCCAGGGCCGCCACTGAACCGAGCAGATCGCCCATGACGTGCAGCAGCGCGGCGCGCACATTGAGGGTGTCGTCGCCATGAGTCAGTACCCAGGCGACGCTGCCGTTGATGAGCAGGCCGACGGCGGCGGTAATCATCACCGCCACGCCCTGCACCGGTGCCGGCGTTTGCAGCCGCTCCAGCGCCTCCCAGGCGATGAACGCCACCACTCCCAGCATCACCAGCGCATTGACCAGTGCCGCCAGCACCTCGATGCGCGCCAGGCCGTAGGAATGGCGCGCTGACGGCGGCCGCAGGGCCAGCCGTGCGGCCAGCGCGGCGATGCCCAGGGCGCTGGCATCGGTGACCATGTGGCCGGCATCGCCCAGCAGGGCGAGCGAGCCGGACCAGAGGCCGACGCCGGCCTCCACCGCCGCATAGCCCAGGGTCAGCAGCAGCGCGAAGCCCAGGGCGTGACGGTGTGTGGGGGAATGATCGTGATGGTGATGGCCGTGCATGACGATCAGTGTAACCGTTATGCCTCGGGCCCGGCAGGCGCGACAGCGGGGGAATGCCTATCCCACCACCTGGCCGCGATAGATGCGCCGCACATCCGCCGGTTTGGCCTCGGCCGCCGGCGCCGGGACATGGACCGGCGCGCCGCGGTAAAGCAATGCCGCCGGTTCGGCCGCTGCGGGTTCCGCCGTTGCCGTGGCCAGCGCCTCCAGTTCCCGGCCCATCTGCCGCAGCAGCGTATTGCGCGCCCGCTCGGCAAAGGCCAGCAGTTCCTCTAGGGAGTTGTCGTCGCTGAGCAGGACGGTGACGCCGAATTCCTCACGCACCAGACGCCGCATCATCAGCATCAGGCGGACGCGTTCGCGGGACAGTTCGTTGTTCAATGCCGGGCGGGTGGTATTCATCGGTAACTCTCCATCGGGGCGATGGTGGATACCGAGCAAAAGGCGGGCCAGCGTCGGCGCCGCGGATTTGCTGGCCGTGCTGCGGGAGGCCTGGGCGATAACGGGGCGAACGCGTGCCGGTCCGCCCCTGCCTGGTGCATCAGGCGTTCAGTTTGGCGGCGATGGTGGCGACGTGACGACCCTGGAAACGCGCACCGGCCAGTTCGTTGGCGCTGGGCAGGCGTTCGCCCTTGCCCCCGGCGATGGTGGAGGCGCCGTAGGGCGAGCAGCCGGTGATTTCATCCATGCTCATTTGCCCCTGAAAACTGTAGGGCAGGCCGACGATCACCATGCCCTGGTGCAGCAGCGTGGTGTGAAAGCTGAGGATGGTCGATTCCTGGCCGCCGTGCTGGGTGGCGCTGCTGGT